>LFRM01201855.1_pt1 | contig 101308 bp, 88 predicted proteins | sample 618341 | NCBI WGS metagenome assembly LFRM01 (sample SAMN03654438, study PRJNA283298) | anaerobic digester metagenome | isolation source: pool of bioreactors CSTR01a, CSTR02a, and CSTR03a thermophilic anaerobic... | place: Denmark: Kgs. Lyngby | collected 2014-05-21 | reverse complement strand
GCCTTGAACATTCTTGCCATATATCTTATAATGTCTATTAAATCTATAGTAATAGTTACCAACTTGTCCCGGGCACCTTTGTTTCCATTTTCTCTTTCGGAAAGGAGGATGACCATGCCCATCATTATTCCGGACGATCTGCCGGCCAGCAGCATTCTACAGAGCGAGAATGTTTTCGTAATGCACGAAAAAAGGGCCTTGAGCCAGGATATAAGGCCGCTAAGGATAGCCATCTTTAACATCATGCCGCAGAAGGAGATTACCGAAACCCAGCTGCTGCGCCTGCTGGCAAACACTCCCCTGCAGGTGGAAGTGGTGCTCTTGTATCCGGAAACCCATCGCTGCAAGAATACGTCGCAAGAACACCTGGACACTTTTTACCAGACCTTCTCCAAGGTTCGCCAGGAGAAATTCGATGGGATGATCATCACCGGCGCCCCGGTAGAGCACCTTGCCTTCGAGCAATGGCATTACTGGGATGAATTGAAAGAGATCATGGAATGGACGCGCACCCATGTTTATTCCACTTTCCATATTTGCGTCGGGGCCCAGGCGGGGCTGTACTATCACTACGGCATCCCCAAATATCCTTTGCCGCAAAAGCTTTTTGGGGTATTCCAACACCGGGTCTGCGTGAAAAACAAGCCCTTGCTGCGCGGATTCGACGATATATTCTATGCTCCTCATTCCCGGCATACCCAGGTTCTTAAAAGCGACATTGAAAAAGTGCCCCAACTGGAGATCCTGGCCGAGTCGGAAGAGGCGGGGGTTTACATCGTCAGCAGCCTGGACGGGCGCCAGGTCTTCGTAACCGGCCACTCGGAGTACGATCCCCTCACCTTGAAGCATGAATACCAGCGGGATCTGGCCAAAGGGCTGCCGATCCAGCTGCCGGCCAACTACTTTCCGGGAGACGATCCGTCAAAGCCTCCCGTGGTTTTGTGGCGCAGCCATGGTTTCCTGCTCTTTTCCAACTGGCTGAACTACCATGTCTACCAGGAAACCCCATATGATATCAATGAAATTAAATGATTTTGCAAAAGGAGCCCAGGTTCAGGAGACTTCGAATCGCAAGAGCGTCCGTTTCTGTAATTATTTGTCATCATTGGCCCGACAATCAAATTTTGTGCTCCAATCTGTTATTGAATATGGACTTGAAACATTTTGCGGTTGACATTCGTGACAGAATATTGCTATACTTTCTTAAGGTATAAGCTAATCCTGCCCGTTTTTCGGGGCAGTTGGCTGATCGACCTGCCTGCGCTCCAAGCATCTGGGCCTGACTACGGAAGCGTTCGGGCAGTTGTCTGTTCAAGCTTGCCGGGCGCACTTGGATTTGCGTCTCCTGGAGGAAAGACCCGTTTCCCGGCCGGGCAGCATAGAATTGCAATCTTGCATCTTTACTTTAATGAGACTTTGCTCGTTTTTTTTTTGAATAATTGCGGGAACAGCGGCCAAAATGGCAGACGGGCAAGGTTAAATGATGTATAATAGCACTGATTAGCAAAACTAACGGTTTAGCTTATAGAATTCTTTTATGGCAAGAAGGTGTTTCCTGGGACGGTGTAGAAAAAACATTACCTTATAATCACCGTTCTTTGTTGAATTCTTGCCAGTATCCGGTATGTGATCTCTATTTACAACAAGCTTACTTAAATTAGACCTGTGGGGAGGGGGGAGCTCTGCAAGAGATAGATCTGTATGAAATAATGGGGCGGAATTTGGGTGGTTTTGGCCATAGAATTAGAGCAGTTTTAATAAGGGGGAATTGAGATGATTGCTAGAAAGAAAAAAACAACCATCTTTACGGCGGTTTTCCTCTGCCTGGTCCTGCTCCTGGGAGTCGCCGGCTGCGGTCCCAAGGAATCTGCCGACACTGAAGATGGAAAAACCGTAATTAAAATTGGCACCGTCGGCCCGCTATCCGGGACTGCGGCGGCTTACGGCACCAACGTTTTGCGCGGCATCGAGGTTGCCGTGGATGAAGCCAATGCCTCCGGAGAACTGGGCGACTACGTCCTGAAAATTGTGTCCGAGGACACGGAAGGTGATTGGAGCAAGGCCGCCAATGCTTTCCAAAAATTGGTCGATATCGACAAGGTTAATGTGATCATCGGCGCCGTGTTGAGCTCTGAAACCGCGGCGGGCGGCGATATTATCAAGGACGCCAAGGTTCCCACCATTTCGCCTTCCTCCACGGCGGTGGATTTGACCAAGGGCAACCCGTACCTGTTCCGGAATTGCCTCTCCGACGAAGTCCAGGCCATCCAGCTGGCGGAGTATGCCGTGAAAGAGCTTGGCCTAAGCAAATTTGCAATCTTGTACACCAACAATGACTACGGTAAATCTTTAAAAGACGCTTTCGAAGCCAAAGCCAACGAGCTGGCGGAAGTAGTAGCCGTTGAAGTGTTCATGGATGGGGACGAAAACTTTAAGTCCCAGCTGACCTCGATAAAAGAGAAAAATCCCGATAGCCTCTATATTGCCGGATACTATACAGAGGCGGGCAAAATTGCCCAGCAGGCCAAGGAACTGGGCATGAACGTCCAGCTGCTGGGTGCGGACGGCCTGTGCAATGTTGTCCTGCTGCAGATCGGCGGTGAAGCCGTTGAGGGAGCCTATGCCACCTCCGGATTCTACCCCGATGACCCCACGCCGGCGGTACAAAATTTTGTCAACGCCTACAAGGAAAAGTACAACGAAGATCCGGACATGTTTGCCGCCCAGGCTTACGATGCTACGCGCATAGTAATTGAAGCTATCAAGAGCAAGGGCCCCTCTTCCGAGGAGATCCGCGAGGGTATCGCCGCTACCAAGGACTTCCCCGGCATTACTGGGAAAACCAGCATCGATGAAGAGGGAGATACCATCAAGGATGTTATCATACTGAAGGTGGAAAACGGCAAGTTTATCCGCGCCCGGTAGCAGCGGTAGTTTCGTGATGGTGTTTGCAGGGAGGAGGGCCGACGTCCTCGCCCTCCTCCCTGATTTGTTTAGCGTAAGAGGTGAAGCCATTGTTTGTTCAACAGTTGATGAACGGTCTAATCTTGGGCAGCACCTACGCCCTTATTGCTCTGGGTTATACCATGGTTTACGGAATCATCGAACTAATTAATTTTGCCCACGGCGAGATCTACATGTTTGGTGCTTTTGTGGGGTTGATCCTGGTAACGGTTCTCAAAGTGCCCTTTTTTTTAGCTTTTTTGTTGGCCATGGCCGCGTCCGCTCTCCTGGGCATTACCATCGAATACCTGGCTTACCGGCCCCTGCGCCGTTCTTCCCGGCTGGCGGCGCTGATCAGCGCCATCGGCGCCTCCATATTTTTATCCAACCTGGCCCTTTTGATCATGGGGTCAACACCGTATAACTTTCCCACACCTTTCGAAGCAAAAGTTTACGAGACCCCGTTTTTCATTATTTCCCGGGTGGAAATACTTGTTTTGCTATCATCTCTTTTGTTAATGATTGCGCTAACTTTGATCGTGCAAAAAACAAAAATCGGCAAAGCCATGCGGGCGGTAGCCCAGGACAAGGATACCGCCAGCTTGATGGGCATCAATATCAACAAGATTGTCACCATCACTTTTGCCATCGGTTCGGCCCTGGGAGGAGCGGCGGGAGTTATGGTGGGCATCTATTTCCGCACGGTCACCCCGACCATGGGCTTGATGCCCGGCTTGAAGGGCTTTGTCGCCGCCGTCGTGGGGGGAATTGGCAATATTCCCGGAGCCATGCTGGGAGGAATTCTTTTAGGTATTGCCGAAGTATTGGGGGCCGCCTATATCTCCTCCCAATACCGGGATGCAGTGGCTTTTGCCCTGTTAATTCTGGTGCTCCTTCTTAAACCTTCGGGTTTGCTTGGCAAACCGGTACAAGAAAAAGTATGAGCTTTGCAAGACCATGAGAAGGTGAAATAAACGTTGATCAGTCCGTATTATTTGCAACTCATTATCCTGGTAGGAATCAATACCATCATGGCCCTCAGTCTCAACCTGATTATCGGCTATACCGGCCAGCTGTCCATCGGGCACGCCGCCTTTATGAGCCTGGGCGCCTACTGCTCCGCCCTGCTCACCCTTCATTTTAACCTGCCCTTTATCGTGTCCCTTTTAGGCGGTGCCCTGTTTGCCGCTTTTTTCGGCATACTCATCGGCATCCCCACCTTAAAGCTGAAGGGTGATTACCTGGCTATCGCCACCCTGGGCTTCGGGGAAATCGTTCGAATCGTCTGCCTTAACCTGGAGATCACCGGCGGGGCGGTGGGATTGAGAGGAATTCCCAAAAAGACAACCCTGCTCTGGGTGGTGCTGGCCGTATTGATAACCGCCTTTATCCTTAATCGCATCATCAAGTCCAGGATCGGGAGAGCCCTGATTGCCATCCGCGAAGACGAAACCGCCGCGGATGCCATGGGGATTAATTCCACCTATTACAAAATCCTCTGTTTCGGGGTCGGCGCCTTTTTCGCCGGTCTCGGGGGAGGGCTCTTTGCCCACTACATGCGCTTTCTTCATCCGAAGAGCTTCGATTTCATGAAATCTATCGAGCAATTGTGCATGGTGGTGTTGGGTGGACTGGGCAACATGTGGGGCTCCTTTGTCGGCGCCACCATCCTGACCGTTGTACCGGAGATGCTGCGCTCGGTAGCCGACCTGAGGCTGCTCATCTACGGCGCCGTCCTGATTTTGATGATGCGGGTAAGGCCCCAGGGGATCCTGGGAGAGTCACCTGCAAACGGCGGCTTTAAGAACAATTCATATTCGCAATGGATCCAAACCAGGTTAAAAAAGAGCTTGCGAAAGCGCTCTGGAAGCGATAAAACTTGATTGGAGGAGGAACTGCGTTGTCTCGCCACTCGATCTTAACCGCCACGGGCGTCAGCCACAGCTTTGGCGGCCTGGTGGCCTTGGAAGATATTGATTTCAAGATTTACCAACAAGAGATCGTCGGGCTCATCGGGCCTAACGGAGCCGGAAAAACTACCTTGTTCAATCTCTTTACCGGCCATTACAAGCCCACCGAGGGGGAGATCTATTTCAACAACCAGAGGATCAACGGCTTGAAGCCATACCAGATCACCCCCAAGGGGATTGCCCGGACATTCCAGAACATCCGCCTTTTTAAGCAGATGAGTGTTCTGGACAATGTCTTGATCGGACAGCACTGCCGAACCAGGACCGGGCTGGTGGGGGCCGTCCTTAGAACACCCCGCACCAAAAAAGAAGAAGCCCGGGCCCGGGAGCACGCCATGGAGATGTTGTCCTTCGTCAACCTGGAAGAAAAAAAGGACGAGAAAGCCTCCAACCTCTCCTACGGAGAGCAGCGGCGCCTGGAGATTGCCCGGGCCTTGGCCACGGATCCCCTTCTCCTGCTGTTGGATGAACCGGCCGCCGGGATGAACCCGCACGAGACAATTGAACTCATCAAGCTGGTCAGGCAGATCCGCGACCAGATGAAGATCACCATTTTGTTAATTGAACACGATATGAAAATGGTAATGGGCATTTCAGAGCGGGTAGCCGTTTTAAACTACGGAAAAATGATTGCCGAGGGAACGCCCCAGGAAGTTCAGAACAATGAAGAGGTAATCCGGGCTTATCTCGGTGAAACCGCCTGACCCGGACTTCCAGAAGGAGAGCTAAAGGAACTTGCTTAGAGTAGAAAACGTATCCACCGGCTATGACAATATTCGCGTCTTGCACCAGATCAGCCTCACCGTCGGCGAAGGAGAGATCGTCACCCTAATCGGCTCCAACGGTGTCGGCAAAACCACGACCTTGAAAACCATCTCCGGCTTGCTGAAGCCGACGGAAGGGAAGATCTACTTTAACAACCGGGATATCTCTCAACTCCCGCCCCATGAGATCGTGGAACTGGGCATCTCCCATGTGCCCGAGGGAAGAAATGTCTTCCCCCGCCTGACGGTAAAGGAAAACCTGGAGATGGGCGCCTATACCCGCAAGGACAAAGTGGAAATCAAAAAAGACTATGCCCGGATCATGGAGCTTTTCCCGCAGCTGGCCCAGCGGCAAAAGCAGGTCGCCGGCACTTTAAGCGGCGGGGAACAGCAGATGCTGGCCATCGGCAGGGCCCTCATGTCCCGCCCCCGGCTGCTGCTTCTCGATGAGCCCTCCATGGGGCTGGCGCCGTTGGTGGTTACCAGCATCTTTGAAATTATCAAGGATATTAACCGCCAGGGGACCCCTATTTTACTGGTGGAACAGAACGCCCAGATCGCTCTGCGCACGGCCCATCGCGGATACGTCATGGAAACGGGGCGGATTGTCATGAGCGACTCCGCCAGGGCGCTGCTGCAAAACGACCGGGTCCGCAAGACCTACCTGGGCGAGTGAGTTTTAACCCCTTATTATTCTATGGGGAAATAACGAATCCGTTTCAGCCCCTTATTTTAAATGCTATAGTCCCTCTTCTTGTCAAGAAGGGACAAGCCAGGGCCAGTTTAACACCTTTTTTATGCTATAGTCCCTAATGACCTTATCGCTCCCGGCCTGGAAGCTGCGGCTCCGCCGGGAGTTGTTCATATGCGTGAGAAGCAAGGAAAACATTGACGGTTAAGCCGGCTGCTGATATATTGTTGGCGAAGGAGGTATTGTAATGCACACCGTCCTTGCCCTGATCATCGGCCTGATCTTTCTGGCCTGCGGCCTGCTGCTAAAATACCTGGGCGCCAGCGGTAAAAGCCTTAACCCGGTAGCCGGCTACCGGACCGCCCGTTCGATGAAGAGCCCGGAAGCCTGGATGGCGGCCAACCGCTACGCAGCAAAAGCTTTCTCCCTGGCCGGGGTGATTGTCCTGGCCGCCGGAGCGATTCTCTGGTGGAAACCGCTGCCGCAATTCTTTAACGAGTACATCATTGTGGGCCTCTGCATTATCGCCCCGGTGATCATAATACTGGCCACGGAATCCTACCTGAAGCAGCATTTTAACGACGACGGAACTCCCAAAGGAATCTCTCCGGGCGTAACGGGGAGGCCGGCCCCCGATGATGGCGCGGAAGCAAAGCCCGCCGGGAAGCTCCCCTACTCTTGGCTGGAATACCTGCTGGAACTGCTCGCTGCGGGCGGACTCATCTTTAGTGCCGTTATGCTGGCCCGTTACTGGCCCCAGCTGCCCGCTTTAATCCCCCGGCACTTCGACTTCCGGGGCACGGTGGACGCCTGGGGCGGCAAGGGGTCCCTTGTAGCCCTTCTTATCACCAACTTCCTGCTTTATCTCTTCCTGACCCTGTCGCGGATATTCCTGCCGGTCTATGCCGCAAAAAGCACTGCGCCGCGCCCCCTGGCGCTGGGCATGGAGTTGTTGACCTGGCTGAAAGCCTGTACCGTAGGAGCCTTCTCCTACGTGACCTGGAGGACGGTGGAGATTGCCCTGGACCGGGCCGCCTCCCTCTCCCCCCTTTTCCTGCCCCTGTTTATGATCGCCTCCCTGGTGATCATCGCCGTCTACTGCTTCTTGATTGTCCGGGCCCAGAATAAGGGCCAGGCGGCATAAAAATCGGAAAAAGCAGGGTTGCCCAAAAGGCGCCCCTCGGCCCTGGTAATTGGCAGGTTTTCCCTCCCGAGAAAGCGAATATTTTGGCCGCTATACCAGCGCAAGACAGAGCGGGCCGGGCCCCGTTTCCCGGCGATGTCTCAAGAATTTTGCCGGGAACAAATGGCGGTTTCCTTTGGTCATATATACAAGAGCGGGTTCTCCCGCCGTTTCCCCCCGGTTTTGGGAAACATATGGCGGCTTCCCCCGCTCATATGTGCCAGGCACGGGGGCAAAAATCCAGGGAGGGCGGCAATGAAAGTTATCGCGGCTTTGCTTATAAGCTTACTCTTGCTGCTCCTGCCCGGCTGCTCGGGGGAGCCGGGCAGCGGGAATTCTTTGACGACCGAGGATTACCAACTGGAGGCAGTAAGCCAAGATCTGGTCAGCGCCAACAACGGTTTCGCCTTCGCCGTCTTCAAAACCCTCAACGAGGAGGAAAAACAGGAGAATCTGTTCATCTCCCCCTTCAGCATCGCCACGGCCCTTACCATGACCTACAACGGGGCCCGGGGCACCACCCGGGAGGCCATGGCCCGCACCCTGGGCTACGATAGCCTGGAACTGGAGGCAATCAACAAGAGCTACTTGAACTTGCTCTCCTACCTGGGCGGCGCCGATCCCAAGATCCGTCTCAATATCGCCAATTCCCTGTGGATCAGGGAAGGGGCCCCCATAAAAGAAGATTTTATTGACCGGAACCAGGAGTATTTCCAGGCCCAAGTGGAGGCCCTGGATTTTTCAAAAGCAGCCGCCGTGGAACAAATAAACAACTGGATCTCCCAGGCCACCCAAGGGAAAATCCAGCGGATGCTGGAACCCCCCATTCCCCCCGATGTGGTTTTGTACCTCATCAACGCCATTTACTTTAAAGGCCAGTGGGCAGGCCCCTTTGACCCGGAGCGGACCTTTGACGCCGACTTTACTACAGGCAGCGGTGAAAAAGCAACGGTAAAGATGATGACCAGGCGGGGAAAAGCAGGCTACCTGGAAGCGGAGGGCTATAAAGCGGCAAAGCTCCCTTATGGCGGCGGCAAAATGGCCATGTACTGCCTGCTGCCCGACGAAGGAACGGAGATCAACGAATTGGCCGCCCAACTGGACGCCCAGGAATGGGATAAAATCAGGCGGGAAATCGCCGAGATGGAAGACGTGCTCCTCCAGATGCCGCGGTTTAAAGTGGAGTACGGCATCAAAAATTTAAATGACGCTCTCAAAGCCCTGGGCATGGAAGAAGCCTTTGGCGGCACGGCAGACTTCTCGGGAATGGGAGAAGGGCTTTATATCAGCCGGGTTTTGCACAAGGCTGTAATCGAGGTAAACGAGGAAGGGAGCGAGGCCGCCGGGGCCACCGTGGTGGAGATGAGGGAAACCGCCGCCTTGGAACCCGCCCGTTTTATTGCCGACCGCCCCTTCCTCTTCATCATTGCCGAAGAAGAGACGGGGTCCATCCTCTTCATGGGGAAGCTTTTTGAGCTATGACGGCAAAGCCCTGCCCCCGCCCCTCCCTCCGGGCAGCCGGCGGGAAATGAGGGCGGCATGCATAAAAGGAAACCGCCGGCGGGAGCTTTGCAAGGTCTGGCCAAAAACGCCGCCCCGGGCCCAAGAATAAGCCCGGGGCGGCGCCGCTTAAAAATTCCGGATCCACCGGCAGATGCCGGCTACAAGCCGGAGATTTCCGAAACATTAGGGAAGTTCAAGGCCTGCTCCTCCAGGCGGCGCGCCGCGGTCCGGGCCAGCATGTCCAGCCGCTCCACCGTCCCGGCCAGATCCTCTTCCGTGGTACGGGGGTTGATGGTGCAAAAACGCAGCACCGTCCGGCCGCGCAGCTCCGTAGAGCTCACCATGGCATAGCCGTCGTTGATCACTTCATCTATAAGCATCCGGTTGATGGCGTTCACCTCCGCCGGGGATTTCCCCGGGGGAAGGTAGCGGGCCGTGACGATGCCCAGCTGGGCGGGGGTAACCACTTCCCAGTGGGGAAGGGCGGAAAGCAGCGCCTCCACCTTCCCGGCCAGCTCCAGACCCCGCTCCACGGCGCTCCGGAACTGCTCCAGGCCGAAATACTTGATGGACATCCAGAGCTTCAGGGCGCGGAAGCCCCGGGTGAGCTGGATGCCATAGTCACAGAAGTTAACCTCCTCGTCCGCCCGATAGACATCCTTTAAATATTCCGGCCGGACCCGGAAGGTTTCTTTCAGCCGGCGCCCCTCCCGGACCAGCACACAGCCCATTTCAAAGGGCTGGAAGAGCCACTTGTGGGGATCCAGGACCAGGGAATCCACCGCCTCCAAGCCCTGCAGCAGCTCCGCCCCCCGGCGGGTAATCACCGCCGCGGCGCCGTAAGCGCCGTCCACGTGCAGCCAGAGGCCTTCCTTCCGGCAGAATTCTACCAGTTCCGGCAGGGGATCGATGGCTCCGGTATTGGTGGTCCCGGCATTGGCCACCACACAGAAAGGCACCCGGCCGCCGTTCCGGTCCAGCACCACGGCCCGGCGCAGCTCGGGCATGGAGAGGCGGTACTGATCGTCCGTAGGCAGCTTGCGCAGCTGGGAGGGTTCGAAGCCCAGCAGGCGGGCGCCCCGCTCCACGGAGGAGTGGGTCTGGTCCGAACAGTAGAGGACCGCCTCCTTTATTCTATGGCCCAGCATCACCTGGCGAGCCACCGCCAAAGCCGTCAGGTTGGCCACGGAGCCGCCGCTAACAAAGAGGCCGGCGGTGGAAGAGGGCAGCCCGCACAACTGCCTCAGCCAGTCGATGGTAACCAACTCCACTTCCGAGGGCCCGGAAGACTCCAGCCAGGTCCCGGTAAACACATTGAAACCGGCGGCCACCATGTCGGCCATGGCGCTGACAAAGTTGCTGGGGCTGGGAACAAAGGCAAAAAAGCGGGGATGGTCGGAATGGATCATATTGCCCAGTATATCTTCCTGCAACTGGTCCAGGAGCCGGTCCATGGGGACCCCCTTCTCCGGGACCGCTTCCCGCAGGCATTTTTCCAGGGCCGCCCGGTCCTTTTTCCTGGCTACCGGCTTCTGGGACAGCCGGTCAAAATGGTCCACCACCAGGTCCACCAGGCGATAACCCAGCTCCTGCATCTCTTCCCGGGTCAGTTGCAGCATCTTATCTTTCAATTCACTCACCTCAAGTCCCCCCCACCGCAAAAAATCGAAAGCGCCCATCAAGCGGCTGCCGCCAGGAGGGCTCCCTCATTTTACCTGCTTTAATGAAGCCATAAGCAATTATACAACAGAAATCAGGAAAGTAAAATTATTTTTTTACCCCTTTTTCATCTCGATTCGCTCTTTTTCCTTTTAGGCTTTACGGGAGGCGGCAAATCGTGTTTAATAGGGAAAGAGAAAGATGTGAAGGGAGCCTGCATATGCGCTATCGGAGTACCAGGAACGAGTCGGAACCGGTCTCACCGGCGGAGGCCATAGTCATGGGCATCGCCCCCGGGGGCGGGCTGTTTGTCCCCGCCGAGCCCCTGATCCCTTTTAGCCCGGAGCAGCAGGAGCGGCTCCGGGAGGGTTCCTACCAGGAGCGGGCCGCCCTGGTTCTGGAACCCTTCCTCAGCGACTTTAGCCGGGAAGAGATCGACGACTGCCTGCGGCAGGCATACCGCCGGGACCGCTTCGACCACCCGGCTATCGCCCCCCTACGCCGGGTCTCCCCCGACCTCTGGTTCCTGGAGCTGTGGCACGGCCCCACCGCCGCCTTTAAAGATATGGCCCTGCAGTTGCTGCCGCACCTCCTGAGCAGGGCCGCCCGGAAATGCGGAGAGGATTTGGAGATAGTAATCCTGACGGCGACCTCGGGGGATACGGGCAAAGCGGCTCTGGAGGGGTTCAAGGATGTTCCCGGCACCCGGATCATTGTCTTCTACCCGGCGAAAGGGGTCAGCGAGATCCAGAAGCGGCAGATGATTACCCAGGAAGGCGACAACGTTCACGTCATCGCCGTCCAGGGCAACTTCGACGACGCCCAGAGCGGGGTTAAGGCCATCTTCAACGACGGCACCTTAAAGATAACCCTGGCCGGGCTGGGATACACCCTCTCCTCGGCCAACTCCATCAACTGGGGACGCTTAGCCCCCCAGATCGTCTACTACCATTCCGCCTACCAGGAACTCCGGGCCCAAGGTGCCCTGGAAGAGGGAGAAAAGCTGAACTTCGTGGTGCCCACGGGCAACTTCGGCAACATCCTGGCCGGCTACTACGCCTACCGCCAGGGGCTGCCCCTGGGCCGGCTGATCTGCGCCTCCAACCGGAACCACGTGCTCACCGACTTTTTCAAAACCGGTGTTTACGACCGGAGAAGGCCTTTTTACCGGACCAGTTCTCCCTCCATGGATATCCTGATCTCCAGCAACCTGGAGCGGCTCCTCTTCGAGCTCTCCGGCCGGCAGCCCAAAAAGGTGCAGCGCTGGATGGAGCAGCTGGCCCGGGAGGGGCGCTATCGGATCGATCTTAAAACCGCCGCGGCCATACGCAAGCTGTTCTGGGGCGGCTTCGCCGACGAGGAGAAGACGGCGGCGGCCATCCGCGACACCTACCGGGATTACGGCTACCTGGTGGACCCCCACACCGCCGTGGGGAAGGCGGTCCTGGACCAGTACCGGGAGGCTACAGGAGACTGCCGCAAGGCGGTAATCCTCTCCACCGCCAGCCCCTTTAAATTCAACGGGAGCGTCTGCCGGGCCCTCTTCGGCGCCGACGCCGTGAGGGGCAAGTCGGAATTTGAACTGCTGGAATTCCTGTCCCGGGAGACGGGACTCCCCATACCGGAGGGGCTGAACCAGCTGGATAAAAAACCGGTCCGGCACCGGTTGACGGCCGCCGACGGGGAGATGATGAAAAAGATGCTCCTCATGCTGCTGTCGTTCCGCCCCTAAGCAAGTCCGTCAATCAGGAATAGAACCGGCGAAGCAAGCCGGAAAGGCTGTTTGGATTTAGGCAACAGCGGGGCAAGAAAGCCCTCTCCAGCAGCAGGGATGATGCTGCCTGGAACCGCCTGGAAAGGAGGCGCCGTGCCTTTAAGCAAGAGCGCTGCCGTCCAGCAAGGCCGCCGGGCGCCCCTTAACCGCGGCGGGCTTTTTTGCGCTTAATCCGCCGGGGCTGCAGCAGCTTGGTTTCCACCTGAGCGGGGGTAAAAGGCCCCCCGTGAGCGGGCAGTATAAGCTTGGGTTTGAGCTTGAGCACCAGCCGGATGCTCCGCTCCAGCTGCTTGACATCCGAGGCAAACAGGGGGTAGAAAGGCCGGCGGCGGCGGAAAAGCATGCCCCCCATCAACAGGTCCCCCACGATGGCTTCGCCGGTCTGCAAGAACACCGTCACCGACCCGGGAGTATGACCGGGGGTGGCCACCACCTTCCCCTTGATGCCGAAAGGCTTAAGGTCCAGCTCCTTGTTGATCACCAGGTCCGGCTTGATTTCCGAGCTTCCTTTTTTTCTCTTTTTGCCGATGAAAGCCTTCACCAGGCGCCCCAGGGGGCGCACCGGGTTAAGGTGCAGTTCTTCCTCCTGCTCCAGGGCAGGTGCTTCGTCTTTATGAACGGCCAGCTTGGCCCCGCCGGCCTTGAGTATATCTTCCAGCGCTCCGGAATGATCGAGATGAGCATGAGTCAGGACTACCAGGGAAATCTGTTCCGGGCTTATCCCTTCCTGGGACAACTTCTTCAAAAGCTTTTTCCCGCTCCCGGGCGGGCCGGAATCCACCAGGATGTGTCCGTTTTTCCCCCGGATTAAATAAGCGGTTGACCTGCCCAGGGAGATGGGAAGCACCGCCGGATTCTTAATATTCACCGCCATACCTCCAAAACTATGGGATTATATTAGCCGGCTTAATACCGGCAGTATTTACTAATTCAACCCCGCTGGAGTTTTACCTGCTTAAATTGGCCGCCTCCCGAGAGAAGCCCGGGCAAAAACCTTATGGCGGCACAATATGGGCATCCTTGCCGCCGGGATTATAGGCCGCCTCCCAAGGAAAAACGGCCTTAAACATTAAAGCGGATATGGATGATATCCCCGTCCTGGACGATATAATCCTTCCCCTCCAGGCGCATCAGGCCCGCTTCCTTCACCTTCAAGGGGGTTCCCAGGCGCTCCAGGTCATGGAAGGGGAAAACCTCGGCCCGGATAAAGCCGCGCTCCATATCCGAATGGATCTTGCCCGCCGCCTTGCGAACGGGGGTGCCCTGGGAGACGGTCCAGGCCCTGACCTCGTCCTCCCCGACGGTAAAGAAAGAGATCAGGCCCAGGCATTGATAAGCTTTCCGGGCCAGGCGGTCGATCCCCCGTTCTGTCAAGCCGTAGTCGGCCATAAAGGCGGCCTGTTCCTCCGGGGGTAGCAGGCTAATCTCCCTCTCGATCCGGGCGCAGATTTCCAAAAGGGGGATCTGCTGCTCCCGGGCATAGGCGATGGCCCGGTCCCGGCCCGGGTACTCCTCTCCCCCCAAAAACTCTTCGCCCACATTCAGGACCGCGAGCCAGGGCTTGTCGCTCAAAAAACTCTGTCCGGCCAGGAGGGCCGCCTCCTCATCCGAGAAGCCCAGGCTGCCAGGGGATTTTTCCTCTTCCAGCCCCTCCAGGATCCGTTCCAGGAGGGCAATCTGCCGGGCTGTCTCCCCCTTAATCTTGCGGGCCTCCCGGAGGCGGGTCAACCGCTTCTCCACGAAATCCATATCCGCCAGCAGCAGCTCGTTGCGAAATTCCACCAGGTCCCGGTACGGATCCGGCTCCCCCAGGGCGGCTTCCACTTCCTCCTCCCGGAAGGCCCGCACTACCTGCACCAGCAGATCGGAGCTGCGCACCTCCTCCAGCATGCGGGCGGCAAAGGCGGCGGAAGCCTCGGCGGAGACGCCGGGAATATCTTTGAATTGAATCTGGGCGGGCACCGACCGGCGGGGCTTGTACAGATCCGCCAGAAAGTCCAATCTTTTGTCGGGGACAACGGCGCTGCCCAGGTGCACCTCGGCAGCGCCGGGCATATCTTCATGCCCGGAGCCGGTAAGGAGATTAAAGAGGGTAGTCTTGCCCGATTGTGGGAAGCCAACCAGACCGATCTTCATCCATCAACACCTGTCCAAGGGATTACTCCTGCTTTGAAGATCTTAACATATTTTGTGTCTAAGCTGAAGGTGCATTTGCCGGACACCCGCTAATCCAGGAGGGCCTCCCCCGAAGACGTCCCCAGCCGGGTCACCAGGGCGGAACCCACGGCAAACACAAAAAGGGCGATCCCCAGGAGCGTCCCCAGCACCGGAAGAAGGCCCACTAAGCCCACTACCAAGACCCCTGCGGCGATGTGAGCCAGCGGCGGCCAGTGGAGCCCCATGGCCCGGGCCAGTCTCTCCCCCAGCCAGAGGGCGATGCCGGTAAAGCCCAGAAACCAGGCCGCAGCCAGGAGTAGGAGAGCGACGGGGATCAGGGGTATGCCGATGATGGTCAGCAACAGGATCAAAAGGACCGGCAAAATAAGGAGCGCCGCCAGGATCCCCGCCAGGGCGGCGGCACCCGTTTTGGTCTCCAGGGCCCGGGCTGCCGTCTCCACCTGCCGGGGGAAGAGAGCATAAACCAGGGCGGAGAGGGCAAAGAAGAATGCGATGCGCACAATGCGGTAAGCCGTGGCGCCCCTCCAGCCGGACCAGTAGAAGCCCATGCGGGGCAGAAAGCGGGGAAGATCCGCCAGCCCCTCCAGCAGGTTGGGCCCTACCGGCAGGTCCATGAATTTATCCAGGCCCCAGGGAAAATAGCCCTTCGACCGGAAAAGGGTGTCAATCTCTTCCTCGGAGAGTTCCTCCTCCACGCGGATGGAGCCCGCTTCCGCCCCTTCGCCCTGCCTGACCAGGCCGCGCTCGACAGCCACTTCTCCCTCCACCCGGGCGCCCTTTTTTAATTCCACTATTCCCCGGGTCACGTTGACATCTCCGCCCACGGTGCCGGCGATGATCACCCGCTTGCCTTCGCTGAAGACGCTGCCCTCCACGGTCCCGTTTATGATTACCTCACCCAGGGAAGAGTTGACATCTCCGCCCACGGTGCCGTCTATCCTGATGGAACCCAGATCTCCCCGGACATCGCCCGTCACCAGGCCCTCTACCCGGATCTCCCCCATGTCGGCCCGCAGATCGCCCCTGACGGTGCCGGAAATCTCCGCCCTGCCCATCCGGACCCGGGCATCTCCGTTCACCTCTCCCCGCACCGTCAACTGGCCCATGGAGCTGGTGACGCTGCCGTTAACCACGCCGTCAACGACGATCTCCCCCGCCGGCACCCGGACATCGCCGTTCACCGTTGTCCCCCGGGGGATCTCCAGGTACCCGGCTCCCTTGTAGATGCCGCGCCAGCTCACCTCTTCCCGGGCGTCGACAGGAAGAGCCGCCAGCACCAGGAGGAGCAGGAACCAGATCATCCTCTTTCCCATGCCTTTACCTCTCCCCTCGCTTTTGATCCCCTAGGCTATCCTTATTGTTTCCCCAAAGATGTCCATAACCCTTTTGGGCCGAGCACAAAAATTGGTTTCGGTCCGCGCCCGGCATAGAAAATAATATTAACGGCCGCCCAAAAGTATACGCCCCGAAAAAAAGAGGATCTCTTTTTATAAGAGATCCTGTCAAGTTTCATCATAAGCTGGGGGAAAGCCCAGGGCAAGCGGGTTTTCCCTAAAAGGGGTTTAGAGATCGATCTCCTTCTTTTCCCCCTCCTCTTCCATCTCTTCCACTTCCACCGCCGTCAGGGAAGCGGGGCACGGGACGCAGAGGACGTCACAGGGGAAGAGCTGGTTGGGATCGGGAATCTGCGGGTTGGCATTAATCAGCTCCTGCAGGGAAACCCCGAACCGCTGCGCTATGGTAAACATGCTGTCGCCGGGAGCCACGGTGTACTGGCCTTGGAAGCCCGGCGGGCAGCCGGCGGGAACCCGGCCCGGCTGCGGGCAGGGGACGCAGAGCACGTCGCACGGGAAAAGTTCGTCCGGATTGGTGATCTGCGGGTTGGCGTTAATCAGCGCCTGCAAAGAAACCCCAAACCGCTGCGCTATAGCAGACATGGTATCTCCCGCCTCCACGGTATAGCGGCCCTGGAAGCCCTGGGGACAGCTGGTAGGAACCCGGCCTTCCAGGAGCGGCTCTCGGAAGCAGGGAGAAACCTTCACCGGTACGCAGGGGACGCAGAGCACGTCGCAGGGGTTGAGCTTTTTCGGATCATGAATGTGCGGGTTGGCCTTGATCAAGTCCTGCACGCTTACCCCGAAAAGCTGGGCAATGCTGAAAATGCTGTCGCCGGGACGCACCGTATACTGGGCCTCAAAACCCTTGGGGCAGTCCTTGGGGTCCCGGCCCCGCTGCGGGCAGGGAACGCAAAGGACGTCGCACGGCTGGAGCTTTTTCGGATCATGAATGTGCGGGTTGGCCTTAATCAGCGCCTGCGGGGAGACCCCGCACTGCTGGGCGATGCTGAAGATGCTGTCACCGGCCTGCACCGTGTAGCGCCCCCCGAAACCCTTGGGGCAGTCTTTAGGGACCCGACCGCCTTCTTCAGGCACCGGAAAGCAGGGGGATACCCTCACCGGCACGCAGGGAACGCAGAGCACGTCGCAGGGGTTGATCTGATTCGGGTCCGTAATGTGCGGGTTGGCGTTGATCAGCGCCTGCAAGCTCACCCCGAAAAGCTGGGCGATGCTGAACATGCTGTCGCCGGGACGCACCGTATACTGGGCCTGGAAGCCCGGCGGGCAACTGGTGGGCACCCGGCCCGGCTGCGGGCAGGGGACGCAGAGCACATCGCAGGGGAAGAGCTGGTTCGGGTCGGTAATGTGCGGGTTGGCGTTGATCAGCGCCTGCAGAGAGACCCCGCACTGCTGAGCGATGCTGAACATGCTGTCGCCCGACTGCACCGTGTAACGGCCGCCAAAGCCCGGCGGACAGCTGGCGGGAACCCGGCCGGCCGGCGGTCCCCCGGGAACGCAGAGGACATCCCCAGGGAAGAGGACGTTGGGATCGGGTATCTGCGGGTTGGCATTGATCAGCGCCTGCAGGGAAACTCCGAACCGCTGCGCAATAAAGAACATCGTATCGCCGGGCTGAACCGTGTAGCGCCCTTGAAAACCAGGCGGGCAGCTGGCGGGAACCCGGCCGCCAGGCGGAGCCCCAGCCCCGGGAACACAGAGCACGTCGCCCGGGAAGAGAACGCTGGGATCGGGTATCTGCGGGTTGGCATTGATCAGCGCCTGCAGGGAGACCCCGAACCGCTGCGCAATAAAGAACATCGTATCGCCGGACTGAACCGTGTAGCGCCCTTGAAAGCCCGGCGGGCAGCTGGCGGGAACCCGGCCGATCCCCCTGGCCGCGAACTGGCCGGAGTCGGCTTGCAGCGACCGCTGTTTATAACCGCCACAGGAACCGAAAGCCCTGGGATTTTTCCCGGTTTTACCTCTTCTATACAACAGTATTCACTCCTTTCCTTACCGGCATCAATGCACTAAGCTGGAAAAATAATTTTTTCTCCGGCTTCACTACATTATATGCAGGGATAAAGTAACGGTTAATGAACCTGGGATATAAAAAAAACCGGGGTCCGGTCATTATCGGTACGGCAAATTTGGCCGGTCACGGGCGCCCGGCCGCCACCCGGCCCGGGAACGTTTTCACCGCCCGGCCTTGCCGGACGGTTGACGAAGCCGGGGCATAAAAAAAGCCACCGTCAGAGGTGGCGTCAAGTCCAATCTTCGCCTGTTCAAGCAAGGTGCTGCCGCAAGAAATCTCCCTGCAGGCGGGAAACATAATCGAAGACGTCGCCGGTATAGACATCGAAATGCCCCACGGGAAGAGAAACGTACTTGACCTTCTTGATCTTGCGGGCGGTTCGCTCCACCGCCTCCACCGGGATAAGAGAGTCGTTCTCTGCTGCGACGATGAGGACGGGGCAATTAATCCTGGCCGCTGCCGCCCCGGGGCGGTAAAAGGGTATGCGCCAGAGGATCCGGGCCGGGCAGCGGTTTTCCCAGCCGGCACCCTCCGCGGGGAGAAGGGAGAGGTAGCCCGGCTTCGATTCTGGGGTATTCATGACGGCAAAGGTATCGGGATCCGCCACTACCGGCACGCAGTAGGGCCGGCGAAAAGTGGCCGCTCTAAGCAGATCCCGCAGCCCGTGCCAAAATCCTTGAAGGACATATTTCAGGCCGGCTTTCCTGGCCACGGCGAGGCCGTCCACAAAGGGAACCTGGGCCACCAGCGCGGAAATTCCCGGCGTTTTCGCCGCCACGGCCAGGACATGCCCCCCGCTGAAGGAGGTTCCCCAGAGAGCTATTTTTTCCGTGTTGAGTCCGGCCAGGCGGCGCACGTGCGCCAGGGCCGCCTTCCAATCCTGGACCTGGCGCCCGGGATTAACCAGGTTGCGCGGTTCGCCCCCGCTGGCGCCGAAATTCCGGTAGTCAAACATGTATACGGCCAGTCCCTGGCCGGTAAAGCGCTCGGCAAAAGCCGGCAGGCCAAAATCGCACTGGGCGGCAAAACCGTGGGCCATGATTACCACCGGGGGCTTGTGGACCCCTTCGGGCAGGTAAAGCCTCCCGGCGCAGCGGGTCCCTTCGCTAAAAAAATCCGAATCCACCCTGATCATGTAATTAAATACCTCCTGCCGGTGCCCTCCCTTTAAATTTTAGCCTCCTGGAAAAAGGCACCGGGCTGCTAGCGGACCAGGACGGCCAGGAATTTAAGACCCGTCCAGCAAAAATAGGCGGCCAAAGCCAAAAGAAAGAAACCCAAAACTAGGATAATCCCATTGTAGATCCGGTCGCTGAAAAAATTTTTCCCCGTTACCAGGGCCAGGGCCACCAGGGAAAACCAGACCAGATCCGAGAGGATGTGCCCGCCGAAAAAAGCCAGGATGCCGCCGGCCCCGTGAGGCTGAGAAAGGGCCACGTAGCCTGCTCCCACGGTGACCCACCAGATAAACCAGTACGGGTTGGAGACAGTGGTCAAGGCGCCGGCCCACACGGGATTCCGGCTGCGCTCCGCTCCCTCCCCTTCTCCCCTCAGGGAAAGAGTCCCCTTCCAGCCCCCCTTCACCATGCCGTAGCCCATCCAGGCCAGGAAGGCTCCTCCCACCAGGCCGATAACACCGGCCACCACGCCCTCTCCTTCAAGAAAACGGCCGGCTCCGGCAACCAGCAGTCCCAGCATTATCGCCTCCATGATTCCATGGCCCAGGGTAACCAGGGGGCCGGCCCGGAAGCCTCTTTTCAGGGCCTGCTCAATAATGACGGCAGTAACCGGCCCGGGCATCATTGACCCGGAGAGGCCCACGACAAAGGCCGTGGAAAAAATAACCGCTACCTTCATCTCCCAATCCACCTCGATTAATTCCGTACCGGAAAAGGCCGCTATGGTACAGATAACTACTATAATTCTATCTTGGCCACCCGGTTCCTTTAAGCAAATTCAATTTTAGCCGGTTCAATTATAAAGCCATTATCTGTGCTGCTCCCCGGGCTGGAAAAGGACCATTGGGATACCTATTGCTACTATATTATGCGGGAAAGAAATATCCTCCCACCGGAAACAGGCCAAATTCTTTACTAAGGGGAATAGGGATGGACAGGGGCACGAAGGAAACAGCAGTGCTGCCGCCCGGCGTCAAAAGTACTCCTGAGCAATGAACAGGGGCACGGGGGGGAACAGCCGCGGGGCGGCAGAAAAATGCTGCCTTAAAAATACTCCGGCAGCCTGCGGGATCTCTTGATTTTTTTTGAAGAAAACTTGGCCAAAATACTCAGGCGCCGGCAGGCGCGGCCGTCAGTGCTGGTACCGGGATGCGCTGTCGGGCCTGCGGGGCTTGTTCCATACATCGGCCATGGAGACGAATTCATCGTTCCGCCGGCTGTAATCGCCGCTTTCAATAATTTCGAGAAATACCTTTAATATATCCGGATCGTACTTGGTGCCGGAGACCTTCTTGAGCTCCTCCACCGCTTTTTCCACGGACATCGCCGGCCGGTAATGGCGCTCGCTGGTCATGGCGTCAAAAGCATCCACCACGGCCAGGATGCGGCATTCAATGGGGATATCGTTGCCGGCAATGCCCAGGGGATAGCCGGTGCCGTCCCAGTTCTCGTGATGGCGCAGGATAAGATCGGCAATGGGAGCCAGGTCCTGGGAGGCCAGGGCAATCCTGTACCCCTTCTCCGGGTGCTGGCGCATGATCTCCCATTCCTCCTCGGTGAGCTCTCCTTTTTTGTAAAGAATGCGGTCCGGGATCCCCACCTTGCCCAGGTCGTGAACCTGGGCTAAAAGGAGGAGATCGCTCATCTTCCGGGAGGAGAGCCCCAGCTTCTCCCCCATTTTCTGGCAGAGTTCCTGGAGCCTGACCGTATGCCCCTGGTTGATAAAATCCCGCTCCGCCAAGGCGGTAAGCAGGGAGTTGACAATCTGGCCGCGGACGCTGGCGCCCCGGTATAATTTATCCCGGTACATAAGGTCGTCCGCCCTGATAAAGGTCTCCTCCAGGGTTTCCCGGCCCGTGGTGGTGGCCACCCCAAAAGAAACGCTTAGGGGAAGGTCGGTGTGGACCCGGTTATAATTCTCTATGGCGGCCTGCATTCTCCGGATAATGGCGTCCCCGGCCTCTTCGCTGGTGCGGGGCAGGATAATGGCAAATTCGTCGCCGCCAACCCGGGCCAGGACGTCCTCCTTGCGCAGATTTCTTTTCAGCAAATCGGCGCAGGCCTGGAGCAGTTGATCGCCGCGGCTGTGACCCATGGTGTCGTTGATGATCTTCAAGCCGTCCAGGTCGGCGGAGATGATAGTAATGGGGTACTCCCTGCTGCCCTCCAGGCGCCTCATCTCTTCCTCAAAAAAGTTCCGGTTGTAAAGGGCGGTCAACTGATCGTGGAAGCTTAGAAAGCGCAGTTGTTTTTCAAAACTGATTCGCTCCGTGATATCCCTGGCCACCCCCCGGAAGCCGATGCTCCGCCCCTCTTTGTCCTTAAGGAGCGAAATGGAAAGCTCGACGTAAAAGGAGGTGCCGTTTTTGCGCCGCCCCATCATGGTAAACCGGCCCTCGGGCTTTCCCGTTAGATAAACCTGGTGGAAGGTATGGTAAACCTTCTCCGGCTCGTCGAATATCTGCCGGTAGTTCATCCCCAGCAGCTCCTCGCTGCTGTACCCTACCATCCGGCAGGTAGCCTCGTTGAAGAAGGTAAGATTGCCTTTCAAATCCACCTCGTAGTAGCCTTCCTCGATGGAGGCCAAGATCTCCCGGTACCTTTCTTCGGACTCCTTCAACTTCTCTTCCGCCGTGAGGCGATCGGTAACGTCCCGGCAACTGATTATGCTTCCGGAGATGGCCCCTTCCGGGTTCCGGAAAGGGCTGCTTACCGCTTCCAGCCAGACATGCCTGCCGTCAGCATGCCGGCAGCGGAAAATCTGGAGATCGTTCTCCCCGGCCTTCAACTTCTTTAGAAACCTTTTCTCGATCCGGGAACGTTCTTTAGAGGGGACGTAATCAAATAGGCTCCCCCCCAGCAGCTGCCCCGGATCGTAACCCAGAACCCCCTTCTGGGATGGGCTGACATAGAGGATCTTCCCCCTGATATCCGTCTGCAACACCATGTCCAGCATGCTTTCCGCAATCTGCCTGAGCTGAGCTTCGCTTTCCTGCTGCTTCTTCTGGGCCTCCAGCAGCTGCTGGCGATTGCGGCCCATCATGGTCAGCACTTCGGCAAAGCGGGCCAGGAAAGATATAATCGACTTCACCTTTTTCTCTTCCAGCACCGGAACCTTGGACAAGGCTTTTAAATACGCCTCTTCGTCAAAACCGTATTTCCGGGCCTGGGCCCGGAAAAAATCCTCGTCGGGTTCTTCGCTGAAGAACTGGCCGATGAAAACCGAGGCCACGTGCTCCCCGTTCACGATTACCGGAGCAGCCATATCCATAAGCCCGTTGAGGCACTTATGGCAGACCTGTTCCAGGCCCGAGCCCAGCCGGGCGGCTATCGCGACATCGCTGTCCAGGCAGCGCTTAAGAGTGCGGGGATGAACACGATGAAAATCGGTGCAGATCTCCTGCCACCCTGCCTTGAGCAGGACCTCCCCCTGGATATCAATCAGGGCCAGGGCTACTCCCGTTACCTGGTGAAAGTATTCCATCAACTCTTCTATGACCGAAAACTCAATTAAATCGGCAAATAAATATTTCATGGCCTTCCTCCTCAAAACCGACAGCCGCCACGGGGCAACAGGCGGGAATAGGTGAGTGTTGCTCTACCGCGGAGAAAACCGGTCCATGCCAGGAGTAATGTGAATCAAGAAAGAATTGGCTATATAAAATAAAAAATCCTGTTATAATATAAATCTTTTTGTCACAAATTGGAGCAAGTTTGTCCGGTTTACAATTTTGGTTTACATAAGAAGTGATACCATTATATTCCCCGCTGCTTCCAGGGGCAAGCGCAAGAAGCGGAAGCCGGCCCCAAAAAGGAAGACGGCCGGGAAGATGGCCGTCTTCCAAAGATTAAATCTATAAGCGGCAAAGCAATTTTTTATTACTATTTTTCTATCCCCGCCCAGCGGTTAAACTTGCTCACCACTTCCTGAAATTCCCGGGGGAGCAAGGAGATTACCTTTTCGGCGATCCAGTCCGGTACTTGGCCGTAGTAGGCCTGGGCTATGCCCCCCACAATGCAGGCTATGGTGTCGCTGTCCCCGCCCAGGGATACCGCCTTCCGGATAGCATCCTCAAAGTCCTCCGATTCCAGAAAGGCGGTGAAGGCCGGCGGGAGAGTTCCGGCGCAGCTCACGTCAAACCGGTAGTGCGGCCGTATCTCTTCCAGGGTCCGCTCCAAGTTGTACCCGAAGGTCCGGGTCAGATATTTCTTGATCTCTTCCTTGCTCTCCCCCCGGCGGGCCAAGAAAATGGCGGCAGCGGTGGCCTGGGCGCCCTTGATCCCTTCCGGGTGGTTATGGGTTGGCAGGGCGCTGCGCCGCGCCTCGAAGAGGACCTCCTCCAGGCTTGAAAAAGCAAAGCCCACCGGGCTTACCCGCATGGCCGAACCGTTGCCCCAGCTGTTGTAGGGCTCGGCGGAAGGGGAGTGCAGCCAGTTCAAAAAGCGTCCCCCGTAGCCGGCTCCCGGGTACTGGAGGCCGTATTCTTTTAAATAGGCGGCATAATCTCCCCGGTGCATGATGCAATCGGCCACAGCTATGGTCAGGACCGTATCGTCGGTAAAGGTGGAGCCGGGGCTAAACAGCTCAAATTGGGTAGTTTTAATATTGTTAAATTCGTATACGGAGCCGATTACATCGCCGGCTATGGCCCCCAGCACGCCTTGTCCGCCCCTCTCCATATAAAACTGCGGCCGCTCCCCGGCATGCAGCGCCCCTTTCCTTCCTCAATGACCAGCCAAAGTCACCGTCCCTCCGGCTCATTTCCCACCAGCCGGTACAGCCCTTCCACTACCAGGAACCAGGCCAGGGCAATCTCCAGGTAAAGGCAAAACAGGCCCAGGCTCCGGAAAAAAGGCGAGCCGCCGGACTTGCTGTAGAGCAGCAGCAGGAAGCCCAGGAGGACGGCCACGAATTGGATCCGGGCAAAGGCGGTGGGCCGAAAATTGGCCGCCCCCATGGCAATGGTCAGCGCCCGGTCCTTTCCCTGGCGGCCGGCGATGCGGGAAGCCCGGATCCGGTCCAGGACCGTAAGCACCGCCTGGGGTGCCACCAGGTTGGCAATCAGGCCCAGGGAGAGCAGCCCGTTTACCAGGGCCAGGATCCCGGCCCAGGCTCCCAGCGCCCAGTCAATTCCGTGATCCAGGTAGGCCCCGATCCTGCTCTGCAGGTTTCTGGCCCGGGCAATAGGGCCGTCCAGGGCATCCGTTAGCGCCGCCGCCACCAGTATCCAGACCTGGTGCATCAGGGGTCGCCTATAAAAGAATAGAAGAATAGCCACACTTAACAGGACCAGGCGGAGGATACTGATATGGTTGGGATGGACCCAGGAAGGCATTATCTGGTTTAGCCAGGAGCCCAGGGCACGGTCGCGATAATCCTCTTCCAGGTCCGTTACCCGCTCTACAAATTTCATCTCCTTCAACCCTCCCTTCTTTTCACGGATGAGGCTTAAAATATTATTCCCGCCGCGAGCCCGCTATTCCACCAACATAATATTCCACCACCCGACGCTAGGGTGACCGTTGCCAAGGTAAAAATTGGATACTTGTCGCTTTTTGCTGTTAAAGACAGATATATTCGACAATATTATAACATATTTTACATTGTTTGTTCTGCCCAATGACGGACCTTCTATCTTTGTTCTGCGATATTATCACCCTCCCTAATGACGGATCTCCCAAAAAAAAGGCCCTGATTTATTCTTCCAGGGCCTTGACAATATCCGTTAAAACCTGGCCGCACTTTTCTCGGATCACCACCTCGGCTCGGTAGTCGTAATTGGTCTCCTGGGCGTTGATGATCACCAGCTTGCGGGCAAAGCGGACCAGATCGGCCACCGGGTAAACCACCAGGCTGCTGCCGATAACCATCATCAGGTCGCAGCCCTTCCGAAGCACCTCTTCCGCTTCGAAAAAAGCAGGCGACATGGTGTCTCCGAACAGGACCACGTCGGGTCGCAGTATGCCGGAGCAGCGGGGACAGGGAGGAGGAATCTGCCCGCCGGCTACCTTCTCCACCAGCACTTCAAAGGAGAACCGCTGGCAGCAGCCCTGGCAGTGGCAGGTCCGCAGGTGCCCGTGCACCTCCCAGACCCGCCGGGAACCGGCTTTCCAGTGGAGGCTGTCGATGTTCTGGGTGATGATCCCTTTCAAGTAGCCGTGGTCTTCCATCTGCTTCAAGGCGTGGTGCGCCCGATTTGGCTCGGCCTGGATCATTTCCGCAAAACGGGAGAAGCCCGCCTCGTAAAATAGCGCCGGGTTTTCATGCAGGACATGGACCGTAGAGGTGGCAAAGGGATCCACCTTCTCCCAAATCCCCGTTCCCGGGCTCCGGAAATCGGGAATGCCGCTTTCCGTGCTAATTCCCGCTCCTGTCAAGGCATAGAAGAGCGGGCTTTCCTTGATAAGTTTGGCCACCCTTTCAATGCTGCTTCGATAATTCATTTCCATTCCCATCCCTCTCCATTCCTTGGGCTAAGAATTTTTACCCAAACTATGAACAAAGCGATGCACAGCCTGGAAGTAGCGCTCGGTATCCCGGAAGATAATGTCATTGTGGTCGGCGCCGGGTATATCCACCAGCTCTTTCCGGGAAGAGCCGAGACAATGGTAAAGCTCCCGCCCCTGGCTGAAAGGAACCAGGCGGTCGCGAGTACCGTGAATCACCAGGGCGGGCAGCTTAATCTCCTTCACTTTGCGACAACTCTCCTGGTCAAAAGAGCGCAGGTCGGCCGGCAGGGGCAGCCCCAGGTGTTCCAGAAGCTTAACCACGCTGATAAAGCCGCTCTCCAGGATCAAGCCCCGCAGGCCTTCGGGGCGGTCGTGAGCCAGTTCCAGGGCGGAAACGCTGCCCAGGGAGCGCCCCATCACCACCAGGTCCCCGGGGAAGCCGCGCCCGGTTAGCTCCCGGCGGACGCCCCGGTAAAGGATCCGGGCGTCCTGCACCAGGCTGGTTAAGGTGGGGCGGCCGCCGCTGGTTCCGTAGCCGCGGTAGTCGGCGACCACCAGGCTCAGTCCATATTGCCGGTATAACTCGGAGATAGAGTTGTAATCGCTGACGATCTCCCCGTTGCCGTGAAAGTACAAGATCCAGGGGAGGTCGCCCCCACCGTCAAAAAAACGGCAGGAGATGGAGACTCCCTCCTCCACCGGGAAAGCCATATCAAAAGCGTAAGCAGGCGGCGGCAGGTAAAACTTGCGGGGATAGAAAATAAATTTGAGCAAAGGGGAACGGTCAATTAGCGCATAGCCGCTCAATAAATCACCTCATTCACCACAGCCGGTTTATTTGCCGGCGGCCCCTCTTCCCGTTCATCAAATCCTCCATAAGCCCGTTACCCCGGATCACCCGGGCAAACCGGGGTCTCAACTCCTAATGAACAAAGATTGGTCGTCCAGGATGCCAAGGCGCTGACCCGGCCCAGGGCCCTTCCGGAACGTCGAGGCGGATAAAGAAAAACGCGGGATTGCTTTCAGGCTGCCATGGAATTTGTTTTATGCCATTATAACATCCGGTGACAGATATTTCAATCAATTGTCCAAATTTAGCTTATTAAGCCTACTTGGAACAGTCTTACTTTTATGGAGGAAATAAGAAAAAAGTGAAGCAGTTAAAAAGCAGTTAATGAACGCCGGCTGGCCGGGCGGGTTCCTGGCTGTTGAATAAACAAGCTGGATGATCGCCTTGTTGAGAGGCCTTTTTGATGGAGGTTCGAAAGGAGTCGAAAGGGTAGATTAATCGGTTTTCCGGCATTCGGGGCAGAAATCTCCGCCGCCCCTTCTTCCCCTGGGGCGGTGGCAGCGGGGGCAAAACTCTTCGCTTAAGCAGATAGCGCCTCCCTGGATGCGCAGCGCCTTGCCTTCAACAATCGCCCGGGCCAACTTCCTGCGACCCGTTGCCAGGATGCGCTGCAGGGTGCTTTGCGCCACTCCCATCTTCTCCGCGCACTGGCTCTGCTCCAAGCCTTCCAGGTCCTTCAAGCGGATGGCTTCCAGTTCATCCACCGTCAAGATCACTTCTTCCAGCCGTCTCACAGGGATGCCGGCGGGCTTGAAATACGTCACGCGGGGCAGCGCCTGGACGCGTCTCGGCTTATGCGGCCTGGGCATTATCATCCCTCCTGTCCTTTATTGTATGCCTTTATGCAGTGGAAAAGCAAGAACTTTACACCTTTTTTACTCCTAGAGGACAATTTTAAGGCCCTTTCCGTCCCTGCCAAAAAATTACGGGTCCGCGGCCAATACGGACGGCGTTTTCCCGCAGGCTTGCCTCCCCGGCGCTCTCTCGGCAAGAGCCCCGTGGCCGCGGCCGCGCAGCAGCCCTTGCGGGCGCTCCCGACGCCCGCCGGCGCCGGGCCGATACCGTGCCGCCTGAGCTGGGTTCCATTATGGAATCCAGGAATTCGGCGCGCCCCGGTGAGGGCAATAAAAGGGGCTGTCTCAGGAGACAGCCCCTTTGCGCCAAATGCTGATTGCTTTTATCCCGTCAACCGGCAGCGACAATCAACGGCCGCTTCCTCCGCAGCAGGCGCGCTGCAGCAGTTCTACCAGTTCCAACACCTCTGCTCCTTCCACCTTAAGCCCCTCCCGGCAGAAGGGGCAATCGGTAACTATGGGCATGCCGGCGGGGAACTCCGCCAGGCGGCGCCGGGCTATGGCCTCGGAGCCGGCGGGAGAAGCCAGCTGGAACATTTGACCCCCGCCGCAGCAGCGGGTGGCCTTCCCTGCGGCGGCCGCTTCTTCCAGCTTCAAGCCGGGAATAGACGCCAGCAGCTCCCGCGGGACCTCCGTCCTCTCCTCATAGCGAGCCCAAACACAGGGGTCGTGGTAAGCAACCTTCTCCAACCCCTCCACTTTTGCCGGCTTAAGGCGTCCCTCCCGCACTAGCTCCAGCAAAAAGGCGGTGCCGTCCACTACCTCCAGGGGGAGTTCCTGCTCCCACTCGGGATAGCGGCGCTTAAAGGTGAGCCAACATTCGGGGCAGTTGGTGATCAGCTTGCGGGCCCCGCTGTCGGCAAAAAGTCGGACGTTCTCTTTCGCCAGCTGGCGGGCAAGCTCCGGATCTCCCCACAGGTCCGCCGGATAGCCGCAGCAATACTCCTCCACCATCTGGTAGGAGACCCCGGCCCGATCCAGCAAGGCCAGGATGGCCTCCAGGGAGGCGGGGTTGTTGGCCACCGTGGTGCAGCCGGCAAAAACCAGAACCTCCGCCCCCTTGCTCCCCCGGGCCTCTTCGCTTAGGGGCGCGCGGGAACCGTAGGGGCTGCCGTATTTTTTCAGGTTGCTCAGGTAAGGCTGCACGGAGTTCAAGGTGACTCCCTGGCGGGCCGCCTCCAGGCGAACCAGCCGCAGCTCTTCCGCCAGCTCCAGCCCCTCGAAGGGGCAGAGGGTTTCGCAGCCCTTGCAGCCCACGCAGGAGTAAACCGCCTCCACGAACTCTTCGCTCCAGGGCAGCTGCCCCTCCAGCATCATATGGGCAAAGCGGGCCTTGCCCGTCGGGGAGACCGCTTCCTTCCCCAGGGCCTGGTCAACAGGGCATTCGCAGCGGCACATGTTGGGACAAAGAGCGCAGTCCAAGAGTAGTTTGCGATCTATTTCTGCCATTTCTCGGCCACCTCCAAACTTAATTTGCCGGGGTTCATGATTCCCTTGGGATCCAAGGCCTGCTTAATGCGGCGCAATATCTTCAGGTTCTCTCCTTGCTCCTCTTCCATCCACAATCCCCGGTGCAAACCCAAGCCGTGATGGTGACCGATGGAAGCACCGGAAGCCAGGCATGCCTCCATGGCGGCGCTCCAAAAGCGCTTGTAATACTCCGTTTTGTCTCCGGGAGCAAAGCCGCATATGGTCATGTAGAGGCAGGCTCCCTCGGGGTAGACATGGGAGTAGTGGCCGGAGGCCAGGGCGGTTCCTTCAACGTTAAGCAGCGCTTCCCGCATGTTCTTGTATACCGTGAAGGCATTGTCCCAGTTGGCGGTCACCTCGATGGTATCCAGGACAGCGCCCTGCCGGATCATTTTGGAGGAGAGGCTTACGTTGTAGCGGCGCTCATCCCAGTGATCCACGGGGGCTTCCCCGCAGTCCAACCCCTTCTCCTCCAGAGCCAACTCCTGCGCCAGCTTTACTTCGGCGGAGACCAGGGTTGAATCGCCCTCGATGAGGAGCACCAGCATGCAGCGCCCCTCTGCCTCCCTGGTTTCCGGGAAATGGCCGGCTGTTTCGTCCAAATCGTAAAGCCGGACCACCGCCGGGCGGCCGCCGGCTTGCATGATTTTGCGAATCACCGTTAAGCCCTGTTCCAGGCTGTCAAAGGCATAGGAGAGCTTTGCCTTCTGCTCCGGGTAGGGCCAGATGCTCAAGGTGGCCTCGGTGATAACCCCCAGGGTCCCTTCCGAACCCAGGAAAAGAAGGTCTATCCGGGGACCGGTAGAAGTCCTGGGCTTTTTGGGCCCCCTGATAACGGTGCCGTCGGGAAGCACCGCCTCCAGGGCTACCACGATATCTTCAATCTTGCCGTAGCGGTTGGAAAGCTGGCCGGCAGCGCGACAGGCCAGCCACCCTCCCACGCTGGAGCAGCGCACCGACTGGGGAAAGTGCCCCCCGGTAAAGCCGTGCCGGTTGAGGTACTCCTCATAAAGGGCCCCGTTCAGCCCGGGTTCCACGGTAATCATGAGGTTCTCCCGATCCAGCTCCTTAACTCGCTTCATCAGCTTGGTATCCAGGACGATTCCCCCCCGCAAGGGGATGGCGCCCCCCAGAACCCCAGACCCCTTCCCGAAGGGAGTCACCGGAATGCCCCGTTCATTGGCCAGAGAGAGGACCGCCGCCACCTCGGCGGTACTCTTGGGCCAGACGATTACATCCGGCAGGGCGGGCACCTTCCCTTCCACAAACCAGACCCCCATAAGGGGCCAAAAGTCGCGGCAGGTGGCCAAGCGGTCCACCATCTTGGTGGAGACCCCCTCTTCGCCTACGATCTTGGCCAGATCGCGGGCCAGGGCGGCACTCTCCTCCGGAGACATGCTGCTTTCCTGAATAATTGCTTCAACGGATCCGGACAAGCTTCTTCCTCCTCCTTTTTGGTTGGATTGAAACAGCTACAGCCGTTGCGGTCGGGCTACCAGCCGGTAGCGGTCGCCACGAATAATAACATGATAGTACTCCATGGGCACTCCATTGCGGTCGAAAGCGGTTCGGTAACCGTGCAAAACCGGTGTCCGGGGGGGAGCCTTCAGCAGCCGGGACTCATAGCTGGTGATCACGCCCAGGACCAGGACATCTCTCGCTTCAAAGGGGTAGTCCCCTCTTTCCTTTAAAAGATTGTACAGGGAGCGGTTTTCCAGGTTTTCTTGAAGCAGCCAGTGGAAGCGGTCCGCAGGGTAATAGCTGTGCTCCAGGGAGGCGGGCTCATTGTTGAGGAAGCGCAGGTTTTTAATGTAGACCACCTGCTCCCCTTCCTCCAGCTTCAGCTCCGGAGCCACCCAGGCGGGCACCGGGACCAGCCGCTGCTCCAGGATCCGGTTGCCTACAGTCAGCCCTTCCCGGCTAAACATTTCGGTGAAGCTGAAGAGGGAATACTGGAAGGGGCTGATGCTGGTTTTGGCCCTGGCCACGATGGTGCCCCGCCCCCGCCGCCGCTCCAGCACCCCTTCGCTGACCAGCTGAGACAAGGCGTGCCGCAGGGTCATCCGGGAGATTCCCAGCTCCCGCGCCCAGACCTCCTCATTGGGCAGCATATCGCCTTCTTTGAGCGCTCCCCGGGCGATTTCCTGCCGCAGCTGCTCCTTGATTTGATGATAGATGGGAACAGCGCTCCCTTTTTGGATGTGCAGCTTCATGGCGCCTTCATCTCCATGGGTGTCATGTCTATATGTATAGACATATTTATTAATGCTTCAATTTCTATCTCCCGTCTGGATATTCCTGCCTGAAAATAAAAAAACCGGCCTGCCGCCGGCTTGCCCCCGCCCCCAAATACCCCCGGCTGCCCTTGGCTGCCCACGCTCCCGGATACCCCCGGCTGCCCCTGGCTGCCCTCGGCTGCCCTCGCAAAGCCTTTTATCCCTGCAAAAAGGGCTTGATAGCCGGCTATGGCGGGCCGCCGCTTCCCCGCAAAAGGGGGTCCATCCCGGCCCGGAGCTCCTTTCTCTGAAAAACTGTGGGAATTAATGGCTTCCTGGACAAGCCCCTGCGGGAAACCCCGGGGATTTTCTGGCCCTCTGTACCGGCGGAGGCTGCCACCGGCCGGGGTTTAACTGTCGGCCGGGCTATCCGATAACGGTAAAACTCCGGGAAACGGGGCTCCCGGCGGCATAATCGGTATCAAAGCAAGGAAATCAAAAACGGCAGCAGAGCACAAAAGCTTTCCGGCAGGCGCCATCAGCATAAATCTTGTTTCGGTTTAAGGGGAATTTTTTTAAATCGGTTCCGGGTGGATCCGGTGGCGAGAAATCCTGCGGCGGGCACCAATTTCGGGGCTAAAACCGGACCTCCTTTGGGCAATCAGCCCAAAAACAAAAAAAGCATGCTTCACGGCATGCGTCGAAGGATAAAAAGTACAGAAATGGCAAAGGAGGCTGCTGCGCTGCTTCCGCATAGCGAGCAGGTTGGCATAAAACATAACTTGCCTGGAAGTACAAAAACTTCGTCCCTCTCACCCATTCCTTCTCCGGTTGGGCAATCAAAGCTCACCGCCATTATGGCTCCCCACCGGATTAAGCACTAAGCATAAGAAATCGTCAAACAATCCGGGTCGCTAAAATCAAAATTGCTGTTGGAAAACACCCGCAAGCAGGCATTTACCACTTCAGCATCATACAGAGTTCCTTTACCCTTGGAGATCTCCGCCAGGGCGGCATCAACTCCCAGGGCCGGCCGATACGGGCGGTGAGAAGAGATGGCCTCCACCACATCAGCCACGGCCAGGATGCGGGCTTCCAGGAGTATCTCCTCGCTCATCAAGCCAATGGGATACCCGGAGCCGTCAAACTTTTCATGGTGCTGGCAAATAATCTTCTCAATGGCAAAAGGAAATTCAATGGACCTGAGAATATCGCTGCCGATTTGCGGGTGGCACTTGATCATATTAAACTCGATCTCGCTAATCTGCCCGGGCCGGGTCAATATTTCCGCAGGAACAGAAATTTTCCCGATGTCATGAATAGTGGACGCCAGGCGGACAACTTCCACCTGCTCCTCGCCCAAGCCCATTTCCCGGGCGATGGCCGCCGCCAGGCAGGCAACTCTTCTCTGGTGATCGGCCGTATAAGGGTCCCGGTATTCCATGAGACTGTTCAAGGCCCTGATCGTCCATTCCAGAGCTTTTTTAAATTTTATAACCGCTTCTTCCAGGCTGCTGCTTTCAGGTACGATGGCCTGTATTCTCTGGATGCCCTTTTCGACCCGGATCAGCCTTTTCCCGCTGCCGGATGTGCTGCTATCCGCGGAATCAAGCTCTTTCACAGCAGTAAGTTCCAGCCTGAACTTTTCTTCAAATAAATTTCCGCCCACTTTACCCAGGGAGTAAGGATAATGGTCAACCATCGTCCCGGGCAAATTAAACGATGCCTGCAGATATTCTATTTGCTTTATTTCATGCTGTTCCGTTTCTTCGTTTGGGTAAGTCCTTAATATCATCTCTCTCAGCCTCCTTTGCCTCTTTTTTGTAGCAACCCCCTCCGGTTTCCTATATCTACCGCTAATGTTATTCTCTGGTATTATTTCAAAACTTTCGAACTTTTGGTGAGATCAATAATATCATCCTATAATTACATTTTGATCACATTGCAATTACGAATTCATTGCAATAGCGCAAATTAACTAAATGAGTCATTAAATCAAGGATTATTTCATTTTAGGGCATGTTCAACGCTTTATTGTTTATTCAAAACTTTCTAATTATTGGCGCTCTTACTATAACACCCCATAATTACATCTCAGTCACAATATAGTTACAAATTAGTTATAGTCCTATAATCAACCAATATTACTAAAGAAAAACTCTTTTTTGGATTCCGGCATTATTCTTTTTAACTGATTAAATCGCCATAAAATTGTTCCCAAATGAGACAATTTTTCCTGTCGCAAGAAGTCGCTCCAGGTGCTTGGAGATCATGTTTCGCTCCAGCAAGGCGTAAAGGTCTGCCGGCTCGGGAAAACGGCGGTATATCAAAGCGGCCTCTACGATTTCCTCCAGGCTGCGCTCCCGCTGCAAAAAATTGAGCAGCTTCTCTTCCCGTTCAAATATGATCTGCCCGTACTCTTCCAAGCAGCGCCAAAGGGTTTCCCTGCCGAAAACCGGTTCCTTGTGGCCGGAGAGGGCCGTTTCAAATCCCTGCTCCTGAATCCTGGCAATGGAAGCCAGGAAGGAATCAATATCCGAATCCAGGCAGCCGTAGAAAGGACCGAAAGAAGAGAGGTCTATATCCCCTAGAAAAACCAGCCCCCGGTTTTCCACGGAAAAACAGCAGTGTCCCGCCGAGTGGCCGGGGGTATGGATCGCCTTTAGTTTGACCGTGCCCAGATCAAAGATGTGGCCGTCTTCAAATTCCAGGTCCACCGGGGAAGCCTTTAGATTAAAAAAATCCTTTAGAAAGCGGAGCAGCGGCTCCTCCGTCTCTGTCCCCGCGGCGCCGTAAAGCTCCACCAGCCGCTCCACGGAGCGTAGCGCCGGGGCATCCAGGCGATGTACCGCAACCCGGGCTTGGGGAAACAGGTGATTGGCCGCATAATGATCCTCGTGACCGTGGGATATAATCAACAGGTCCACCCGGTAATTGTCAGCGACTTCTGCCATTGCCTCCGGGCCCATCCCTGTATCCACCAGGGCGGTAAAGCGATCCTGGATGAGCATCCCGTTGGCGTAAGGATACCTCCCCCGGTTCATGCCTTGAACCAGGTATATATTTTCGTCAATCTCGACCAGGGGCATCTATTCTCCTCCCTTCAAGCAAGGACCCCGTTAGGCTGTAAATTTGGCACCGCAATTTTTTTAAACCCAGCGGGCAGAATAAAAGCCGGGGTGATAACCGTGACCCGCAGCACAGAAAGGCTCCTTTTCCGGGTCGAAGGCATGAGCTGCGAACAATGCCGGAAAAAGATTGAAATGGCCGTAAACGCCTTGCCGGGAGTTAAGGAAGCCCGCACCAGCCTGGACAAAAAAGAGGTGGAAGTCTTTTTTGATTCGGGCCGCCTGCGGCGTGAAGAGCTGGAAAAGGCCATCACCGGTGCCGGTTACAAAGTGCTGGACTAAGGCTGCTTCCAGCCCGCGATAGCCGGGCTTCCTGGCAAACTCCCCGTTTACGCGCCATTGCCGGCAATTCCTAAAGAATACTTTTCCGTCCCTTACTTAATTCTCCAGTGATTTCCCTTTTCCTTCCAGCAGGCCAAGCACGAACCAGGGGGACGGTCACCGTCCCTCGGGTTCACTTTTTTCCGGTGCCTTTGCCGAGAAACAGCAAAAATCACCCCCCGGGTGATTGCCATTCCGGTGCAAAAAAATTATTATACAATTTAGCAAAAAAAGAATACGGGCTTTTTGGGGCCCAGTTTAAAGGAGGAGTAAAATGAGATCCTTCTTGGTATTGTTGCTGGCCGTGGTCATGGCCTTGACCTTAACGGCATGCAGCGGGGACGAAGAAAACGGCGGCGCCGAACCCGGCAATTTGGAAGAGGAAACAGGTGATTCCGGCAAAGAGCCGGTGATTACCGAGGGGGAATGGTATTTCGTTGACGGTGAGTTTCATAAATTTACTGATCTAAGCTTTATCGCCTACTTTAAAGAATTCGAAATAACCCTTTATGATGATTTTTTTTCAGAAACCTGTTACCTTCATTCCAAGTACCTTGGGGATGACACAGTTCATGACACAAAGACCGGGCATTTTGCCATAACAGTGTCGAAAGAGGAAGATGGACAGAAGACGTTAGAAGGGTATGTGGAGCTGTGGTACACAGAAACAGGCGAGCTTATGCAAATGGCGATGCCGGGAGCGAAAGAGGGAGAGATGGTCATCGAAAACTACCCCTATACGATAAATGACAGGGCAGAGGATATTGTCGATGACTTCAATCTCGATATCTTCTTTATGTATCACGGTCTGTTTGACGAGGAACATGGAAAAGGGTATGACGCTTACTTTAACGACCCCGAGTTTTACGCCAATAAAGTTGCTGATGGTGCGTATGTGATCAATGAAATCAGTTCCCAAAAAAGAGATTTCGGCGCAGGAAAAGTAACAGTTATTCACTATGATTATGCCTTTACGGATTCGTCGTATAGTTTTATCAACGATATAGCGAAAATTGGGGATAAATATATGTTCGTCTATATCTATGATAAAATGGAAGACATAATCGAGTACACCGTAACGCGGGCTGTTCCCTTAAAATAACCGCAGCCGGTCCGCCGGCAGGCCGGCATATCTTTAAAATTGAACGGTGAGTCAAGGGGAAGGTGACCTTGGCTCACTTTTTTTACTTTAGGGTGAGCCAAGGGGACGGTGACTTTGACTCACAATTTAATAAGCTTCCGCTGAAAGTCCGGGCAGATAGGACATCTCTTGCAAGGTTGCTCTCGCACGAAATTCATGCCAGGCATCAGTCAGCGGCAAATACGGGGATGCCGGCTGCCACAGCGGTTTCAAACATCATAGGAATAAAAAAAGAGGTTTAAAGTGTAATTTTCAAAGTTGAATTCCGATGAGTCAAAGTTACCGTCCCTCCGTCTCGTCCCTCCGTCAAAGCCTGATTTCCGGTAAGTCAAAGCCTTTGCTTCTCCGTCTCAAAAGTCGTCGTCCCCGGCGAGTCAAAGCCTCCGTCCCTCCGTCTCACGATGAGATAAAGTCACGTCCCCCCGTCTCACGTCCTCCGACTCACTCGTCTCCCCGTCCCTTCGTCTGAGGAATTTATCCTTTTCCCTCCCGAGATTTTGTTTTTGTCTTGACCGGGTCTATGTGCTACAATTCTAAAATAAATGAATTTTTATTTTATTTTCATTGGGCGGGGGGATTCTATGTCCGGCGTTGAATTTACCGCGGCGGCGGTTCAGTTGGAGGCTCGCCTGGGAGATGTGAATTATAATTTGGCCAAAACCAATAATTTAATCGATGATGCTTTTCGCCGGGGAGCGGATTTAGTAATAGTTCCCGAGTTTTTTACCACGGGAATCGCTTTTCACCCCTCTCTTCTGAATGCCGCCCTACCCCTGGAGGGGAGAGCGCTGCAGCTGCTCTGCGACAAAGCCAGGCGTTACAACCGGCCGGTGGGCGGCTCTTTCATAGCCATCAAGCAGGACCGCGAACGCTACAACACTTTTGTCCTGGCTTTTCCCGACGGTAGTTATTATTCCCACGACAAGGACCTGCCCACCATGTGGGAAAATTGCTATTACCGGGGCGGCAGCGACCCCGGAATCCTTGAGACTCCCCTGGGCCCTTGGGGAGTAGCCTTGTGCTGGGAGCTTATCCGTACCCAAACGGCCCGAAGGCTTCGTTCCAAAATTGACTTGCTGGTAGGAGGTTCTTGCTGGTGGACCTTGCCGGAGAAGATCCCGCTGCCCCTGAAAAAAAAGTTGATCCGGATCAACCGGGAGCTAATGGAGGAAGCCCCGGCCCGCATGGCCCGCATCCTGGGCGTCCCCTTTGTCCATGCCGCCCATGCCGGAAGCTTCGAATGCCATACCCCCTGGCTTCCGGGTTTGACCTACCGTTCCTATTACTTGGGAGAAACTCAGATTGTCGACGGGCGGGGAAAGATCCTGGCCCGGCGAAAACAGTCTGAAGGAGAGGGCATAGTCACGGCCAAAATAAAACCGGGCCGGGTTGAACCTTCGGAAACAGCTCCTGAACGGTTCTGGATTCCCGACCTTCACCCCATGTTCAAGCTTTTCTGGAGCTACCAAAACCTGCATGGAAGAAGATACTACCGCAAAGTAACCCGCAAGCATACAATCCGATGAGCCAAAGTCGCCGCTCCTCCGGTTCACTATTTATTTTATGCCGGGGCAGGAATTGGCGGGGAAAAGTATAACCCCTTAGTTAGTATCATGGAAGGTGAAGAGGTTTCCGATGAACAGGACAAAGGTAACCATAAATAGCGGCCGCCTGCACCTGGAAGGGGTTCTCCTTACGCCCACCCCCTCCCCGGGGCCTCGGTCTCCCGTGGCGGGGGTAGTCCTCTGCCATCCCCACCCCCTGTACGGGGGCAGCATGGATAACAACGTCATCTACGCCGTGAGCAAGGCCCTGGTGGAAAAAGGGATGGCCGCCCTGCGCTTTAATTTTCGCGGCGTGGGGCGCAGCGAAGGCTCCCACGACCATGGCCGGGGTGAAGTGGAAGACGCCCGGGCCGCCCTGGCTTTCCTGGCCGGCCAGGAAGGCGTTGACGGTTTCAGGATGGGCCTGATGGGCTATTCCTTCGGCGGGACCGTGGCCCTGGCCGCTGCGCAAAAAGGGGAAGGGGTCAAAGCGGTGGCCGCCGTCTCTCCTCCGGAAATTCCCGCCACCTCCGTTTCCATTCCTCGCCTGATAGTATGCGGCACCCGGGACCCCCTGGCCCCCACAGATAGAATTCTGGCCGAAAACGAGAGGAGCGGCGGCGGGACCGTGGAGATCGTGAAAGGAGCCGACCATTTCTGGGGAGGCTACGAGGAAGAGATGGCCGGCCTGGTATCCGCTTTTTTCGCCCGGCACCTGCTTTAGCCGTTTATGGCCGGCCGCTTGGACAGGCTCATCTTATCCCGGCCGCATCTCCGGCCCAAGCAAGGAGGCGTACCATGGAACATGTACTGATCATGCCCTGTCTCGATATCAAGGACGGGCGAGTGGTAAAAGGAGTCCAATTCGTTGAACTGCAGGATGCCGGGGACCCGGTGGCTTGCGCCCGCGCCTACTGTGCCGCCGGGGCCGATGAGCTGGCTTTTCTGGATATAACAGCCACCATCCAGGGACGAAAAACGATGCTGCAGACGGTCCGCAGCGTGGCTGCCGTTACCACCGTCCCCTTTACCGTGGGCGGGGGCATCGGCAGCATCGCTGATGCCGAAGCGGTCCTGGCCGCGGGAGCCGACCGCATCTCCATGAGCAGCGCCGCTTTCCGCCGCCCCCAACTCATCGACGAGGCCGCCCGACGTTTCGGCAGCGAAAGGGTGGTGGTGGCGGTGGATGTTGACCGGAACCCAGAACTTCCCTCGGGCTACGAAGTCTACGTGGACGGCGGCAGCACCCCCACGGGGAAAGATGCCGTGGACTGGGCCAGGGAAGCCGCCGCCAGGGGAGCGGGGATTATTCTCCCCACCAGCAAAGCCTGCGACGGGACCAGAGCCGGCTACGACCTGCCCCTGATTCGCCGGATCAAGAAAGTGGTGGCGGTCCCCGTAGTTGCCTCCGGGGGAGCCGGCACCCGGGAGCACTTCCTGGAGGCGGCCAAGGCGGGAGCCGATATCCTGCTGGCGGCTTCGGTTTTCCACTTCGGCCGGATCACCATTCCCGAGCTGAAAAAGTACCTGGCGGCCCAGGGAGTGCCCGTCAAAGAGCAAGTATAGAAAAGCGCTCCGCTCTTTACCGGCAGCGCGGCCTGCCGCACCCTTAGCCGGCATCTGCTGCAACTCCATCTAGATAAGCAGCCTTTCTCGCCTTCCTTTCGGGGCTTTCCGGGCCATGAAGTCCGGCATGAAAAATACTTAAGCCCCTGCCGGGTGCAGGGGCCTTGAAGTTCAAGGTCAAATTACCCCCGGGAATGGCGCCGGTGGATGACTTGCGCGGCGATGGCGCTGGAGACCGTTAAAGGGAGCTCCGGGGCGGGGGTTCGCCAAAAGCCAAGATTAAGATTGCGGCGGGAGGCGGCGGCTTGCGCAGGCACACCGGCAGCGCGGTGGCTTGCCGGCTCCAGCGGAGCGGATTTCTGCGGAGCCGAGGCAGCGCCGCCGGGAAATAGCTCCCCGGCGCCGACGTAGTTGGGTCGCCGGACAACCAGCCGCCGACAAGGACCGGCAAGGAGGCTTCGTCCTGGCAAGAAAAAAGGCCAAGCAGTTGTTGGCCAGGAAGCAGGAAACGATTATAGCGGGTAGCCCTGTTGTTTGTCTCTGTCCCGCTTCTCCTTCTCGGCAAAATAGCTGATACAGGCCAGCACCGCCCCCATAATTCCCCACAGGAAGAGATCGGAAAATCCGGTGAAGGCGGCCACCACTATGGCCAGGGCTCCCGCCGAGCCCAGGATGACCACGGAGAACAAAGGTCTAACCATAACCAGCGCTGCTCCCAGTCCAAACAATATGGCCACGAACCGGCCCAGGATGCCGCCCCAAACAAAAGTGTGGTCATCAATTATTTCCCCGCTGGCCCCAAACAGGAACGACTGGATCCAGATTATGACCAGAAAAAGCAATCCGATGATCAGAACCGCTCTTCTCACCCTAAGTCCACCCCCCCCCGAAAAGTTCAGTATACCTGGCAAAGAAATCGCTAATCTCCCGATGCTTCCTCATCGAAAACAGCCTGTTGCCACCAGGATTCTATAAATATTAAATATTAGCGGGTATTGAACCCGCTTCTGAATTCTTCAACAGCTTCAACCACCCATGTTCTGGCCAAGAAAATAGCCTGTCACTGCCCCCTTGAGGCAGGTTTTAAACCTGGAAAAATCGGGCCCGTTTAACCGTGTTGATCGCAAGGCAAGTGTTTATACCAGCTGTGGGCTTCTCTTGTAGGAGCAGGAAAGAAATATTTATCTTTTTGTACGCAAATAATAGCCATTGAAAAATAAATAGAATTTTTACTATTTATGGCTATAACATTTTTAATATTACATTTTTGTACATTTTACATTTAAATTTGTTTAACTGTCAAGATATGAGAATTTGCCCTGCCTCTTGCCTTGTCGCCGCCGCGGTTTTAATTTGGCGAGCCTTTCTTTTCCCGCAGCAAAAGGATTTTTCTCCAAAGGACTTCCCTTTATGGCAACGGGTTTCTGTATCCGGCACACCCGGCCAAAGAGGGCCGCCGGCCGCTGCGCCCGGGAGACTTTGCTGCCTCGGCGCTTCCCTCCCACCCTTCTGCCGGCCCGGGTGCTTCAAAAGGGCAGCTGGCGAATACCCTTTATCCAGCAGCCCAGGATCCGGTACTGCCCGTCGGCAATAACTATATCCGCCTCCCGGCCCTGTGCCAAAACCCCTTTCCTCTTCGCCAGGCCAGCCCAGCGCGCCGGATTGGTGGAGACCAGCAAGGCGGTCTCCCTGGCCGTCAAGCCCAGCTCCCGGTTCAAAAAGGCGCATATTTCGGCCATGGAAAAGCTGCCTCCGGCCAGGGTTCCGTCAGGCAGTCGGCAGGCCCCCGCTTCGTCCACGGAGATCCACCTTTCATCGAAGCGGTATCTCCCCGGCGGCAGCCCGGCGGCGGGAGTGGCATCGGAGACGGCAAAGGCGCCCTCCATCCCCTTGCACTTCAATACGAGGCGGAGCACCAGGGGGTGGAGATGAATTCCGTCGGCAATCAGCTCGCAGCCAACCCGCCGCTGGCTGAGATAGGCCCCGGCAGGGCCCGGCTGCCGGTGGTGAAAGGGGGCCATGCCGTTGAACAGGTGCGTGGCGCTGCTGATTCCGGCTTCGATCCCGGCCAGAGTCTCCTCCATGGTGGCCGCCGTATGCCCGCCGGTGACCAGGAAGCCCTTTTCCCTCAGCCGCCTGATCAGTTCCAGGGCGCCGGGCAGTTCCGGGGCCAGGGTAATCCGGCGGACCTTTCCGGAACCGCCCCAGCGGAGGGCCTCCATCGCCGACTCCGAGGGAAGCAGAAAATACTCGCTGCGCAGGACCCCCTTTTTGGCGGGGTTAAGAAAAGGCCCCTCCAGGTGGATCCCCAGGATCTCCGCGCCGGCCGGCCTTCCCTCCTCCCGGGCCCGGGACTGCTCCTCCATGGCCCGGTCCACAGCCTCCACCACCGCCGCCATCTGCTCCAGGGGTAAAGGCACCAGCGTGGGCAGGAAGGCGGTTATCCCCCGGCGGGCCAGTTCCCGGGCGATCTGCAGCAGGTCGCCGGCGTCGGCCCCCACCTCCAGTCCCCCAAAGCCGTGCAGGTGCAGGTCGATAAAGCCGGGAAGCACGTACCCCTCCCCCGCCTCCACCCGCTCGCCGGAGAAGTTTGGGGGCGGGGCTCCCCGGCTCAGTTCGGCTATTATTCCCTCCCGGACCAGGATATAGCCCTCCAGCTCCCCCTCGGGGGTTACGATCCTCTTGCCGGTAATCACCAGATTGTTTTTCACGCCTGCGCCCCCTGTTCATAAAATGGCGTTTCTTGTCTTGTTTAAGGAAAAGAAAACAGCCCGGACCTCCGGCCATATAAAAATTTCCTTGGCCAGGCGGTATTTCCTGCCGGAAAAAATATAGAGGGGGTCAGGTCTTGAATTGTGAATTTTAGCAGTTTATTGGGGTCAGGTCTTGAATTGTGAATTTTTGTGGAGTCAGGTCTTGAAATGAGGTAGAAGGGGTCAGGTCTTGATGAAATGTAAATATGCAGTGGCGGATCAGGTCTTGAAATGTGAAATGTGACAGGGGTCAGGTCTTGCAATTTGAAAGCAGGTGGCAGGGGTCACAGATGTCAGGGGTCAGGTCTTGAATTGTGAATTAGTGTAGGATCCGGGAAAGAGCAAAAGACGGAACCCTCGGCTTTCGGCAACCTGCCTTCCGGACGCCGGAGTTCAAGGCTTTTGCCAGCAGCGGCAGCAGGCCGGCCGCCATGCCGGCCGGCTTTGGATTTTTGGGCTAGTAGTGCTTAATAGGGCTAGGAAAATCTCTTCGTTCCGGGAGCAGCCTTCCACAATTCTGGAGCATAAATATCATTAAATCAATTTTAATATATAATTACCAAAATTAAAAATTTTTAATATAATAAGATAGAACTACAAGAAAATCCAAGTCAACAATACCTGCAGGCCACTTGCTGTCTCAGATGTCCTCCACCTCCGCATTCAACTCGGCAGCAAATCTGTAGCCGGCACAGCACCATGGAATGATCTCATCTTTAGAAAGGAGCCGACCAGATGGCCAGAAACAATATTTATGCGGGAAAACCCTGGCTCAGGTGGTACGATCCCGAAGTCCCTCCCCGCCTGGAGTATCCCCGGCTCTCCTATTGGGATTATGCCCGGAGAGCCTTTGAAAAGCTGCCCGACAAAACAGCCCTCATTTACATGGGCCAATTGATCAGCTACCGGGAACTGGATGCCCTCTCCAATCGCCTGGCCCGCTTTCTCCAAGAGCACGGCGGGGAGCCCGGAAGCACCGTCGGTGTACACTTGCCCAACATACCCGCCTGTTATATCGCCTCTTTGGCGATTCAAAAGGCCGGGTGCGTCTTTTCAGGGGTCAGCCCCCTTCTGGCCCCGGAAGAGCTGGCCTACCAGCTCAAGGATTCCGGAGCCAAAATTTTGATTACCCTGGACCTCTTCTTCGAAAAGGTTAGGCAAATCATAGCCCAAACGGACCTAAATACAATAATCGTAGCCTCCATCGCCGACTACCTGCCCGCCCTGAAAAGGCTGCTGGGCAAGCTGTTGAAAAAAATACCCGCGGGCCCTGTAACTTCCCTGCCGGGGAGCGAAGTAATCTCCTTTACAAGGGCCCTGTCCTCCATGCCCGAGGAACCGGTAAAGGTAGAGGTGGATCCCGAGGCTCCTGCCCTGATGATGTACACCGGCGGGACGACGGGCCCGCCCAAGGGGGCAATCCTTACCCATAACAACATGATCCACCAGCTGGTGCAGATGACCGCCTGGATGCGCCCCGAAATAGGCGAACACACCATCCTCTCCGCCTTCCCCATGTTTCACCAGGCGGGAAATTTTGTTGCCCTGTGGAGCTTCTCTTTGGGCAGCACTCAGGTGCTGGTTCCGGATCCGCGAGACCTTGACTATATCGTGGCAGCCATAAAAAAATACCGGCCCAGCACCATGATCAATGTCCCGACTCTCTTCCTGGAGCTTTTAAAACACCCCGGTTTTCGGGCGCTGGATTTTTCCGACGTGCAGTACGCAGCCAGCGGTGCCTCGCCGTTTCCCGCGGACAGCATCGAAGAGCTGGAGAAGCTGATCGGCCGGGGCAAGCTCATCGAGGTTTACGGGATGACGGAAACCAGTCCCATCCTGACCGCGCTGCCCCGGGACGGGATTAAGAAAGCCGGTTCCGTAGGCCTCCCCATCAGCGATACAGAAATTCGCCTGGTGGATCCCGCCACCGGCGAGGAAGTGCCCCCGGGAGAGCCGGGAGAGCTGGTCGCCCGCGGTCCCCAGGTGTTCACCAAAGGCTACCACAACAAGCCCGAAGAGACGGCGAAAACGCTCCGGGACGGCTGGATCTATACGGGGGATATCGCCGTTATGGATGAAGACGGCTACTTTTATATCGTGGACCGGGTCAAGGATATGGTTAATATCTCCGGCTTTAAAGTTTTCACGCGCCTGGTTGACGAAACGCTGATGAAACATCCCGACGTTCATATCGCCGCAGCGGTGGGGCTGCCCGATCCGAAGAGGCCGGGATCGGAGATCCTGGCTTGCGGGGTGGTCCTCAAGCCGGGGCGGCGGGGCGACGAGGCGATGCGCCAGGAGATTGTTTCGTTTCTGAAAAATAAGCTGGCCCCCTATAAGGTGCCCAGGATAATCCGGTTTATGGATCAGCTGCCCATGAGCAGCGTGGGCAAAGTGCTCAAAAAAGACCTGAGAAAGATCATGGAGCAGGAACAGGCTCGGTAAGCAAGCAGCAACTAGGGGGCAGTTCTGGAAATGTTAAACATGGCAGGGGTCAAGTCTGGAAAAGTGAAATTTTTGTCGAATTGTGTTCTTGCCTGAATGGAATAATTATGCTACAATAAGCTTGGCCAAAAGAATAGGGTAAGAGAAGATGAGAATCAATACCCCGTTCAGTGCTATGCACGCAGGAGCAGGGGTATTTTTTATGGGCAGCTTGTGAATTTTGTAACAAGGCCGCTCCACTATAAAGCGCCGCAAAGCAACGCTGCAAAACACACCACAAAACACGCAATAATAACAGCAAGGGGGTATTGAAGTGAGTGTAGTTAACCAAGAAGTGCTGCAGTCGAGAAACAGAATTAAAGGAGAGGTTCTCCGCGGGTTTGGGGTCTTGGAACAAGGCAAAGTAGGCTGGATGGAGAAGCCCGCCCCGCAGTGCGGAGCCGATGATGTGATTGTCAGGCCCATCGCCATCGCACCTTGCTCTTCCGATGTGCATTCTGCCTTCGAGCTTCAGGCGCCCTGGCTGATGAACAGGATCTTGGGGCACGAGTGCGTGGGAGAAATCATCGAAAAAGGGGAGCGGGTGCAGGATTTTGAGGTGGGAGATCGGGTAGTTATCCCCTGCACCACGCCGACCTGGAAGCACCCCGATATCCAGGACAGCTATCACCAGCACGCCGGCGGCTTGAATACCGGGATCTGTTTTTCTACTTATGAAGACGGCACCTTTGCCAACCTGGTAAAAGTGCGGTCCGCCGATATGAACCTGGCTTTGCTGCCAAAAGACATGGCTCCCGAAACGGCGGTGATGATCACCGACATGATGACCACCGGATTTCACGGGCCGGAACTGGCGGGGGTTAAATTCGGCGACACAGTGGCGGTCTTCGGCATCGGCCCCGTGGGCTTGATGGCGGTGGCCGGGTCCGCCCTCATGGGTGCGGGAAAAATTATCGCCCTGGGAACACGGCCCAATTGCGTGAAACTCGCCCGGGAGTACGGCGCTACCGATATCGTCAGCTACAAGGACGGCGATGTGCTCCGGCAAATCATGGATCTGACCGGCAATCAGGGCGCCGATGCCGTTATCGTCTGCGGGGGAAATGACAGGACTATCGACCTGGCTTTGGCCGCCACCAAAAACGGGGGGACCCTGGTCAACCTTAACGTAATCACCGGGGTTGATTCTTTAAACCTCTCCATGAGCGCGGCCGCAGCCTTGGTGGGGCACAAAACAATAAAAGGCGGGCTCTGCCCCGGTGGCAGAAAACGCATGGAGCGGCTCATCGCCGTCGTGCAGGCCGGACGGGTTGACCCGTCCAAGATGATTACCCATCGGTTCAGGGGGCTGGAATCCATCGAAAAAGCCTTCCAGTTGATGGTGGACAAGCCCAGAGACCTGATTAAACCCGTCGTTCTCCTGGACTAGACTAAGGCAATGCCTGGGAACTAAGGCGGCCCGGATACTTTATTCCTCAGCTCTCCAGCACAGTATTTTGTGCTGGAGAGTTTTTCTTTTTTTATTATTAAAGAAGCGAAATTCACGACAACGTCGTGAATTTCGCTTGCTCTCGTTAGAACTCTGTTTCTACTGCACTCTGCCCCGTTGAAGGGCTTTGTGCCACAACTGCCAACTTTGCACAACTACTGAAGAAAAAGGCTCTAAAACCACTATGGACAGGCAAATACTTCAACCAAGACAACGTTTGGAAAAGCGCTCCCGCTCCCCTCCGCTAAGTAAGATTATTCTACAATTATTGCGCTTTTCCTTCCCTCAAAAAGAGAGATTATGGCGAAAAATTTTCGGGGGGCGCAAATCATTCGCCTAGAAAGGGGTGCCGGCAGGCAATTTCCAGGCTGTTCCATTATGCCCAGGTGGCAATATACTCCAGGCCGGGGAGGGCCAAACCCGGCGCCTGGTGCAGCCAGCGGCCCTTTAAGCCCAGCTGCCCCGCCGCCAGCTCAAAGTGGCACATGGCAATCCCCATATCAATATTCTGGATCCGAATTCGGCCCTGGGCCCGGTTGTAGCCCTGGTCTTCCTTGAGAAAGAGATGGAAACACCCCCCTTCATCCCTCAGCATCCTCCAGGGCTGCCGATTAGAGGCGGAGGGGCCCAGGCGCACCGCCTCCAGGGCGTCCCGGTACAATCCGGCGGCTTCCCGGGTCAGCGGCGAACCGTCAGCCTCCAGAAACAGTTCTTCGAAAGGCTTCCGCCGGTCAGCCCTGACCCCGTAGCGCATCACGCGTTCGGTAAGGGAGGCCCGATCTGCCGGGTAGCCCACGGGAGAAATGGCCGGCAGCAACTCCCCCTCCTCCAGGTCCATCTGGGCGGCAAAACTGCTCCGGCGGAAAGTGCCGGCCATCCAGCAAGTGCCCAGCCCCATGGAGACCAGCTCCAGGATCAACTTTTCCATGCAGTAGCCCAGGTCCTCCATGGCCCGCTCCTGATCTTTGACCGCAGCAAGGATATAGAAGCGGGCGCCCCGGATTACCCCGTACGTTCCCAGACGGCGGCGCTCTTCCTCGGAAACCAGGCTCAAGTCCAGCAGCCGGAAGCGTACCGGGTTGCCGAAAGGCCCCGTCCTTCTCTCCCGGCAGAGCTCCTGGAGCCGATCCAATTCCGCCGGGCCGAGGGGGCCGGGATGAAAGGTGCGCACCGACCTTCGCTTTTTAATTGCTTCCAGGGGATTATCCAAGCCTAAACCCTCCCGCTAAGTTGTTCCCCATTATCTGTTCCCTATTATCTGTTTTGAAGAATCCACTTGTGGGCGGGATCGTCGCTCCAGGCCCCGTAGCTATTCTCCTCCCCGGCCAAAACCCAGAGATAGTAGAGGCTGTAGCCGGGCGCAGCTACCACCGGGTGGTAGCCTCGGGGCAGAACCATGCTGTCCCCCTCCTCAACCACCGCCACCTCTTCCAGGCGCTCACCGCCTCCGGGGGGATCGTATACCCGCTGAATCGCAAAGCCCCCGGGGGGTGAAAAGCGGTAGTGATATACCTCCTCCATGGGCACCTCCACCTCCGGCACCAGGGTGTCATGCTTGTGGGGAGGGTAGCTGGACCAATTCCCCGGCGGGTTGATGGTCTCCCCGACAATCAGCTTCCGGGCGCCGCACTCCGGGATCGTAGCCAGGGTGACGAAGCGCTGCCAATTGGCCTCCCCGACCGTCTGCTGCGTAAGCAGGTCCGGGGTGACGTGAAAAGGAACCCCGCGGTGCCGGGCAGGGGCTTCAATATAGGCGCCAGAAAGCCCTTCCGGCCCCGCCGCAATCGTAAACTTAGTGTCCGGAGGAAAATAGACCAGGCTGGGCTTCTCATGAAAAAGGCTTCTCCGGGGAAGAAGCAGGAACACCATCTCCGCCCCGGAGTTCTCCTCCACACGGACGCGGCCGCCTCCCCCCTGCAGCAGGAAGACCGCTTCCTTGCCGTCGGCAGCCGCCGACCACTCTCCCCCGCCTTTCAGGTAAAGGAGCCCGAAATGGATATATTTCAACCCCGAATCTCCGGGCTTGACCACAGTCTGAAAGCCGTCCCTGGGTGCCGGGAGGCTATACTTTAGATTGGACATCTCGAAGCCTCCAGTGGGTAAACGACGGCAACGGACCCGCTATCCCTTAATATTTCAGGTTAATCTTAGCATATCTTCCACTATGCTACAACGGCAGCCGGCCTAAAAATAAGATTGACCAAGTTGCCGGTCCTGACACCATTTTTCAGAATTTTCTACCAAGTTGACAAAGTTGACGTGCCAGGCACCAAAATAAAGGGGGGCCGCAAGAAGGCCCCCGGTGGCGGAAACAAAAAGTTATCCAAGTTGCCGGCCCAGGCACATATTATCAGAATATTCGATCAAGTTGACAAAGTTGACGTGCCAGGCACCAATCTGTTTAGGCTGAACGGGCCTCCTGGTAAAGCCTGACGAAGTCGTTCATCAGAATTTGCAAGCCCATGGCGTTGCCTACATCGCCGCTAAAGCTTAAGTCGCCGGACATGGCCGCCGAAGCAGCATCCATCTCTCCCGAGAAGATGCTGTCCAGGACTTCGCTGTCCATGCTCAGGGTTACCATCGGCTCCTCTTCCGGTTCTCCGATAAAACCGTCCACCTGGCCGTCGATAAAACTCAGGTTGAAGACCAGGTCCAGGTCCATCAATTCAAAAGAGACCGTCAATTCAGTCCCCGCGGCCCCTTCCTTGATCGACTGGTCTTCCTTGGCCAGATCGATTAACTTCTGGAGAACCTTCCGTGCCTCTTCTGCTGACTGGTAACCGGCCATCCTTAAGTCTCCTTTCTTCTGCTGGATTCTCGATTCATAAAACGATCACTTCCCGTCGCTCTCTCCATACAGGCCCGCGCCATAGGGGCCGGCTAAACCGGCTACATCAAGGCCTGCAGTTTCATGGCCAAGGCCATATTCCCCTTAACCTTCAGCTTGCCGGTCATAAAAGCGGTCGTCCCGTTTAATTTACCCTCCATCATTTTCAAAAGGTTATCTGCGGAAACCGAGATGGTCACATCAGGATTGTCGTAGGTCCCCTCCCCCAGCTCGGCTTTCCCGTCGGCAATCTTGACATAGAAGCTGCCGCCGTTGTCGCCCGAGAGATTAAACTGGAATACTCCGTTTGCCCCGCTGATCTTGGCCGGATCAATTGACCCCACGCTCTCCTTTAACCTTCCCACGATAACATCGTACGACACTGGCCATACCTCCTTAAAAATTTTGTTGCTCCGGTTGCACTAAGAATTAGGGATGGTCTAAGGTTGAGGCATTGCAGCGAAAATTGTAAATTCTTGTAGGCAACCGTTTTTATTTTAGCACAGCCCTATTGGGATATCAATGAAATTTTTGCAGATTATTACATGATTATTATATTATGATAATTATCGAGGCTTTAATCCTGATCTATAAGCCCGGACCAAGAAGGTCCGGGCCTGTCATTTCAGCTAATTCCAGCTGGACAAAACCGCCCTATTCCGGCAGCGTCCCTGCGAAAGCGGGTTATTCCTGGGCCGATTGGTAAATGGCTTCAAGAAGATCGTGAACTTTCCGGCCTTCGGCCAGGCCGGGGCGGGGAGCCCGGCCCTCCAGCAGGCTCCGGAAAAAAGCCAGGGATTGCAGAAGGTAGGGAAACAGCCAGGTGTTTTCTGGAAGCTGGGGGTGGCGCCACCGGTATTGCTCCTCGATCTCGCCCAAGGAGAATTCCATCTTCTCCTCCTCGGAGAATTCCACGGTAAAGGAACGGAACCGCTCGGGCAAAACCAGGTCGTATCCATCCAAAACCACGGCTCCCCCTTCGAAGATAAGCTCCAGGCGGCGCACATCCCTCCCCTTGATGCGGTGAAAGATGCTGGTCAAGTTGCCGGAGACCCCGTTTTCGAAGCTGAGCAACACCGTCGCCAGGTCTTCGATGCCGCTTTCCCGGGCCAGCCGGGAGCGGTAGCCGATGCGGGCCGCTACCCCCTTGTAGTCCCCAAAAAAGCTGAGCAATAGATCCAGGTCGTGGATGGAGTGCTCGAAGAGGCATCCCCGGTAGGCCAGGCTCCGGTCGGAGCGCCAGGCGGAATCATGCGCCGAACCGGTAATGGGCCACTCCTGATCGGTGCGGAAAATAAAACTCAGCAGGGAGCCGAGCCGTTCTTTTTCCTTCTGCATCAACTCCTGCAGAAACCAGAAAACAGGTTCATAGCGGAGCACCAGCCCCACCTGCACCTGGATTCCGGCTTTCTCCCGGGCGGCCTCCATCTCCCGGATATCCTCGGGATAAAAGGCCAGCGGCTTCTCCATGAAAATGTGCTTCCCCGCCGCCGCCGCCCGCAAAAAGTATTCCTTGTGAAATGCGGTGGGAGTGCAGATATAAACGGTGTTTATGTCGGGATCCTCCAGCAGCTCCTCCACCTCTTCAACGGCGGCCGAAAAACCATGTATTTCAGCAAAGGTGCCGGCCTTGTCCCGGTCCAGATCAAAAACCTTGCCCAGGGATATCCGCTTCCCCTCGGGCAGCGTCTCCATGATCTGGCGTATAAAAATCATGTGGGTGGTGGCGATAAGTCCGGTCCCGATGAAACCGATCTTTACCTGGTCCATGCAGCAACTCCCCTCTCTAATTATCTCTCCTAAGCATTAAAGAAAAGCAAGCAAGATAAACGGGCCGGCCGGAGCATCTTCCCCGACTGCGGGAAGTCGCCCGGGCCGAGACCGGCGCCGCCTGTGCCGGCGGCGGCAGGCCGGTTCTTCGCCTCCGGCTGCGTAGGTCCGCCCGCCGCTTTCCCGACCGCTTATCCATCGAACCCCCGGTTATGCGAACCACCGATTATTTTCCCGGTTGTTTCCCGTCTACCTTGGAGGCGGGGATAGCGCTCCGGCAGCGGGCCGCCCTAATCCTCAGGGGTGGGGGTCGCCTCCCCTTCCGCCGCCCCTTTGCCTTTAAATCTATTCAACAGAAGCATGATTCCGCCTCCCAGCAGGGAAAAGAGGGCAAAAAGGGCCAAATGGAGAGAGGAGAAAAAGGTCAACATGTAATAGCGGTAATCCGGCAGGATGAAACCTTTGTCCCCCTGGAGCAGGGCGCCCCCCAAAATCAGGGCCGCCAGGAAGACCATAATGAAGCCGGTATGCCGGGCGTAGATGCGGAAGTTCGCCTTAAACCTGGAGAGAAGCAGCACCAGGGCCAGAAGAACCAGGTAGCTGGCCAGGACGGCCAGGGGCATCTTGACGGCCAGGTGAGCAACGGTATTAAGCTTGCTGAAGGAGTAGCCCAGCCCGATGCCGTAGAAGACCAGGTGGAAAACGGCGGCATAGAGGGCGGTGGAGAGCAAGGCCTGGGCCGGCATGACCCTCGACCCCCGGAAAAGCTTCGCCCGCCGCTCCCTCCGGTGCAGGCCAAGCCCGAACACCAGGGCCCCTCCCAGAAGGAGGAGCAGAATGACGGCCACCAGGACCCGCCGCTTTATGGTTTCCGCCCTCACCCGATCCAGGGCGGCGGCCACCGTAGCTTCGCCGTCAACGGCTTCCTCCAGCCCCAATTGGGCATAAAGCTCCTGCACAAAGCCGGCATGGGTCGTCTTTAACAGTTCCCTCTTTTCAGCCAGCACCGCTTCGGTCCAGTCAAAAGCCTCCTCCATGATGCTCCCGGCCATGTAGCGGCTGAAGGGCATCCCCAGGATGGCGGCAATAGTGGGAGCCAGGTCCAGCTGGGAGTACTGGGGCAAGGCGCCCTTTTTTACGCCTTTGCCGAAAATGACCAGGGGGACCCGGGAGGCCTCCTTTTCCGGACCTCCGTGTCCCCCGGCATCGATATGGCCGTGGTCGCCGGTGATGATGACCACGCTATTTTCCGGATCCGGGATCGCCTGGACAAACTCCTGAATCTGCCGGTCGTTCATGCGCAGGATCTCCCGGTATTTCGGGGAGGCGCCCCCGTAATTGTGCCCGGCCATGTCCAGCTCCATGGTGTGCACCACCAGGAAGTTGGGGTTGTAGTCGCGCATGATCCGGATTCCGTATTCAAAAATCTCCCGGTCATTATATTGGTAATTGAAATCGTCATAAAAATAGCCCGATTGAAGGGGCATCTCTTCATCATGAAAAAAGCGGTTCTCGTGGCTGTCCCCCGTCCGGTACGGGGGGCCCACTACCAACTCGTAAAACCAGTAGTATAGCGAGCCGCCCGTTTTTAAGCCGGAGAAGCGGGCCAGGTCGAAGAGGTTGGGCAGGTTTAATTTCCGGGCTTGATCGTTGGTTTTGATATTGCTGATGGAGGAACTGGCCCCGGTAATAATGCGGGCATAAGCCGGCCGGGAAAAGGTGGGCTCCTCCACCACTATCACCCCGCTGCTGCCCATGTCCGCCAGGCTTTGCACAAAGGGCATATCCGGCAGCGAGTCCGCCCGCATGCCGTCGATTAAAATTAGGTAGACATTCTGGGCCATGGGCTCCGTAAATGGGCTGATCTCTTCTTCCAGGACCGGGTTCTGGCCGAAGGGGGAGCCCGCCCGCTCCAGTTTAAAATGGGTGTAAGCCAGGGCTCCCAGGCCCGCGGCAAGGGCCGCGACCCAGATCAAAAACCAGACGGTCCATCTTTTTTTTCTCACCTGGATTATGCCTCCTCATAGCCTTCCAGGATGAAATTTGGATATTTATCTAGAACTATTCGCGGGGGAGATCGCATTTCCTGCCGCCTCCTCTTCCCTACCGGCAGCCCATAAATAGGAGAAGCTGCCATGGCCATTCCAGGCAAGGCATTGCCGCCACTCCAGGCACGCATGTCACCGCTCCAGGCACCCATGCCGCCACTCCAGGTACCCATGCTACCCTCCTGGCTCACATCCCACCACTCCAGGTACACATGCCGCCGCTCCAGGCACACATTACCGGAAATATCAGAAAATTATTTATTGACAAATAATGACATACCAATTACAGTATATGTGCAAGGAAAAGTCACCAGTCGCCGCCCAAATGCCCTCGGAACGAAGAAGGGTCCATTCCTCAGAAGAAGCTGCAGCGTCGGCAACGATCGTCGGTACTATCCCCTGGAGCCGGGCAAGCAAGTTCCTTCTTGCCGGGTCGGTTTGCCACGCCGGAACTTGCCCCTTGCAGCTAAAGCGGCGGAACTTTTTCAATGGCGGAGACAACAAGGGAAAAGGACAGCCGTAAACATTTGGACCAGAGCGGCATGGAAAAGAGAGGTGCTCCCTTGGAACTGTCCACTTTTATCTCCTGGGATGCAGTTTTGGTATTTGCTTATCTCGGCTGCGGCCTGGCTGCCGCCACCTTCCTGCGCCGGCAGCTCTCCTTTCTGCAGCGCTTGTTTCTCCCCAACGCGCTAATTGCCGGCCTAATCCTTCTTCTGCTGGACCGGCAAGTCTGCGGCCTCATCGCCCTCTCCCATGACCATCTGAACACCGTGGTGCACCACTTGCTGACGGGGGTGTTTATTGTCTTCGGCCTGCAAAAACCGCGCTACCGGCACGGCGAGGGGATCATCACCACCTTGCTGGCTGTCTGTAAAAGCTACACACTGCTGGCCTTGCTCGGCATCGCCTTCACCCTGGCCTGGATAGCAGCACTGCGGCCCGATTTCTTTCCTTCTTTCTCCATGCTGCCCCTGCTGGGTTTCGGCCTGGATCACCTCATCGCCGCCAATTTCGGCCTGCAGTGGGAGCAGCTGGGCTTTACAGCCGGCGGCTGGACCGGTTTTTCCTTCGGCACTGCCGGTTTTCTCTGGGCTTATCTCGGGGGAGCGGTTCTGGTCTTCCTGCTGCGCCGGAAAAAAGGGTCCCAAAGGGTGGCCAGCCGATCGGTGCTGCTGGGCCTTCTTTCCCGCGAGGAGAAGAAGCCGGTGGCCGGACACCTGACTACCGCCGTGGAAGGAATCGAGTCCTTTACCCTTCACCTGGCCCTGATCGGGATTGTTTTCCTCCTCACCTATGAACTGCTTCACCGGCTTTCGCTCCTACTCGCCCGCTTGGGCGAGAGCGGGGAACTGGCCAGCGGGATCCTGTGGAGCTACAGCTTTGCCGTCGCTCTCCTGATTGCTTTCCTGGCCAGGAAGGTAATAGACTGGATGGAACTCGGCCACCTCTTTGACACCGGCCTGTTCGCCCGCATCTCCGGGGCCATGGTGGATTTCCTGGTTGCCGGGGCCGTGGCCTCCATTCCCCTGGTTCTGGTGCGTGAATACTGGGTGGAGGTCCTGGTGCTCTCCCTGCTCTGCGGCGCAGGCCTCATGGCTCTGGTCTGGTTTATCTCCCCCCGCCTCCACGGCGACTTCGCCGCGGAGCGCACCGCGGCCGTATTCGGGCTGGTAACCGGTAATATCGCCTCAAGCCTGGCCCTGGTGCGCGCCGTCGATCCGCGCCTGGAAACCCCCGCCGCCGTGGATGCAGCCGCTGCCGCCCCCCTTTCCCTGCTCCTCGGCCTGCCGCTATTTATATTTGTCAACTTCCCCCTCACCGGCCACCTGCTGCAGCAGCCCCTGCGCTACCTGTGGACCAGCCTGGGCTTTTTCGCCGCTTACGGAGGCCTCCTTCTCCTGGCCTGGTTCCTGGTAGTAATGCTGCGCCGGCAGGGGGTCAGGCAGGGGGTCAGGTCTTGAATTTTGAATTAGGCTGGCAAGAGGGTCAGGTCTTGAATTTTGAATTTTGGACATCAAGGAGCCAAATTTGAAAAATCGATACCGGAGAATTACTTTGTAAAATAACCATCCCCACTTAATCCAATGCAAAATCTTAACAAAGTCGCATGCAAAGGAAACGCCAGCCCTGCCGCCAACAACATAACAATGGCACAGCAAAAGCTCATAACGCTGGACGCGCTTGAGGCCCAGTGATTTTTATGGTTTTCTTTAAGGCAAGAAATCGGCACAAAGTACAGCCGTATTGCCGGTTGCCAGGCTTACCCCCCATCTCCACCCCTACTAAAATCTCCTGCAAACTTTTTCCATTAATGCTAAGATTAATATATATTTTTAATAGTCTTAATATAAATAATATTTGGAAGGAATTTGTATGAAAGCATCGAATAAAAATATAACAGAAGATCCCTGATTGTCATGATAAAACCAAGAAGGGGGGAAGCAGTTTTAGAACTTTGCTCTTAGACTTTTAATGCTCCTCTGTTAATAAAAAGAGAAAGGAGGGAAACCTTTGAGAATCACAAACAAAGCGGTTATCCGCAAAGCTGCTGCCGCCGCTTTGGTTATTGGCCTGGTTCTTTTTGCCGCTGCCGGCGCCGCTTCGGATGATGCCAATAAAAAGGGTTTTGTTCTTTTCGGCTTGGGTCGGCTCTACGATGGAACGGAGCAGATCCGGGACGGGGTAGGCGAACTTCTGCAAGGCAACGAGCAGCTGGTGGGCGGGCTCGACACCCTGGGCAGCGCACTGGACGAAGATATCGCCGGGAACCTGCAGACCATGAAAACCGGCATTGACACGGAAATGCTGCCGGGATTGAACAAGATCATCGACGGCCTTGCCGGCCAGGTTGTCCCTGGGCTGGGCGACATCCGCTCCGGCCTAAGCGACAAGATGAGCCCCGGCATGGAAGATATGATCTTAGGCTTTACCAAGACAAAGGCTGAACACAAAGATTCTGGAATCATCGAAGGTCTTTCCACGATTCGCAACGGTCTGGCCGGCCCGGTCAGCGGCGGGCTGAGCAATATCCTCCATGGCTTTAAGAAGAAGGCGGCAACGGATGGCGAGTCGGGCATCGTAGAAGGTCTGAACCTGATTAAGCAAGGTCTGGACAATGACGACCCCAAAAAGCCCGGTATCAGCCAGGGGCTGGCCGCGGTGCTGCACGGCTTCAATAAGACGGAAGCCGAGCACAAGGAGTCGGGCATCGTGGAAGGTCTGAATAAAATTAAGGCCGGCCTGGACAATGCCGACCCCCAAAAGCCGGGCATTAGCCAGGGATTGGCACAGGTCCTGGCCAGGCTGGGTTCTCGCGATGAGCTGGATACAATTATCAACGGAATCCATAGAATTAATCAAAAGACGGCAGATAACCTCACCGCTTTAGAAACGGCTATCGGAATAGTAAAAGATCCAGATCAGCCTGATGCGGTGAAGATTTTAATTGCGACTTTAGCTTTGGATACAGTCTACAAATCTTTAAACAACCCCGCCCCGCTAGAGGGCGAGGATCCCGGCTTGCTCCAGGCTACGGAGATGCTGCGAGACGGGCTGGAACAAATCGCCGCAGGCTTGAACCTAATGCAGACGGGCGTGGACACCCAGATGGTTCCCGGACTAAACAAGATGCTGGATGGAATCAACAAGGATATGATACCCGGCTTGCAGGCGATGAAGACGGGCGTGGATACCCAGATGGTTCCCGGACTAAACAACATCCTTGGCGGCCTCAATACCCAGGTAATTCCCGGTCTGGAGCAACTGGATGCCGGCATCGACCAGGAGATGACCCCCGGCCTTGACAAGATCGTAGCCGGGCTTAAAACTCAGGTTGTTCCCGGCCTCAAGGAGATGAAGACAGGCATCGATACCCAGATGATTCCGGGCCTGGACAACATGCTTTTCGGTTTTAACAAGACCGAAGCGGCAACCGGCGAATCAGGGATTGTCGAAGGGCTGAGCAAAGTCAGCCGCGGCCTGGCCAATCCCGAGTTCAGCCCCAACCCCGGCGGCGACCCGGGCATCAGTGACGGCCTCGGCTTGGTTATTGACGGCATCTACACCGGTGTGCTCGACGGCATCGAATCGCTTAAGAGCGGTATTGTGGATAAGATCATGCCCGGGCTGGAGCAGATCGGGACCGGGATCAGCGATGAGCTGCAGCCAGGCTTTAACAAGGTCAGCCTGCTGCTCCTGGTTATCTGGCTGGTTTCCATGGCCATTCTGCTGGTGGTGGGCTTCTTTATCGGCCGCGCCGGCTGGGCGAAATCCTCCGCCGGCAGCAGCAGTTCGGTGTAAACTCGCATTATCTACACAGTTCAAAGGGGCTGCCCTTTTAGGGCAGCCCCTTAAATAATTAGATTAATTGGACTGCTTGAGCCAAATATTTCCGGCTATTGGCATCCCCTTGGTATAATATTGGGCACTTTTAAATCCCCCCGCTCGCTCCCTTATCATAGAACCACGAATGAAAACCATCCCTCGGGTATAAGAATAATTACCACAATAAATTAATCGTTCCTCCGATATATACTACCTCCCATATGCCCTTATGATATGCCCGCTATATATTAAGAAAGCCGTTCCCGCGATATAATTTTAGGCCTGATCCTGGATGGCTTTGATGGTTTGGGGGGTGCCAATGATGTAGAGGTGGGTTTGGGCGCGGCTGAGGCCGATGTAGAGAGTTTCCCGGGCGATGCCGGGCAGGTCTTCGGGCCTGCACTGCAGCCTCTTCCCCAGGGTTTCCCGCATCCTGTCCGGGGAGAACAGCTCTTCCAGCTCGATTAGGATGACAACGGGCCTTTCCATGCCCCGGAAGCGGCGGATGCTGGAGAAGAAAATTTGCTCCTCCCCGTCGAGACAGCGGTCCACCAGGGGATATCTGCCGATCTTGGCCGCGCCGGCCAGAGCGCTGTTCCCCTTGCTGGTGCCGGTCAAAATGGCGATGTGGCACGGCTTGACTTTTTCCTTCTCGATAAGGCGGTGGAGCAGGCTGCTCAGCACTCTTATCAAGGCGCCGGGATCGGCGGCGTCCACGGCCAGGTATTCGATGCCGCCGCCTTCGGGGCCGCATCCCTGGTAGCAGTCGCCTTTGCCTTTGTAGTATTTGCTCAGCAGGCGGTAAATGGCCTTGCTGTTGCGCAAGTTTTCCACAAGGGTAACGGGCTCCACCTCCAGGGGCAGCCGGTTATCCTTGTACCAGATGGTTTGATGCTGGTCGTAGAAGATGTAAAAGATGCCGGCATCGTAATCCTTCATGCTGAGTTTCAGAATATCCCACCATTCCGCATTCATATCCTGGCCCTCGTCCACGATAATGGCATCGAACCGGGCGGGGATAAGGTCCAGAGCCTGGAGCAGCGCTTCGGGCAAGGTTTTGTCGAAATATTCCTGGAGCATCCGCTCCCGACCGGGGCCGTCGGGGTCCACCAGGTCCGGTATGCCGGCCTGCCGTCCCCAGCGGTAGCACAGCTGGTGAAAGTTCAGGACGGTGAGGTTCTCCACCCCTTCCGCCTGGAAAGCCAGGGAGTCAGCCAAAAGCTTGTTGGGGCAGGTAAACAAGGTGTCGAAGCCCTGGCGGGCCAGAAGGAGCGCCTTTTGAAAGGCCAGCATGGTCTTGCCGGTGCCTGCACCGCCGCTGATCAGTGCCTTCCTGGTCTGGGAAAGGTACTGCAGCAGCTTGAACTGCTCCCGGGTCAGCTTGACAATGTGCTCCTGGCTTTCCCGGATGTTTATCCCCAGCGGAGGTCGGTCTTCTCAGCTCCATGGAAGGAGCGAGAGCCCGGATGATATAGCCGCAATCCTCGGAGGAAAGCCCGGTGGCGGCATATCTCTTGCCGGGGTCCGAGCTCCTTGACTGCCAGAGGTGCAGCCACTGGCTTCGCAGCCGGGATAAATAGAGCCGGGGATCGTCCAGGTCGCCGGCGAAGCCAAAAAGTTCAATGGGCGCCCCGAGGCCAAAATCCCGGTGGGGGGAGGCCACATCGGGCAAGATGGCGCCGTAGCCGGCATAAAGATAGCGGTTGCGGAAGCGGGGCATCTCTCTTAGTTTGCCGATTAAGGCGTACATGTTTTTCCTGGCTTGCAGGATGGGGTTGTCGATTCGGTGCCATTCACCTTGACGGTCGACGCTGAACCAGGTGCCGTCTTCCAGCTTAATTAGGCCGCCCTTGACTTCGATGACAAAGCAGCCAAACTGAGGATCCAGCACAACAAAATCAATTTCCCCCAGGGGGTACTTGACGGGGGGCGGCCCCTCAATAAAATCGGGCAGTTCCAGAGCGGCGGCCTCTCCCCGGCAGAGCCATTCCAGGTTGTAGAAGACAATATAATCATCGGTCAGCTTCTCCAGGGCTCTGTAGACCTTAATTTCGGCAGAAACCCCATCCTCAGGCGGCGTTTCGGGAAATATCCTGGCCATGACTGGAACACCTCGGGTATTGGTTTTGGCCATAAATATGCAAACAAAAATTGATGACATAATCTTCTATAAAAGTTGCTAATTTCCTTTAGCCGATGGCACTGCGGGGATAAAGATTAAATTACGGGGGTTAGACGGGTTTTAAATTTAAAAATAAGCTGCCTTCTACTGGCGGGCTTTCCGGGTGGAAATAATGAACGGATGTTTTAAGAAAAAGCTCTTCTTCTTGCAGGTTTACCGGGCGGCAGTGCGGAAAGAGCAGGCGTTTTACAGCAGATGTTTTCAAAAAAAAGCTGTCTTCTTCGTGCTTCTTGTCCAGCTCGGCGCCGGGCTGTCCCGGCCTCGGCGGAGAGTTTTTATCAATAAAGCGGCCACCTTCCCCGTCTTCCGGAAGGTGGCCGCTTGCCCCTTTGCTTCCCCCCTTACTTTGCCAGGACCAGGATTGCAGCCGCAGCCGGTTTTTCCCTCAGACAAGTTTCTTTTCTTCACCCTGTGCTCCACCAGGGCCGCCGAGGCACCAAGTTGGATCCCAAGTTTTTTTGAAGCGCAGGGAGCACTTTACATACTTCACCGAGACTAAAGCTGCAGCTTTTTTCCCCTCTGGCGCGCTTCCTTTTCCCGACTATTTTCTGCTCCCCTTACTTCACCGGGATGGACTTGAAGACCTCCATCAGGGCGTTAACCGCCGCCATGCGCTTCATGATGTACTTGAGATCCCCCTCCAGCTTCATCTTCCCGCCCATGATCAGCTGAACGGAGGTCTGCTGGCCGGTGCAAAGGATTTTCCAGAAAGTATACTTACCCGAGAGAGTAAAGGGCGCGTCCAGGTAGGAATCGGGAGCGATGGGGTCCATCTCCCGGATGGTCCCTCGGTACGGCTGGAAGCTGGCATAAATAGTCACTCCTTGGAAGTCCTCCCGGGTAAGCTGCTTTACTTTATCCTTGAGCGAGGTTGCGTCAATGGCCTCCGGGTCCATATCCAGGGAAAGGCCCAGCTTCTCGGCCAGCTGGCCCAGACCGGTATCCTTATATTTCAAGCGTTCCTCGGGACTCAAAAGGCTGAGCATCCCCAGGATGGCCTTGACCCCGTCTTCGGTGGTGTAGTCCTGGAAAGCCTGGTCATCATCAGCTTCAATGATGCAGCGCATGGCTCCTTCCCAGTCGGCAGCAGCCTTCTTTAAAGGTTCGCTTTCCTGCAAACGCTTTTTGACCGTTTCAAACCACTCTCTTGAACCCAACACTACCGCTTCACTCATTGCCTGCACCTCCGCTTTCTTATTTATTAATCGATTATTAATCGGCTCCCGTTTAATCCAGGGTATAAAACTCCTCCTGGAGCAGGTCCTCAATGGCTTCCAGCCCCAGCACCTCCACAGTCCCGTCCTCGATCAAACCGCAGCGGGCGTCCCGGAAGATCTTTTCAATGATGTAATCCTTGGTAATCCCGGCAGCACCAAAGAGCTGCAGGGCGTCAGTGGCCACTTCATAAGCACTGGCTTTGGCGTAGGCTTGAGCCGTTAAAGCATGGGGTGTGGACTGCAGGAATTCCCTCTTCTCAAAAATCTCCTCCAGGACATGCCTGGTCACCACCCGGGTGTAGTAGCGGGAAGTCTCTATCTTCTCGAACATCTTGTAAAGGCGGTAGCGGGTAAGCTGGTGATCGATAATCGCTTTCCCTCCCTGGACCCGCTCCCTGGTGTAGCGCAGCGCCTCCTCGAAGGCAGCCCGGGCCACTCCCACAAACATGCTGGCGACGGCGCAGCTGGTGCAGCTGATCACCATCTTCATCAAATCCCTGGCCAGGGCGGCATTGGCAGTAATCATGTAATGTCCGGGAATGCGCACGTTGTCAAATACAATTTCCCCCTGGGGATCATCCCGGGTGCCCAGTTTATCTATCGGCGGAGAGATGGTTACTCCGGGAGCATCTACTGGGATAATCGCCGCGCCCACATGGGTGGGGCTTTCGTGGGGCGGGATCAACGGGTGGGTAAGGATCCAGGTGGCGCAGGGAGCCGAGGAAGTCCAATAGGACTTGGCTCCATTGATTATCCAACCGTCCCCCTCCGGCTCGGCCCGGCAAAAGCCTTTTGTCCCCAGCTTTTCGGGATCGGGCATGGACATGGCCATGATATAGTCGGAACCACGTTCCGGGTCCATTACCGACCAGCAGCCGCGGTATTTGTCTTCTTCGTCCTCCATCCAGGGCCGCAGCACCTCATCAATTAGCTCCGGCGAGCCGATCAAGCTCATGATCGCCGTAGGGATCATATCCACCCCAATGGCGGTGGCGAAACCGACGCTGCCCCAGGCAATCTCCTCGAAGAAGATATTAAAGGCTTCGGGACCGGAGTAGCTTCCCCCGAATTCTTCGGGTACCAGCAGCCGGTGGTAGCCGTTCTGCTTCATCTTGCGCATTACTTCAAAATAGGGGGAGCCTTCCTGGTTCGTCTCCCGGTACGGCATCTGATCCAGCTGCCGGGCCGCGGGCCGGATCACCTCCCGGGCAAAGCGGTGCAGCTCGTTGCGGAGCATAACCAGCGCTTCGTTTTCCCGAATGGAAGAGTCAATTTCATAGTACATTTCACCAGCCTCCTTGCTCCTTATGGTTACCCATAGTTAACCGGTCTTCCGAAAGATTAAAGCACTTTTAAGGTTTTGCCCGGGGGGATCACAAAATCGGTTATTGTAAAGTAGGTGGCAATATGGTCCACGGGTTGAACCCGCCGGATCCGATCGTGAGACGGCGGGAAGAACACTTTGCCGCTGCCGGCCAGGGAATAGATGGGTTTGTATTCCAGGTTGGTGGTGCAAATGTCCCGGTAGCTGTAACCCTTGGTATCCGGAGAAGGAAGAGCCCTGACGTTGATCATCGTCCCCAGGTCGGGCCACTCGGCCGGATCGCTGATCTCGGCCTCGATGCGCATAATCTCCATGCCCCGGCGGCGGACCGTTCCCAGGCAGCGGTCTCCTTCCACGGAAAGGTTGATCTCCGCCAGGGTTTTGGGAAACCCCAGGACCTCGCGCCCGGCGATTAGGGCCCGGTCGGCGCCCAAGGTATGGTCGCCGTACATCTGATCGATATACATGTAGGCGGTATGCATACCCACCAGGTCTTCGTACTGGCATTCCACGAACAGGGCCGCCTCCTTGTAACTGCCGATGGAGGTGTTCGGGTACTCGGCCACCAGGGCTATCGCCATCCCCAGCGCGCCCGGGGAGAGCTCTGCCGGGAGCAGCTCCTTGACCGTCTCTTCCGAAATGGTAAACAGGTGAATCAAAAGGCGGGCCTCTTTGTAAATAATCCCCTCCATCCCCCGGTACTGCTGTATGTGCTGCTCCCGGCTGACAATGGGATCATGAAGCGGAATAGCGATAATATCATCTTCCGGTTTTGGCCAATCGACCATTTCCAAACTCCTTTCCATATAATAAAGTGGGTATTGTATCGGTCATCTTTCTTTCGCAATGCCGACCATGGATCACCCCCTGAAGTTACTCTATGCCGCCAATGGGCCGGTACAGAACAATAGCCGGTCCAGCAGCACCGTTATCGAAACTCAATGCTTGACCCAAATAATTTGATTGAGATTAATATTTAAGGCGTTTTAAGAGGTAAGGGGACAAAATACTTAAAGTAGGTTTGCTGCTCGAACTTATGCTGGGGTGTTAGGGTCTGGCTGCTCAAAAAATATTCGGCAAAACGACTCTTTTTCCTGCTTTAAAATAAGAATATTTAAAATATTTTTTTAATTTAAGGGGGTCAGGTCTTGAATTGTGAATTTTATTATGGGCGTCATTTTAGGCATGGGGTCAGGTCTTGAATTGCTAGCTTTTGGGGACCATTTTTCGGACTATCTTGCTGATTGTGGAGTAGTGAATGCCCAGAAAATCCGAAATCTCCATCAACGAGTAGCCATGTTTAACGTGGGCCTCGTAAATCCTTTCATTTCTAATGTATTTGGTTAAGCAGGCGGCAAAGATCTCTTCAAGAGTGGGCCGACTAGCGAAGCGTTGATGCCGCGGTATCTCTTTTATGCCCTCTTTTTCTTGAAGCAAATCCTTCAACTGTTCCACAAAATTCTTGCTGCCTAGCAAAACTTGTCCGTCAAGGTTGTCCCAAGGCGATTTTTTACTTAGGCCAACCCTGACAAATTCTCGATAATGCCTTTGAGCATCCTGCCTGTTGGTTCCAAACATGCCCAGAATCCAGTCCACCGTCAGAAACTCGGGAACCTCGGTGAATCCGGCTGTTGGCAGGTAGCTTCCCCATTGCCAGTGCTCAGGCAATTCCACGAGCCCCGCTCTGACCGGGTTGAGCACTACATATCGGCACAACTCAAGGAGATAGTTTTCTTTATCCACCAAAATCGCCTTGTATCTGCCCTGGAAAACATGTCCTACCTGCTTATGTCTTTTATTGTAACGCTGGGTATAGACACCGTTGATTTGCCTCATGCCCAGGGAAAGGTTGGCTTCGGGGGTCTCAATGAGCAGATGATAGTGGTTGTTCATCAAGCAATAGGCATGACAAAGCCAGTTGTGCCTTTTTACAGTTTCATTGAGGATATCGAGGAAGTTTTCGCGATCCTGGTCATCCCGGAATATGTTATTCTGGGCATTTCCCCGGGTTGTTATGTGATAGACCGCCCCGGGGTATTCGATACGCAACGGTCTGGCCATGGCATATATAACATAGCATACAAAAAAGCCATATTTCAAGATCGAAATTACTGTTTTTCCCAGCACAGCAAAAATTCACATTTCAAGATCGGCCCCCATGCCCAAGAATTGGGCACTATAAATTTCCAAAATCCACATTTCAAGGCCTGACTCCATAACATATAACATATTTTTCCTAAAAATTCACAATTCAAGACCTGACCCCGAGTTTTTTGGGGGTGATGATCTCCACCTGGAATCCTTTCCGGCTTCGGGATACCGTGGAGGCCATGAAGCCGAAGAAGACCGCCGACCAGACGGCGCCGGTGAAGAAGACCCCCCACAGGATTCGGGCCGCCTTCGGCCAGAGCAGGGGGCGGGTCAGCAGGTAGCCCAGGTAAAGAAATGTTTCGGGGAAGCCCCAGGCAAAGGAGACTTCGGGTATCTTCGGCAGGACTGCCATCAGCTCCGCCGGGGGAAAGATGTAGGCTACCCCCAGGCTTAACAGCAGTATAAAAATCAAGTTGAGCAGGTACATTAGCATGGTCGCACCCGTTGAAACGCTGCCCATGGGGTTTCCCGGGTTAAAGCGGCAGCTCCTGATGGAGAAGTTCAAGCCCATGGCGCTGGCACCCAGGGAGAGGAACACCGCGCCCACCGCCATGGCCAGAATCATGGAAGATGAGAGGCGGAGCAAGGCCGCCGTCCCCGCCAGCAGCGCCTCCATTAAAAGCACGGTGGGCAGGATTACCGCCAGCAGCTTCCCCCAGACCACGGGCCACCCCGACAGGGGCACGCTGTTCAGAATCCAGTCCGCCTCCCCTTCGCGGCCGAAGGACTGCAGGGCCATGTTGCCGCTAAACATGATGGTATAGATCAGCAGCACGGAGAATAGCGAGCTTTGCGCCGATTCCACGGAGAGATAGAGATACTGCCCAATAAAGAAAAGCATAAATACCAGGGGAACCAGGTAACCGAACCACGCCCGGGTATCGCGGCGCAGGTAAAGCAGGTCTTTGCGGGCCACGGACCACATCCCCCGCCAGGAGGATCCGCTAGCCTCCGCCGTCCCGCCGTCAACCACCACTGAAAGGGCGTCTTCCCGGCGCCGCAAGCCCCGGCGCTGGGAGCTCGGGATGCGGGCGGTCTTCCTTCTGGGCCCGCCTCCCCCCTCGCTCAGGGAGATCCAGCCCCGGCGAAAACCGCGCTCCACCAGCGGAAAAGAGATGCCGACCAGCAGCGCACCCAAAAGGAGCAGCAGCAGGCTCCAGCCCAGGGCGGAGAGGTGGCTGCTCGTGGCGGCCCCCTCCAGGACCAGGGAACTCCAACCCCAGGGAAACCAGTCCATGACCCGCACCAGTTCTCCCTGGCCGGCCATCCAGGCGCTGATATCAAAGCTTTCGCTGCGGGAGATGATCAGGTTGGGCAACTGAAAGAGCAGGGCAATAAAAATCCCGCCCACGGCGCCGATAACACCCACCGCTTCCCGGCTGCGGTGGGGCGGCACGATGCGCATCACCAGCAGGTTCAGCAGCTCCGCCAGGGCGGTGCCCACCGCCCAAAGCCCGCCCACTACCGGTATGATCCAGAGATAGTATAGAGGACCGGCGCTGAAAAGGAGGCCGTAAAACAGGGCCGGCAAAAGGATCAAAAAGACCACCGGCAGGAAGTTGCTGAAAGCTACCACCAGGGACTTGGAGGCAAATACGGCCCGGGTGGATACCGGTGCCACAAACAGCAGCTCCAGATCCTCGGACATGTAGAGGACGGAGAAAGCAGTGGCGATTCCGAAAAATATTTGGGCCGCCATCCCGGCCAGGAAGAGCAGCGAGAGGAAGCCGCGGGCGATGCCGGGATCCATGGCCCCCAGGGCTCCGTAAGCCTCCACGCCCAGGTAGACCATCAGGGAAAGAAAGCCAAAGAGCATGCAGGCCACAACAAGCCAGACGGCCGCCGACCAATGGCGGAGCTTATTCCAGGTCACCCGCAGCTGGGTAGCCATCAGCAGCTTAAAATCCATCCAGGCCGGGCGGGGCGGCGGGGCTTGGACCAGCGGGGAGAGAAGGTCATTTTTCACCGTTGTTCCCCTCCTCCAGGCTGCGGATCAGTTCGGCGTCCTCCTGCCCTCCGGTCAGTTCCAGGAAGATATCCTCCAGGCTCTCTCCGCCGTGGCCGACCTGCTGCCGCAGCTCTTCAGGACTCCCTTCGGCGATGAGGCGCCCCCCCCTGAGGATGCCCACCCGGTGGCACATCCGCTCGGCAATCTCCAGGATGTGGGTGGAGAGAAATACCGCCGCCCCCCGGCGGGCCAGTTCCTGCAGGACATCTTTCAGAAAGCGGGCGCTGCGGGGATCCAGGCCCACGGTAGGCTCGTCCATAAGCAGCACCCGCGGACGGTGAATCAGCGCCGCCGCCAGGACTACCTTCTGGCGCATGCCGTGGGAAAAGCCTTCCAGCAGTTCGTCGGCCCGCTCTTCCAGGCCGAACATGGCCAGCAGCTCGCCGGCCCGCTCCCGGGAGCTTTCTACAGGCATGCGGTAAAGGTCCGCCATCAGAAAAAGAAACTCCCGCGCCGTCAGTTTGCCGTAAAGCCTGGGCTGGTCCGGCACATAGGCCGCCAGGGCCTTGGCCTTGGCGGGCTCCCGGGCAATGTCATATCCGCATATAAAAGCCCGGCCGGAGCTGGGTTCCAGCAATCCCGTCAACATCCTGATGGTAGTGGTTTTACCGGAGCCGTTGGGCCCCAGGAAACCGTAAATCTCCCCGGCCTTAACCTCCAGGTCGAGGCTGTCTACCGCCGTTACCCTGCCAAACCGCTTGGTCAGTTTATCCGTTTTAATGAGGATCTCATCCAATCCGGCCCGCTCCTTCCCTAAAAGGTAACCAACGCTATCTAAATACTATCTCTATAATATTACCATATAAAATTTGTGGGAGTAAAAAAAGGAGCTTTTCTTTGGAAATAAAAAAAAGCACTTTTGTGGGGAAGCAAATTGGTGGGAAAAGGGTTTTTTGGGTATTTTTTTTACGTATATAAAACAAGCGGCCCCCGTCTTTGCGGCATAAAAAAGGAAAGCGGGCCGCCTCCCTTTGCCTTTTCGAGGCGGCCCGCCAAAAGCAAGGCTTTTCCGGGGCCAAGAGCGCTTAACGGTTCTGGAAAGCGTGTTCGCTTTTGGCGGCGCTCTTTAGCTTGGACAGCTCCCTCCGGTCCGAGGTTCCGCCGGCAAAAATAATCAGGAGAATTCCCAGCCCCACCAGGGCCAGGCTCAGGTAAGCGGGGGGCAGAATCGTATCCAGCACCAGGTTCAAAAAGGTCCCCGCCGCCCCCGCCGTCACGATCATGATCGCCGCGGCGGCAGCCATGTCTTTGAACCCCAGTTCCCGGATCAGGATGGTAAAAGTAGCCGCACAGGGAAAGTATGCGGCCAGGACGGTGGCGCCAATAACGAACTGTTTCGCCGTAAGGCCCAGCGGCACCAGCATGGCCACGGCCACGTCCTTGCGCAAAAAACCGACCAGGAAGGTGGTAACCGACTCCCCGGGAAGGCCGTAGAGGGTGCTCATCAGGGGGCTTAATATCCCCCCCAGGTAATCGATAACCCCGCTGATATACAGGATGTTTATAAAGACGATGCCTCCAAAGATATAGGGCGTGGCGTGAACGACGAGGTGGCTGATGCGCATCCCCAGCTTTTTGGCCTGGGCTTTGAATTGGGGCAGGCGGTAAGGAGGGATCTCCACCACCATGGAGGGGGTGTAGCCGCTGAGACTGCGGTCCAGGATCAGCCCCAGCACTACCCAGATAAAGAACAGGGTGGCGTAGACCACGCTTAAGTAGGCTCCGCCATAGCGTCCCACCAGGCCAAAAATCATGGCGTTCTGGGAGATGCAGGGCACTGCCACCGCCGTAAGGGTTAAAGCGATAAAGCGCTCCCGCCTGCTTTCCAGGTTGCGGGCCGCCAAAACCGCCGGGACATTGCAGCCGAAGCCCAGCACCGTGGGAATAATGGCGTAGCCGTGCAGGCCGATCCGGTGCAGGATCCGGTCAACCATTACCGCCAGCCGGGGCAGGTAGCCGCAGTCCTCCAGAAAGCCCAGGACCACGTAAAAGATCAACAGGTAGGGCAGAACGACTCCGAAAGCCACGTAGATACCCGTGCTCAGCAGGCCCATGGACTCTTCCAGGCTTATTTCCCCTCCCACCAGCCGGCCGATTAAGATCTCGTGCCAGAAGCCTCCGCCGCCCAGGAGCTGGGACAGCTGCCCCAGCAAGGGCTCGTAAAACCGGGCAAAGACAACATCCTCCATAAAGCCCACCAGGTATTCGCCCACGCCGATGACTATTCTAAAGGTAAGGTACATGACCAGCAAAGCCAGGGGAACCCCGGTCAGGGGCTTTAAGCTGGCCAGTTCCAGGCTCTCCAGCCAGGTATGATGGCGGTGGGTTACCTGCTGGACCGCCTCCACCAGGCGGCCTACCTCGGCCCACCGTTCGTCGGTGGTCAGAGGCTCCACCCCGCCGGCGCGAGCGCGGGACAAGGCGCCTACCAGCTCTTTAATCCCTTCCCCGCTGATGGCCACGGTAGGAACAACGGGAACGCCCAGGAGCTCTTCCAAGCGGGGGATATCGATGCGGATCCCCTTGCGCCGGGCATCATCGATCATATTCAGGGCCACTAGCATGGGGACGTTGCGCTCCAGAAGCTGCCGGGTCAGCAGGAGATTGCGCTCCAGGTTGGTGGCGTCCACCACGTTAATAATCAGGTGGGCCTTCTCCACCAGCTTTGCCGTAACCTCTTCCGCCGGGCAGGTGGGTTCCAGGCTGTAGGTTCCCGGAGCATCGATCACCTGGTACGTCTCCCCGCCCGTATGCAGCTGACCCTGGGTATATTCGACGGTGGTCCCGGTGTAATTGGAGATCATGACCCGGGCCCCAGTCAGCTGGGAAAAGATAACGCTTTTGCCTACGTTGGGATTTCCAACCATAACTATGTTCTTACTCATTGGCATTCACCTGCCCATTGCCATTCACCTGAACAAATATTTGCAAAGCTTTGCCGTAGCCGATGGCCAACTGAAAGCCGTCAACCTTGACCACTACCGGGCCGCCATGGAACAGCCCGCTCACCTTGGTAACCTTCTTTCCGGGGCGGAGACCCAGGGAGTAAAGCTTTCCGGCAATGCCTCTACCTCCCTGGATATGGACTATCGTCCCAGATTGGCCTTCTTTCATCTCCACCAGCGATACTGTCATCCGCCTCACCTCGGAACAATAATAGGTGTTAGGTTTGCCTAACTTGTTCCAAGGATAATTTTACTCCACTTTTTTACCCCTGTCAACATATGGTTTGGCCTTTGCTATACTTATTTTTCGTTGGTTTAAGGGTGCCTGGGGAACTGGGCGTTAAACTGCCGGCATGTTTTTATGTAAAGGGGAGAAGACGCCGCCAGGACAGGGGCTAATTTCTGCTGCTCTGACGGAGCAGCCGCCCTGCCCTTCTGCAAAAAGTTTCCGGCACAACCGTCGCCACGTCACGATTGTTCTGCAAGAAAAAAAGGACTAAAGGGCCGGATATTGCGCCTCGAACCACTAGAGGATGCTTCCGGCCATGCCCGTCCATTCAAAATAATAAAGGGCCGGAAAGGACACCCGCCGCGAACTCGGTCCGGTCTAGGCGGCGCTGCCGGCCCCGTCAAACAGGAATATGTAGATCTTTTTTTACCCGGCTCGCATCAGCACTCGCTGTAGCCGCACGCTTCGCACTTGGCGCAGCCTTCCACTCGAATCAGGGCGCCCGTTCCACAGTCGGGGCATAGCTCCCGGCAGTGGTTGTGGTTTCCGTTCCCGTTCCAGCTAATGCTGGCCAGCTCCCGGATGGCTCTCCCGATGGCATCGGGAACGCTCATAATCCGGTTGGGGCCGAAGCCCACGGAGCGGGCTCCGCCGATCCCTTCCAGCTGGGCCACAATCTCTTCGACGGCCACCCCGCAGCGCAAGGCCAGGGAAATCAGGCGGGCAATAGCCTCCGTAAAGGCGACTACATCGCTTCCCGCTTTTCCAATCTGGGCAAACAGCTCGAAAGGCTTGCCGTCTACCGTGTTTAACGTTACAAAAAGATTGCCCAGGGAAGTGGGCAGGCAGGTAGTGCTGCCCTTCAGGGTTTTCGGCCGCTTGGACGGCTTCAGCTTCTCCTGGTCGGCGGCCCCGGCGTTTAAAACCTGCTTCTCTCGAGAGCCGTCCCGGTAGATGGTAATCCCCTTGCACCCCAGCTTCCAGGCCATGATATAAGCGTTTTTAACATCCTCCTGGCTAGCGTCCCGGCGCAGGTTTATCGTCTTGCTGACGGCATTGTCGGTATGCTTCTGGAAGGCCGCCTGGTGCCGGACATGCCAGCTCACGTCGATCTCCATGGCCGTTTTAAAGAGGCGCCTGACCTCTTCAGGAACCGGGGCGTCAGGGGGAATGGTCCCGTTCCGGGCGATAAGCTTCATCAGTTCCTCGCTGTAGAAGCCGCCTGCTTTCGCCATCTCCAGGAAGAGAGGGTTGACTTCGGGCAGGTCCAGCCCCCCCAGGATATTTTTGCGAGTGAAAGCAATGCTGAAGTAGGGCTCAATACCGCTGCTGGCCCCCGCCAGGATGGAGATGGTCCCCGTGGGGGCAATGGTGGTGCGGGTGGCATTGCGAACCCGGTCCTCCTTCCGGCCGGTATCATAGATGCTGCCCTTAAAATTGGGGAAGACACCCCGCTCCTTCGCCAGCGCCACCGACACCTTTTTGGCCTCTGCATTGATAAAGCTCATCACCTGATCCGCCGTCTCCAGGGCCTCTTCGGAATCGTAAGGGATCCCCAGCTTGACCAGCATGTCGTGCCAGCCCATGACCCCCAGCCCGATCTTCCGGTTCCCGTGCTTGTGCATCTGGGCAATCTCCTCGATGACGTAGTTGCTGGCATCGATGACATTGTCCAGGAAGCGAACGGCGATCTTTATCACCCGGCGCAGCTCATCCCAATTGATTTGCCGCTCCGGGGTTACAAATTTGCCCAGGTTGATGGAACCCAGGCAGCAGGCTTCATAAGGCAGGAGCGGCTGCTCTCCGCAGGGATTGGTGGTCTCATACTTGCCCAGGTGGGGAGTGGGGTTAAAGCGATTCATCTGATCGATGAAAATAACTCCCGGATCACCTTTGCTCCAGGCCTTATCGACGATTAAGTTGAAGACCTCCACGGCATTCAGACTAACTGTCTGGCCCGTCTCCGGATCAACATGGGGCTGGCCGTTGCGGGGATTAATCAGGGGATACATGGGATCGGGATCTTCGCCCGTGGCTTTGCGCATAAATTCATCGGATACCGTTACCGACAAATTAAAATTGGTAATCTCGTCCTCGTTCTCCTTGCAGCAAATAAAATCCAGGATATTGGGATGGTTGTAAATCAAGGAGCCCATGTTGGCGCCCCGCCGGGTTCCGCCCTGTTTTACGGCTTCCGTTGCCGCATCAAATATTTTTAGAAACGAGATCGGCCCGCTGGCCACCCCGTTGGTAGAGCAGACAAAATCCCCGCTGGGTCGAAGCCGGTCAAAGGCGAAGCCTGTCCCCCCACCTGTTTTCTGCACCAGGGCCATCTGCTTCAGGGAAGTAAAGATGCCCTCCATGCTGTCTTCGATAGGCAGGACAAAACAGGCACTTAACTGCTGCAGCTCCCTTCCCGCATTCATCAGGGTTGGAGAATTGGGCATAAACAAGGCGTCGGCCATGACCTGGAAGAATTCTTCTTCGATCTGTTCAATTTGCTGCTGATCCTTTTTGTAATCTTTTTCTACGGCAGCAATATTTTTGGCCACCCGTCGGAGCAAGTCTTCCGGTGTTTCCACTGGGTGGCCATGCTGGTCTTTGATCAAGTAGCGCTTTTCATAAGTGATCCGGGCATTCTCGCTTAACTCCACGTCGAGGCCTCCTTACTGACAGTATATGGCAGCTTTCCCCAATGTTATAGTAATTCGCCCTTCATACATGCAAATCCTACAAGCAAATCCGAACTTTAGTTTATTATTCTTTATAATTCCTTCGGCAAAAAATATTTTTCCTAATGACCAAAGTTACACCCTCCCATTGATTAATGTCACTCACCAAAATGAGCCAAAGTCACCGTTCCCCAGGCAACCTTGGCCCACGAAAACCTCAGGCAATGAACAGTAGTATACAGTAAAACCCATCACCAATTCTGTTGGCTTTTAAGAACACAATCGCCCAACCGGACCCCGAGAAACCCAGCTACCACCGGGCACTTGGCCCGGAGCAGGAAAAAAATATTGCCCGGTTCCTGCTCCAGGGATTCGAAATTCCCCTGACCCTTGGCGATGATCAGATCAGAATTCCTTCTTAAAACAATAATAATCGGCCTCACTTGCAGGCCACCGGGCCAAAGCTAAGGCCGGCTTTCCAGGACTTCAACGGAATCGCCTACTTTAACATTTCGGAAAACCGCTATCCAGCCCGGGTTTTGTTCCTTCCGGCGGTTACCCGCCACCTCAGCTCAATAATCCGTTCTTTTCCCGCACTGGCTGCGCATTAACCCAGGCCCACACCCTCGTTTCTTAACCGGGTATCCTCTCCAGATCGGAAGACAACTTCATTATGGGTATATACCTATAACTATTATAGCTCATTATGGGTATATGTCAATAATAAATAATAAAATGACAAGCTCAACCATATCTATAAATAGGACAACTGACGGGAGGGAAAGAGAAGGGTGAAGCGCTATTTAAGCCGGGAGCTTCTGCTGAGTCTCTTCCTAACATTCCTGGTCTTGGCCCTGTACCTGGCCCGTACCCATCCCTCCGGGATGCTGGGAGCCGGAGAGAGGGAAAAAAAAGAAAGCCTGGCCACCCTGGTCTTTGCCGGCGACGTGATGGTCCACGATAGCCAGATCGAAGCAGCCTACCGGCCCGAAGACGGCAGTTACAGTTTCTACTCCTGCTTCGAACCTTTAAAAGAGATCACCGCCAGGGCGGACCTGGCCGTGATCAACCTGGAAACCGTTCTGGCCGGTGAAGAGCTGGGCTATACCGGCTACCCGGCCTTTAATACTCCCGAAAGCCTGGCCCGGGCCCTTAAAGAGGCCGGCTTCGACCTGGTTTGCACCGCCAACAATCATTCCCTGGACCGGGGCGAAACGGGGGTGCTCAAGACCCTGGAACACCTGGAAGCCGCCGGGCTGAAGTCCTTTGGGACCTACTCCTCCCGGGAAGCCCGGGAGAAGCCCCTCCTCGTGGAGACAAAGGGGATCAAAATTGCCTTCCTGGCCTATACCTACGACACCAACGGAATTCCCCTGCCGGAAAACAAGGAATACCTGGTCAATATGCTGGACCCTGAACTGATCATCGCCGATATCCACCGGGTTCGCCGGCGGGCGGATCTTGTAGTCCTCTATATTCACTGGGGCCTGGAGTACCACCGGGAGCCTTCCCCGGAACAGCAGAAACTGGCCTCCCTCCTCTTCCGGGAGGGGGCCGACATCATCGTGGGAAACCATCCCCACGTGGTCCAGCCCATCGAATTTATCAAGTTTCCTTACCGGAGAGAGCTTAAGGAAGGGGTGGTCGCCTACGCCCTGGGAAATGTCACCGGCGACCAGATCCAGCCGTACACGGACAGCGGAATTCTCCTTTTCGTGCGGGTGAGGATGGAAGAACCCTCCCGGAAAGTGGAGATCGTGGAGGTTAGCTATGTTCCCACCTGGATTCATCGCTTCTACCGCGACGGACGGCGGGACTTCCGGGTGCTGCCTCTGCTGCCGGAGGAGTCCTACTGGCGCCGGCTGGAGGAGGACCCCTACCTGACCCCCGGGAATCTGCTGCAGCTGCAGCAGCTGCAGGAAGAGATGCGGGAACACTTGCGCTACGTGCCGCAAGGGCTGCCGGCAGAGACCCCCCGTTAATCCCCTTTGTTTAAACGGGAGGGCCGGACCAGCGGATGGCTTCCTTATCCTCGTGAAGGGGTAGGCGGACCTCAAATAGGGTGCGGCGGGGATCGCTGAAAGCGGCAATCCGGCCGCCGTGCAGTTCGACGATATTCTTGGCGATGGCCAGGCCCAGGCCTGTGCCTCCGGAAAACTCGGCCCTGGACTTCTCCACCCGGTAAAAGCGCTCAAAAATATGGGGCAGTTCCCCGGCGGGTATGGGCGGCCCGTAATTGATTACCTCCACCACCGCCCGGTCCCCCTCCTCCCGCCAGGCCAGGTCCATATACTTCCCCTCCCGCCCGTAGCGGGCGGCGTTGGCCAGGAGGTTCTCGAAAACCCGGACCAGCTGGTCCCCGTCGCCGCGAACCAGGACCCTCCCCGCGGGGGGGAAGGTGCGGCAGTCCACTCCGGCCTGCTCCAGCAGCGGCTGCATCTCCACCACCAGCTGCTCCAGGAGCTCTCCCAGGTCAAGAAGGTGCAGGTTCAGCTGGATGCCCCCGCTGGAGAGCCGGGTGTATTCGAAGAGGTCCTCGATCATCTTCTGCAGGCGCAGGGCCTTGCTATAGACGATCTGGGTATAGTGGCGCAGCTCCACCTCGTCCCGGTAGCGGTCGCTCTCAATTAAGTCCAGGTAGCCCAGGATGGAAGTTAGGGGAGTACGCAGATCGTGGGAGACACTGGTCACCAGCTCGTCCTTGGCCTGCCTGGCGAGCCGCTCCCGGGTAATAGATTGATGCAGGCGCTCCGCCATCCGGTTCACGTTTTCCGCCAGCTGGCCCAGCTCGTCCCGCCCCAGGGGCGGCACCCGGTGCTCCAGATTGCCGGCGGCGATGGCCTCCAGAGAGTTGCCGATCTGCTCGAAGCCGCTGATAATTTCCCGGGTCATCAGGAAGAAGAAGAGCAGGAAGAGGATTGCCGTTGCCAAAAAGATAACCACGAAGAACCCCATGGGTTCGTAGACAGAGAGCAGGTCAACGACAAACCGCAGCAGATCCCCCAAAACCGGAAGATCCAGCGGGTAGAGCATCACCGCCAGCAGGACCGCGCCTCCCACTATGGCCGCGGCGTAGAATATACTGAGCAGAAAATATTTAATCATCTTCCAGCGGAGGCCGGAGAAAAATTTAATCTTCAACTTTGTACCCTACTCCCCATACGGTTTTGATGAACTGCTCCCCCCCGGCTTGCTTCAGCTTCTCCCGAATTCTCCGGATATGGACCATGACCGTGTTCCGGGATTCGAAGCTTTTTTCCTTCCAGACCCGCTCAAAGATCTCCTCGGCACTGAATACCCGTCGCGGGTGGGAGACCAGCAGGTAAAGGATCTCAAACTCCGTGGGGGTCAGGGAGACCGGTTGGTCGTAGACCTTTACCTCCCTAGTAAGCTGGTTCATGGTCAACCCCTTCACCCCGATCTCTTCCCTGCCCGCCGGGCTTTCCGCCGGCCGGGCATTCAGGTAGAGGTAGCGCCGCAGCTGGGATTTCACCCGGGCTACCAGCTCCAAAGGGTGAAAGGGTTTGGTCACGTAGTCGTCCGCCCCCGTGGCCAGGCCCAGGACTTTGTCCATCTCCTCGGACTTGGCGCTGAGCATGATGATGGGGATGTTCTGCTCCCGGCGCAGCCGGCGGCAGACCTCCAGGCCGTCGATGCGGGGCATCATGATATCCAGGATAACCAGCTGCACCTCCTCCTTCTGCAGCACCTCCAGCGCTTCCCGGCCGTCGGCGGCCCGGGTCACCCGGAAGCCCTCGTTGAGGAGGTAGATCTCCACCAGGCCGGCAATCTCCTGGTCGTCGTCCACCACCAGAATATGCGGCCTCCCCGCGGTGTCAGGCGTGAGATATGACATAATCCATGTTCCCCTTTGGGCCCAACCGGCGGCGGAGCCGGCCCTCCCTTTCGAGCCGGGCCGGCTTGACCTGTTCCACCCGTGAGAGTCAGGCCCGCTCTGTGAACCCCTGATAACTAGCTCGTCTCCCGGTGCCGGCCCCGGCCATGGTCGCCGGGGCCAATCTTTACGTCTTGTCCATGTTCGCCTTCTCGTCCCGTCACGTCGTTGCAGCCAATCCCGGCCCCCGAGGCCGGGGTCCGGCTGCCCGCACCAGTTTTTTTCAGCATAACATGCTAGAGGTCGCGGCGCAACGCCTGCAGGACGTCTACCTGGGTGGCTTTCGCCGCCGGACGCAAGCCCGATGCCACGGCCGTAACGGTGCAAATGAGAAAGCTGATTGCCGACAAGTCGGCCGGTATTAAGGAGAAGCGAAAGCCGGCCGGAACCGTCTCACCAAAGACCCAGTCAAAGAGAAGGGGAAGTCCCAGGTTAATGACGCCGCCCACCAGGTAAGCCAAGGCCACCCCCGTCAGCGCTCCGGCCACGCCGATATAACCGCTCTCCAGCAGGAAAAGGCGCTTAATTACCCGGGGATGGGCGCCAACCGCCTTCATGATCCCGATCTCCCGGAAGCGCTCCGTTACCGCCATGGTCATGGTATTGTAGATGCCGATGGAGGCGATGATTACGGCGATGGTCCCCACCAGGAACAGGCCGACCTTGAAAATGAGGAAGTAGAAGTTGACCTCGTCGATCTCGTTAAGCACGGAATAGACCAGGTATCCCTCCTTCTCCAGGCGCGCCGCCACCTCTTTAACCTCCTCCACCTGGCGGGTGTACAGGTTCACCTGATCGTAACGCCGCGGGCTGCGCTCGAGATCTACTGTCTCCCGCTCCTCTTCCGGGGTTTCCGGCCCCAGGATATGGGCGCGGCGGGTTTTGGTAAAGGCCTCCATCCTATCCAGGAGATCTTCGGAAATATAGATGCGCTGATCCCTTTCCCAATCCCGGGAGGGAGCGGCAGCAATACCGACGACCTTTACGGTAAAGGTTTCGGTGGCCTCTTGACCATCAAAGATCTGGCGGATCTCCAGCTTTAGCTCTCGGCCCAGGAACTCCCGGATCTCCGGGGGCTCCTCCTGGATCTCCTCTTCCTGCTGGAAGCTGTCGTTAAAGTGGTAGCCCACCAGCACTTCGTTCTCCTTTTCCGGCAGCCGGCCGGCATAGAGTTCCCGTCCCATGGCTGCTTCGGCGGGGAAATGAACGGCGCAAACCACCGTCCTCCCCCGGAGAGAGCCGCAGTAAATCTCTGGAGATTGGTCCAGGTAGGCCCGGCGAGTAACCGCCTTTGCGCCCGGGTAGCCTTCCAGCGCGGATACCAGTTCCGCATCCAGGGACAGGTGTTTCTGCTCTCCATCCACCTCCACCCATTTCCCGTGGATTTGAATCTGGTTCAGGATGCTCTCCTCCAGCAACTGGTCCACCACCCCTTTTTGCACCCCGTAGCCCAGGGAGGCCAGCACAATCAGGAAGGCACAGCCGACGGCGGTGGCGAAAACAGTCATGTAGGTGCGCGATTTGTTCTTCTTCAGGCTGCTGCAGACCATCCGGTGGGCATCTTTCAGCCTCATACCGCCGCCCCCTCTCCCACCAGGCGCCCGTCCTGCAAATGAATCCGGCGCCCGGCTATGGAGGCCACCCTCCGGTCATGGGTGACGATGAGGAAGGTGACCTGCAACTCCCGGTTGAGCTGGAGAATAAAGTCCAGCAAAGCGCGCTCGTTTTCGCTGTCCAGGCTTCCCGTTGGCTCATCGGCCAGGATCAGGGGCGGCCGGAGAACCAGGGACCGGGCCACGCTCACCCGTTGCTGCATCCCCCCGGAGAGCTCGTCACCGTAGAAAGCGGCAAACTCGGCCAGGCCGACCCGCTCCAGCATCTCCTCCGCCAGCCGTCTCCTCTGCTTCGGCTCCACCTTCCTAAGAACCATGGGCAGTTCCACATTTTCGTAGACGGTCATCCCCGGGATAAGCTGGTAGTTTTGAAAGATGAAGCCGATCTTCTGCAGACGGAAGTCGGCCCACTCCCCTTCGCTGAAACGGGTAACGGGACAGCCGTCAATCTCGATCTCACCGGCACTGGGCCGAATAAAGCCGCTGATCAGGTTAAGCAAGGTCGACTTGCCCGAGCCGCTTCTCCCGGTAACAGCCACGATCTCCTTCCTGGCCACATGCAGGTCGATCTCGTGAAGAACGGGCACTTCGATTATCCGGCCTCTCTTTCCAATCCGGTAAGTATGGCTAAGCCCTTTAATACGAATCATGCCAATCCTCCCTCCTTTTTGCTGGCATGTGAAATTCTTTCTTCTTGGCGAGCGGCTGCCTATAATATAAGAGGTTGATCTTAAAATAAGCTGCCGGTTTTTCTTACAAATTTCTTAAAAATAGTTGCCGGGCCAGGCACAATTTTTCAGAATATTCAATTAAGTTGACAAAGTTGACGTGCCAGGCACCTATAAAGTAAAATGATGGAAAAATAAGCCGGGGATGGCCTGAGATGGCAAGGAAAGAAAAAGTATTGTCCGTTAACCTGCACCGCGCCGGCTATGCCAAGGAGTCTCCCGTAGTCCGGGAGATTAGTTTCCATTTGAACCGGGGGGAGATAGTGGGCCTTATTGGCCCCAACGGATCCGGCAAAAGTACGGTGATCAAGGCCATTGTGGGCCTCCTGGGCCACGTGGAAGGCGAGATCTCTTTTCCGGGCGGTGATAAAACTTATGCCTACATCCCGGAACAGCCGGTTTTTTATGATGAGCTGACGCTTATGGAGCACCTGGAGCTGGCCGCCTCGGCCTACGAGCTGGACCGAGATTACTACCGGGCAAGAGCGGAAGAGCTGCTCCGCCGGTTCAAATTGGATCGGGTCAAGCACTATTTCCCGGTGAACTTCTCCAAGGGGATGCAGCAGAAGGCAATGATCATCGTCGGGCTGCTGCTCAACCCCGAGCTTTTTATTATCGATGAGCCCTTCGTCGGCCTTGACCCCAGCGCCACCGCCCGCTTTATTGAGCTGCTGGAAGAAAACAAGGCCGGGGGAGCGGCCATCCTGCTTTCCACCCATCAATTGGACCTGGCGGAGCGGATCTGTGATACTTATATTTTTCTTAATGAAGGGAAAATGATCGCCTCGGGAAGTCTTTATTCCATCCAGGAAAGGTGCGGACTGCCTGGAGCTTCCCTTTTCGACTGCTTTAAGAAGATCCTGGAGCAAGACGATGATCGCAACTAGCGCCCTGTTTCGGAAAAGGCTGCTCGCCGAATGGCAGATGAATCTCCGCGCCTGGAGATTAATGGTCGATTGGACGGTGGCGGTTTATATCATTGTTCCCTTTGCCTACCTGGGAATCTCCCAATACCTGGCCTGGTGGGCCGCCCCGCCGGCCTGGCTGAGTTTGGTGCCCCTGGATCTGTTTGCGGTGTTGTGCGGCTTGTTTGCCTGGACGGGAACAATTCGGGTATTTATTGCCCGGGCTGACCAGCTGTTCCTCTGGAGCCGGAAAAACTGGATCAAGGCAACGAGAATAAGAGGGCTGGCCTATTCTTTCCTTAAAAATTTAGCCCACACTCTCCTATTCTTTCTTTTGCTGGCTCCCTTTTTAATGGGCTGCTACCGGCTGCTTCCCGGGGAGTTGGCCGCCCTCTTCCTGACTACCCTGCTGGCGAGAATGATCATGGGGCTGCAGAAACAATTCATCCGCTTCCTTTTTAGCGGCATCAAGCGCTTCCTTCTTTCGGCTTCCACAGCTATGCTTTTGCCGGCTTTGTTCATATTCGCTTCCCGGCACCTGCTCTTTAAAGCTCTATTTGCCGGCCTGCTTATCTTCTTCCTATCCGCCGCCTGCAGCTATTTATCCCACCTGAGAGTCAATCTGCGGACAGATTTTTTCGAAGAGCTGGAGCAAGAACTGAGCGAGAAATTGAAATTTGCCGGCCTGGTCTTTGCCGCTTCCGGAATAGCGGTGCCCAAGCCCAGCAAAAGGGCCCGCCCCCTGCTGTTTAAAAAATCAAATCACCTGTTTAGGAAAAGAACCGCCGTCAACGGCCTGGTGGAGTTGTGCTTGAAATCTTTTCTGCGCAATAAAACCCACCTCCTTTACTATGCCCAGCTGGTGGCAATTTTGGCCTTAATGGTGATCGCAGTCCCTTATTTAAAATGGCTTCTCTGGCTGGGAGCCGCCTTATTGTTAACAGGATTTGTAGGCCATTGCTGGAATACATTTATCAGCACCGATTTTGCCAAAATGTTTAAGTGGCGGGCGGAAGATAAACTTGCCGCTTCGCAAAAAAGCCTTTTTTTAATGGCGCTGCCCGGTTTCGCCTTTATCAGTTTTGCCGCCGGGCTGCAGGCGTTCTCCTGGGGGGGAGCTTTCCCCGCCGCGGCCGTCGGCGCCATTGCTGCCTGGGCCTTGAGCAAAGCGGCAGCGTTCTACATGCTTGCCAAGGGCTCCTGAACAAATAGATAAAATAAATAAATAGTAATGAAATAGATATATAGAATAGCATAGATATGTACGAGATACTTACACAAGTTTACACGAGGCAACTTCAGGCGGGCTTATTGTCTCCCCTGCACCTTATTTTTTCGCCAAAGGGAAGCATGCCCTTTTACGGGTGGGCCAGAATAAATCCAAATCGGGCAAATAGTTAAAGGAGGGAAAGATGATGATCAAGGAGCTGTCTTACAACAACCAGTACTTGCCCCGGGCCCTGGAGCAGCTGTCGTCAGGAGCCTTCCTAACTACCAGGCTGGGAGAAGCCGTCAATACCATGACCATCGGCTGGGGAACGGTGGGCTTCATCTGGCAGCGCCCCATTTTTATCGTTGCTGTCCGCTACAGCCGCCATACCTACGAAATGATTGACCGGTCCGGGGAGTTTACCGTCAGCTTCCCCCTGGACGAAAGCCTGAAAAAGGAGCTGATCTTCTGCGGAACCCGGTCCGGACGGGATATCGACAAGTTTCAGGAATGCAAGCTTACCCCCCGGCCGGGACTCAGGGTGAAAGCTCCCGTGATCGGCGAGTGCCCCCTGCATTACGAGGCCAAGGTGGTCTACAAACAGGCCATGGAGCCGGCCCTGATCGATAGAGATATTGACCGGGCCTTCTACGCCACCAACGATTTCCACGTCCTCTACTACGGTGAAATCGTGGCCTGCTACATGACGGAGTCCCGCTCTTAACCGGTGGTTCATTAAAGAAGCAGGAGACCCCTCCCGGTTTCCAGATTAAGCGACGAAGGCGCTCCCTTGCCCACCGGCCTCCGGGGGCGGATGGCCCTTGGGTCAAGGGCACAGCGCTGCAAAAAAAACCGCGCCCTACAACTCCACAAAGGTAATCCCCGGGTTCCCCTCATCGGTGCGGCGGCTCTCTTTCAGAGCCGGGTAGCGGTTTACCAGCTGGCTGCCGGCCCCGCCGGCGGCGGAGTATTCTTCCCCGGGCAAAATACTTTTAACCTGCCTCCTATCCAGCATTTCCCGGAGGCATCTCCGGCAGGCTGCCTTCAGGCTGCCCCCAATTCCCCCGGAACCGTAGCCGTGAATAATGCGCAGAAGTCCGACCCCGGAATCCCGGGCCTGCAGCAGCTCCTTCTCCAGGCGGGCCAGGCCTTCGCTGACAGCAGGCATTCCCTCTTTCAGGTTCACCGTGCGCACCCTTTTATAGCCCCGCCCCGGGCGGGGTCTCCCCCGCCGCTGCCCGGAGCCGCAGAAAGGACACCGCGTCGATTGGGGAGGAATCTCGTTCCCACAGATAGAACAGGTCGGCATCTAAACTCCCTCTCCAAGGGCCATATCTTCACAAGCATCCTTGTCCCCATTTTACATTTTCCGGCGTTTAACGACAACGGAGGGAAAAGGATCCCGCCGCCGCCCTCGAGAAATATATTCTAGTACTACGAACAAAGCTGGAGTTCTCAGGGGTGTCATTGCCCAGCCTGCTGCAGCCCGGCAAGGAGGCTGTTCAGGGGGCGCCGGCCGGGGCGGGAGGCGGGCGGTTTCCGGCCGCCCGGCTTCGAGAGCCCGGCCGGCAAGACTATCGATTAAGGGAGTGATTAATTTGGCCAAGTCGAGGAAGTCCGTGGGGAAAACCATTGGCCGGCTGATCCTGGCCCTGGTGGGCCTGCTGGTGCTGGCTATTGTGGTCATCGCTGTGCGCTACCTGGTCTGGAAACCCGATCCCATGACCGCTTTCTACCGGGGGCAGAGCCTGCTGGTCATGGGACACCGGGGCGCCCCCGAGGCGGCGCCGGAGAACACCGTCTCCTCTTTCCAGGCAGCCATGGAGTTGGGGGCTCATGGCATAGAGATGGACGTCATGCTCAGCAAGGACGACTACATTGTGGTCATCCATGACTATGACCTGGATAAAACCACCGACGGGACCGGCCCCGTCAAGGAGCACACCTTGGAACAGCTAAAAGCCCTGGATGCCGGCTCCTGGTTTTCAGAGAAGTTCGCCGGGGAGCAGATCCCTCTCCTGGAAGAAGTCATCGAGTCCCTGGATGACACGGCTCTCTTGAATATCGAGATCAAGAGCATGAGCCCCACCACCGACGGCCTGGAGAAGGCGGTAGTGACAGTAATCCAGGAGTACAACCTCTACGACCGGGTAATGGTCTCTTCCTTCAACCCCATCTCCCTGATCCGGGTCAAGCTGGCCGACAAGCGAATCCCCGTGGGCTTGATCTACTCCGCCGACCTGCCTGCCTTTCTCAGCGACGGCTGGTTCATCCCTCTCCTCCGCCCCGAGGCCCTGCACCCGCAGTTCGAAATGGTGGATGAGGAATACATGGCCTGGGCCCGCAAAAAGGGCTACCGCGTCAACGTCTGGACGGTTAACGAGGAACAAGATATCCGGCGGATGATAGAGCTGGGGGTGGACGGCATTATCACCGACCGCCCGGATCTGGTCCGCCAGATCATGGAGGAGCAGAACCTCTAGCTGCTTTGCGGCGGCTCAGGTGGAGATTTTGGCAAAGTTAACCCAAGGGGGCCCAGCGCCCCCTCTTCCATCTAACCTACCCCGGGCGTCGCCCTCCTCCGGCGGGGGGATTAATTTTTCCTCTCTCCAAGGAGCCGCCGATAGTTGCGGAATAAAATGGCTGCGCAAGAAGCGCCTTCTACAGCTCCCGGCTTGCTTTACCCCCTCCCGGGGAAACAGCCAGCCGGATGCTCCCCTCTTGGCCCGGGGAAAAATATCTTCAAAGCATTGACACAGCTCTGGAATTAATTTAGAATAAACCCGTTAATGGTTGCATACGCAACTAAAAAGGAGTGGCACCGTGCCGGATTTTCCCCTGGGCAGATGGATATCGCTGCTTTACCGCTACGGCCAGATCTATATCAGCCGGGAGCTGGAACCGTACCGGATTGGACGGGGGCAGTATCTCTTCCTGCTGGTCCTCTACCAACGGGACGGCCTGCTGCAGGAAGAGTTGTCCTGCTACCTAAATATCGACAAGGGGACTACGGCCCGGGCCATCGACCGGCTGGAAGAAGCCGGCTACGTGCGCCGGGTTCAAAACAGTGAAGATTTGCGCTCCAACCGGGTTTACCTGACTCCCCAGGCGGAGGAGGTCAAGCCCGTTCTCTTTTCCGTGCTCAAAAAGTGGACGGAGATTTTGAGCCAGGGCCTGACGCCGGAAGAAATGGAAACGGCGCAGCAACTGCTCTCCAGGATGTCTGAAAATGCCTTTAAGCATATTCATGGTGAGGGAAAATAATTGTCCAGCTCGACATTCTCCAAGAGTATTATGCCGAAGACGGAAAGAACAACGGAGGAGAAAGGCGAAAGCCGGATGAAGCAGCAAAGTGAACGCCTGGGCGTGGAACCCATCCCCCAGCTTCTGGTCCAACTGGCCGTGCCGGCCGTGGTGGGATTGCTCGTTATGTCCCTCCATAACGTCATCGATGCCATCTACATCTCCTACAGCGTGGGCACCATCGGCATGGCGGCGGTATCCGTCGCCTTCCCAATACAAATGCTGGTCATGGCTGTAGCGGGGGCCTTCGGTATCGGAGGAGGCTCCCTGATCTCCATCGCCCTGGGCGCCAACGACGTGGACCGGGCCAACCGGGTCTTCGGAAACATAACCAGCCTGGTTTTAATCTTCAGCCTGGCTGCCGCCCTCCTGGGCTTGACCATTTTGGAACCGATGCTCACCTTCTTCGGCGCCAGCGCCACCATTCTTCCCTATGCCTGCGATTACCAGGGGATTATCCTGTACAGCACCGTCTTCTTCGCCTTTGCCTTTGCCATGAACAACGTTATCCGCGCCGAGGGTAACGCCAAAACAGCCATGCTGAGCATGATTATTTCCGCCATTCTAAACATCATTTTTACCCCCATCTTTATTTACGGCTTCGGCATGGGCATAAAGGGGGCGGCCGTGGGCACCATAGTGGCCCAGGGGATTACCGCCGTATACCTGGTCTACTATTTTTTGTCGGGGCGGAGCTCTCTCTCTCTTAAAAAAGCGTACCTGATTCCCAAACTGGACCTGATTAAACAAATCCTGGCCATCGGCGCTTCGCCTTTCGTGCGACAGTCCTCCGGCAGCATTATGTTAATTACCGCCAACAATTTGCTGAATCAATACGGCGGGGATCTGGCCCTAGCCGTAATGGGGATCAACTTCCGGATCATTCACTTCGTTACAGTCCCCATCCTGGGCATCCTCCAGGGCCTGCTGCCCCTGGTGGGGTTCAACTACGGGGCCCGGCAGGGCGAGCGGGTCAGCGCCTCCATTAAACTGGGCCTGAAAGCGGCGTCGGCCATTGCCATCTCCGCCTTTATCCTGGTGATGACCCTGCCCAAATATCTGATCATGATCTTCACCAATGATCCCGCTGCCATCGCCATGGGCCAGAAGGCCCTGCGGGTTATGTTTGCCTTTGCTTTTACCATCGGCATCCAGATCGTTACCGGCGGTATCTTTCAAGCCCTGGGAAACGCCCGGGTGGCCTTTTTCTTATCCCTGTCCCGCCAGATCATCTTTTTGATTCCGCTGCTGCTGCTGCTGCCCCTGGCGCTGCAGCTTTCGGGGATTTGGGCCGCCTTTGCCGGGGCCGATCTGCTTTCCTTTTTCGTTGCCCTCTGGTTTATAAACCGTTACCAGGGGATCTTTTTCAAAGCCAGCCTTCCGGAGCTGCCTGCAACCAAGACCTAGCCCGCAGGCAGCCGAATTCCGGCCCTATGGCCGGCACCGGCAGGCCCGGCAAAGAATCGCTCCCATCCGGGGGGCGGCGGCAAGGGGAGACCTCTTGCAAAGTAGACGTAGATCGAATAAACTGTTGTAGTAGTGTTTCCCGCTTCCAAGGAAGATCAGCGGATAAACAATTTTTCTTTTCGCGGCAGGATTTTACGGAACGGAAGCGAATCTATTGTATTGTCAAGCAATATAGATTATTTTTATAAGTATTCATAATGGAATTATTTAAAAAGATTAACATTGATTATTTATTGTGAAAGTTTTAACTTAATCCGCCGTCCATCCATTTGGCAAGGATGATTTTATTGGCCAAGAAAAACCGGAGCTGGTTTACTGCGGCTCGCTATTATAACTTTGGCATATCCTTCGGGATTACCACCATTTCGGCAATTTTACTTGGCCTCTACGGAGGATGGTGGCTGGATCGCCGCCTGGGAACCTTACCAATCTTTTTATTGTTGGGGGTCTTCCTGGGGATCGGGATCAGCTTTTACAGCTTGTGGAGCGAGTTGAAAGCACTGAAGGACAGAAGTTCGGAAGCAGAAGCAGAGCGGAGAGACGATGGATAACAGGTATAGGTATAAAGAGTTAAAGGATGCCGAAAAAATAATGCTCATCTTGGGCTTGAGCATCTTTTGCATCTCTTTGCTGCTAGGCTGCCGGGACTACGCCCTGGGAGTGGCCCTGGCTACTTTCATAGCCTGGCTTTTTTACCGCTGGCAGATCACGGCTGTCTTCAACCTGGAGGGGCTGCCCCCCCGCAAAGCCACCAACAGGCTTATCGTCCGGACCATAATCAGGTTTATCGCCTTCTTGGGTATATTGGTTCTCTCCTCCCTGGGCGGAGTAGCGTTTCTGTTCGGGGTATTGACCGGCCTTCTTCTTCAAATGATAGCTCACGTAAGCCAGGCTTTTTTCATTCTTAGAGGAAAGGAGGGGTAGCCGAATTGAATCTGGAAGGGTTGCAGCACCTTTTGGAGCATGTCAGGCCCACGGTTTTGTTTCACCTGGGTGAGATACCGGTGACTACCACGGTAGTCAATACCTGGATCATCATGATCATTGTATTTCTCCTGGCTTTTTTAATCTCCAGGCGCGTGAGCACCAAGCCCCAGGGAATACAAAACTTAGTGGAGCTGGTAGCCGAATTTTTCTATGACCTCCTGGAGGACAACATGGGCAAGGAAGGGCGCAAGTTCCTTCCCCTGGTGGGAACTCTCTTCATCTTCATCTTGCTTCTCAACTTGTCCTGGTTCATTCCAGAGATGAAACCGCCCACCACCGATCTTTCCACTACCGCGGGATTTGCCCTGGTGACCATTCTCCTGGTACAGCTCATCGGCATCAAAAAACAAGGCTTGGTTGGATATATCAAGCATTTCTTTCAACCCTCACCCTTTTTGTTCCCCATCAACGTAGTGGAAGAGTTGGTCAAGCCGGTTTCCCTTGCCCTCCGTCTTTTTGCCAACATGTTTGGCGAAAAAACGGTGTCCGGTGCTTTGTTTATAATGTTTCCCCTATTGCTCCCCCTGCCGGTAATGGCCTTGGGGGTAATTATGGGCCTGGTACAAGCCCTGGTGTTTTCTTTGCTGACCGTGGTTTATATATCAGCCTTTGTTAAAGGACATTAAATTTAGGTAGGAGGTAAGTTTTAATGAACGGATTGGCGTTTTTAGGTGTAGCATTGGCGGTATGTTTTGCTGCTTTTGGGTCCGCCCTTGGCCAGGGGATTGCCTCGAAAAGCGCCATGGAAGGTATTGCCAGGCAGCCGGAGGCCAGCGGGGATATCCGTACCACTTTAATCCTTGCCCTGGCTTTCATGGAGGCCTTGACCCTCTTCTCCTTTGTTATCGCCATCCTGCTGTGGGTCAAGATTTAAGGCAATTAGCACTATGATACGGGGGCGGTGTTTATGGGGGCCATTTTTGAAGCTTTAGGTTTAAATGTTTGGACCTTGTTGTTTCAGACCATCAATGTGCTGATCGTCTTGGTGGGGCTTTACTATATCCTCTGGAAGCCTTTAAGGCGAGCCATGAACGAGCGGCAAGAAAAAATCGAAGGGGACCTCCGGGAAGCAGCCTCGGCCAAGGAAAAGGCAGAAGAAGTAATCGCTTCCTGCCAGGAACAAATAAAACAGGCTCAAGAGGAAGCCCGGAACATTTTGCAAAAGGCCAACGAAGCGGCAGAGGCTACCCGCGCGGAGATTATTGCCCAAGCTAAGGAAGAGGCGGCGCGGGTCATGGAACAGGCCCGGCTGGAACTGGAGAGAGAAAAGAGCATGGCTCTGGCCGCCCTTCGAAGCCAGGCGGCGGACCTTGTGGTAGCGGCTGCCGGCAAGGTTATGGCCCGTGCCCTTAGCTCTGAAGATCAGGAGCACCTGCTCCAGGAGGCCCTGGCGGAGGTGGAGAGATTACAGTGAGCCAAAAAAGGGTTGCCCGGCACTATGCGGAAGCCCTCTTTTATGCCGCCCAAAAGCTGGGGCAGGAAGAAGAGCTGGGAGAAAAGCTTGCCGCTTTAAAAAGTACACTGGAGGATATTGCCGAGCTTAAAGATATCCTTTCCAACGCGCTAATCTCTCCCCAGGAAAAGGAGTCAGCCCTAAAGACTTTGCTTCCCCAGGTATTGAGCAGGGAGAAGGACGATTTTGTCACCTCCCTTGCTCCAGAGTACCAGCGCCTCTTCGATGAAGCCAGGGATGTTGAGCCTGTGGAAGTAACGGTGGCGGCTCCCCTTTCCCCGGCCCAGGAGTCTGAGCTGGAAAAGCGGCTGAATCGAATCGTCGGCAAAAAGGTCCGCCTGGAAATCAAGATTGAGCCCGATATCCTGGGAGGACTGGTTTTGCGGTGGGAAGACCGGGTCATCGATGCCAGCGTAAAGAAGAAGCTGGATTCCATCGGTGCCCACTTAAAAACAGTCTAGCACCCGGTACGGTAACTGAAGTAAAGGGGTGTAGAAGTTTTGGATTTCAAGTTAGATGAAATCGCCAGTGCTTTAATAGAGCAGATCAAAAGTTACGAGCCGGAGATTGAGGTCGCCAGCAAGGGAACGGTGGTCTATGTCGGCGACGGCATCGCACGTGTCCACTTGGAGCATGTAATGGCCAGTGAGCTGCTGGAGTTCCCCGGTGGAGTGTACGGCATGGCCTTGAACCTGGAAGAAGAATACGTGGGCGCCGTCATTCTTGGTCCGTACGACCACATCAAGGAAGGGGACGAGGTAAAAAGGACGGGCCGGATCATGGAGGTGCCGGTAGGGGAAGCCCTCATCGGACGGGTAGTAAACCCCGTCGGCCAGCCCCTGGACAACAAGGGGCCGATCAAGACGGAAACATTCCGGCCGGTGGAATTTCTCGCCCCGGGTGTGGTCCAGCGCCAGCCGGTGAATACCCCCCTGCAGACGGGGATCAAGGTTATCGATGCCATGTTCCCCATTGGCCGGGGACAGCGGGAGTTGATTATCGGCGACCGCCAGCTGGGAAAGACGGCCATTGCCGTGGACACTATTATCAATCAAAAAGACCAGGATGTTCTCTGCATCTATGTGGCTATTGGCCAGAAAGCCTCTACCGTAGCCAGCGTTATTCATAAGTTCGAGGAAATGGGGGCCATGGAGTATACCACGGTAGTGGTGGCCAACGCCGGTGAGCCGGCCCCCCTACTCTATATCGCCCCTTACGCCGGCTGCGCCATGGGCGAATATTTCATGTATGAGCAGCACCGGGATGTCCTGATCATCTACGATGACCTCTCCAAGCATGCCGTCGCCTACCGGGAACTCTCCCTGCTGCTGAGGAGGCCGCCGGGACGGGAGGCCTATCCGGGAGATATTTTCTACCTGCACTCCCGTTTGCTGGAGAGAGCCGCCCGCCTGAACGACGAGCTGGGCGGAGGATCCATCACCGCTCTGCCGGTTATCGAAACTCAGGCCGGAGACGTCTCCGCTTATATTCCCACCAACGTTATCTCCATTACCGACGGCCAGATCTACCTGGAAGCGGACCTCTTCTACGCCGGCCAGCGCCCGGCCATCAACGTGGGGCTTTCCGTCTCCCGGGTAGGGGGAGCGGCCCAGACCAAAGCCATGAAGCAGGTGGCCGGACGCCTGCGCCTGGACCTGGCCCAGTACCAGGAACTGGCCTCCTTTGCCCAGTTCGGAACAGACCTGGACAAAGCCACCCAGGCCAGGCTGGCCAGGGGAGAGCGGATGATGGAACTGCTAAAGCAGGGGCAGTACCAGCCCATGCCCGTGGAAGAGCAGATTGCCGTAATATATGCCGGTGTGAACCGGTATCTGGACAATCTGCCCCTGGAAAAAGTAAGTGCCTTTGAGCGGGAGTACCTCCGCTTCCTGCATACCAATTATCCCCAGCTTCTCAAGGGGATCCGCGAAAAGAAGATTCTGGATGAGGAACTGGAGGGACTTCTGAAAAAGAGTATCGAAGAATTTCTGGCCACTTTTGCACCAGCCGGCGAAGCCGTCTCTTGATTGATTGTGGCAGCCGGCAATAATCCTGGTTTGGTCAAGGTCATGCCAGATAAAGGCGGTGGAAGCTGTTGTCCAATATTAGAGAAATAAAAAGGCGTATTCGGGCCATTAAAAACATCCAGCATGTCACCGGGGCCATGAAGATGGTGGCGGCAGCCAAGCTCCGCCGGGCCCAGGCCCAGGTCTTGGATAGCCGCCCCTATGCCTATAAAACCGCGGAAGTGGCCGGCCGCCTGGCCATGGCTCCTGAAGCCCGGCAGCTGCCCCTGGTTGCCTCCCGGGAGGTTAAAAAAAGAGCCTACCTGTTAATCGTGGGCGACCGGGGATTGGCCGGGGCATACAACGCCAACCTTATTCACTTGGCCGAGGACTGCCTGGCCAAATCGGATCAGCCGTCCGCCCTGGTAATCGTCGGTCGCAAGGGCGTGCAGTATTTCCGCCGGCGCCCGATAGAGATCCTGAAATTTTACCAGGATATCGGTGACGCCCCCGGCCTGCCCCTGGCCCGGGAACTGGCCCGGGGGCTGATGGAGATGTTTTTAACCGGCCAGATAGATGAGGTAAACCTGGTTTATGCCCACTTCTATTCAGCCCTGCGGTACGACCCCCGGGTGGAAAGGCTTCTGCCCATTGAACCTCCTTCCATGGAGGGTGTGGCCGCCATCGACTATACCTACGAGCCGGAGCCCATGGCCGTGCTGGAGGCCGTTTTGCCCCGGTTCTGCGAGGTAAAAGTGTACCAGGCCCTATTGGAAGCCAAGGCCAGCGAGCTTAGCGCCAGAATGGTAGCCATGGAGGGAGCCACTAGGAACAGCCGCGAAATGATTGATCAGCTAACCTTGTCGTTCAATAAAGCCCGTCAAAATGCCATCACCACTGAACTGCTGGAAGTGGCCAGTTGCGCCGAGGCTTTAAAGGCCCAGGGCGAAGGAGGGATTTGAGATGAATGAAGGTAAAGTGGTGCAAGTTATCGGTCCGGTAGTGGACGTGGAGTTTCTCGAAAACCAATTGCCCGATTTATACAATGCCGTGGTCGTCAAAGAAAAAGAGATCAACTTGACCATGGAGGTTATGCAGCACCTGGGAGACAATAGAGCCCGGTGCGTAGCCTTGGCCTCTACCGACGGCATGCAAGTGGGAATGAAGGCTATAGATACAGGAGCCCCCATCAAGGCTCCGGTTGGTCCCTCCACGCTGGGGAGGCTATTCAACGTAGTGGGGGAACCCATAGACGGCAAAGGCCCCCTGAATGCGGAAGAGTGGTGGCCCATTCACCGGACGCCGCCTTCCTTTGACGAGCTGAAGCCCTCTACGGAGATCCTGGAGACAGGTCTTAAGGTGCTGGACCTTTTGGCCCCCCTGCCCAAGGGCGGAAAGATGGGGCTCTTCGGAGGGGCCGGCGTCGGGAAGACGGTTCTGATTATGGAGCTTATCCGCAACGTGGCCTACGAACACGGGGGCTACTCTGTCTTTGCGGGAGTAGGCGAGCGGACCAGGGAAGGAAACGACCTTTACCTGGAGATGACGGAATCGGGAGTTATTGACAAAACCGTACTGGTATTCGGCCAGATGAACGAGCCGCCGGGAGCCCGCATGCGGGTAGGGCTGACGGGCCTGACCGTCGCCGAGTACTTCCGGGATAAGGAAGGCCAGGACGTCCTCCTCTTTATCGACAACATCTTCCGCTTCGTCCAGGCCGGCTCCGAGGTTTCCGCCTTGCTGGGGCGCATGCCCTCGGCGGTGGGTTACCAGCCCACCCTCTCCACCGAGATGGGCGAACTGCAGGAGCGCATCACCTCCACCAAGAAAGGCTCCATCACCTCGGTCCAGGCCATCTACGTCCCGGCGGACGACCTTACCGACCCGGCTCCGGCCACAACCTTCGCCCACCTGGACGGGACCATCGTCCTCTCCCGGCAGCTGTCCGAGCTGGGCATTTACCCCGCCGTGGACCCCTTGGATTCTACCTCGCGGCTGCTGGATCCCCTGGTAGTCGGGGAGGAGCACTACCAGGTGGGCAGGGGCGTCCAGCGCATCCTGCAGCGTTACAAGGAACTGCAAGATATCATTGCCATCTTGGGCATTGAAGAGCTTTCGGAAGAGGACAAGATCATTGTAGCCCGGGCCCGCAAGATCCAGCGCTTCCTCTCCCAGCCTTTCCACGTAGCGGAAGCCTTTACCGGCAGGCCGGGAGTCTACGTGCCGTTGAAGGAGACCATTAGGGGCTTCAAGGAGATCCTGGAGGGCAAGCACGATGATCTTCCGGAGGAAGCCTTCTATATGGTAAGTACTATCGACGAAGCCGTCAAGAAGGGGCAGGAGCTGTTGGCTGAATGAGCACTTTAATATTGGAAGTTGTCACTCCCCAGCGAAGGATCTTGTCCGAAGAAGTAGAAAGCGTGATTGCACCGGGGGCGGAAGGCTACCTGGGCATCCTGCCCCGGCATGCCCCCCTCCTTACCGCCTTAACCCCCGGGGTGGTCAGCTACCGCAAACCCGGGGGGAAGACGGAGTTTCTGGCTGTCTCCGGAGGCATAATGGAAGTAGGTCCGGACAAGGTAATCATCCTGGCAGATGTGGCGGAGCTAGCGGAAGAAATCGACGTGGAAAGAGCCCAACGGGCCAAAGAAAGAGCGGAACAGCGTCTTCGGAAGCGCCCCCCCGGGCTGGACCCGGAGCGGGCCGAATTCGCTCTCCAGAGAAGTAAAGCACGTTTAAAAGCGGCCGGTAGCAAAAAATAGCCGGCCGCGGACAAAAGATTTTATATAAGCCCATTAAGCTGGCTTTTCCGGAAATCCGGTGTCTTTCCTAAGTGCACCGGGAACCAAAGCAGAGGTTCCTGCGGAATAGGCCAGGGCTTACATGGGCTTAGGTTCTTTTTGGGTGTCTTTCGCCTCCTTCTTGAGCTTGGCTTCGCACATGGGACAGAAGGAAGTGCTTTTCTGGGGGGCGGGGGAAAACATCTTATCCAGGGCCGACTCAGGACGACCTTCGACTTCAAATACTCGCCCGCACATCATACAGCGCTGCTGAATACTTTTACTCATAATTGCGGCCTCCCACCATCTTGTGAAAATACGGCAAATAGGGCCTTGCCGTCCTTGTTACAATCATAACAATATTCATTTGCCGGTGTCAACGCTTCATTGTGCGCGTTTCCCTGCCCATGCTGCTTTTCAACAGCACGATCCCCGGTTCCTGCTGCTGACACTGACTTTTCCCTCCCATAATTCAGATTATGGTTCTGCAGGATTTTTTATCCTGCAGGTAGAATACTTTCAATAATTAATTAGCAGAAAATAGTTATATATTTGGAGTATTGTTCAAATAACTGTCCCGGTAGATGGCGGCGATGCCCCTTCGTGGGTAAAGCAAATACACACTTTATAAGGAGGTATCAGAATGACCGAAGCAACTATCCAGGCGCTGGAAGGACTTCGGGACCTCTCTACTCTCCAATGGTACGTCATCCCTCTGTTGCTGGTCGTGATCTACATTTACAACAAGGAAATTGCTAAAGCCAGGAGTACCGGCAACTGGAACCCGGTCTTTGCCGCATTGACTGTCTTGGGGCTAGACTTTTTCAATGAAACCTGGAACGGCTGGCTGATGTCTTTAACCGGCTACTCCGCTGCCTGGACCGTGCCCGGACCAACCGCCCTCAGAGTGTTTGTCGGGTGGAATATCGAGATTATTTTCATGTTTTCCTTGCTGGGTTTTGCCTACTATTATTTCCTCTCTGAAAAACAAGACCGGAAGATACTGGGCATCAATGAAAGATGGTTTTTTGCCATCCTCTGTACCATCCTGGCCGTTTTTGTGGAATGCATTTTGAACATCGCCGGCCTCTTGATCTGGGAATATCCCTGGTGGAATCTCTCCATCACTGGAATCTGGCTAATCCTGGTGATAGGCTACTTCCTGTTCTTCGCCGGAGCCGCTATTGTAATCAGCCTGAAGAATAACAAGCAGAAGGCGATTTTTGTAACCTGTGTCTACCTGGTACCCATTATTATGAATATTATCGGATTTGGTGTCCTGGACCTGTGGTATTAACAAGGAACTGAAACTGTCCCGGCGGCCTTTCTTGAAGGAAAGGCCGCCTTTTTTTATTTTCCAAAGCAGCCCTGCTGCGCCGCGTCAGCCCGTTTTCCCGGCGATCTCCGCCGAACCTTTGAGGTAACCGGCAGCAAAGCTTGTACAACCAGCGCGCCTCTCAAAGCGCCTTGAAACCCGGAGCTTGCTCCATGCCGTGCGGGAGCCGGCTCCATGCGGGCCGGAAACCGCGCAGGAAGAAAGCTCCCGCGGCCATCTCAAACCGGAAAGGGCGGCCCAAACCCCGGCGGCAGCGGCCGTCCGCCTGTTTGCCACCGCCTGCCGGAAATGCTCCGGCAAGGGCCGCAATTCAATCATTGATTGGCCTCTATGCTTTTTATCTCCTTGCAGCGAGGGTAGTTTTTGCATCCGTAAAACCGCCCCCGCTTAGATTGCCGTACAACCATGGGAATATTGCACTTCGGACAGATTACCTCAGCAGTGCCGGCGGCCGCTTCTTTTTCAGCAGAAACCATCTCATCGGCAATTTTGCCCTCCGAAGACTCTGAAACGGCTTCTCCCGAAGGCCGGCCGATTCATCAAGGTATTTTTTCAAATCATTAATATTGTATGACCATGGCTTTTACCCGGGCCAAAGGCAAGCCGGCTGCTTCAAAGATTTGGTTTACAAAAATATCCCTTTCCTTCCGGTCACTTCGGGAGTGAGACTTGTCATCCAGTTCAATCCCCAGCACCGGCTTGTTGCTTTCCAGATCGTATAAAAGAAAGTCAACATGCTTCCGGTCAATTTTATTGTAATAGCTCATATTTTTATCGGGCCGGGAAACAAAAAAAATATCCTTCAAAGATACCTTGGCAAAAATGGTATACCGTTCGCCATAAATTTGCTTTAGCACATTAAAAAAAAGAGAATTCGGCCGAGGACAGGAAATCATCTCTTACTCGGTATGGAAGAGGGCTGTCGCCAAAATCATCTCCCCCTCTGTTCCCCAACAAAAATCCCAGGCAACCCCGTTTTTGACTCATTCCTAAGCCTCCTTTACCGCCGGTACTTTATCAGTTCCGCTTCTTTATAGTTACATATTACCAATACCCCCCATCTTTTTACAACTGCTAAATAGGCAGCAGCCGTCTCGTGAAAATTGTCTTCCGCCGCATCAATAAACGCCCCATCAGTTCCTCTATCTCGCTTGCAGCACCTGCCCTGGGAGCTGCCTCCATGCTGCTAAACAAACAGCAACCCCTCCTCTAGCGGAGGGGCTGCTGCCAACAGGTAGTGCAAGCCGTAGGTTAACGGCAGGGCAGGCTTTTTTCAAACGCGGCAAGAGCGACGCAGACATTTATACCTATACATCGGTTGGTTGAATTTCTGAAGTCGGCTGGCAACAAGATTGCAAAGAGAAGGTATACCTAGGGTCAGCTCTTCATCGGTGAGGTCGATCTCGCCCGGAATATCCAGGGGGAAAACTTTTCCGCATTTTTTCTTCGATTCCAGGAATGCTCCCTGGACCGGAATTGTCCCCCTAGAAGAAAACGGGGTCACGGCCGCTTGCGGAGTGATGTGTTTGAGTACTCCTCTTCCAGGCAAGCTAGGCTCCATGGAAACCCCCTCTTTTCTGTATGCAGTGCCTCGTATTCTTGCCCATATTTCAGTGATTATCCAATTTTTCCGTACATTCAAATATAATATATAGTTAAGATGATACGTCGTCAAGAAGGGAGATTTTCCGAAATAAACCAATAATCTTTTTTTATATCCAAGAAAGCGGCAATAGCTCGGCTTTTCTTTAATTTATTCCCTTTATTTCCAAGCCCGACCGGAGCAGGCTTTCCTCAATATAAGAAACATGCCCTTATTTATTGTTCTGCGTGTGTTTGTTTGTTCCTCCAGCCAATTTCTATTTGTTTGATTAGTTCTTTTAAATCCACACAAAACCTTTCCAGTTGTTCCCCTTTCTTTAACCGGATATACCAGCCGCCTTGCCTTTCATCAAATGTAAGCTCTTTATAATTCTTCTTCAGGTTGTCAAACGCTTCCTTGGCCGCCTCAACTGCCCGTGGATAAAAATACAATTGCGCACTGCCCTTAAATTTTTCAGCCAGATAGATACCAATATAAACCCTGTTTGAAGGTCTTCCTTGATCGGTCCTTTCCATTAAAGCGAAGCTTCTGCCCGATCTACTCGTCCACTCATATGCAGAAGCCATCTCCGTTCTAATTAAATTTGATATCTTCTCTAGGATCTCCGCAGCATTAACTCTCTCCGCCAACCTTTTTAAGTATTCTTCATTGGCTTTTTTGGTATAGGCTTGCTTTTGGACGATCTCTTTTTCTTGAGGTTCAACCTCCACCTGCTTGGCTAAAAAAATCTGTTCTCCCTTTCGAAATGCATAAAAAGTTATTAGCGAAATGTCTACTCCGGTTTTTGAAAGGTAGCTGACCATGCGCCTGGTCGTGTCGTCAGCCCCTAAACCAACCAACACCATTTTGGGGGGATTATCCAACGCCTCCATGTTCCCAGAAAACTGTTCCTGGTACCAGTTTTCAAAATCAATTTTGTCTACACCACCATAGCCTGAACGATCTGAAATATGTTTAAAAAGGGTCTCTTTGTCAAGATCATGCAAAAAAGAGGCATAATCAATTACCTGGGCCACTGCATCTCTTGCCAATGTACCTCTTTTCAATTCAAAAACAATGAGGTTGCCGTCTTCGTCAACACCAAGTAAATCGAGAGGTCCTCCATCGGTCGGGGTCTGTCTTCCGATTAATTTAAGGCCGGGCATAAGTAAATCAGGATTGCTGACTAAAATATTCTCCAGTTGCTTTTCTGTTTCGGTTTCTTTTACCTCCTCCAGGGAAACCGGATATAATTGATTATCATCATTTTTATCCAACGACCATACTTTTACTTTAATCATTTCCGTCCTCCTCTCCATTCCGGGTTAAGCCTGCTGATAGTAGAACATGGATAACATGCTTTTTTGTTTAATAAGCCGGGTACTATTGTATAATTTAGCATGCGGCGATACTTTCCTTCTCCAATAGTACAGGAACGGTGACCTGGGCACAATAAAATTCAGCACGGCACCTCCTTTCCCGCCTGTTCAGCCAAGATGTCGGGAGAAAAGCCATCTTTGGTTTGGTTCACTAAAAAACAACAAACACCCTCCAGCTGCACAGCAAAATGCCAGTAAAATAAAAACCACCTTCGGGGGAAAGTGGTTTTGGAAAAATAACTATCTCTCGTCGGTTTCATATTATTTACAAATCAGCAGCCGCGGCCCGTCCAGGTGTCATTGACATCCCACATGCCCATAGCCTTGTTAAGCCGGTCCATGGCATTGATGGGCAGGAGCGTCTTGGTAAGGGGGGTGATAAAGCGCACCGCCAGGTGGGGCACCGCCACCATAGGCTTGTTCTTTTTAATTGCCCTGACTACCCTTTTGGTTACATCCTCGGGCTTAAGCAAGGAAGTGCCGGTCACCATTTTCGAGCCCTGGAACATGCCTGTATTGACCGTGTTGGGGCACACCACGGTGACTCCTATATTTAGCTTCATTTTTTTCATCTCCTGGCGCAAGGAGTCGGAGAAGCCTACGACGCCGAATTTGCTGGCGCAGTAGGCCGTAATCCAAGGTATGGCCAGGATGCCCCCGGCGGAAGCAAAGTTCACGATATGGCCTTCAGATTGCTTGACCATGGAAGGAAGAAAGGCCTTGGTGGTCCAGAACTGGGAGGTAAGATTGACGTTGATAATTTTTTCGATGATCTCGTCATCCATTTCGATGATAGAGCCGGCCCGGACAATGCCGGCGTTATTGATGAGGATGGAAACAGGCCCCAGGTCCTTTTCAATTTTTCCGGCCAGCTGGTAGACGGCCTCCCTGTCCGAGACGTCGCCGATGTAGGCTTTGCACTGGCCTTTTTTATCCAGTTCCTGCACGGTCTCATCCAGCGCCTTCTGGTTAACATCGACGAGAGCAACTTTGCAGCCTTCTGTCAGCAGCTGCGAGGCAAGGCATTTGCCCATTCCCATAGCCGCGCCGGTAACAACGGCGGTTTTTCCCCATAAATCCTTCATTGGCTCCTCCTCCTTTAACTGGTATCAGCATAAGACAGAACCCGGCTGCGCACCATGCCGGTCAAGGTATGAGCCGGCCGCAGTCTTTATAAAAGTTTTGAACATGACAGTACGCGGCAATACATGTAAATACATAGAAAATGTAGAGACAATATATGGTTTTTCGTATTATTCTACACATTTCAACATTTTCCTTTTTCGCTTGCAAAGGATGAGAGCGCCGGCAATGATCCACTCGCCAAAAACGGCCACGATTTTAAAACCGTGCTCTCATATATATTTATTGTTAAATATATCTGATTATTTTTAATATATTGACATATGCTTGGCCGGCCTAATATGATCAAGTTGTTCACTTCAAAACCGAGGAGGTTTATCATGCCGAGAAGGATAATTGACCTCTCTGTTTCCATTGAAAACGACCTGCCCAGCGATCCTCCCATGATGATCCCGAAAATCCAGTACATAGACCATGCCCTGGGCAGGGAGAGCATGCGTCTCTTCTTCCCGGAGATTACCGAAAAAGACCTGCCCCAGGGATTGGGTTGGGCCATGGAGATGCTGGAGCTCAGCACCCACAGCGGCACCCACCTGGATGCCCCGTGGCATTACCACCCCACCATGGACGGCGGCGACAGAAGGGCTTTGACCATCGACGAGGTGCCCCTGGAATGGTGCTTCGGCAGCGGGGTAAAGCTCGATTTCAGCCACAAGCCCGACGGGTGCCTGGTCACGGCGGCGGATATGAAAGAAGCGCTGGACAAGATTAACTATAAGCTGAAGCCCCTGGATGTAGTGCTGGTTTACACCGGCGCCTCTAAAGCCTGGGGCACCCCCGAATATCTGGTTAAGGGCTGCGGAATGGGGCGGGAGGCAACCCTCTGGCTGCTGGAGCAGGGAGTCAGGGTTACCGGGACCGATGCCTGGAGCTGGGACCGCCCCCTGGCCCTGATTGCCGATGAGTTTAAGCAAACAAGAGATCCTTCAATTATCTGGGAGGGCCATTTCGCCGGCATCGAAAAAGGTTACTGCCATATGGAGAAGCTTGCCAACCTGGACCAGCTGCCGCCCACCGGCTTTACCGTATGCTGTTTCCCGGTAAAGATTAAAGCCGCCAGCGCCGGGTGGGTCCGGGCGGTAGCCATTCTGGATTAGCCGAAGCGGCAACAGGAGGAACTCTTTCTCCAGCCGGAAGCCGGCCGGAAGGAAGCAAGGATAATTTTTCCCAATATGTCAATTGACAGAAACGCGCTTTGATTTATAATAGATGCAGACATAATAATTGTCAATTAAAGAGGGGGCAAGCAGATGAAAAAAGCAGTAGTAGCGGTCCTGGTAGTAGTTGTCCTGGCCGTGGTTTGCCTTGGCGGGTATCTTCTGTGGATGCAAAGCAGGCTGCCCTCCATCACGGTCGCCGATGTTGATCTAGCCAATATTGAAGATGGGGAATACATCGGGAAATATAAGATTTTTCCTGTTGCCGCGGAAGTAAAAGTAACCGTTAAAGATCACCGCATCGCCGACGTTGAACTGATAAATCACCGGAACGGCAGGGGCAAAGCAGCAGAAGTCCTTGTCGATCAAGTAGCGGAAAAGCAAAGCCTTGAGGTAGACGTGGTTTCCGGGGCTACCTTCAGCAGCAAGGCCATCCTGAAGGCCATTGAAAGTGCCCTGGCCGGCGCCGGCCAATAAATAAATGTCGCTGTAATGATAAAGGGTAGGGAAGCAAATTCCCTGCCCTTTTTTGCCTTGCAACTGCCCCAGCCACTATTATGAGACATCGTTTCCCCCAGTCCCGAATGGGATGCTCCTGACAACCCGGAATCGCGTCCCTTTAAAGATCGTAATACATTTCGTATTCCAGGGGATGGGGAAAGGTGTTCACCTGCTCCGCTTCCCGGCGGAGGCGGAAAAGCTGGTCCCGGATCAGGTTTTCTGGAAACACCCCGCTCCGGGTTAAGAAACCGTAGTCCTGCTCCAGGGCATCAGCGGCCTCCTCCAGGGACCGGGGCAGGGACTTGATCTTCCCCTTCTCCTCCTCCGACAGCGTATAGAGGTTGAAGTCGAAAGGACCAAAGCCGGCCGCGGTAGGATCAATTTGCTGCTCTATCCCGTCTATGGCCGCCATTAAGATGGCCGCATAGGCCAGGTAGGGGTTGCAGGTGGCATCCATAGGCCGGTATTCGAAACGCTTGGCCTCCGGGCTCAGGGCGTAGCCGGGAATACGGATCACGGCGCTGCGATTGGAGGTGGCAAAGCCAATATTTACCGGGGCTTCGTAACCGGGAACCAGGCGCTTGTACGAGTTGGTGCTGGGGTTGGTGAAGGCAGCCAGGGCCCGGGCATGCTGCAGCACCCCGCCAATGGCCTGAAGAGCGATCCGGCTCAAGCCGGAGTAGCCCTGGGGGTCGTAAAAAACAGGTTTTCCTCCCCTGAAAAATTGAATGTGAACATGCATCCCGCTGCCGGCCTCGTCGTAGAAAGGCTTGGGCATGAAGGTAACCGTCCGGCCGTTGGCCATGGCGGTATTTTTTACAAAATACTTCACCATCATCGAGCGGTCCGCCATCCTGGTCAGGGGACCGAAGCCCAGTTCGATCTCTCCCTGGCCGGGCCCCCCGTTTTCCGAGTGATGATACTTGACAGGCACTCCGCTTTCCTGCAGCCTGGTGACAATCTCGTTGCGCAAGTCGAAGCTGCTGTCATAGGGGAGATCCGCATGGTACCCCCCATGGGAGCGCACCTTGTAGCCCAGGTTTCCGTACTCCCGATCGGCAGTATTCCAGGCGGCCTGTTCGGAGTCCATCAACACCTCCACATGCTGGGGTTTAACCTGGTAAGAGATATGATCAAGGACATAGAACTCAAATTCGGGCCACAGGATGCAGCTGTCGGCCACCCCGGACTGCTGCAGATAGCGCTCCGCCTTTTGGGCCACGTAGCGGGGGTCTCCTTCGAAGCGGGCCGCCCCTTCCTCCTCCAGGGAGTAGATATCAGAGATGACGGAGAGCATGGGGTAGCGGGCAAAGTGGTCCATAAAGGCGGTGGTGAGGTCGGGTTTAAAGACCATGTCGGACTTCTCTACGCTGAGAAACCCGTAGCTGGAACCGTCGATCCCGATCCCCTGCTCCAAGATCTCGTCCGTCAGCCCCTCCAGGGGAACGGTAAGATGATGCCAGCGCCCCACCAGGTCAATTATTTTAAAATCGATAAACCTGATGCCCTTGTCGGTGCAGTATTTCTTCAATTCCTCGTAGCTATTGAACATAGCATCCTCCTTCGTAGGCAGTTCGAATATGTGAACGGCTATATATAAGAGCATTAAACATTGAAATTATATCATAAAAATTGGAACTGCGGCCTCCACGGCCCCGCGGGCAATAATTTTTTTTAGTTTTTCCTAACGGGACAGGGATAATATTAGCTTGCGCTTCCCGGAGCGGCAAGCGGGCGCTCTTTGACCCGCAAAAACGCCCCCGCTGCGGGAGGCGCTTTTATTTTAAAATAAAGAGTTTAAAAGTTTACGGCTCAGGTCAGGCCGCGGCGGGCCATCCATAAGAGCAGGGGACGGCCCCAGCCGCGCCGGTAGAGCAGGGCCAGGGTTTTATAAACAAACTGGGGGGCCAAACGCTTTAGCAGCCAGAAAAACTTGGCCGACAACTGGGGAAAGCAGTATACTTTTTTCTTTGCCGCGGCCTGCAATGTCAGCCTGGCCACCTTCTCCGCGCTAATCCGGGCACAGGTGAAGGCCGCTTCGTTAAAATCCCTTTGAAACTTCTGGGTGTATCTCATTGTATGCCAAAGGCTGGTGTTAAAGTAGGTGGGACAGACTACCGTAACCCCGATGTTGTCCGGAGCCAGCTCGGCGCGAAGGGTCTCCGAAAAGGAGATTACCGCCGCCTTGGTAACATTGTAGGGGGACATCTCCGGCAGGGAAGCGGTCCCCGCCGAGGAGGCGATATTGATTATGTAGCCGCCCCCCTGTTTCTTCATTCGGGGTATAAAGCTGTAGCACCCGTAAATTACGCTCCAGAAATTGTTCTCCAGCTGCCACTGCCAGTTTTCCAGGGGGACCTCCCCGGCCAAGCCGACTACCAGCACCCCGGCATTGTTGATGAGCAGGTCCACCCCTCCCCACTCCCGGAAAAAGAAGGCAGCCAACTCTTCCACGTCCTCGGCCTTGGAGACATCGGCGGGGTAGACTATGCCGCGCCCTCCCCCCTCTTCGATCATCTCCAGGGTCTCCTCGGCTGCTTTAACATCGCGATCTACCACCCCCACCAACCACCCCTGCCGGGCCAGGTTCAAGGCCAGGGCCCGTCCCAGTCCTGAAGCCGCCCCCGTGATCACAGCCCGTCTGTTCCCCAGGGTAAACACGGCGCACCTCCTGAATACCTAGTCAAAGTTTATTTACGTAGAAATATATTCCCCGGCAGAG
>LFRM01314284.1_pt1 | contig 101509 bp, 95 predicted proteins | sample 618341 | NCBI WGS metagenome assembly LFRM01 (sample SAMN03654438, study PRJNA283298) | anaerobic digester metagenome | isolation source: pool of bioreactors CSTR01a, CSTR02a, and CSTR03a thermophilic anaerobic... | place: Denmark: Kgs. Lyngby | collected 2014-05-21 | reverse complement strand
TAAAAATAATCCATCCGTTTTTTATTTATTTTAATTGTCTACTTGACAGGGGGCGGTTCATATGCTCCTTGCGGCGGTTTTGTGTATTAGTTGTTTGGGGTCAATTCATATAATCATCAATTATTCTGCCGTCCTGAATTCGCACAACCCTCTTAGCTGTTGCGGCAATGCCGTTGTCATGGGTTATGAGCACTATTGTGCGTCCCTCGTCGTTGAGCTCGTGAAGTATTCTCATAACCTCCTCGCCGGCACGCGAATCGAGGTTTCCGGTCGGCTCATCCGCCATTATTATAGGGGGTCTTGCCGCAACTGCTCTTGCGATTGCCACACGCTGCTGCTGACCGCCGGACATCTGCGAGGGAAGATGCTTTTTACGGTTTGACAGGCCTACACGCTCAAGCGCCTCATTTGAAAGCTTTTGCCTTTCCTCCGCCTTCATTCCTCTGTAAACCAGCGGCAGCTCGACATTGCCCTGTGCGGTAAGGCTCGGTATGAGGTTGAAGCCCTGAAAGATAAAGCCTATTTCCCGGTTTCGGATATCCGAAAGACGGTCATCATCCATAGTGGAAACATTTATGCCGTCAAGATAATACTCGCCGCTCGTCGGGACATCAAGCAAGCCGAGCATATTCATGAACGTGGATTTTCCCGAGCCGGACTGACCGATTATGGCAAGAAATTCGCCGTGCTCAACGCTCAGGGATATTCCGTCAAGAGCGCGAACCTCATTCTCACCGGGGTTATATATTTTGTATAAATCCTTGACCTGTATAAGACTCATAGTACAAGGCGATTTTTCGCCCCTCGCCACCTTTCCGATGCTTTGTATTCAGTTTATTTCATTGCCGCAAGCAAGTCAAGGTATAAAATGTGAATTTTTGTATATTTTACTGCATTATGAAAAGAATATAGAAAAAGAAACGCAACAAAACGGAAAGGAACGGTCATAAATATGAAAGTAACAAACAACGAATACGATGATATGACAAAAAAGGCTTCCCCTAACTCTCCCAAGCTTTTAAACATGGTAAAGGCATTTTGTATCGGCGGACTCATCTGCGTAATAGGTCAGCTTTTTAAAACTCTTTATACAAATTCGGGGCTTTCCGAAAAGGAGTCCTCGGCTGCGGTCACGGTTACTCTGATTGCAATAACAGCGATTCTTACCGGCATAGGAATCTTTGACAAAATAGCCAAGCATGCGGGCGCGGGAACAATAGTTCCCATCACGGGCTTTGCCAATGCGGTTGTGTCGCCGGCACTGGAATTCAAGGCTGAGGGGCACATACTCGGAACAGGTGCAAAAATTTTCACGATAGCAGGTCCAGTAATTGCCTACGGCTGCGCGAGCGCCTCGGTATACGGGCTTATCTACTATCTTTTCTGTATGTGAGGAGGAGAAGGTTTGAAAGATAAATTTTTCAAACGGCAAACTTGTGCCTTGACGGTCAACGGCCGTCATTTCATAACGAAGCAGGACTTCGTTTGCCGAATACCGCCGCAAAGCTTGCGGCTCGGCGGAAAGGAATGGTCATAAAGATGGCAATAAGACAAGGAAGATACACCCTTATGCTTCCGTCGCGACCCGTTATAACCGGAAGCGCGGCGGTCGTTGGCAAAAAAGAGGGCGAGGGACCTCTCGCGAATGAATTTGACAGCGTATCGCAGGACGACAGCCTCGGCGAAGCCTCCTTTGAGAAGGCGGAGAGTGCCATGCAGCGTGACGCCGTAATACGTGCACTCAATAAGGCGGGCGAAACTCCGGACAATGTGGACATGGTGTTTGCCGGAGACCTGCTCAACCAATGCATCGGCACAAGCTTCGGTCTGCGCGGAATGGATATGCCGTTTGCCGGGCTTTACGGCGCGTGCTCAACAATGTCGCTCTCGCTTGCGCTGTCGGCAATCATGACTGATACCGCGGCGGCAAATGTGTGTATTGCGTCAACCTCGTCGCATTTCTGCTCCGCCGAAAGGCAATACCGCCTTCCGCTTGAATACGGCGGACAGCGCACCCCGACCTCGCAGTGGACCGCCACCGCAGCAGGCGCGGCAGTAGTAAGCCGTACCGGCAGCGGTCCGCGTGCGACCGCGGTCATTTTCGGCAAAATCCAGGACCTCGGTATAAAGGACGCCAACAACATGGGCGCAGCAATGGCGCCTGCGGCGGCGTCAACAATAAAGGATTTTCTCTCCGATACCGCCGGCGCGCCTTCGGATTACGACATGATACTCACGGGTGACCTCGGCACTGTCGGCTCCTCCCTGCTGTGCGAGCTGCTTATGAAGGAGGCAAACCTCGACATAAGCGGCGTTCATTCGGACTGCGGAATAATGATGTATGACCTGAAAAATCAGGATGTGCACGCGGGCGGCTCCGGCTGCGGCTGCTCTGCGGCAATACTCTGCTCTTATATCATGCGCAGAATACGCGAAAAATCCTTGAAAAAGGTATTGTTTGTGGGCACCGGCGCGCTGCTGTCACCTACCTCGTCGCTCCAGGGCGAGAGCATACCGGCAATAGCGCACGGCGTAGTTCTGGAGGCAGATTGATGGACGAACATCTCACGCTTGATTTAAAGCTGCTTGACGGTGCGGTATCGGTGCTGAAAATGTTTGCGGTGCTGAAAAAAATCATCATATTTTTTATTATGGCATTTCTGCTGCTTGAGGGAATACGGACAGCAAGGAATATGAAGGCGTTAAAGCAGTAAAACGAAGCTTCTCCTTCAATGATTTGCCGTATCATGTCTCTGTGAAAATCATCTGTTCGGATTAAAATGTCAATTTAATTGCAGATTTGTCAATTGCCATTTCGGAAAAACCGTTGAACAAAGCAAAAAGATATGATACAGTATAAACGAGCCGGAGAGCAACTCCGCATTTGACATGTTTCTCCATTTTACGCCAATATAAATGCCTTTTTACCCCTTTTAAGGCAGAAAAAACACCCGCTGCAACTGCAATGCTGCGGGTGTTTTTCTGTTTTATCACTCAATTACGGCCTTTATTCCCCGCTCAAGCACATTGTATTCCATCGACCCGGAATAAGAGGCAACTATTTTTCCGTCCTTATCTATAAAATACGTTGACGGGATTGAGGTTACACCGTAAGCTCTGTCAGCCAGACTTTTTGTATCAAAATACACCGGAAAAGAGTAACCCTCCTGCTTTATCAGTGCTCTTGCTTTTTCAGCCGTTTCTCCGTTTGCGTTCGTAAGGTTAACCATTAGGAAATGAACATCCTCACCGTACATCGCAAACGCCTTGTCAAAATCAGGCATTTCGCTTTTACACGGCGAACACCAGCTCGCCCAGAAATTGAGAACCACCGGCTTCCCCTTAAAATCAGACAATTTTACGTTTGCGCCCGTCGCGTCCGTTACAGTGAAATCCGGAGCATATTCGGAGGTCTTCCCCTCTGTTTCCGGTAATCCGGAGACAATGCCGTAACTGCCGGGCAATTCCGGCTCATACTCAGAACCGAGCTTATTATACACAACGTATGCTCCCGTAATAAACAACGCAAATAAAACTATTGCTGAAATTGCTTTGATTTGCTTTGACATCTTATTCACCTGATTCCTTTTCCGAAAATTCCCATTGACCTTTGAGATGGGGCAAATATGAAAAATATGGATTTTTTTCAATACACAAGCACCGGTTACTCAAAAATCGCAATGATTTTTGCCACACCGCCGGTCATCATAAATATTCCCAACACCACAAGAAGACCGCCGCAAACTGCATTAATTATTTTATAATTGCGCTTTATAAAATCAAAGGCAACCTTGAGCCGGTCAATAAGCAGGGCGCTGATAACAAACGGAACCCCCAGCCCCATTGAATACACGAAAAGCATGACAACACCCGTAAAGGCTTTACCCTGTTGGGAGGCAAGCATAAGCGCCGAACCGAGAAATGCGCCCACACACGGAGTCCAGCCGACAGAAAATACGGCTCCAAAAATCAACGATGAAAAAAATCCGAGCTTTTTTCCGGCAACCGAGCCCTTCATTCCGCGAAAAATATTGAGCCTGAACACACCGAGAAAATTAAGCCCGAAAAACACCACAATAAGTCCGGAAACAATATTTACCGCCACACGGTGCTCGCTGAGAAGTCCGCCCAATGTTCCGGCAAGGGCGCCCATCAGCATAAAAACACATGTAAAGCCCAGCACAAAACCAAACGCATTTTTCAGGGTGTTCTTTTTTGTGCGTTCTCCGCCCCCGGCAAAATATGAAACATACACCGGAAGCATCGGAAGCAGACACGGCGAAATAAAGGTAACTATCCCCTCAAAAAAAGATATTATATAATGCAATACGTTCCCCCCAATCAATGTTTATGGTATCAGTATAAAGCATATTATACCTCAAATTCAATGACTAAGTCACAAACGGCTTTTGCAATTTCGGCTTCCGCCTCCGGCGGCGCTTCGGTGCGCTCCCCGCCGAAACATGAACCATGCGGTTTCGATTACTCCGGGCTTTTATGAAAATATCGGCAGCACAAAAGTGCTGCCGATATTTTTGGTGGAGCCGGCGGTAATCGAAACCGCGTCCGAAAACCCATTCCCGCAACTTTCTACGAGTGTATCCGTTCTTTTGGGATTCCCCCTTCGCGACGCCGGACGGCAGGCTTCGCGCATCGGTAGCCCTTTAAGTCATGACGGTTTACAGGGCTCTCAACCGTTCACGTTCACCGCTGAATGACGCCCCTTACCGGACCGCGGTGCTTCCGGCAGGGACGGCTGCTAATTAAGCAGCGAGAAGTTCTGTATTGTTGTCGTTTATTTCTAAACTTGCGGAGGTTTAAAGAGCTCCCGCAGCTCTACTCGCTTATCACGGTTCAAAATCCCCGTCGAAATCCTTTCGGCCCCATATATGAAAAGAGCTTACGCCCTCTCCTTCATTCCGCGCTGAGCCTCTCTTGAGGCATCGCGCCTTGCCGCGCTTTCGCGCTTATCATAGAGCTTTTTGCCCTTGCACAGCCCAAGCTGTATTTTTGCTCTGCCGCGCTTGTTGAAATACATCGAAAGCGGTATGAGCGCACAGCCCTGCTGCTTCGCCTCGCCGTAAAGACGCATTATCTCGCGCTTATGCATAAGAAGCCTGCGAACTCTCAGCGGATTACGGTTGAAAATGTTCCCCTGCTCATAGGGGCTTATGTGCATACCGTTGACAAACATCTCGCCGCCGTCAACAGAGCACCAAGCGTCCTTGAGATTGACACGCCCCTGCCGGAGTGATTTTACCTCTGTGCCGAACAGCTCAATGCCCGCTTCAAAGGTTTCGAGAACGAAATACTCGTGGTATGCTTTTTTGTTTGTTGCTATTGTTGTTGACTGATTGTTTTCCACTCGTATTTCACCTCTTTTTCCGGCGAGTGTATCAAATTATCTGCCTGCCCTCGAGAGCGCGCATGAGCGTTACCTCGTCGGCATATTCGAGGTCCGCACCGACGGGTACGCCGTATGCAAGCCTTGTGACCTTGACTCCGAGCGGCTTGAGAAGCTTTGAAACATACATTGCGGTTGTTTCGCCCTCCGCCGTCGGGTCGGTTGCCATGATGACCTCTTTTACCTCACCGCCCGTGCGACGCACAAGCTCCTTTATGGAAAGGCTGTCGGGTCCCACTCCGTTGAGCGGAGAGAGTAAGCCGTTGAGCACATGGTACACACCCATATACTCATGGGTACGCTCGATTGCAAGCACGTCCCTTGAGTCCTCAACGACACATATCGTTCCCGTATCCCTCGCGGGATTGGAGCATATATTGCACAGCTCGCCGTCTGTCAGATTACAGCAAACCGGGCAGCGGTGTATTTTTTCATGTGCCTCGAGAATTGCGGAAGCAAAATCCTCCGCCTCGTTCCTGGGCAGTCCCAGCACATAAAACGCGAGTCTCTGAGCGGTTTTTCTGCCGATTGACGGCATGCGCTCAAACTCTTCAATAAGCCTCGAAAGAGGCGCAACATCATAGCCCATTTCAGCCTATACCGGGTATATTAAGTCCGCCTGTGACTCTGCCCATGGACTGCTCCATTGTTTCGGACGCCTTGCGCATTGCCTCGTTGGCGGCTGCGACTATCATGTCGGAAAGCAGCTCAACGTCATCAGGATCGACTATTTCGGGCTTTATGTTTATGGAGAGTATCTCATGCGAGCCGTTGACCTTTACCTCAACCGCTCCGCCGCCGGATGTCGCCGTGAATTCGCTCGCCTCGACCTCCGCCTGAACTCTCGCCATTTCCTCCTGCATATCCTGAATCTTTTTCATCATGTTGGCGCGATTGTCTCCTCCTGCGCCCGGAATTCTTGCTTTCATGTGAGTATACCCCCGTTTTTTATTGTTCAGTCCTCTACGGTAAACTCTATTCCGCGCCCCTGAAGACGTCTCATAAAGCTGTCGAGAACATCACCTGTATCATCCTGCTGTTTTCCGGATACGGATTTTTTATAAATCTCCGGCTTGAGCTTGCGCCCCGTGACACGAAGCACGGCATCCGAAACCACCTGTGAATTCGCTCCGATTTCAAACAGTGCCTCAAATGCATCATTTACCGGCTTTATAACAACGGAATTGCCGCGGACAGATGCCTCGGAGCGCATAAGCGATGCCGCCAGAGGCTTATTGATACCGCCGATTGCCGAAATAACATCCGTCCATTCAAGCATGGGCGTGCTCTCGCCTGACGGCTCTGGGCCAGACACGACCTCCGGCAATATTTCCGGTTCGGGCTCCGCTGCAATTGCGATATCCGGCTCGGGTTCTTCGGGCTGTACTTCCCGGACATCCGGTTTTATTTCCCGGCTGATTTCCGGCTCCGGCGCAGACGTTTTCACCTCAGGTATAACCTCAGGTTTTACCGTCCGCCTTTCGGGCTCCGGAGAGGAAACAGGTGCGCCTGTTTTCATTGCACTTTCAAGTCTTGCTATTCTTGCGAGTGCCGACGCCATGTCGGCTTTCAGCTCCGGCTTGCAGAGGGTTATGAGCGTAAGCTCCATCTCCGCACGCTGATTCTGAACTCTGCGCAGCTTTTCGGGAGTTCCTCCGAGAAGCCCTAACGCATATATTATTTCCTCATAAGTGAAGCCCTTCGCCGCCGCCTTTATTCTTTCAAGCTCGTCCGGTGTGCATACGATAAGCTCCTGAGGAGATGAAACCGCCTTTGCAATCATTATGTTGCGGAAGTGGTTTATAAGCTCATTGGCAAGCCGCTCCATATCACATGAGGATTTGTGAAGCGTATCAAGCAATTCAAGCGCCGCCGCCGTGTCGTGATTTTTAACGGCATCCGACATATCAAAGAGGTAATCGCGTCCGAGAAGCCCCGCCGCGCCTGTAACGACCTGGATATCCACAGCCTTGCCGTAGCCCGCGCACTGGTCGAGAATCGAAAGCGCATCACGCAGCGCACCGTCCGAAAGCCTTGCTATCATCATTGCGGCGTCCGGCTCAAGCTCTATGCCCTCCGCCTTCGCCACAACTCCCAGACGTGCGACTATATCCTCAGGGGGAATTCGGCGGAAATCAAACCGCTGACACCTTGAAAGAATGGTCGTGGGCAGCTTGTGAACCTCAGTGGTTGCAAGGATGAACAGAACATGTGCCGGCGGCTCCTCAAGCGTTTTAAGCAAAGCATTGAAGGCGCCTGACGAAAGCATGTGCACCTCGTCAATGATGTATACGCGGTATTTACAGCTTACGGGAGTAAAATTAGCTTCCTCCCTGAGGTCGCGCACATTGTCAACACTGTTATTACTCGCGGCATCTATTTCAACAACATCGAGAATTGCTCCGGAATCTATACCCCGGCATATTTCGCACTCATTGCAAGGGTCGCCGTTGACAGGATTCAGGCAATTGACCGCCTTGGCAAGAATTTTTGCACAGGTGGTTTTGCCTGTTCCCCTTGAGCCGGTGAACAGATATGCATGGGAAAGTCTGCCGGCGCGAAGCTCACCGAGCAACGTACCCGTTACAGCATCCTGCCCCGCAACATCAGAAAAAACACGCGGTCTCCATTTTCTGTAAAGAGCCTGATACACACCTTTCCCTCCTGATTCTGCACATTTCGAGAATTCCAGCCCACTCTCGGTCATACGGCGGGCAGGCGGACTGTGGCGCACAGCGCGGACCGCTTAATGCTGCTCGGTTCCCCGCCTGACATGGTTCGCAGTGCTCTGTCGCACAGGACCCGCTCGCCGCATGACCGAAAATGGGCTGTTTTATTTTATGCTTATTACAGTACGCTATATTATAATATATATGCTTATAAAAATCAAGTGTAAAAATAGATAAAATTAAGTGCTAAAATATGTCATTTTGACAACTTGCGCTTACGTATTGACTATGTTATAATACAATACGGTTAAATATATACATTTTCAAGGAGGAGATTACGTAAATGTTTAAGCTTGTCACAGCAAAACGCTCTTTTGCGGTATTTATGACAATCGTTATGCTCGCGTGTGTAATTTCACCGTCGGCATCGGCTCTGTCCCGCAAGAGCTACACTATTACAAATCCTTATGAATCCGTAACCTGGGGCTCTACCGGAGCGTACAAGGCGAACCTTCACACTCACACCACCTTCAGCGACGGTCAGATGCTTCTGCCGGACGTTATCGAAAGATATTATGAGCTCGGCTACGATATCCTCTCGGTAACCGACCACGGCGTTATCGGCAGAGCGTGGGATAAGGAGCCGGAAATGGTTCCGCTTATCGGCTACTATGCATTCATAGAAAAAACCGCAACGCTCACGACCGAACGCTATGAACAGATTCTTGCAGGCACGGACCGCGGCGGACGCGGAATGTTCAATCTCCAGCAGGGCATCGAAATGAACGCCCTTGTTATTGAGAAAAACCATGTTAACGGCTTTTTCTCGGAGTTCGGCCAGAACTACCTCGGTGTTGAGAACGATTTCGAGACTGCTGTTGCAGAGAATCAGAAGGCAGGCGGAATTTCGCATCTCAACCATCTCGGCGACTGGACCGGCGGCGGCGGAAATGCCGACAAGAACCGCTCCCCCGAGGTTCTGGGCCTTTTCTCGGACATCCTCATCAGATATCCCGGCTGCGTGGGTATGGAAATAATCAACCGTGTTGACACCATCACCCGTCACGACCGTATACTCTGGGATGAGCTTCTCAAAATTGTCGTTCCTCACGGCAGAAACATTTTCGCCTTCTCCAATGATGACTCTCACGTATACGACGATATAGGACTCAGCTTTGAGGTCTTCATGCTTGACGAGGTCAACAATGACACCATCCGCACCGCTATGGAAAACGGCTCCTTCTTCGCAGTCGGCAGACGTGCGAGAGCAGAGCTCGGTGAAGAATTCTTCGGCGGCTATGACACCCCCTATCCGATGGCTACCGGTATTGTTGTTGACGAAGCTGCCGATACGATAACCGTAACCGCGGAAAACAGCAGCAAAATAGAATGGATTGCCGACGGAAAGGTTATCTGCGAGGGCAACACCATTGACCTCAACGATTACGAGAACGACATCTCATCCTATGTACGCTTCCAGATAAGCGGTGACGGCGGAATGTGCTTCTCCCAGCCCTTCATAGTTGATGACGGCACTCTCGGCGATAACATTTCTCCCCTTCCCGAGGTTGACACCGAATCCATACTTGCAAAAATCATGGCGGTTATCACAGCGCTGCTCAACACCAAAATAGTTGCGCTGATTAAAAAACTCGGCTGATAAAAACCAATAAATAAAGTTCGGAGGTAGTCTAATGTTTAAGAAATGTCTTGCAGTGCTCCTCGTGTTCACCCTGCTGTTCTCGATGGGCGCAATTACCGCAAACGCGGCTTCGCCCGCAGCAGTCACCGCAGCAGAGGAGCAAACAGTATCCGCTGCAGCAACAGAGGTATCCAACCCCATAATCCGGTTCTTTTACAAGGTTGTCGATATGCTTATCGACACTCTCCTGACCTACATCAATAAGTTCTATCACGGAACCGAGCGTCCCGCAGAGGAGGAGTTTGAAAACGAATATCTCTGCCAGGGCACCGAAGACTTCAGAGCCGAACCCGCTGCAGATGCAAAGTGGTATCTCGGTTATTCCTCTGATACTCTTCTCACCGGCAACGAGCTTGACGGCACACATTATGTCGGCGGTTCACTCTCCTTCCCCGACCCGAAAACCGCAACCCAGATACTCGACGACCAGCGCGTTCGCATAATTGCAATCAAGGACGGCGCAACAAGCGGTGTAGTTGTTTTTGCAATAATTGACGGCTTCGGCTTCTCAAACACCGATGTTCGTGAAATCAGAAAAAGACTTTCCGATTATGCAACGGCCAACAACATCGTCGGTATCAATGTGGGTGTACTTCATCAGCACAGCTGCATCGACACCTTCGGCATGAACGCTGACCTTATCCGCGCCCTTATCAACAACAGTGAGGGGAATCTCACCGGCGCCAAGGAGCTTATCAGCGGCAAGAACAAGGCCTTTATGGAAAACCTTTTCAACGTCACCGTTGACGGAATTAAACAGGCGGTTGCAAACATGGAGCCCGGCAATCTCTTCTACGGCAGCGTTGACGCATCAGATTATATTAAGGATAAGCGCGAGCCTATCGTATTTGACCCCAACCTCAACAGGCTTCGCTTTGTTCCCGACAACACCGCTTCAAAAGAAACTTATATAGTTAACTCCGCTATTCACTGCGTAGGTAACGGCGCAGCCGGAACAGATGTCACCGGCGACTATCCCTACTTCATGGAGAAGGAGCTCAACGCAGCAGGCAAGAACTTCATCCTCATTCAGGGCGCAGAGCTTGCCATAACCTCGAAATCCGAGCTTGTTGAGGTTGAGGGAGAAGACCGTTATCAGACTCTTCAGCGCTACGGCAAGCGCCTCGCAGAGCTTGTTCTCGGCATCACCGAGGAAACCGAAATTGAGCCCTTACTCAATCTCGCTTACAAGCAGAGCTTTGTTCCCATCAGCAATGAGATACTTTCCTTCATGTCCAGCGTCGGCATAATCAACGATGTTGCGGTTACAACCAAGGACGGTGAAACCCTTCTCGTTACAGAAATGGGCTACATGGAGCTCGGCAAGGATTTTGCTGTATTCTTTGCACCCGGCGAGCTTGCTCCCGAAATCGCTTACGGCGGAGCAACCACTCCTCAGGAATCCTGGGACGGCAAATCCTGGCCCTATGTTTCAATGCAGGAGTATATCGGAAACGGTAAGAAGCTTCTCGTATTCGGCATCATGAACGACCAGGTCGGTTATATCCTTACCGATAACAGCTGGCACTCCTTCCTTACCGAGAATGAGGAAATTGTTGCAACCGGCGAAAAGGCAGGCTCAACAATATATAAGGATTTCATGACTCTTATCGACAGCTCAGACCCGCTTGTCGGCTGACGCACAACACGTAATAGCGAGCCTCCCTCAATTGCGAGGGAGGCTCGTTTGAATTTCAGAATACTATAATAAAAAGAAGGGAACACCGTTCGGGGCGATTCCCTTCCTTTTTAATTTTATGATTTTATTTTTCACGAAGGAGCTTTGAAAGCTCGTCCATAAAGGTGTTGATGTCCTTAAACTGGCGGTACACCGAAGCAAAGCGGACATAGGCAACCTCGTCAATTTCCTTGAGCTTTTCCATTGCAAGCTCGCCTATATGCAAGGAAGTGACCTCTCTGTCGAGCGAGTTCTGAAGCTCCGCCTCTATGTTATCAATCGCCTTTTCAAGTGTTTCTATTGATACTGGACGCTTTTCACAGGCACGAAGCATACCGTTGAAAAGCTTATCGCGGTCAAACACCTCACGGGATTTATCCTTCTTAACAACGATTACGGGTACACTTTCGATTATCTCATAGGTGGTGAAACGTTTAGCACAGCTTATGCATTCACGGCGGCGGCGTATACGCTCACCCTCGTCAGTGGGACGCGAGTCTATGACCTTGCTTTCTTCATAACCGCAGAAGGGGCACTTCATAGTATTACCTCGTTTCATAATTGTGTTGTATGAATGGTATTCTACCATATATTGCGGTTATTTACAAGAGATACGTGAGAATTCTTTTTCAAGCATGTCCCTTGACGCAATCAGCTGGCTGTCATCGGTAAATCCGCTGCTGTAAAGCTCAATTATATATTCTCCGCGGTAGCCGTAGGAATTCATTGTTCCGAAAAGCTTACCGAAATCGAACACACCTTCGCCCGGAGGTGTGCAGTCATGCTCCGAATCGTGGTCGCTCACATGTATATGAACTATCGAATCGTGAAGCGGTTCGGTGAACTCGTAAGGCGAGTACCCCGCCCGCAGAGCCTGCTTGACATCAAGCACCATTTTGAATTCATCACCGATATACGCACGCATACGCTTTAAAAAATCCGGCGATTCGGAACGGTAGTGCACAACGTTTTCCTGTGCGACAATCACACCGTATGAGCTGCCGATTCTGCCGAATTCGCCGAAGCGCTCAAAATACAGCTCGTCGTCTATGCTGCCCGGAATCTTACCGCCGTGCACAACAAATATTCCGGCACCGAGGCGATTCATTATCTCAAAAAACCGCTTATAAAGCTCAAGGGAATCATGATAACGTCTTTCATAGGAGCTGAAAAGCGTGTACGACTCCGCAAAGGACGCAAACGGGTGCATTGAGCATATATTGATGCCGTATTCCTCTTTAATATTGCACAGTCCGCTTACAAAGCCGTCCTCCATTTCGGAAAACGAATTCATGAAAAGCTCCGCGGTTTTAAAGCCGAGCTTGCCGACACGTTCAAGAGAAAGCTCGGTTTCAAGCGGATAAAAGCATGCGGTAGACGCCCCGATATTCATACAGCACTCTCCTTTTTTCTTACTGTATCATTATCGCACTTTTTAACCGGTTTGTCTATAATTATTCATTTTTTTGCACACTGTGTTTTCCCGTTCGCTATGCTCAGGATTTCAAGCAACAGCGCCGGAACCGCCACGGCCCCGAGACATTCCTTGCCGCATTCAAGCGCATCGGAGCAAAGAATCGAAAGCGCATAGTAATCCCCGAAGCTCCTTGCCGCATATGCAAGCAGCGCAAGCACATACATTGCATACACCACCGGCATACCGTATTTTAAAATCCTTCTTGAGGTACGGTTAATATCCGACAACGCGGCACGCAGCTCAACGAAAAATGCTTTCATATGTAATCATCTCCTGTTTATACTGTTTATTCTACACTCCCGGCACACACTCAATCAATATATAAATATTGGAAAAGCTCTGTCAAAGTACTTGTTTTTATCATGTTCTCATGTTAAAATATATAAAACCTTGATTTCGGAGTGATGTATAATGAAAAAAATCATTTCAATGCTTATAGTTGCTACGCTCGTTTTCTCACTTGCCTCCTGCTCCGGCGGCTCCGACGGCGGTACAACTGCAACCGAAACCACCACCGCCGCTCCCGGCGCAGACCTGGGCACAACGATTTCCGCCAAGGTCTCAGAGGCGTTTTCCACAAGCGAGGTTACAACCGAAACGGCATATCTCGAAAGCTCAAATATTGTAAACGTAAAGGTTACATATTCCTCTATTGACTCACTTTCCCTCTCGGTAATAACCGCCCGCGACGCAATTCACAGCTGCTTGCTTTCCGTTGCACCGATGACTGAAAATTTCGACATCACCTTTTCTATCTACTTCCCGCTTTCCGACGGTGACAGCACGAGGGTTATGTACCTGAAATATACCGCTGAAACTCGTCATAAGCTCACAGAAAAAAACTTTGTGCAGAGCGATGTCTATAAACGAGCCGATACCTTCGTATCTAACGAGGCAATAAGAGATTATTTATAATATCAACATAAAAATCATCCCCCGCTTAAAGGTGCGGGGGATGATTTTTGTTTATCGAGAATACGGTTTACACGCGATAATTGATAAGCAAGCCTTGCCGCAAGAAGGAATCCCTCCACCGCCGCATTCGCGTCGGTCCCCCTCCTCGCTGTGCGAAGACTATTTCAATTGCTCGAAGGGCGACTTCATTGAAAAAAGCACATCGCAAAGCGATGTGCTTTTTTCTGGTGGACCACCAGGGACTCGAACCCCGGACCAACCGGTTATGAGCCGGTTGCTCTAACCAACTGAGCTAGTGGTCCGCAACCTTTTTGCCGCGCACACGACCTGCGCGCGACAAAAAGAATTATATAACCCGTAAGCCTGTTTGTCAAGTGATTTTTAAAGGTTGTTTTAAATTTTTTTGACCTTTTTCGTCTTAGGTGATGTAAGGGCAAAGCTGTCCCGAATCATAGCGCGTAAATCGAGCAATTTCACGTCCGAATCCGCATACACGGTATTCCAGTGCACCTTATTCATGTGCCACGCCGGAACAACACCTTCGTACACGCTGCGCCAGAAATCCGCCTGCATCGGCTCACACTTGAGATTGATGCACAGCCTGCCGTCGTGCTCTGTGATTAGCGCAAACCATTTGTTGTTGCTTCTGTGGCGCATAATAGTGTTTTCGCCGCCGTCATCAAACGGATAATCCTCCATCGCGTCCGGCGAAAGCAGACATAAATCTATAAGCTCCCTGCGCGTCAAGCTACATCACCTTCTCCATTTTTTGCAAAGCTCAAGTATCTGGTCGGTAAGCTTTGCAAGGTCCTTATTTGCGCCCTCGCGGTTCTGTTCGACAATCTCGGAAAGACTGCCGAGCGCCGCTTTAAGACGCGAAAATGCCGGAGTAATACGCTCACAGCTTCTGCCGCCGTGGAGCACATATTTGTCCCCGGTCTTCTCTATGCGAACACCGTCGTTCTTAACAAGGCATACGCCCTGTGACAAATCCCAGCAATCGCCGCTGTAAGGCGCATAAGCCGAAAAATGCAGCTCCTCGTTTATCCTTGAAGCGAGGGCTTCACATGCGCCCTCATCCCCGTGCTCTACAAACACCTTTTTAGGTGCCTTTTTAAACGAGGACATCCACCTCATGAGCCCTTCATTGTCGGCGTGACCGCTTATTGCCGCAAGCTGCGCTATTTCCGCATTGACCTTTATGACCTCTCCGAACAGCTTGACCTCAGGTGCTCCCTCAACCAGACTTCTTCCGAGAGTGCCGACCGACTGATATCCGACAAAAAGCACTGTGTTTTCCGCCTTCCACAGGTTGTGCTTGAGATGATGCCTGATTCTGCCCGCCTCGCACATTCCGCTTGCGGATATTATAACCTTGCAGGATTTGTCGAAATTTATCGCCTTTGAATCATCTGATGTGACCGAAAGCTTTAACCCGTCAAACGAAAGCGGATTTATTCCCGCATCTATGAGCGCGAGAGTATCCTTATCAAAGCATGGCCTGCTTACATCCCGGGAAAATATTGTAGTCGCCTCAACCGCCAGCGGACTGTCCACATACACACGGAAGCCGTCATGACCCTTAACAAGTCCGCGCTCCTTTATTTCGCGCAGAAAATACAGCATTTCCTGAGTTCTGCCGACAGCAAAGGAGGGAATAATCAGGCTGCCTCCCCTGTCGAACGTGCGCTGTATGACCTGTGTGAGGTTATTTATATAATCGGGACGCTCGCCGTGACTTCTGTCACCGTAGGTTGACTCCACCACAACATAATCCGCCTCATCAACATAGGAGGGGTCGTTGATTATAGGCTGCTCGATGTTGCCGATATCTCCCGAAAAGACTATCTTTTCCGTGCCTTCGTCCTCGGTTACCCACACTTCTATGCTTGCCGAGCCGAGAAGATGGCCGGCATCATTAAAACGTATTTTTATTCCGTCCGCTATATCAATAACGGAGTTGTACGGACACGACCGGAACAGCTCAACCGCTCCGATTGCGTCATCCATCGTGTAAAGCGGAACATACGGCTGGCCGCCCGCCCTTTTCGCCTTGCGCGAACGCCACTCAGCCTCAAACTCCTGAATATGAGCCGAATCACGAAGCATTATGTCACACAGCATATGCGTAGCCTCGGTGGAATACACCTCACCGCGAAAGCCCTGTGCAAAAAACATCGGTATTTTCCCGGAGTGGTCGATATGTGCATGGGTAAGCAGCACGCAATCAATCTCTCCCGCAGGAAGTGAAAGCTCCTGATTTTCAAAAATATCCTTACCCTGCTCCATTCCGCAGTCGATAACTATATTTTTACCGCATGCTTTTAAAAGCATACAGCTGCCCGTAACCTCATGAGCTGCTCCGTAAAATGTAAGCGTCATGCTCTACACACCTTTCGCTTTAAAAATTTCCGCCGTTCCAACCCCAATGGGTACATTCTTCGTATTTTATATATATTTTATCCGGAGAAATCGCAAGCTCCGAGCTTATTATATCCGTAAGCGCCGCAGTCATGCTCTCATACGCCGCATCGCTTGCCGTGCCGAGCAGAGCAACCTCGGTATATGCGCAGCCTTCATCCGAGCCTGCGAACCAAAGCCTCGCGTTATCTTCAACTCCAACTACAAGCCACTTTTCGCTTTTTCCGGGGAAGTTCTCTATTGCCTTTCCGAATTTTGCCTTCAGAGCCTTTCCTTTGTCGGAATCCACGGAAACAGTGGTTTTTAAATTGATATACGGCATGGTTTCATCTCTCCTGTTCATGTTTTATTTAGTTTATTTTACCACATAATCTTACTTATGTCCATCTTTTGTAAATAATTCAAAAAGCGGTTGACAAACGAATGTTCGTATGATATCATCTATTCAAACAAATGTTCGTTGGGGGCTTTTGACGTGGATGTTTACGACAAGCTGAAAATACTTTCCGCAGCTGCGAAGTATGATGTCGCCTGCACCAGCAGCGGAGTTGACCGCTCCGGCAGCGCAAGCGGAGGAAGCATCGGAAACGCCGCAGCGTGCGGTATATGCCACACCTTTTCCGGTGACGGCCGCTGTGTATCGCTGTTGAAAATCCTTTACTCCAACTCCTGCATTTACAACTGCGCATACTGTGTCAACCGTGCCACAAACGATGTGCCGCGCGCGACCTTTACTCCGCGTGAAATTGCGGATTTAACCATAAATTTTTATAAGCGCAACTACATCGAAGGGCTTTTTCTCAGCTCAGCGGTTGTAAAAAATCCCGACTACACCTGCGAAAGACTCATAGAGACACTTCGCATATTACGTGAAGAATACGGCTTCACCGGCTACATTCACGCCAAGGCAATCCCGGGCGCCGATGACCTGCTGCTCACAAGGCTCGGACAGCTTGCCGACAGAATGAGCGTAAACATCGAGCTGCCGTCGCAGGAGAGCCTTAACAGACTCGCTCCCGACAAGTCCAAAACTGCCATTCTGCGCCCCATGGGGCTTATTACCGAGCGCATAAAGGAAAACTGCACCGACCTTGTAAAATACAAGCATGCGCCCAAATTTGCCCCCGCAGGCCAAAGCACACAGATGATAGTCGGTGCTACGCCCGAAACGGACTATACCATACTAAACCTGACTTCTGCACTTTACAAAAAATACGGCCTGAAACGCGTGTTTTTCTCCGCGTATGTGCCTGTGGCGGACAATCCCCTGCTCCCCGCCGTAACGACAAGACCGCCGCTGCTTCGCGAGCACCGTCTGTATCAGGCGGACTGGCTGCTGCGCTTTTACGGCTTCACCGCAGATGAGCTGCTTGACGAGCAGCATCAAAGCTTTAATCCGCTTATAGACCCGAAATGCAACTGGGCGCTTAACCACCCGGAAATTTTCCCGGTCGAGATAAACTCCGCCTCAAAGGAGCTGCTTCTGAGAGTCCCCGGTATAGGCGTAAACAGTGCAATGCGCATACTGCGTGCACGCCGTGCGGGACATCTTGATTACGCCGCGCTCAAAAAAATAGGCGTCGTGCTCAAGCGCGCCCAGTACTTTATAGTATGCGACGGCAAGCTGACCGAGGGCTTGAAAATAACGCCGGACAACGCGCTTAACGCGCTCATTTCCGACAACTGCCGCAAAACCTTCCTCAGCGAGGGAGCACAGCAGCTTTCACTGTTTGACACACAAATAACAAGAGAGGATACTGTTAAATGTTTGACCGGGCAGATGTAGTATATGTCTATGACGGTTCGTTTCAGGGTCTCATGTGCTGTATATTTGAATGCTTTGTCAGAAAAGAAACGCCCGCGGCAGTCGTCTGCGAGGCCGATTATCAGCCGACTCTGAACACGCTCGTATCCATACCGACCGATACGGTAAAGTCAAAGCGGGTTGAAAACGGAATACTGCGAAAAACCTCAGCGGCGGCAATGCAGTTTGTTCGGGACGGTTACTATACCTGCGCGCCGGACAAGGATTTGCTGATACTCAAATTTGTTCAGCTCGGAATGGAGCGAGGCGCAAAAGTGATGTCCATGCTCGGCGATGACACCGTAAGCGCACTGACAAAGGCAGTCATGAACCGCTCGCGCGAGGCGCACAATTACCTTGGCTTTGCAAGGTTTTCAATATACGGCGAGGTCATGGTATCGGTAATTGAACCGAAAAACTTTGTGCTGCCTATAATAGGTCCGCATTTTTGCGACAGATACAGAAATGAATCCTTCATGATATATGACAAAACCCATTCGGCGGCTCTGATATACAGACCCTACGAATGGGAAATAATACACATTGACTCCTACACCGAGCCCGAAACCCAAGATGATGAGGCGGCTTACCGGAGCATGTGGAAGATGTTTTACGAAACCATCGCCATTGCTGAACGCGAAAACCCGAAATGCCGCATGAATCACATGCCCAAGCGTTTCTGGTCGCGGCTGCCGGAAATGGACGAAGCTGTCAGCGCGCTGAAAGGAAATCAAGAGCCTCCGCATAGCCTTGAAAGCCCTCACCGCTGATTACCTTCTCACAGGCGTCGGCTGTGTATGAGATTTTTCTGAAGGCCTCGCGGGAGTTTATATCGCTGAGGTGAACCTCAACCGCCGGAAGTGCAACCGCCCTGAGCGCGTCTGCTATGGCTATGCTTGTATGCGTATATGCCGCAGGATTTATGACTATCGCATCGGCATTTTTATAGGCCGACTGTATAGCATCGATTATTGCGCCCTCACTGTTCGACTGAAAGAATTCCACCTGAACGCCTGTCGCTACGGCGTGTTCGCTTATAAAGTCAACCAAATCTGCATAAGTGAGCGAGCCGTATATTTCAGGCTCACGCACACCGAGCATATTCATATTCGGTCCGTTAATTATCAATACTTTCAAGATAAGCCCTCCTGATTTTTGCACACACCGCACGTACGGAATCATCATTATCAACCGAAAAATCCGAAAACTCCTTATAAAGCGGCAGACGTTGCTCATACATTATTTTCAGCGTATCCATATCCCTTGAAAGCGGTCTGCCCTGGGTTTCAAGCTCCTCAAGCGGGCACTCCAAAAAACAAATTCTGCCGTTTCCCGCAAGCGGATAGTAATTCTCCCGGTCAAGCACCGCACCGCCGCCTACGGCTATAACGCAGGCGCTGCGTGCGCCCACCTGAGCAATTATCTCCTTTTCCGCACGGCGGAATTCGTTTTCACCGTGCGTTTTGAATATATCCTCCACGCTTGCGGAATATGCGAGCTCAATAAGCCTGTCCGTATCGTAAAACGGAACTCCGAGGCGTAGCGCAAGCTCTTTTCCGATAGTGGTTTTACCGCTTCCCGGCATCCCGACGAGAACAATATTTCCGAAGCTGACGAGCATCTCGCGGGTTAATACATCTATGTCTACGCTGCAGTCCGCTCCGAAAAGCCGTGATGAAGCATACGCCTGGCTTACAAGCATGGGCAAGCCGCCGGTACAGCGTATTCCCCTCTGCTGAGCTTCAAGCACAAGACGTGTGCGCAACGGATTATATACGAGGTCCACCACGCCCTCCGGGGCATCAAAATCATCAAGGGATACCGGCGACACAAAGTCACCCGGATACATGCCCACAGGCGTTGCGTTAACTATTATGTCCGCATCGCGGTGATTTGAAATGTTTTCATAATTATTTTCTCCGCTGCGCGAAATCACCGTAACCTCACGCGAGCCGAGCTCCCTCGCCGCCGCACAGACGGTTTTTGAGGCACCGCCGCTGCCGAGGACAAGCACTTTCTTCCCGGAAAAATCAATTCCGGAGCGCTTTACCATATACATGAAGCCCTCATAATCGGTATTGAAGCCCTTAATTGCTCCGTCGGCGAATTTTATAAGGGTGTTGACGCTCCCCGTTTTCGCCGCTGTTTCCGAAAGCTCCGAGCAAAAAGGAATCACCCGCTCTTTATAGGGTATTGTTACATTCATGCCCGAAAACGGCTTTTCTCTTACGAAGCGCTCAAGCTCATCCTCATAAAGGGAATACAGCTCGTAGGAATAGGTTCCCAGAGCCTTGTGTATAGGCTTTGACCAGCTGTGTGAAAGCGCTTTTCCGATAAGTCCGCACCTGATATCTCCGCCGGAGGAAAACAACAAATCATTCTGATACCTGCGGCTTATCCGCATAAGCTCGGAAAAAAGCTCCGCATTATATTCGGAAAGTCCGGGTGAAGAATCGCGCCTTATGCCCGAGAGTATTTCCTCCTCGCGGCGTTCGTTGAGAACAGGCATATCCCTTTGTGCCTTCTCATGGGCTATATCCCCGCAAAGCTGCAGCCTTTTTTCAAAGAGGCAGAGCAGCTCGCGGTTGATTTTATCTATCTCGTCGCGCAGAGCGTCTATATCCATAATCAGTTCCTTTCGCAAATAAGCATGTCCAGCAGCGTCACAGCGGCTGCCGCCTCTATACACGGTACGGCACGCGGAACAACACATGCATCATGTCTGCCCTTTATACTGATTTCACACTCGCGCAGGTTTTCAATATCAACCGTTTTCTGCGCAACGGCGATTGACGGAACCGGCTTCAGAGCAACCCGGAAAACAATCGGCATACCGTCGGATATTCCGCCGAGTATTCCGCCGCTGTTATTCGTGCGTGTAGCAATTTTACCCTCATGAAGTAAAAAGGCATCATTGTTTTCACTGCCCGTAAGAGCCGAACCGGCAAAGCCGCTGCCGAATTCTATACCCTTGACGGACGGCACTGCAAAAACCGCCGAGGCTATCCTGTTTTCTATTCCGTCGAAAAGCGGACTGCCCACTCCGCACGGAAAGCCCGTTACAGCGCACTCTATTGTGCCGCCGAGCGAATCCCCCGCCGAATGTGCAGCGCTTATGCGCGAACGCATTTTCTCTTCGAGTGTCGGATTGAGAAGCGGAAACGCCGAGGCTCTCAGGCTTCCGAGCACCTCCTCAGATATGTCGGTTGAATTGAATTTTTCATCATTCACATCTGAAATCGAAGCTATATGCGCCCCGATATTCACTCCGCGCCGCGAAAGAATATCCCTACAAATCGCACCGGCGGCACAAAGCGGAAGCGTAAGTCTGCCCGAAAGATGACCGGCTCCCCTGAAATCATTGAAGCCGCCATAGCGCACATGTGCGGTATAATCCGCGTGAGACGGGCGCGGCACGTGCTCAAAATCCGAATAATCATCAGGCCTTGCATCGGTATTTCTGAACATTATGCACAACGGAGAGCCGCAGGTTTTGCCGCGAAAGACCCCGGAAAGTATTTCAGGCTCATCGCTCTCCCGCCTTGAAGTGGAATAATCTCCGGACGGAGAACGCCTTGAAATAAAGGCCTTTATGCTCTCAATATCCACACTCTCGCCCGCCGGAAGACCGTCTATAACGACTCCGAGCGCAGCTGCGTGGCTTTCACCGAATATTGAGATTTTTACGGCTTTTCCGAATTCAGATGACATCAAACTTTCCTCCCAATGCCTTGAAATCCTCCCAGAATGAGGGATAAGATTTTTCAACTGCCTGAGCATTTTTTATTGTAACAGCTCCACTGCAAGCACACGATGCGACTGCGGCAGCCATTGCCATGCGATGGTCGCCTCGGGAATCCACCGTGCCGCCCTCGAGACGCTTGCCTCCGGTTATACTTATCACTCCTCCGGATTCCTCCGCCTCACCGCCCAATTCGCAGATGAGGGAAACTATACCGTCAAGCCTGTCGCTTTCCTTATATCTCAGCGCGTGCGCATTGATAAGACGTGTCGTCGAGCCGCAAGCCGCGGCAAAGGCGGCAAGCACCGGCGCCAAATCGGGATTCTGTGATATATCCAGCTCTTGCGGAGACGGCGAGTTATAAATAAAATCCAGCATTTCTTCCGCTTTTTCGTCGCCCTGCATACCGTCTTTTTCTATGCCTGTGATTTCAACGCTGTCCGAAAACAGCTTTCCCATCGCCGAAAACGGTGCAGCGTTCGACCAGTCCCCCGGTACAGCGAGAACAGAGGGTGAGATGAATTTCCGATTTCCGCCGACAACGATTTTGTTGTCATAAACCTCCTCGCTTACCCCGAACATTCCGAGTACGCCGGCGGTCATTTTTATATACCGTGAGGAAAACACCTGACCGGAAAGGCTTATGACGCTGTCGCCGGGAAGACCCGGCAGCGCCAGCATAAGCGCAGAGGCGAATTGAGAGCTTATGTCACCCGGTAAAATATATTCTCCGCTTTCCGGGACACCGCTCAATGTATACGAAAGAGAATCCGATGATATTGATATCTTCACTCCGTGGCGTTCAAGCTCCGAGATGAGCGCAGCTACCGGCCTTTTTGCAAGGCTCTGATGTATTTTCACTGTGCATACATCCGAAAAAAGCGGAGCACACGCCAGAAGGAAGCGCAATGCCGTGCCGCTTTCCCGGCAGTTTATAACACAATGCGCCGACCTTTTGAGTCCGGGCAGCACAACGAGTGTTCCGTCCGCGGACAGACTCCACTGTGCCCCCAGCGCTCTTATGCAGTCGAGCATTGTCAGCACATCTCCGCTGAGTGACACATTTTTCATAACCGTGCGCTCGTCGCACAAGGCGGCGCAAACAAGCGCCCTGTTTAAAAAGGATTTTGACGGTTGCGCCTGAATTTTTCCGCCGATTTCGGACGGATATATTTTTATATCCATCACTTTTCACCCGTACCGCACGCCAAAAATTCAGCGAGCTCATCCGTTTTCATTGTATGCAGAAAACATTTTCCGACGCTCCGGGGAATAACGAGAGTTATTTTGTTTCCGGAACGTTTTTTATCACCCATTGCGGCAGACGCGAGGTCTGCCGACGAATAATTCATGCTTGCCGCGCAGGGAAGCCCTGCCGCTTTTATTGAAGCGTCAACTATATCGGAAAGTCCGCTTTCGCACATATTGTTTTTCTCCGCAGCGTGTGTGATTACCGAGAGGCCGTAAGCCACCGCCTCACCGTGAGGCAGAGTATAGCCGCTCAACAGCTCGGCGGCATGTGCTGCTGTATGCCCGAGATTCAAAAATCTGCGCACTCCGAAATCGGTTTCATCCTCCCGAACATAGTCCGCCTTTATCGAAACACATTGTGATATGATGTCCTCGCTTACACAGCTTTCACGGCTCGCCGCCGCACTGAGCAAACGTCCGTCAGCCAACAAGCCGTATTTCAGAATCTCGCCCGCGCCGGAGCGTATCTCCGCCTCGTCAAGTGTCTTCAAAAATCGTGTATCGCATATCACCGCTTCCGGCTGCCAAAACGCACCGGCAAGATTTTTGCCCTCCGGAAGGTCAACGGCACACTTGCCGCCAACCGAGGAATCCACCGCTGCAAGCAGGGTCGTGGGAATGTTTATATAGCGTATTCCGCGCATATATGTTGCCGCGCAAAAGCCGGAAATATCACCCGCAACGCCTCCGCCGAGAGCTATTATAACGTCGTTCCGGCAGATTTCGTTATCCGCAAGAAACGTAAGTATTTCCCCGTATTCAGACAGGGATTTTGACCTCTCTCCGGGCGCAAGAGTATAGCACACATATTCACAGCCGGCATGAGAAAGCACAGCCGACAACGCATCAAGATGATACTTTTCAGCCGCCGCATCCGCAATGACGGCACAGCGGCGGGCTTTGATTTCAAACAGCACAGGCTCAAGCGCTCCGCCGAGCACATCCTCACCGACGAAGAAATCATATCCCTTATTGATTTTCACAGTGACCTTCTGCATAAGCGCATCCTCATATCAGCTCGCGGAAATAAAGTCCGTTGGTTCTTTCAAAATCAGGCACTACGCACGAGGCGAAGCAATCGGCAATATATTTGCAGCGCTGTGCGCTCTCGGTGGTGAAATACAGCGTAACGAAATCAAGACCTGTAAGGTCCTTGTCCGACACGCAAAGCGGAACGCTGTTCAAAAGCGAGGAGTATTTTTTATCAGAACACAGCACGGTGAAATCCGTGCCTCTCCTGTCGGTCAGAGCTTCGGTACCGGAGCATGACGCACACGCTGCGGACTTCTGAACCGGGCAGGCGCGAAAACGCATCAACGGCAAATAGCCGTAGGCGATAATTCCCTTGGGAGCAGAGGTTGAAAGCGACTTTATACGCTGTAATTTCATTTCAAATGATGCCGTAAGCACACCGACTCCGAGCATTTCGTATTCGTGCGCTGCGATGCTGTTCATTATGTTGAGGCCGTGACCGCCGATTATCGAAAGTCCGGCAGCTTTTGCCGCGCGGACAGCGCCGAGATTCTCACAATACGCATATTTCAGACCCGCTCCGGCAAGCTCGCAAAGCAACCCGGAATTTTTCTCATCCTGATTGCCGAACATGAGTGCCGGTATCTCACCGACAAGCCTGTGTGCGTATTTACCGATAAGAGACGGAGATTTTTTAATCTCACGAAGCGGAAGTATTATTTTTTCGGCCTCACAGGTGTCAAAAATCTGCTCCTGACGCTCAAAGCGCATAAACACTGCGGGAGCGACCTCGCCCGAGGACTTTTTTGCATATTCCGGAAGAGATATTTCATTTATACGGTGCGGCTCAACCGCCTCACGCTTTTCGAGCAGGGCACAAAGAGCCTTCCGACGCATTTCATTTATGCTTGACGCCGGAAGCGTTATATTTCCGTTGACCTCGACCGCCATATCCTCCGGGAAAAACGGCGTGCCGCCGGTCTTTTTCAGGCTGCGGCATGCATTTTCGGAGTCGAGCGCCCTGTTGAGCGCAACCTGAGGAATGTCACCCGATACTCTCACGGTATTTTCGCCGTCTGTCACCTCAAGTGATGCCGCCTCGTCCGGCGAAAGGCAAAGCCGCATGCTCACCCCGACGCTCTGACGCTCCGCGGAATAGGTGTTTGCAAGGGCTTTAAGCACGGACGTACTTGCCGCTTCAACATCCTGCTTCGTGCGGCTTCCGAACATATCAAGCGTACGCTTGCCTGTAAGATAGCCGTCTGTAAAGCCGCTTCTTGAAAAAACCGAGCGCAGGCTGTCGAGGTCGTATTTTTCACCCGAACGCGCAAGCGCACATGCACTCACGGCTGCCGCCACATATTCCGGACGCTTCATTCTGCCTTCGATTTTAAGTGATGCAACACCCGCAGCCCTAAGCTGCTGAATATGCGAAAAATACGACATATCCTTCAGAGAAAGCGCATAGTGTCTGTCGCCCGACGAAAAATCAAGTCTGCAGGGCTGGGCGCAGCAACCGCGGTTTCCGCTTCTGCCGCCGAGCATGGCGGAAAGATAGCACGCACCCGACACGCTCATGCAATGTGCTCCGTGAACAAAAATTTCCACTTCCATATCCGTTGCATGTGAGATTTCCGCTATTTCATCGGCCGACAGCTCCCGCGCAAGCACAACGCGCGAAAATCCGAGCCTTTCAAGCTCACGCACACCGGAAATATTGTGTACCGTCATCTGCGTTGAGGCGTGCAACGGCAAGTCCGGGCATATTCTGCGAACAAGCGCCGCAACGGCAAGGTCCTGAACAATTACCGCGTCCGCACCCGAACGGGCTGTATTTTTAATTTCTTCCGCAAGACCTTCAAGCTCCTCATTCTTCACAAGGGTGTTGAGCGTAACATAAACCTTTACGCGCCGCACATGGGCATACCCCACCGCACGGCTCAGGCGCTCGCCTGCAAAATTTTCGGCATTCTGCCGTGCATTGAAGCCTCCGGCGCCGAGATACACGGCATCCGCACCGCAGCGAACCGCGGCGACAAGCTGCTCATATCCTCCCGCAGGAGCAAGTATTTCAAGGCTCATTGTTCTTCGTCTATACGCACCCGCAGTATATCTCCCTTTTTCAGTTCAAGTCCGCACTGCACACGATATAATTCCTTGGGATGACATGCCGTGGGCACGCTTTCGGAGTTTTTGTCGATTATATTTTCAACCGTAAATGACTGCCCAAGGCTGTCCGGTGATACGATTTCGAGAACATCGCCGAGCTTGAAGAAATTTCGCTGTTCAACGGTAACAACACCGTTTTCACAATCCTTCACCACTCCGGCAAAGGTGCATTCCCAATGATAAAGCCCGTCGTTTGCATGAGCGCGCACAAGCTCGCCGTGGTAAAAGCCGTCCGAGTAGGGACGGTGGCTGAACGCACGAAGCTCACGCTCAAGCAGCCTCATGTCTGCCGTACCGTCAATTGCACGGCGGTAGGCGTTGACAACGGTGGCAAGGTAATATGGCGTTTTCATGCGTCCTTCAATTTTAAAGGATTCTATTCCCGCCTGTTCAAGCTCGTCAAGGAAAGCTATCGCTTTAAGGTCATGTGAGGAAAGCACCGCAGAGCAGCCCTCCTGTTGCTCAACCTTAAAAAACTCGTTGGGACGCTTCTGTTCAACAAGGTAATACTCCCAACGGCATGGCTGAGTGCACTCTCCCCTGTTGCCGCTGCGGCCTGTTATGAACGAGCTTATCAGACATCTGCCGGAATACGCCATACACATAGCGCCGTGAACAAACGCCTCAAGCTCAAGCTCCGGAGGCGTTTTTGCCCTGAGCTGTGCTATTTCCTCAATCGTAAGCTCTCTTGCGAGGACAACACGGGACGCGCCCATATCGTAATAGGTGCGAGCCGAGGCATAATTGCAGCAGTTTGCCTGTGTGCTTATGTGTATCTGAAGCTCCGGCTGTGCACTTTTCATTGTCACAAGAGCCCCGAGGTCCGAAACTATCGCCGCATCGGCTCCGAGGGAGTAAAGGCGCTTTGCATAATCTCCGAGGAGCGCGATTTCGTCATTCTTCGCAAAGCTGTTCACGGTCACATACAGCTTTTTTCCGTTCTCATGCAGTTTTGCCGCCGCCTCGCCGATTTGTTCATCGGTAAAGCTTACGCAATCCGCCCTGAGCTGCATAAAGCTGCCGCCTATATATACCGCATCCGCGCCGAAGCGCACAGCGGTGTTCAAGCATTCCATATCGCCCGCAGGAGCGAGCAATTCAATTTTCTTCAACATTACACACTCCCGTGCTGTCATTTGTTTGCAAATGTCTGCGGCGAAGCGCTCTTATCATATCGCGCTTCTGCGTGCCGACGATATTATAGAAAAATATCGGTATCATACTTAACAGGCTCGCCATGCCCGGAACCAGAACATAGGCGGCATATATAATGTTTTTTGTGTGAGTTGCAAACTCCTCGGCGTTGGCGTCGTAGCCGGAAAGTCCGACAATTATAAGCCCCGCCGCAACGCTCAGCGCCGTTGCGATTTTTATACCGAGCGACAGAACCGCAAAGCACACGCCCTCCGCGCGCTTGCCTGTTTTATACTCATAATAGTCCACACTGTCGGCAACCATAACCATCGGCAAAAAGCTGTGAGAGCCGTACATGAAGCCCGTGAAAAACAGACACAGCAGCATAGCTCCGACGGAATTGTGACCGGAGGCGTACACAAGGTAGGCTATTGTGCCTGTAACTCCGCCGTATACGGACATCAGAATAAAGGTTTTCTTTTCGTTCAGACGCTTTGTTATTGCCGGCATGAGCATCATGCTTGCCGTAGAGGTGACCGCCGTGGTTATGCCGAGCAGCAATATCATGTTTTCGCCGCCGATTGTTATTCCGCCGACGTGAACGGTGCCTATGAGCACGTGCGATGCCTGCGCCTGTATGCCGAAGCCTATGCTTCTGCCGAAGCCGAGAAGACTTGAAAGGAAGACAAGCATAAGCGGCTTATTACCCTTGAGATAAGGTATTATCTCCTTCATACGGAAGCTGTTTGAACGGTAGGTCACGGCTTCGCGATTAAAGAAATATATGAGGCTGAACAGCGCGCAGCCGATGACCGCCATAACCGCCGCGCCTATCAGAAATTCCTTTTTTGTTATTGCACCGTTCTCAGACCGGGTTATGACACATATCACCGGCATTATTACGCAGCACGCCGATGCTCCGGCATTCTTGAGCACGTTGGCAAAGCCCGCAACCTTGTTCCGCTCTGCCGGGTCCGGAGTTAGCACCGAAAGCATACCCTGTGACGGAATATCGGCAAGACTCATTGCGATACTCCAGAGCGTGAAGGTGAGAAACATATACCCGTAAAGTGCAACGCCGCGCAAAGGCACTACAAAATACATGAAAAAAGACAGCAGGAAAAACGGCACGGAGCTTATGAGAATAAAGGGTCTGAGCTTGCCGTTTTTGAAGCGACTGCGGTCGATAAGTCCGCCGATAAAGGGGTCCGCAAAGGCGCTGATAAGCTTTGCGGCAAGCATTATCAAGCCCACGGTGGCAAGCTGCGCACCCATTGTTTTGTTGTAAAACTGCGCGATATAGGTGTTGATGTAGCCTATTGTCAGCTGCAAGCCGAACAGCCCGAAGGAATAGGCAAATATCTCCTTGTAGGTGATTGCTGTTTTACGGCTCATCGCGGGCACCTCCTCTCACGGCAATAGTCTGTTTTATTTTACCACAAAACGCCGAAAAGTCAAATAAAAGCCGCCCCGGCAGCAAACCCTTACGGTCTGATGTCCGGGGCGTCCTCAATATGTTTTCCGGTCGGAGATTATTATATCTCGGGGATAACGATTTCGATTTCCTTGCCGAGCTTTGCGGATTCCGCAACACCGGAAAGAATCGCCTGATTGTAAATTACCTGGCTGGTCGGTACCGGAGCGGGTCCGCCGTACTTTACAGCGTCAAGGAAGGTGCGGATTTTCCAATAGAATACGCCCTCCTCGGGTTCCTTGGACATGGGGATAACAGTCTCCACTGCGGTATCGCCTATATTGCGATAGAGCTTGAGAGGAGCATCGATGCTGCCCCAATGACCGGAGCTCGGAATTTTAAGGCCTGCCTTTGTGCCCATGATTATGGTGTCACCCATGGAGTCCACATTCATAGCCCACGCGGTCTTGAAGTCGATTGTGAGGTCATTTTCAAGGCGTACAAAGCCGATGGCAAAATCGTCAACGCCGAAAACATCCTTATATTTGTAGTCGTCCGCCTTGCCGAAATAATCGGTGGTGCGGCCGGATACTCTCAGGGGCTTGGGATAGCCCATGCCGTTGAGAACCATATCAAGCGCGTAGCAGCCTATATCGCCGAGTGCGCCGAGTCCGCCGGTTTCCTTTTCAATAAAGGTGGTGCCGTAAGGAGTGGGTATGCCTCTTCTTCTGCCGCCGCCGATGATGATGTGATAAATCTTGCCCAGTTCACCGGATTCGACTATCTTCTTTATCATCTGCATGTTGGGATTGAAGCGCGGCTGGAAGCCGATGGAAACAATCTTTCCGGACTTTTTCTCAGCCTTCATTATGGCTTCGGCTTCTTCCATTGTTACGCACATGGGCTTCTCAAGCAGGACGTTTACGCCGTGCTCAAGAGCATATATCGCACACGGAGCATGCTGCATATTGTATGTACAAACGCTTACTGCGTCAAGCTTTTCGTTGTCAATAAGCTCTTTATGGGTGCGGTAAACCTTAACACCCTCAGCGCCGTTCTTCTTGAGGAACGCCTCTGCCTTACCGTCTATAAGGTCCGCAACCGCAACAAGCTCAACATCGGGCATTTTAAGATATTCTCTGATGTGGTCGCCGGCTATCCAGCCCGTGCCGATTATACCGACTCTGACCTTTTTGCTTGTGTCGATAGAATAGTCCTTCTGATCCTTTTTGTAGTCATCAAGTGTGTTTTTCGCCATATTCTCTGACTCCTTTACTTATTTTTAAGGCGGCACACGCCTTTAAATCATGTTTGATTGTAGCATAGTATTTTTTTGATTACAAGGCTTTTTGCAACATTTGTCACGGACAAATCCTGTTGCTCGTTATGTAGGTTATACCCAAGCCGTACACAGCGGAAAAGGTGTCCGCATCATCAATTGTCCATGCTGCAAACTCCAGCCCCGCTGCCTTGAATTTTTCAAATGCCTCCGCGCGGTTTTCCGTCTTTCTGCCGTCAAACGCCACTCTGTACTGCGGCGTTTTTTTGCATACTTCAAGATTTTCGTCATTTAAGTCGTTTACAAGATACCAAAGCTCTAGCGAGGAATCCTTCGCCTCAAGCTTTTCAAGATATTCATGACCGAAGGCGATTATTATACTGCTCTGCCGCAGATTTCTCGCGTCAAGCGCCGCAAGCAGCTTGTCAAGCCCCGAATCGGTACATTCCTTGATTTCCACCATCGGCACGATTGAATACTTTACGCATACATCGAGCGTTTCATCAAGCGTCGGGATTTTAAGCCCAGGATACTCATCAATGTGGTTGCCCACATCAATCGTGTACTTTGAAAGCTCTTCGGCGGTCATCTTTGAAACCTCGCCCTTACCGTCGGTCATATCCTTTATGTCGCCGTTGTGGATAACGACAAGCTCGCCGTCGGAGGTCTCGTGAATATCAAACTCAACTGCGAAAAAGCCCGCCTGCCCTGCCTTTTCAAATGCCGCGAGCGTGTTTTCGGGAGCCGCGGAGGAAAGTCCGCGATGCGCCGCAAGCTTTACTTCAGGCTGAGCGCTGTAAGACTGTATGCTTCCGAGAGAAAGCTGAGAGCCTTTCATCTGAAGCTTTTTTGCATTTGAACGGTACACAAGCACGCCGCTAAAAAAGCCGGCAAGCGCAACAAGCACAAGTACTGCGGCGATAATCTTCTTTTTCACTGAAAGTTCGCCCCTTTCAAATTCAATCTGCTGCGAAGAATTCGGCACACGCACGGTAGGTCATGTAGACATCAATCTTTGAAACGACCTCAAAGGGCGCATGCATAGAAAGCACGGGAACGCCGACATCGACAACATCCACATCAAGGTTCGCAATATATTTTGCAACCGTTCCGCCGCCGCCTATATCGACCTTGCCGAGCTCGCCTGTCTGCCAGATAACTCCGGCGTTGTCGAATATACGGCGTACCTTGCCCACGAATTCCGCGGATGCGTCGGAGGTTCCGGATTTTCCGGCTCTGCCCGTATATTTTGTAACCACAACACCGCGGTTTATAAAGGCAAAATTGTTCTTATCGGCAACGTCGGGGAAGGTCGGGTCAAACGCGGCATTGACATCCGCCGAAAGGCATGCGCTGTTGCGCAGAACCTCGTAGCCGTCCGCTCCCTGCAGCTTTGCAAGGTCATTTATAAAGTATTTCATGTATGACGAGTTAAGTCCGGTGTTTCCGTCGCTGCCCGTCTCCTCTTTATCTGTGAGCACGGCAAGCAAGGTGTACTCGGGAGCTTTCGCATCGAGCGCCGCCATTGCCGCAGGATATGCGCACACGCGGTCGTCGTGGCCGTACGAGCCTATCATGCTTCTGTCAAAGCCGATATCGGACGCGCTGAAGGCGGGAACAGCCTCAAGCTCGGCACTCAGGAAGTCGCTTTCGACAATACCGTATTTTTCATTGAGCAGCTTCATAATATTCAGCTTTACAAGCTCGCCCTCGCTATCGCTTTTGAACGGGCGGCTTCCTACAAGAATATTCAGCTCCTCGCCCTTTATTCCGTTATTAAGCTTGCGTTCCATCTGCTCGGCGGCAAGATGCGGAAGAAGGTCGGTTACGACAAAACGGGTATCCGAGGCATCGTCCCCGATGCTGACCTTTACGGTTTCGCCGTTCTTTTTGATTATTACACCGTGGAGAGCAAGCGGAATCGCCGTCCACTGATATTTCTTTATTCCGCCGTAATAATGAGTTTTGAAAAGAGCCTCGTCCGAATCCTCATAAAGCGGGCAGGGCTTGAGGTCCAGACGCGGAGAGTCTATATGCGCCGCGGCAATCCTTACGCCTTTTTTTATGTCCTGCTTACCGATTACTGCGAGCATCACGGATTTTCCGCGGTTGATTTTGTATATCTTGCTGCCTGCCTTGTATTTTTTGCCCTCTGCAAACTCCTCAAAGCCCTTCTGCTGTGCGAGCGCAACAAAATACTCCGTTGCCTCCCGCTCTGTGCGAGAGGCGTTGAGAAAATCCTTATAGCCCTCGCAAAAATCGTCAGCAGTCTTTATCTGTTCGGCTGTCATCCTCTGCACGGCATTTTCCTTTTTGTTGAACAGCTTTTCGGAAAGAAGCTCAACCTCTGTTTTTTTGTCTGCCATTTTTATCATCCCTTCTTTATTGTAAATCATATATTTCCTGATATTTTTCCATAGCCGAGGTGACCGTTGCGACATAAGACGCGGTATCGGCGTAGGGGATTTTTTTCAGCGTTTTTCCGTCATCGGAATACTCGGCGTTTTTCAGCCAGCCGTTAACCCTCGTGCGCCCGGCGTGGTAGGCCGCGAGCACAGCTTCGGTATTTTCAAATTCATCCGTAAGATACCTAAGGAAAAATGTGCCGTAGCGTATTGCGGTTTCAGGGTCAAAAAGCTCCTCCTGAGCAAGGTTTTTGTCGCCCGTCTTGGTTTGAAGCCAGTCAAAGGTGTCGGGAGTAATCTGCATAAGCCCCTTCGCATTCGCAGAGGACACCGCCTCGGGATTAAAGCTGCTCTCGGTTCTTATAACCGCGTACACAAGCGAAACCGGAAGCTCGTATTCCTTGGCGTATTTTTCAATAAGCTGAGTGTACTGCATGGGATACACGCTTTTTTCAAGCGAATCATAGCTGACTGCCGCAGCTATTGCTATTATTACCGCAATTACGGCAATTACCGCGACACTTTTTATAAGTGCCGCCTTTTTATTTTTATTTCTCTTCACTGCAAAGCCCCCGTATTTTTTCAAGCACGGCGCATATTTCCTTTTCTGCGTCGTACGGCTCGTAATTTTTCACTGTAAAGTCCGAGCGTGATTTATAAAACTCATCGGACTGCTGTGCGTCTATCCGTTCAAGTGCACGCTCTCTCGTTATGCCGTCACGCGCAATTATGCGTTCAAGGCGAACCTCCCGGGGAGCTGTGACGCATACTGTGTAGTCGCACATTGCATCGCCGCCGCTCTCGAAAAGAGCTGCCGCGTCAACCACTGCGATTTTGCAGCCGGAGGAAAACGCTCTGTCGATTTCGGCGCGGATATCCTCAAGTATAAGAGGATGAGCAGCCGCATTGAGCTTATCCGTGTTTTCCCTTGATGAAAACGCCGTTTTGGCAAGTTTCACGCGGTTTACGGTGCCGTCCGGATTTATAACCTCGGCGCCGAAAAGCCGTATAAGCTCAGCCTTGAGTGCGGCACTGCCGTTCATAATCCTGTGAGCGGTAAGGTCGGCATCAATCACCCTTGCGCCGATATTTTCAAGATATGCAGACACGGTGGATTTGCCCGCGCCCGTCTTGCCCGTAAGTCCTATAACAATGTTTTTCTTCAATTCCGCTCCCCTCCATACATGCTTATAACCATTCTGCTTTAGTGTTGCCGTTTAAAAAGCTTTGAATTTTAAGCTTATTCGTCAAAAAGATACACAACTCTGAACGCCGCCGCGCGGAGCAGACGGTTGTATACCGCAAGCCCCACACCGTCCGACGAGGGACACCTTGCAAAGACGGTCTGAGCGCCTATTTCATCAAGCTCACGCAATGCGTCAAAAAGCCTGTGCGCCTGCGCCATACCGTCATTTTCCCCGCCGTAGGTCACGCATTTCAACGGCATCAGGCGTTCCTCTCCGTCAAAGCAGAGAGCCGCTGTGTTCTCTGTTGCGTTTTCATTTATATATTCTATGTATCGCTCAAGCGAGCTGTTTATTATTGTTATCTTTGCTTTCGGGGCGTAATGCTTGTACTTCATGCCGGGGCTCATGACCTTTGCGCCCTTTTCCGGCTGTGAAAGCACCGCCTTATCGACAATGACATCTCCGAGCACGCTCCTGAGCTGCTCAACAGTTATTACACCCGGACGCAGCACCCTCGGCACATCACCCGCAAGAGAGATAACCGTGGATTCGACACCGGCGCTGCAATCTCCGCCGTCTGCAATAGCGTCAACTCTGCCGTTGAGGTCCTCTATGACATACCTTGCGTTGGTGGGACTCGGCTTTCCCGAAAGGTTTGCCGACGGAGCCGCAAGCGGCAAGCCCGATGCCCTGATTATCGCTGCGGCAACCGGATGCGACGGCATTCTCACGGCAACCGTATCAAGCCCCGCCGTAACAACAAGCGGCACCTTGTCCGACTTTGGGAGAATCATTGTCAGAGGTCCCGGCCAGAATTTTTTTGCAAGGATGCGGGCGCTGTCCGGAAGACTGCTGACAAGCTCGTTTATAGAATCAAAATCGGCAATATGCACTATCAGCGGGTTGTCCTGCGGACGACCCTTGGCAATAAAAATGTTTTCAACCGCCTTAACATCAAATGCGCCGGCAGCAAGGCCGTATACCGTTTCGGTGGGGATTGCCGCAATTCCGCCGTTTTTCAGTATTTCGGCGACTTCAGCTATGGCCTGAGTATCGTCTGAAGATTGTATTTTAAATATTTTTGTTTCCATGAGTGGGAAAATTACTCCTCTGCTTTGAGTTTTTCTGCTGTATCAGCGGTGATGAGGGCATCAATGAGCTCGTCAAGGTCGCCGTTGAGCACGGCCTCAAGCTTATACAGCGTCAAGCCTATCCTGTGGTCGGACACCCTGCCCTGCGGATAGTTATAGGTTCGGATTCGCTCGCTGCGGTCACCTGTGCCGACCTGCGCACGACGCTCCCCGGCTATTGCGGACGCCTGCTTTTCCTTTTCCGCCTCAAGAAGCCGAGATTTCAGGATTTTCATTGCCCTGTCCTTGTTTTTGTACTGGCTGCGCTCGTCCTGACATTCAACAACCGTGCCCGTGGGCAAATGCGTTATTCTTATTGCGGATTCGGTTTTGTTGATGTGCTGACCTCCGGCTCCGCTCGAACGGAAGGTGTCAATCTGCAAATCAGAGGGGTTTATGTCTATTTCAACGTCCTGCGCCTCGGGAAGCACCGCCACGGTGACGGTTGAGGTGTGGATTCTGCCCTGAGACTCGGTTTCCGGCACACGCTGAACCCGGTGAACTCCGCTCTCGAACTTGAAGCGCGAATACGCCCCCTCGCCCTCTATCATAAAGGTTATTTCCTTAAAGCCGCCGACCTCTGTTTCGTTTGCATTGAGTATTTCGGGTTTAAAGCGTTTTACCTCGGCATACATCGAATACATTCTGAACAGCACTCCGGCAAACAGCGACGCCTCATCGCCTCCGGCACCGCCTCTTATTTCGATAATTACGTTTTTGTCATCGTTTTCATCCCGCGGAAGCAGGAGCACCTTCAGCTGCTGGGCAATCTGCTCAAGGCGTGCTCCGGCGGCAACATGCTCCTCATAAAGCATATCACGGAATTCACGGTCATCCGTTCCCTCTTCAAGCAGAGCTGCGGATTCGTCAAAATCAGCCTTTGCCTTTTTGTATTCACGGAATTTTTCAACCACCGGAGTGAGCTGCTTGAGCTCACGCATCAGGTTCTTGTATTTTTCCTGATTCGACACGGTTTCGGGCAGACAGAGCGCTTCGTTGACGCTCTCAAACCGCTTTTCAACATTTTCAAGCTTATCAAACATCGGGCGTACCCCTTACAATTTTCTTTATATTCTTTTCTATTTTCGAGCGAGGAACCATAACCTCACGCGCGCAGCCCTCACAGCGTATACGGAAATCCATTCCCACGCGCAGCACCTCAAAGCGTCTGCTGCCGCAGGGATGCGCTTTTTTCATTTCTATGATGTCGCCGACAAGCACGTCCATGGCTTCCTCCGTATTTTTTCATATATTTGAGATATTCTACCACATTTTTTCATAAATTTAAATAGCAAGTGTAAATAATTGATAAAAAAGGAACGGGTGATATAAATGAACGGTTTTTACTCCGAGGGAAGTCTTCTCGGCTCCGAAGGCAACACAACGGCGGTCGGCTCACGCGAAGGTCTTTACCGCGCCTGCGAAAACGGCACCATCCTCGAAGCGCGCGCAGTGCTCTGCGACCGGGAGCACAATCTGCACCTCCGGCTCGGCGGAGGTATTCACGGCATAATTCCGAGAGTTGAATGCGCCCTCGGTATAGACGACGGAAGCGTGCGCGACATCGCAATAATCTCGCGTGTCAACAAGCCCGTGTGCTTTACGGTTACGGGATTTTTCACCGAAAACGGCAAGGAGTTTGCAAAGCTTTCAAGAGTAGCGGCTCAAAAAAGATGCCTTTCGCAATATGTTAACACGCTTGTTCCGGGTGACGTTATTCCCGTGCGCGCGGTTCACTTTGAAAGCTTCGGCGCCTTCTGCGACATAGGCTGCGGAATAAGTGCGCTGCTTCCCATAGATGCAATTTCTGTTTCGCGCATACCGCACCCTTCGGTAAGGCTGAATATAAACGGCGAGTTCCGCGCTGTTGTTTCATCAACCGAAAACGGACGAATCACCTTGACCCTCAAGGAGCTTCTGGGCACCTGGGAGGAAAATGCCGGCAGCTTCTCTCCTGGCGAAACAGTGCCGGGAATAATACGCTCCGTGGAAAGCTACGGAATATTCGTGGAGCTTTCGCCGAATCTTGCCGGGCTTGCCGAATACGCTCCGGATGTCAAGGCCGGGCAGGCGGCAACGGTATACATAAAAAACATAATCCCAGAGAAGATGAAAATAAAGCTTGTGATTGTTGACTCGTTCGACCAAATCGAAAGCCCCGCGCCGCTGAAATATTTCACGGACGCGGAGCATATAGACCGATTCTGCTATTCGCCGCCGTACAGCGAGAGGCAAATCGAAACAATTTTTTGAACGACTATTTTTTGAGGCACTTTTTAAGGTACTGCCCCGTGTAGGATTTCTCACAAGCCGCAACCTGCTCTGGTGTACCCTCCGCCACAATTCTGCCGCCGCCGTTACCGCCCTCAGGTCCGAGGTCGATAATATGGTCGGCGGTTTTTATTACATCAAGGTTGTGCTCAATCACAACGATGGTGTTTCCGCCGTCGGCAAGAGCCTGAAGCACATCCACAAGGCGGTGGACATCCGCCGTGTGAAGCCCCGTGGTCGGCTCGTCGAGAATATATACGGTTTTGCCCGTGGGACGCTTGGAAAGCTCTGTTGAAAGCTTTACTCGCTGCGCCTCTCCGCCCGAAAGAGTTGTTGCCGGCTGACCGATTTTTATATAGCCCAGCCCGACATCCTGAAGCGTTTTGAGCTTTCGCGCTATCTTCTGCTGGTTCGCAAAAAACTCCACACCCTCGTCAACGGTCATCTCAAGGACATCATATATGCTCTTGCCCTTGTATTTGACCTCAAGTGTTTCGCGGTTATAGCGCGCGCCCTTGCACACCTCACACGGAACATATATATCCGCAAGAAAATGCATCTCGATTTTCACTATACCGTCGCCCTGACATGCCTCACAGCGCCCGCCCCTGACGTTAAACGAAAAACGGCTTGAGGTATAGCCGCGCAGCTTCGCGTCCGAGGTTGCCGCAAACATCTCGCGTATGTCGTTGAACACACCCGTATAGGTCGCTGGGTTTGAACGCGGAGTTCTTCCGATGGGTGACTGGTCGATATTTATGACCTTATCAAGATATTCGGTGCCGTATATTTCAGTGTATTTTCCCGGCGTTTTTTTCGCGCCGTTCAGCTCGTTTGCAAGAGTTTTATAAAGCACCTCGTTTATAAGCGAGGACTTGCCCGAACCTGACACGCCCGTGACACACACGAACTTGCCGAGAGGGATTTTCACATCCAGATTCTTCAGGTTGTTTTCGCTCGCGCCGGTTATTTCAAGATACTTTCCGTTGCCCTTGCGGCGTTTTTCAGGCACGGGAACAAATTTTTTGCCGCTCATATACTGTCCGGTAATCGAACGCTCGCACGCCATGATATCCTCGGCTGTTCCCGCACAGATAACCTCTCCGCCGTGTATGCCGGCGCCCGGACCTATATCGACTATATAATCGGCTGAGCGCATGGTTTCCTCATCGTGCTCGACAACTATAAGGGTGTTGCCCAAATCCCGCAATTCACGCAGCGTTGCTATAAGCTTTGCATTGTCGCGCTGGTGAAGACCTATGCTCGGCTCATCGAGTATATACATAACTCCCATAAGCGCCGAGCCTATCTGCGTTGCAAGGCGTATGCGCTGGCTTTCTCCTCCGGAAAGAGTACCGGAGGAACGCGAAAGCGAAAGATATTCAAGCCCCACGCTGCTTAAAAACGCAAGACGCGAGCGTATCTCCTTGAGTATGCCTTCGGCTATCATATTATCTCTGTCGCCGAGCTTCAAAGCGTCTATAAAATCAATTTCCTCATTTACGGACTTGTGAGAAAACTCGTCAATATTTATGCCCCCGACCGTCACCGCAAGCGATTCGGGTCTGAGCCTCGCGCCCGCACAATCCGGACACGGAACCGCGCTCATAAAGCTCTCTATTTCGGCACGTGAAAATTCGCTTGAGGTTTCGCGATGTCTGCGGTCAAGGTTGTTTGCTATACCCTCAAAATCGGTGTAATATGTTCCGCTGCCGTAATCATTCACGCGCTCCATTTTGATTTTCTTACCCTTAGTGCCGTAAAGCAGGACGTCAACTGCCCCGTCCGGAAGGTCGCATACGGGCGTTGAAAGCGAAAAATTATACGCCTTTGCGAGTCCTTCAAAATACATCTGCGCTATCGTGCCGCCGTCTGCGTTTGTCCAGCCGTTTGCGCGTATAGCCCCTCCTTTTATAGAGAGGCTTTTGTCCGGAATTATTAGCTCCGGGTCTATTTTCATAAACATGCTCAGACCGGTGCAGGTAGGGCATGCTCCGAAGGGATTGTTGAAGGAAAACATACGCGGGGTAAGCTCGTCTATTGCCACATTATGCTCTGGACAGGCGTAATTCTGTGAAAAAAGCTGCTCGTCTCCGTCCGGAACAGACACTATGACCGTACCCGATGAGAGTGCGGACGCAGTCTCAACCGAATCCGAAAGACGCGAACGTATATCCGGCTTTATAACAAGCCTGTCCACAATTATCTCTATGTTATGCTTTTTGTTCTTATCGAGCGTTATTTCCTCCGACAAATCATAGATGCTGCCGTCTATCCTTGCGCGGACAAAGCCGCTCTTTCTTGCCGAATCAAGCTCCTTGACATGTTCGCCCTTTCTTCCGCGTATAACAGGTGCCATAACCTGAATTTTCGTCCCCTGCGGCATCTCAAGAACTCTGTCAACTATCTGGTCAACGGTCTGCCTGGATATCTCCCTGCCGCACACCGGGCAATGGGGAACACCTATGCGGGCGTAAAGCAGACGCAGATAATCATATATCTCGGTAACCGTGCCCACCGTGGAGCGCGGATTTTTCGAGGTGGTTTTCTGGTCTATGGATATTGCCGGAGAAAGCCCCTCTATGCTGTCAACATTCGGCTTCTCCATCTGACCGAGAAACTGCCTCGCGTACGAGGAAAGCGACTCCACATAGCGGCGCTGCCCCTCTGCGTATATTGTGTCAAAAGCGAGAGAGGATTTGCCGGAGCCGGACAAGCCCGTCAGAACGACCAGCTTATCCCTCGGTATGGTTATATCTATATTTTTCAGGTTGTGCTCCTTTGCACCTTTGATTATCAGTTCCTTTTGTGCCACTTTAATTTCCTTTCAGCTTCGCTATTTTGTCGCGAAGGTACGCGGCATGCTCAAATTCAAGCAGCTTAGCCGCAGCCCTCATTTCAACCGTAAGGCGTTCTATTGTCTCCTGCTTTTCCTTCTTTGAAAGCCGGCGCTTGCCGGAATCCTTCTCGTCGGAGTGAGAGGAAATTTCAAGTATCTCACGGATATCCTTCTTTATTGTTGTCGGAGTAACACCGTGCTCCTCGTTGTATTTCATCTGCTTTTCGCGCCTTCGCAGCGTCTCGCGCAGTGCGGTCTCCATTGAATCCGTAACGCTGTCGGCATACATAATAACCTTGCCCTCGGAATTTCTTGAGGCTCTGCCGATGGTCTGTATAAGCGATGTCGCCGAGCGCAGGAAGCCCTCTTTATCTGCATCGAGTATAATTACAAGCGAAACCTCCGGAATATCAAGTCCCTCACGCAGAAGGTTTATTCCCACAAGCACGTCGAACTCGCCCGCGCGCAAATCGCGGATTATTTCCATACGCTCGATGGTATCAATATCATAATGCATATACCTTACGCGTATACCGACATTTTCAAGGTATTCCGTGAGGCTTTCCGCCTGCTTTTTCGTAAGCGTGGTGACGAGAACGCGCTCGCCGCGCTGTGCTCGGATATTTATTTCGGATATGAGGTCGTCTATCTGCCCCTCCGTCGGGCGCACCTCCACCTCCGGGTCAAGCAGTCCCGTGGGACGTATCACCTGCTCGGCTATTGCCGCGCTCTTTTCCCTTTCAAACTCTCCCGGAGTTGCACTTACGAATATTTTCTGACCCGTGCGGGCATAAAATTCATCAAAGCGCAGAGGTCTGTTGTCGAACGCGGACGGAAGCCTGAAGCCGAAATTTACCAGACTTTCCTTTCGCGAGCGGTCCCCGCCGTACATTCCGCGCACCTGCGGAAGCGTAACGTGGGATTCATCGACAAACAGCAGATAATCCTTAGGGAAATAATCAAGAAGCGTAAACGGAGAGGAGCCTGCGGGTCTGCCCGAAATTACACGGGAGTAGTTTTCGATGCCCTTGCAAAAGCCGGTTTCTCGCAGCATTTCAATGTCATAGGTTGTGCGCTGCTGTATGCGCTGAGCCTCAAGCAGCTTGCCCTGAGCCGTAAACTCCTCAACGCGCTGCTCCATTTCGGAAAATATATTTTGTATTCCGCTCTCGATTTTCTCCTCACTCATTACATAGTGGGAGGCAGGATATATCGCTATATGCGAAACCTGATTTTTCACTGAGCCGGTAAGAGGATTTATTTCGCTGATTTTTTCGATTTCGTCACCGAAAAACTCAATGCGTACCGCCGTGTCGCCGGAATAAACCGGAAAAACCTCGACCGTATCCCCGCGTACACGGAATTTGTTTCTGGTGAAGCTTATGTCGTTGCGCTCATACTGTATCTCCACAAGCTTTTTTATAAGCTCGTCACGCGGGTATTCCGTGCCCTGACGCAGGGATATAACCATTCCCCGGTAATCAATCGGGTCGCCGAGCGTATATATGCACGACACACTTGCAACAATTATAACATCGCGCCTTTCGGAAAGCGCGGAGGTTGCGGAGTGACGGAGCTTGTCAATTTCGTCATTTATTGCGGAGTCCTTTTCTATATAGGTATCGGTTGAGGGAATGTATGCCTCAGGCTGGTAATAATCGTAATAGGAAACAAAATACTCCACGGCGTTTTCGGGAAAGAACTCCTTGAATTCGCTGCATAGCTGCGCGGCAAGCGTCTTGTTGTGTGCGAGCACAAGAGTCGGACGGTTAAGCTGCTCAATGACGTTCGCCATTGTAAAAGTTTTTCCCGAGCCTGTAACGCCGAGCAGAGTCTGCTCGCTGAAGCCGTTATTGACGCCTTCAACAAGCTGTTTTATCGCCTGCGGCTGATCACCGGTGGGTTTGTACGGCGATACCAGTTTAAACCTGTCCAAAAACCTGTTTCTCCTTTTTTATAGAATAATTGCCGTGAAGCGAAAATGCGCTTCAGGCAAATTTTAAAGCTGCTTTATACGAACATCTGCTCATACTTGGAATCCGAACGCATGGAATAGTATTCCCTGCCGCCGATTATTATGTGGTCCGCAACGGCAACATTGAGCCTTTTCAGTATAACCACAATATTACGTGTGGTATCCACATCCGCAAACGAGGGCTTTACAACACCGTTCGGATGATTGTGTGCAAGCACCACTCTTACCGCATCGTGCTTGAGTATTTCCCCGGCTATTCTGCGAAAATCAATTTCAGCGGTATTGAAATCCCCCTGCGCTATGACGCTGCACTTGCGGAAGGTTCCCCTCGCGTCGTAGCAAAGCACCGCAAGATTTTCCGTCTTTTTGTCTGCAAAAAAGCCGAAAAGATATTCAGCCGTCGTCTCCGTGCTGCAGGATTTATTCGGCACTGCAGATTTTGCGCACGAATATTTTTTGAAGGTTCCGGGAAACAGCTTGATAAGCTGCGCGCTCTTTTCTCCTATTCCCTTCACCTTTAAAAGCTCCTCATACGGAGCATCAAGCACAGCCTCAAGCGAACCGAATTCATCAAGCAATGCGTGAGCCAGCGGGTTCGTATCGCCTCGAGGTATTGTGAAAAACAAAATAAGCTCCAACGTGTTCAGCTCGTTGAAGGAGTCAAGTCCTGATTCCAGAAAACGGCTTTTCAGCCGTTCTCTGTGACCGCTGTGCGTATTTTTTTCCGAACCGCTGTCAGACATAGGAATACTCTCCGTTATTTTATCTTACGGCTTCCCGGCTTAACGGGTGCGCCTGCTCCGCTTTTGCACAGCGGACATTCGTCCGCCTCCCATGAGCAGACATCTGCCGAAAATACAGCCCTGAAGGGCACTCCGAAGTCTATTTTACCTCCGGTACGGTCAACTATTGAGCCGACGCCCGCGACCACTCCCCCGGCTGCGCGAACAAGCTCGATTACTTCCTTAACCGAGCCTCCCGTGGTTACAACATCCTCAACCACAAGCACGCGCTGTCCCTCGGCAATCTCAAAGCCGCGGCGAAGCTGCATTGCACCGTTCTCGTCACGCTCGGTGAAGAAATTTTCGCAGCCTATGGAACGGCTGACCTCGTACGCCATCTGAACCGCGCCCATGGCGGGGCCTATGACAAGCTGAATGTTGTCGTCTGCATACTTTTCAGCCAGCTCCTTGCAAAGCTCCTCGCTGTATTTTGTGTTTCTGAATATCTTCGCGCATTGAAGATAGCGGTCGGAATGTCTGCCTGAGGTGAGAAGGAAGTGTCCGTCAAGCAGAACTCCCGCCTCTTTAAGTATCTGTGTTACTCTTTCGTTTGAAATCATAATTATCGTCCTTCCTTTAGCGTCGATATGAATTTGTTATGCCTGTCCGAGATATTCTTCAAGGCACTTTCCGCTTGCCTTGATGGCCTTGGCGTTTTCCTCTCCGACATAGCGCCAGTGCCACGGCTCATACATAACGCCGGTTATATCGCGCTTGTCCTTGGCGTATCTTAAAATGAAGCCGTAATCCGCGGCATGCTCATTGAGCCACGCAAACGCCTTTGTGTTCTCAAACGACGTATCCGTTCCGCAGATATCCATTGCAACGCCCATATTGTGCTCCGAACAGCCGGGCGGCATTATTGCCTGTGCGGCGAGCACCTGAGCATCGGAGCGGGATTTTCCCTGATTTACATATTTGTTGACCAGATTGTTATAATTGCGCTCCTGAGTTGTATAACGGCGATAGCCCGAATACGGAGTAAGGTATATACCCTCCGCCTTTGCGGCATCATACATCGCCTTGTAGTAGGGCGCAACGCGATAGTCAAGCTCGACGCTGTTTACGCCTTCCACGGCAACCGCTCTCTGAACGACATAGTCCTCCGGAAGCTTATAATTTATGTTGAGCAATGTCATCTGCCAGTTTGAATCACTTACGGTAATGACAGTCGGCACAACAGGTCCTCCGGGGCTTTGGGTTGAGGGCTTAGATGTGCTCTGCTGCGATTCACTCGGCTGAGTTGTTTGATTGTCCGGCTTTTGGGTTTCGGTCGGCTGCTGCACTCCGGCGGTGGTTCCTTCGGGAGAGGCAGTGGTAACGGAGGCTCCGGGAGCCGCTGTGGTTACGGAGGTACCGTTCTCAGGCTTAGGCGCGGGTGACGTTCCGTCGTCAAGCACTACATACGCTCCGAGTAAAAACACAAACATTGCGGCAAGCACGGTTACGAGAAAAATTTTCGCTGAGTATGAATTTCCTTTTTTTTCGGACATCTTCTGTTCCTCTTTTCAGTTATATACATACCTTTTAATTATACTCTGAGGCGCATCGTTTGTCAAATAAAAACGAGCCTTATCACATCATATCATATAAAAAATCAACGCCCCGTTTCACGTGCCGGTGAAGCGGAGCGTTTTTATTGCTTTCGGCGTTCGTTTAAGGCTTACAGCGCCTTGAATTCATAGCCCTGAGCCTTTGCCCAGTCAATTATATCCGCCATTGCCTCCGCATTGTCTCTCGACACCGAGTGAAGCAAAAGCACACATCCCGGATGCAGACGCGAGGTCACTGTGGAGAAGGCATATTCCTTACCCTTCTGCTTTGAGGTATCCCAGTCCGCATAGGCTGATGACCAGAATACGGATTCATAACCGAGCGAGCGCACCAAATCAAGCGCATTTTCGGAATATGCGCCCTCCGGGAAGCGGAAGAACGGCGAAGAATATCCGAACTTTGTGCGAAGCACGTCATCCACACCCTTGAGCTCAAGAGCCATTCTGTCACGTGATACTGTGGAAAAGTTTGCGTGCTTATCGGAGTGGTTTCCTACGACATGGCCGTCGTTTATCATCCTCGCCACCATCTGAGGCGCACTTTTGAGATAGGTTCCCGTAACGAAAAATGCCGCCGGAACCCCCTTCTCCTTCAGCACATCGAGTATGACCTCGGTATAACCGTTTTCATATCCGCAGTCGAAGGTGAGATATATAACCTTCGCACCGGATTGGTCAAGTGTAAAGGCTCCGAATTTTTCAAAATACGCCTGATTTTTCACAGAGGTCTGATGCGGAAGTGCATTTTTTGAAACACCGTAGGAATGATTTACCGCAGTATTTGAAAGTCCGCGTGTGTTCTGAGGGTCCTGCGCCGTAAAATCGCGGAGAGGAAGAGGCTCAAGTCCGGTATAGGTGTCCTGCGTTCCTGTGCGCTCACCGTATATCGCACTTGAGCTTATCGGAATAGGCACTACCGCAACCACTGCGCCCCGCGTGGTTGTAACAGGGTCGGGAGTAACGGTTGTATGCTGTCCGGTTGTGGTTTCAACATCAACGGCGGTTGTAGTATCCGGCTGTGTGCTCTGCGGCTGCTCCTGATTCAGCGGAGCCTCCGTGTTTCCAAGAGCTGTGGTTATATCGGTTTTTTCCGAGCCGCCTGTGCACGCGTTGGTAAAAAGCACCAGCACAAGCAAAATAATTGTAATAAGCACCGATTTTCTCATTTTTCTTTTCTCCCTCTCTTTTTCATCCTGTATGATTATATACTCTTTCGACGGATTTTTCAATAAGTAGAACGGCGGAAGCTCCGCCGCAGGGGGCAAAATTTACTTTACCATATACTGCATACCGTCAAGGATGCCGTCAAAGGTTTTGGCAACCTTCTTTGCACCCTTTTTTATCTTGCGCTTCTTTGAGTTCGAGGACATTCCGCCGGCGACCATAGCCGTAGCGCCTATGGCTGCGGCACCGAGAAGCATACCCTTTGCAAGCTTTTTCTTGTCTGTCATTTTTTTCACCTCTGTTCGCTGAAATTGTATTTTTATTATCCCCCGCGGCTGTTGCATTTATAAAAAAACATGCTACAATAGTAACAATTTCATTTTTCAGGAGGCTTAACATCATGGAAAAGCTTAAAAGACTTGCCGCGATAAACGACATTTCCGGATTCGGAAAATGCTCGCTCACGGTAGCTTTACCGATAATATCCGCAGCCGGAATAGAGACTACGGTTTTACCGACCGCAGTGCTTTCAACCCATACCGGAGGTTTTACCGGATACACCTACCGCGACCTCACCGAGGATATTACACCGATAACCGAGCACTGGAAATCGCTCGATTTGAAATTCGATGCCATATACAGCGGTTTTCTCGGCTCATTTGAGCAAATAGAGCTTGTCAAAAAATTTATCGGCGCCTTCCGCACACCCGAAAACCTTGTGCTTGTTGACCCCGCCATGGCGGACAACGGCGTAATGTACGCCATATTCGATATGAATTTCGCCAAGGAAATGACCTCGCTTTGCGCAACGGCGGACATGATAGTTCCGAACCTTACCGAAGCGGCGTTCATGCTCGGTGACGAATACCGCGAGGGCCCTTATACAAAGGAATACATTGAAAACATTATGAAACGGCTTGCCGCTCTCGGACCGAAATATATAGTTCTTACCGGAGTGTATTTTGATTCCGAGCAGCTCGGCGCCGCCACCTTCAACAAGCTCACCGGAGAAATCACCTACTCCCTTTCCGAGCGCATTGACGGCTATTATCACGGTACGGGAGATGTTTTCGCGAGCGCGCTTGCAGGAGCGTATATGAACGGATTTTCTCTCCCGGAGAGCGCAAAAATCGCCGTTGATTTCACCTGCGCCGCTATAAGCCGCACAAAGCAGCAGGGCACCGATATCCGCTTCGGTGTTGATTTTGAACACGGAATACCGGAATTCCTTAAAAATCTCGGCAAATAAGAGGTCAAAGATGTCCACACTTAACATTGTGCTCATAGAGCCCGAAATACCGCAAAACACCGGAAATATTGCACGCACCTGCGCTGCAACCGGAGCGCGTCTCCATCTTGTCGAGCCCATGGGCTTTAAAATCGATGACGCAAAGCTCAAGCGCGCGGGCTTGGATTACTGGTATCTTCTGGATATAACATATTATTCCTCCTCCGAGGAGTTTTTCCGGAAGAATGCCGGAGGTGAATTCTTTTATTTTTCGACCAAGGCCGCAAAGGCTCATTCGGATATAAGCTATCCGGACGGTGCATATCTCGTGTTCGGCAAAGAGACAAAGGGGCTGCCGGAGGAGCTGCTCACGGCAAATCCCGACACATGTGTGAGAATACCCATGATATCCGAGGCGCGCAGCCTGAATCTCTCCAACTCTGTTGCAGTGGGAGTTTTCGAGGTGCTGCGTCAATGGGGCTATCCGGCGCTTGAGCAGAAGGGAAAATTTGCTTCGTTATTCAATCGGGAACAAACAAATTATTAACGATTTCTGTTGATATGCTTTTGAAAACGGGAACGCAGTCGGTACCGCCGCTGCGCCCGTTTTCTTTCATTATTACGACCACATATACCGGATTGTCTGCGGGGAAAAAGCCCGCAAACCAGGAATGAAGAACCTCTTTGCCCTCTATATACCATCCGCTCTGCGCAGTTGCGGTCTTTCCCGCCGAGCTTACATTCATCGGACGCGAGGCGGAAAAGCTGCCGTGCTCCACAACATAGCCGAGAAGACCGCAAAGCTCATCGGCGCAGCTCTCACTCATGACACGCTTGAACGCCTGAGTCTGAATACCGACGGACAGCTTTCCGTCTGCGTCCGCAACGCCCTTTACGAGCGACGGGGTAAGATATTTGCCGCCATTGGCTATGCTCAGATATGCCGCCGCCATCTGAAGAGGCGAAGCGAGCAGCCTGCCCTGACCGAAGCCCAGATTGGAAAGCGCCGCTTCGGAATCAAGCTCGTCCGCCGAGGGAAGCACTCCGCCGGCACACACCATACCCGGACAAAGCTCAATCTCCCTGCCGAAGCCCATCTCTGCGGCAACTGCCAGTATTTTTTCGGCGCCCAGCTCACATGCAAGATTTATAAAGTAGGTGTTACAGGAGACTGCAAGCGCATTTTTCATATCCACATCACCGTGTCCGTCACGTTTATTACAGTGAAACTCAACACCGTTTTTACTCACACTGCCTGTACAGCAATATGTCTTTTCCGCACCTATTGAGTTTTCAAGCGCCGCTGCCGCAACCACGGTTTTAAACACCGAACCGACGGAATATGCCGAAAGCGCACGGTTTATAAGCGGTGAGTTTTCTTCATCCGCAACAGCCGACGATATATCTCCGGAGGGGAAATCCGGCATGCTCGCCATTGCCCTTATTTCTCCGGTCGCCGCGTCAAGAATCACTCCCGCTCCCTTGTCTATTCCTCCCTCACGCATGGAATTTTCAAGTATACTCTGAATCCGCTCGTCTATCGTGAGAACCACACCTGCTCCGGAATTGTAGTTCAGGTCGTTTATAATTGCCGGCTCACCCGCAAGCATAGCACCGAAGGCATTGGTTGAATAGGACACGCTCAGCTTTCCGGAGGCGGCGGAAAGCTCGTTTTCAAACGCAGCCTCTATTCCGCTTATGCCGCTCACTCCTGAAGGTGCAAGATAACCTATAACATGCGAAAGAAACGGCTCCGTGCCGTAACGCTCGATTTTTTTGAACACAAAAAAGTCCGAGCTGTCCGGAACAATCTGTGTATCCGTAAGATTTACAAAAACGGGTCGTCCTCGCTTGAAGCTTTCGCTTACGGAGGTAAACTCCTCATCGCTTATGCAGTCCCGAAAAAAGGTCATTGCCCTCGCCGTCGGCTTTGCAGCAACACAATCCGTTTGTTTCCGGTTTACAAGCGGCTGCATCCTGCAATCATATATATACCCTCTTGAATACGCTATATCGATGCTTTTTTTGCCGTTAACCGCTGCGGCCCCGGCATATTCGCCTATTTCAAGCGTCGCTATGCGCGTTATCATAAGCCCCAACGAAAGTGAAAGCAAAGCAAATGCAAGCACTGCCCTTTTCGACATTTTCCGACCCCTTTCTTTTGCAACAGAGTGTAAATCGGTCAACAAAAAATCCTTGCGAAAGCTTATCTCACGACAGAATTATTGACGCGTTTTCCGTCGCTTATTCAAAAAAATGTCGTTTTATTCTCTTTTGAACATTCATCCTTTTAAATGTATACTAAAATAATAGAGTAGATTTAAAATTCTAAGAGGGGGTTAGTTTTTTATTTATGCAAAAAATAAGTGACTCTATGAGCTACACACTCACCACGGATGAGGATCGAGAACGGTTGTTTTTGAAAATGTCCTCTCCGGAAGCAGACGCCTATTACAACCTTGACTGCAATTCAATCGGAAAAGAAATATCCTATGTTCTTCCTGAAGAAATATGCAATGCGATATACTTCAACTTCCACAAAGTTAAAAACACAGAATATGCCGCAACCTTTGCCTATGAAAAGCAAGCCGCCTTCTGGCGCGTAGATTTTGAATATTCCTATCCTGAAATACATATAATCACTGAGAGAATCATTACCAAGGAGCACGTTCAATCTGTATATAAAAACAATTTCATGAACGTTATTCCGTTCACCCTGTTTAAGGACACCTACGGACTCACGTTTACAGCCACCAAGCACGCTGACGGCATTTATTACATCGACAGTGCAAGCCAACACTTTGTTTCGGCCTTTGACACGGATGTTGTAGGAAAAAGGCTCGACGGCAAGCTGCTCGTCAGAACTCATCTTCCCTCGGCGTTTGAGTTCTGTATTGAGAACGATTTTCCGATGATACTTACAGATTACTATATCTCATCAACCAAAAAAATCTATTTCCTCGTACTTTATATACTTCCCGTACTTCACGAAAATACAAGCATATTCGTTTCAGCAAATATTGTTGACGAGGATACCTTTTCGCATCTCAACTACAACAACTCGCCGTACAACAGTGAGCTTATTACCGCGCAGGCATTTTTTGACGATAATCTGAACTTTGTGCTCACTCAATCAAGCGAGGCGTTTGCGAAGGTGTTTCCCAAGCAGAAGCTTGATATCCTTTTCAACAACGAAAAGCTGATGCTCGCCGCGCGCACGCGCACTACACAATCCTGCTTTGTTGAGGTTCCCGAGTTAGGAAGCTACTTTTTCTACTTCATGCCCAACCTGTACGAGTCAAAAATACATATACTCGGCACACAAAAGGAAAAGTTTGAAAATGTCTATTCCGGCATAACCGAAAACCTCACCTCGCGCGAGGCGGAAATCTTTGAGCACCTGCTTTCGGGAGAGCCTTTTAAAGCTATTTCAATTGAGCTGGGCATAGCCGAAGGAACTGTTAAAAAGCTTTCGTCAAACATCTATAAAAAGCTCAATGTCTCCTCCCGTATAGAGCTTTTGCGCAGCGTTTTTGAAATGTAATTTTCGGCATTTCGTTTTATAATCAAAAAAGGGACTGTGAAAACAGCCCCTTTTTATTATGTAATTTTGCAGATACGTCTTATTCGTAAATAAATTCTTCGAGCAGCTTTGCGTTTTTCTCAAGGTCTATCGCCAACACCGATGCGCCGTTTTTGTTTGCATATTTCCACGTGTCATCCGCAGGCACGCTCGACTGCACAATTTCGTATTTCAAATATTTCAACGCCGCGCCGACGGCAAGCTGTGTAAGCTGTGGTTTCGTCAGGTCTGTTTCGATTTTATCGAGGAGTGACGGAAGCATATCCGCAAGCTCACTGATGCTTTTTGTTTTTGCTTTTTCGATTATACAGTCAACGACCTTGCGCTGACGGCTCGTTCTGTTGAAATCGGAGTCCAGCTTTCTTATACGGCAGTACCAAAGAGCCTCATTTCCATCGAGCAAAACGCTCTCTCCCGCGACAACATCCGGGCAATTCGCCATCGGTCCGCGCATGTATTCCGCTTCTTTTTCCGTAACCTCAACCTCGACTCCGCCGAGGAAGTCAACAAGCTCGGTAAACATCTCAAAGTTCACAAGGGCGTAATTATCAATATCTATTCCGAAGTTGCATTCGATTGTATCCATTACAAGTCCGGGGCCGCCCCAGGAGCACGCCGAATTCAGACGGCTTGCCTTTTTTCCGGGAATATCCAAATAGGTATCGCGCATAAAAGAAGTAAGCTTGATTTTTGAATGCAGAGTATCTATGGTAAACAGCATCATCGTATCCGAGCGGGAGGCTTCCTCTCCGGGTCTGGCATCGACGCCTATAAGAAGGATGTTTATAATACCCTTCTGCTTTTTCAATGTCTTCCCGTCAAGAAACATGTTCTCGTGCTGCTGCGCGGAGTCAACCTGAATTTTGTCGAGAAGCGAATACGCGTAAAACGCCGCCGCGGAGCCCGCCATTATAACAAGCACCATAAAGCATGCCGCGATTTTCAGAAAAATATGCTTTTTTTTCTTCTTGGGAGCTTTTTTGTTCGGGGACACCGCGTTTGAATATACATCCTCATACTGCTCAACGGGTCTTGAGCCTTTTTTGCTGCTGTCGGAGTACACATCAATATATTCACGGGTCTGTTTATCGGCAGAAATGTTTTTATCATCCTTGCTCATTTTATTCCGTTCCTTTCTCATGCTGTAAATCTGCGTTAGAAGGAAATTTCCTTTTTGCCTTTTCCTGCAAGAGGTAATTTGCAAGCGTATTTTAACGCATAATACAAAAATTCACAATGAGTTATGAGAAAAATGTCCAATAATAGCCAAATTTTTGTGTTTTTACAAATTTTTATTGAAAGGTACTCTGAATTATTGTATAATACTACCCAGAATAAGTGTAAAATGGAGAAAATTGAAAATGTTGGGAAAGTACGTTAAGATTAAAATTACCGTGCCCGTCTCATCAACGCCCGCCGGCAGCGATACAAAATACCTGTTGAATTTCGGTTCCATAGAGAATCGTCTCAACATGCTGTCGCCTGTTTCGGGGGCGCTTATAATGGGCATAAATCATCCGGTAAAGAATTTTGACGGCAAGGCAATCGCCTGTGTCAGGTTTTCTGATAACGGCGAAACCGTAATCATTGCCGCGCCGAAAAGCAAAAAGTTTATTGATTACGACATCCGTGACAGCATCGCTTTTTATACGAAGGACAGACCCTTCGCCCTTGAATGTCTTTACGAACGCTCATGCGGAGCTGTTGTGTACCGTATAATAAACGGTGAATACCGCTGCCTGCTGATTAAAAACAAACGCAGCGCACACTGGGGCTTTCCTAAAGGTCACATGGAGCGCGGAGAAACTCCAGAGGACACCGCGCGGCGCGAGGTGCTTGAGGAAACCGGCGTTAACATCGAAATCGTTCCCGGCTTTGTTTCGCGCTCGGAGTACACCATACAGAACAAGGTCGAAAAATCCGTTTCGGTGTTCGCAGCCACCACAAACGATACTCAAACCGTGATTCAGCACGAGGAAATCGAGGATTACATCTGGTTAAAATATGAGGACGCTCTCGACATGCTGAAGTTTGAAAACGACAAGAACATCCTCAAAAAATCGCATGATTTCCTCGTATCTGAAAATATTTTTTAAAGGACGATTTTTATTATGGCTGAACAGCTTGCTCAGTATTTTGTTGAACTCTTCGGAGAAAAAATCCCTGCGGAGCTTACGGTATTTCTCGTTTCGCTTATGCCCGTGCTCGAATTGCGCGGCGGTATGATTGCCGCGAGACTGCTCGATATGCCGTTTCTGCGCGCGTTCATCATCTCATTTGTCGGTAATATAATACCCATCCCCTTCATTCTTCTGTTTATCAGAAAAATATTCGATTTTCTGCGCCGCTATAAATTCTGGGAGAAAATCATAAAGAAGCTTGAGCTGCGTTCCGAGAAAAAGAGCGACCAGATAATTAAATATAAGGAATGGGGCTTGCTGATTTTTGTTGCAATTCCCCTCCCCGGCACCGGCGGCTGGACCGGTGCGCTTATAGCCGCACTCATGGACCTTCGCATGAAAAAATGTCTGCCTATAATTATGCTCGGTGTGTTTATCGCCGGAATAATAATGTCGCTTATCACATACGGTATATTTTAATCAGCGGAGGAGACAAATTACATGGCAAAAATCGAATGCGACCTTCACGGAAATTACTATGAAATATTAAAAGCCATTGATGATGCGGTGCTTGCCAAAAGCATGTCCGCCTCATGCGAGGACAGCAGCTGCTTTCAAATCGGAGACACTGTCTGCAATGTCAAAATATATGAGCGTTACAGCTATACCGGTCAAAACCGCGTAAGCCTGAGTGTGACCCTGCTGGGTGTCGGCAACGAGATACGCCTTTCGGCGGTGACCTCCGGCGGAAGTCAGGCGCTTATATTCAAGGTGAACACCTTCGGCGAGCAGGCCTTTCTCGACACAATACTTGAAACGGTAAACAAATACAGATAAAGCCGACGGGAGTATCTCAGCCGATACTCCCGTTACTTATACCCGAAACCGATTCAAGCGTTTCACACAGGGAATCAGGGCAGCAATAATATGTGTTGCTGCCGCTGCGGCATTCGCCGAGGAGCCTTTTCGCCCCATCGCTGTCAAGCCCGTAATCCACAATAATTATCTGCTGCTTTTTATGCGCTCCCGTAAGCTCGGCGGTCTTTCGCTCCGCTTCAAGCTGAGCGAGAGCACGCGAGCCGTCGCCCGCGGCATAAATGAGTGTTATGCCGGGATAAGTCCCCCATGAAATAAACTTGAAAAGCAGATAATAAAGCAATGACACACTGCCCCATACGGTAATCAAAACGGTAAATATTTCAATAAACATAAAAACTCACCCCGTAAATATTATACGGAGTGAGTCTTGTTCTGGTGCGGGCGAAACTGTAAGCCGGGTTCTGTCGTTTAAGGCAATCATCTGTCTACGCCGTGCGTTGCCGCACGGCTCCAGCCACCCGTCGGAGTTGATGTCCAGCTGACCTCCGGTCGGTGTTGCTTCGGATAGGGTTTACATGGCAGCGCAGTCTCCCGCGCCCCGGTGAGCTCTTACCTCGCCTTTCCACCCTTACCATTTGCATGGCGGTATATCTCTGTTGCACTTTCCCTAAGGTTACCCTCGGCGGCCGTTAGCCGTTATCCTGCTGTGTGAAGCCCGGACTTTCCTCGTTGAATCGTTAAATCCCCCGCGATTGCCCGTTTCGCCAACGCCGTAATTCTATAACATTTCCCGCAGAAAGTCAACAAGTTAAAAATGTGGAAATTTTTTCACTTTTACTATTGATACTTTCATAGTTTTCTGCGATAATAAACTGTAACATTATATTTAAAGGGTGACTTCTTTGACTGATTATGAAAGGCTCGCCGAGCTGCTTTTCCCGAATACAGATAAGACTCCGGAATATTATGAGGAGCTTTATCCTCCACGCGGACTTGCCGAGGGTGCACGCGTGACGCGCTTCGCCCCCAGCCCCACAGGCTTTATGCACATGGGTAACATGTATTCCGCATTCATAGACAAGCTCAATGCCGACACAACCGGCGGCATATTCTACCTTCGCATTGAGGATACAGACAAAAAGCGCGAGGTTGAGGGCGGAATATCCAAAATACTCACCGACCTGAAGACCTTCGGCATTGTGCCGGATGAGGGCATGACCGGTGAGAATGAGCAAAAAGGAGATTACGGCCCCTATCAGCAGAGCAAGCGCAAGGACATCTACCAGTGCTTCGTTAAGGAGCTTGTGAAAAAAGGTCTGGCGTACCCGTGCTTCTGCTCGGAGGAGGAAATCTCCGCTCTGCGCGAGAAGCAGGAGAAGGACGGAGTTACCCCCGGCTACTACAAGGAATACGCCCGTTGCCGTACGCTTTCGGCGGACGAGCAGACTGAAAAAATCAAGAGCGGTGCACCCTATGTTATAAGACTGCGTTCGGACGGAGACGAAAACAAAAAGATTTTTGTTTACGACCTGATAAAGGGCAAAATCGAGATGCCCGAAAACGTTCAGGACCTTGTGCTTCTGAAGCGCGACGGCATACCCACCTATCATTTCGCCCATGCGGTTGACGACCACCTCATGCGCACTACCCACGTCGTACGCGGTGACGAATGGATAGCCTCGCTGCCGATTCATATTCAGCTGTTTTCGGTACTCGGCTTCAAGCCGCCGAAATACATCCACATCTCCCCTCTTATGAAGATGGACGGAGAATCCAAGCGCAAGCTTTCAAAGCGCAAAGACCCCGAGCTTGCCGTGAGCTTTTACGCCGAGCAGGGCTACCCCAAGGAGAGTGTGCTTGAATATCTTCTGACCCTTGCAAACTCAAACTTTGAGGACTGGCGCAAGACCAATAAAACCGCCCCGCAGAGCGATTTTCCCTTCAATGTCAAAAAGATGAGTCCGAGCGGAGCAATATTTGACCTTGTGAAGCTTGACGATATATCCAAAAACATCATTTCGGTCATGGATGCCGGCACGGTTTATGAGCGCATCTGCGAATGGGCAAAGGCAAACGACCCGGATTTCTTTGCTGTATTCACCGAAAATCCGGAGCGCTCCCGGGCGATGGTAAACATCGACCGCGAAAGCCCGAAGCCGCGTAAGGATATAGCAAAATGGAGCGAGGTAAAGCAATACTTCTCCTATCTGTTCAATGAATACTACACCCCCGACCTCACACTGCCGGAAAACATCTCAACCGCCGATGCCGCCGCCATACTCAACGCATACAGCGAAATATATGATGAAAACGACAGCCGCGATGAGTGGTTTGAAAAAGTAAAATCCGTTTGTGAGCCGCTGGGCTTCACGGCAAATGTCAAGGAATACAAGCAGAATCCCGATGCGTTCAAGGGTCATGTGGGTGATGTTTCAACGGTTATCCGTATAGCTGTCACCTCACGGCGCAATACACCGGATTTGTGCTCGATAATGCAGCTCATGGGCAAACAGGAAGCACTCGCACGGCTTCATGAGGCCGCAGAAGCATACACGAAAAGATAAAAGCTTTAAAGATAAATCCTTCAAACGGAAAATTTGTGCCTTGACGGTCAACGACCGTCATTTCATAACGAAGCAGGGCTTCGTTTGCCGAATACCGCCGCAAAGTTTGCGGCTCAGCGGAAAGGAATGGTCATAAATATGGACGAGATTAAAAATGAAGGCATGTCCAATTTTATACACGATATAATCGATGAGGAGCTTGCCGCCGGCGTTAACACGCGTGTGCAGACGCGCTTCCCTCCGGAGCCGAACGGCTATCTTCATATCGGCCACGCCAAGGCGATATGTATTGATTTCATGACCGCGGAAAAATACGGCGGTATATGCAACCTGCGTTTTGACGATACCAACCCCTCAAAGGAGGACGTTGAGTATGTTGACTCGATAAAAGAGGACATAGAGTGGCTCGGCTTCAAGTGGGAAAATGTGTACTTTGCATCCGGCTACTTCGATTTTCTTTACGAATGTGCGCTCAAGCTGATTAAGATGGGCAAGGCCTACGTATGTGACCTGTCCGCAGACGAAATAAGAGAATACCGCGGAACACTCACACAGCCCGGTAAAAACAGTCCCTACCGCGAGCGCGGCATTGATGAAAATCTTGAGCTGTTTAAAAGAATGACCGACGGCGAATTTCCCGACGGAGCAAGGGTTCTGCGAGCAAAAATCGACATGGCATCCCCAAACCTCAATATGCGCGACCCGGTAATATACCGTATCGCCCATGTTTCACATCATCAGACCGGCGACAAGTGGTGCGTCTATCCGATGTACGATTTTGCTCATCCGCTCTCGGACGCGGCGGAAAATGTCACATATTCGCTGTGCTCGCTTGAGTTTGAAAACCACAGACCGCTCTACAAGTGGTTTGTTGACGAAATAGGCTTCAAGGAGCCTCCGAGACAGATTGAATTTGCGCGCCTTAACCTCAACTACTGCATTACAAGCAAGCGCAAGAACATGAGGCTTGTAACCGAGCACCTTGTCAACGGCTGGGACGACCCGCGCATGGCAACGCTTTGCGGAATGAGACGCAGAGGCTATCCGGCGGCATCCATACGCGATTTCATAGAAAGAGTCGGTGTATCCAAGGCACACAGCGTTGTGGATTACGGCCTGCTTGAGGCATGCGTGAGGGACAACCTCAACATCAATGCCGAACGCGCAATGGCGGTACTTGAGCCGCTTAAAGTAGTAATTGACAACTACCCAGAGGGTAAAAGCGAAAAGCTTGAGGTCGAAATTCATCCCGAAAAGCCCGAGCTCGGAACAAGAAGCGTCACGTTCTCACGCGAAATATATGTTGAAAAATCCGATTTCATGACGGAGCCGGTCAAAAAATACTTCAGACTTTTCCCCGGCAATGAGGTTCGCCTCAAGGGTGCATATTTCATAACCTGCACCGGATATGAAACCGACTCCGACGGAAACGTCACTGTGCTGCACTGCACCTATGACCCGCAGACAAAGGGCGGAAATGCTCCCGACGGCAGAAAGGTCAAGGGCACCATCCACTGGGTTGACGCAAGTGACAACGTGAAGGCTCAGGTCAGATTATATGACCGGCTCTTCAATGCGGAGGACCCCGCCTCACTTGAGGATGCAGAATTTGACGCAGCCATAAATCCCGACTCGCTGAAAATTCTTGAAGGCTGCCTGCTTGACTCGGGATATTCACAGGTAAAGCCCGGCGACACCTTCCAGTTCATGCGCCAGGGATATTTCTGCGCCGACCCGGACACTCTTCCCGGACAGCCCGTATTCAACCGCACCGTACAGCTCAACTCCTCGTGGGGCAAATGAGCTGAATATTATATGAGGTGATATTATGAAAGCGTTATATCGTATCGTTTCGGCATTGCTCGCAATCGCCGTGCTCCCCGTCGCAGTATTCACTCCCCTGCTTATCTACCGCATATCTTTCACGGGACTTGTGAGCGGAATAGCCGGCCTTTTAGGCGGAATCTTCAAGGGAGATGCCGCCCAGACCATTCAGGATGTCCTCAACTCAAAAATAGGCGAGGAGCTCAGCATCTGGGGCGGCTATAAAAACTACGGCACCATAATAAAGGACCTTATCAGCAAGGGCTCAACCGGCAATTTCACACTCGGCGCGCTCAAGGGTCCGATAACGGCTTTCCTCGTCTTCTTTGCCGCTGCGCTGCTTATTGCCGTGGTCATATTCTTCTTCTCCGCATTCAGCAACAACAAAAAGACCATAGCCGGTCTCTCTCTCGGCGGCTGCGGCATGCTTATAGGAATGAAGATAGCCTTCGACTCCGTATCGGATGCACTCATTAACGGCGGTGTAACTCTCAGTGATATTTTCGGCTCCGAAATTGTTTCCACCGTGCTTCAGGTAGAGGTGCTCGATTTACGCTCCGCGTTTTACTATATGCTTATACTTTTTGCCGCAATATTCCTTTGGACGCTGTGCTTCCTGCTTATAAACATAGGCGCAGACCCCGATGAAAAGAAAAAGAAGAGCAGAAAAACAGCAGACGCTAACCCATAATATACATCAGCGCCGCTATAAGCATTTTATCGGCGCCCTCCTGAGATAAAAACAGAATCAATGCGAGAATCAACGCCTTGTCTGCGTCCGCTCCGGACACAGACGGGGCGTTTTCCTTTTCCGGATGCGGCTCGTGCAGATAATCCACCGGATACGGCTTTCTTTTTGCGGTCTTTTCTATTTTCGGGACCGGCAGCGGAGGAGATATCGGAGGAGGTTCGCTGCGCTTGTCAGCCGAAAGATTTTCCTGTGCATCCCGCGCAGCAATATCCGCACGCCGCTGCATTTCCCTCACTCTCTCAAGCGCCTGCTCCTGCATTGCCATAAGCTCATTATAGCTGTAATCCGAACTCATAACAATTTTCCTCCTCCCTCATTTCCGCCGAGCAACGGCAAAAACTGTGTTATTTTCATAATGGTTACAGCCTCATCAACCTTGTGTCTGCGCTTCTCGCTTATCAGGGGCTTTAAAGCGTACAGCAAATCGCAGCGCTTATCCTTGACGTTGAGCTTTGAAAGCAACGGAGCTATATTGCCGAGTCCGGAAAGCAAATCACCGGACGCGCCGCCGCCGGAGCCGCCCAACTGCCCTAAGAGTGCCGACAAATCCGGAGCCTTCTGCGGAGCATCCGCTCCCGCACCGAAAGCGGCAAAGGGGTTTCCGCCGGAGCCGGAAAGCAGCGACTGCGCCGTCTTTTTCAGATTTTCCATATCCTCGGGCGAAAGAGAATTAAGCAAAGCACCTATATCATCCATCCTTTTCGCCTCCGATAAATCTTTTCAGCAGCTCATTTGCCGCATCGGGGTTATTCATAAGCCTTGACAGCATCGCGTTCTGTGCCGGGGAAAGATTGCCCAAAAGCCGGTCGAGTCCCCCGCTGTTTACCGCTTCAACCACCTGCTGTGCAACATCTCTGTTCTTTTTTGCAAGCTCATCAATAATTTTTTGACCCTGTTCATCCGATAAATCACGATATCCCATTGCATTCACCTCCGCAAATGTTGTATTATCTATATATTATGATTATGAGTGCATTGAGGTGCTTATGAATGAGGATACTTGTTCTTTCAGACTCACATCGCGACAGGTTTGCAATCAATGAGGCGCTTTTGCGTCAGCCGTCGGCTGAAATAGTTGTTCATCTCGGCGACGGTGCCGACGAGATGGAGGACGCCGCTGTATATCTGCGCGGAAAAAAGCAGGTGATAATGGTAAACGGAAACTGCGACTGGTTCAGCAATCTGCCCGCGCGCGAAACCTTCAGCGTAAACGGAGTTAAGGTGCTGTGCACTCACGGCTACGCCGAAAATGTTAAATACTCTGTTGACGGTCTGATTGAGGCTGCGGTTGACAACGGCGCGCAACTTGTTCTCTACGGTCACACTCACGAGCAAAAAAACGAATACATTGACGGGGTCTACTATTTCAATCCCGGCAGTCTTCACTCCGGAGAATACGGAGTGGTTGACATAACCGATGCCGGAATAGTATGCATCGGCATGAATTTGCATTGACTTGATATATTTTTTTTGATATACTTATTACATTATATTTTAAGAGCGTGCGGGCTTGAATTCCCGTCGCATTTTAAAAAGAGGGGGGCAAAACATGACCTTTGACAAAAGCGGAGCATTCATGATGATTCTCGGCGCAATAATCATATCGTTCGTTGTGATTGAATCCGTATTCTTTCTGGTGAAATCATGGAGACGCGGAAAGGCTCTCGGAATTACATCCGACAGCATGAAAAAGACCGTTATTTCCAGCGCACTGTTCACCATACCGCCTGCAATGGCAATCGTCGCAACCGTACTTGCGCTTTCCAAAGCACTGGGTATCGCCGTGCCATGGATAAGGCTTTCGGTAATCGGCAACATGGCATACGAAACAACAGCCGCCAACAGCGCAATGGGCGCCTTCGGCGCGGGCACTATCGCAAACGAAATAACCGACCCCGTTGTTTTCTCGTCAGCCGTATGGGTTATGACCATAGGCAGCATCATGCCGCTCATACTCATTCCTCTGTTCCTTAAAAAGATGCAGAAGAAAATGGGCAACGTGGTACAGAAGGATACAAAGTGGGCGGATTCAATGTCCGCTGCCGCTTTCATAGGCATAATAGCCGCCTTCATAGGTGTATCGCTCGCGGGAGTGAACGCTTCCGAGCACAAAAAGCCCGGCGACAGCGCGGGTATACTTTCGCTCGTTACGCTTATCTCCTCAATAGCCTGCATGCTGATACTTCAAAAAATCGCTCAGAAAAAGAACATACACTGGCTTGAAACCTTTGCAATGCCGATAAGCATGTTCTTTTCGATGGGCGTGGCAATGCTTTTCGCCGCCGCAGCGCCCGACATTGCCTATATTGAGTGGAGATAAGGAGGGAAGACATCATGAAAAAAGAACGCTCTTACATAGATTCCGTGCATTTTTCCGGACGTATATGGACACTTGCCATGCTTGCGGTTTTCATCTGCTTCCCGCTTGCCGTAAGTGTATATTTTGACGCGTGGCCGCCTGTATCAAACTTCTTCAAGGGCTTCGGAGCAGTCGCGATAATGTTTTACCCTACAGCCGTTATTGAGGTTATGGCGTATTCGCCCATGCTCGGCACCGGCGGAATGTATTTAAGCTTCGTAACCGGAAACATAACGAACCTCAAGCTCCCCTGCGCACTGGCAGCAATGGACAGCGCCAAGGTCAGGGCAACAAGCGAGGAGGGCGAGGTAATCTCCACAATAGCGATTGCCACCTCGTCGATTGTTACAACTATAATAATCGCGTTGTTTGTGATTCCTCTGCGCAGTCTGCTGCCGATTCTCACGGCGGAAAACTCCGTTTTCGCGCCCGCTTTTCAGCAGGTGCTTCCCGCACTGTTCGGAGCACTCGGTGCATCATACTTTGCAAAGCACTGGAAGATAAGCATAATTCCGATAATTGCGTGTGTTATAGTTCTTATCTTTGTTCCCACAATGCAAAGCGGAATTCTCCTCTTTGTCGGAATCGTGGTGGCGCTGCTTTCCACGCATATCATGTATAAAAAGGGCATTATTTAATCTTTTCAACAAGCCTCTGCGACATCTCCTATTGATGATGTCGCAGAGGTTTCTCTTGATTTTTACTCATTTCGGTTAAGGCGACGGGAGCTGCCTTAACAATCAAAGAAAGGAATGTCTCCTATAATGAAAAGCTTAAAAATCGCATTAAGTATAATTATGGCACTTATCCTTATGCTCTCGGCATCCGCGCCGATGTATGCTCTTGAAGCGGTATCCTCCGCCGATGACATTGCGCTTCAGAACTCGCAGCGCACCGGTGATGAGCTGCGTACGATTGTGTCCGGCAATTTCACCTATAAATACGGAGACAGGCTCAAGGGTGAAGAAGGCTCGGTTGCTTTAAACGACGGCAGCACAGCTGCAACGATGTGGATAAAAAAGATAAACAACCAGACCGGAGAGGAAAACGTGATTATCACGGATGCCTTCAGAGGTCTGGCTGTTTCGGATAAATATATTTATTTTACAAGCATGGTGTACAATACACCCGATGCATTCCAGTGCTATGGAGGACTTGACTATGTGAGAACCGATTTGAACGGACAAAACCGAGAAATTCTGTATCATGACGATTACACTCCATACGGCACAGGCGTGACATTTCCCGGCATCCTTCTCACGACTGACAAGCTGTATCTGTATGAGGGTGATATTATCTCCATTGATGTGAACACAAAGGAAATTAAAACCGTGCTTTCAAACATATCCGAATCCACGGGTGCGGACTGGATAAATCTTGATTTCGTTTACAACGGGCAGTTTTTCTTTTCAACCACGGACAACGGCATGTGTTCTCCCGATGGATTCGACTGCTCCGCATACTACTGCTTCTCCGAGGGCAAGCTCACGGCAATTGCCGAAAACAAAGGGATTTACGCCGAAGGCGGCTCCGATGAGAAGCTTTTTGACTCCGCTGTCCACAGTTCCGCAAAAACCTCCCTCTCCCCCTCTGGAATAAAATTCCACCCCTACACCTCAAAAAATTCCACATATTCATATGACGGATGTTTCCTTAACTTTTCCACAATGAAGCTTGAAAAGCTCAACGGAAGCTTTTCAAAGGGCGTGTCCCCGCTGCAATATCTGCTTTTTTCGGAGCTTGCATATAAGAATCTCGCCGATTACATAGGAAAGGATATGGCGGAGTCCGCCGACACTCTTTATCCGCAGGATAAGGACGGAAGCATGTTCAAAAACGACACCGGTACACTTTCAAAGGCCGTTCTCATTGAAAAATATCTTTCCGGCTGGACGGTTGAAAAAATCCTCAAAAACGCCTCCAGCGGATTTTATGCCGCTGTATTTGAAAACACCTTTACCGAAGAAAAGGTAATAGCGTTCAGAGGCAGTCAGGCAATTTTGACTCCGGAGGGGAACAAGGACTGGGCGGATGATGCCACATATGCCCTCCTCAACGAAACGTCGCCCCAGATGTATGATGCCGCCTCAGAGGTTTCAAAATATCTCGACTCGTGCCAGACGGATAAGGACCTGATTTCCGTCACCGGTCATTCCCTCGGAGGCGCGCTGGGTATACTCACCGCAAACCTATTCAACCTCTATGCGGAAACCTTTGATGCAGGGCAGATGCTTGACGTGTCATATTATCGCTGGAATTGCGCCTTCGTAAGCGCCTTCTCCGGCATAGACAAATGGACGTATACCGACCATGTCAACGAATACGACCTCGCAATAGGCAATTACGAATTCAACATCAAAAACGCGGTAAAACACAAATCCACACTCGAAGCAAAGGAGCATCTGAACAACCACTCCCGAGACGCCCTGCTTGTGATTGATGAGTCCGCACAGGATGCTCGTCTCTCCGACATAATTGCGACAAACGACTCAAAAACCATGGGCATTATTTCAAAGAACGTGACGCACCATAACGCCCTGCTGATTACGGGGGCTCTGGTCGGCGGTCTGAAAATTTCATCGGCAATCGACAAAATGCTCCCCAAGGGCTCGCTTGTAATGGGCACCTCATCAAGTGAATCTCTTTTCGGATACAGCGACAATGTAGCCTGGTATATCAACACCATCGCCGTTCCGCACACCGATGTTATCTACGGCGGAGACGGCAGTGACCGGATAATGTCCTTCTCCGGTGATGACTACATCATACCCGGCAACGGAGACGACACCGTATACGGCGACTCCGGAGATGACCGCTATATTTATTGCAAGGGTCAGGGTACGGACACCATCTTCGATTACGACGGCAACGATACCATATATATTTACGGCTACACGACAGACGAGATAAAGGGGTTCAAGGTCGATACGGATTCCGACAACTGCTTTATCCTGATAACCGACAATTCCGGCAATAAGATTTTCAAAATATACACCTCCGGCGGCTTATCAACACACAGCATAGATGTGAAATGCTCCACCGGCTCGGGCAGCACAAGCGTAACGCGTCTGGTTGACTGGAACAAAATACAGAAGGTTAAAAAAATCAGAATAGGCTGCCCTGTTGACGTGGCGGTTTACAACGGAAACGGCGAAGAAATCACCGTTCTGCGTGACGGTACCGAAAGTGTTTTCGCAAACGAGGACGGTGTGTTTTCGGTTGTTTATGACGGTAAGGACTATGTAAAATGTATCGACAGCACCGATGATTCCTACACCTATAAAATCCGCTGTATAGCGGACGGAACCATGAGCATAAGCGAACGCTCCGACTCTGAAAGCGGCGAGGTCACAAGCTATACAGCCGAAAGCATCACAATAAAAAGCGGAGCGGAAATGACGCTTTCATGTTCGGGCGAAAACGCGCCCGTGCTCACAGGAGCCGATTGCTCCTTCAAGCAGAGCAGTTACGTTCCGGTCAGGTCGCTTTCCTCGGAGAGCACAAGCATAAGGCTCAAAGTCGGCAAGCAGGCTGCTGCAAGCTTAAAAATATCTCCGCAGAACACAACCGCAAACACGGTTGAATGGACCTCAAACGACGAAACGGTTGCAACAGTAGACCAAGGCGGAACAATAACCGCTGTTGCAGTCGGTTCCGCTCAAATCACGGCGGAAACAGACGGAAAGGTGCTTATATACAACATATATGTGGAAGAAAAAACATCGGCGGCAAAGATAATCTTACCGATTGTAATCCTCGTTGTACTGATAATTGCGGCAGTGCTTGTCATTAAAAAGCTGAGAGGCCGCAAAAAGAAAGCCTTATAAATAAAGCAAAAAAGTGTGCTGTCGTTTCCGGCAGCACACTTTTTTATATCCTCACATAGGTATCATTTTTTACGAAAGTATTCATATACGTTTATCGCACTCTCACGCGTCATACCCTTTACCGCCGCAAGCTCATCTACGCTCGCCTCTTTTACGGCGGATATGGTTTTAAAGCTTTGCAGCAGCAGCTTCGCACGCTTTTCACCTATTGAGTCAATTCCGAGAAGCGTCGAGGAAAGTGCCGATTTGCCGTGCTTCTGACGGTGATATGAAACCGCAAAGCGGTGAACCTCCTCCTGAATTTCGGACACAAGTGTAAAAGCGCGGCGCTTGTCGTCTATTTCTATGCGTCCGCCGCCGTTCGCTATGGCTGAGGTGCGGTGCTTGTTGTCCTTGACCATGCCGAAAACGGGTATGGTGTATCCCCTGCCGCAAACAACAGGCAGCACCGCGTTGACCTGACCCTGACCGCCGTCAAGAAGTATTAAATCCGGCAATTTTCCGAAGCCCTCACCGGAGGCCTTGTTCTTCTCATATTCATCGAGGCGGCGCGAAAGCACCTCCGCCATTGAGGCGTAATCATCCTGACCGGTAAAGCCTTTTATCGAAAAACGCCTGTATGCGCTTTTCAGAGGCTTACCATCCCTGAAGACCACCATTCCGGCGACATTGTCACTGCCCGCGGTATGCGATATATCGTATGACTCGATATATTCCGGAGGCTTTGAAAGCCCCAGAAGCTGCGAAAGCTCGCCGAGAGCCGCCTGTTGCCTGGTACCTCTGCCGAGATAATCCAGCAGCTTCTGCTGTGCATTTTCAAGGCACATTGAAACCAGATGCGCCTGCTCGCCTCTCTCAGGCTGCGCGAGCACCACCTTTTTTCCGCGTTTTTTCTGCAACCACTCACACAGCAGCTCGCTGTCCTCAACCTCTCCGTCAAGAGTGATTCTCGGCGGTATGCGCTCGCGCATGGAATAATAGTCAATAATCACCTTGCTTCTCAGCTGAGGCAAATCCTGAATATCGTCAAAAATAAAGTGCTCGCTTTCGCAAAGTCTGCCGTTTTCAAAGCGCAGAACCATAAGGCAAACCTTGCCGGAGCTTTCGGCTATTGCAAAAACATCCTGCTGCTTATAGCGTTCGGAGACAACCTTTTGCTTTTCTCTGACCTTGTTGAGCGCGTTTATGCGGTCACGCAGACGCGCCGCCTTTTCGTACTCCTGGTTATCCGACGCCTGCTCCATCTGCTGCCTGAGGGATTTTACGGCGCTGTCTCCTCCCCCTCGCAAGAACTCAAGGGCGCCGTCCACCGCCTCCTCATACTCGGCAAGAGTGACCTTGCCGGCACAGGGCGCACTGCACTGTGAAAGATAAAAATTCAGACACGGGCGCGAGCTTTTTATATCCCTCGGAAACACCTTCCGGCATGAGGGCAGACGGTATATCTTCTGCGCCTGAGCAACCGACTGAGTGACGGAAAAGCCGCCCGTAAAAGGTCCGATATAATCCGCCCCGTCATCCGGCTTCTGCTTTTCGGCACTTATCATGCGCCAGGGCGCCTTGCTTATTCTTATATAGTGATAGCCCTTGTCATCCTTCAGGAGAATATTGTATTTCGGCTTGTGCTGCTTTATCAGACTGCATTCGAGCACAAGCGCCTCAAACTCGCTGTCCGTAATGATATATTCAAAGCGGTCAACGTTGCCGACCATGCACCTTACCTTTTCGGTGTGCTTGTTCTGCGAGCCGAAATACTGACTCACACGGTTGCGAAGCGCCTTTGCCTTGCCGATATATATAATGTCGCCGTTGCTGTTTTTCATTATATATACGCCGGGAGAAAGCGGAAGCTGTGCAGCCTGCTTTTTCAGCTCGGTCATTTTCAAATTCATACTTCCGCCCTCCTTCTTTTCAGTCAATAAAAGCGCACCGCCGGTAAGCAGTGCGCTTTTTTATGTTTGTGTTCTTACTCGGCAAAGCCGGATTCAACAAGCTTGACAAGCTCGTCAACCGCTTGCTCCTCGTCGGCTCCGCCGGCGATTATACGAATCTGGGTGTTGCCCATTATACCGAGGGAAAGCACACCGAGAAGGCTCTTTGCGTTAACTCTGCGCTCATCCTTTTCGACCCATATTGAGGATTTAAATTCATTTGCCTTCTGAATGAAAAAGGTTGCCGGGCGCGCGTGAAGCCCTACCTGATTTTGAACCATTACATCTTTTACATACATAGCACATTACTCCCACACACAAGATTTTGTTACTAAAGCTTATTCAACCACTACTTACATACATATTATAGGCAAAAAATCGACTTTAGTCAATGAAAATCGCGGACTTATTTTTATTTCGGTTAGTTTGATAAACCAAAGTGGATATAAGCTCCTAAGTTTGTGTATTTTGACTAAAATAGCCGTGGTAAAATGTGCGCTTTTCACAATCGGCGAACAGCTTTTTGTGGGTTTTGCACCAAATAATGCGTGTTTTTTTGTATGGTGTGCATAACTAATTCTCACAGCGCTTTAAACTTTCGAGAAATTTTTTGTCGTTTTTATCCAAATCTGCTTTTTCAAGCAAGTCCGGACGTCTTTCAAGCGTCCTTTCAAGAGAGCGCTCACGCTGCCATTTTTTTATGTTTGCATGGTGTCCGGACGAAAGCACCGCGGGAACCTCGATTCCTCTCCATACGGCAGGCTTGGTATACTGCGGATATTCAAGCAGCGAGTTGTAATAGCTCTCTCCGGTATATCCCTCCTCGCTTGAGAGAACTCCGGGAAGCATACGCGCAATTCCGTCCGCAAGAATAAGCGCCGGCAGCTCTCCGCCGGTAATCACATAGTCACCGAGGGATATCTCCTCATCAACTATTTCATCGAGAACTCTCTGGTCAACGCCCTCATAGCGTCCGCACAGGATTGCTATATTATTGAGCTGTGAAAGCTCCTTTATACGCTCCTGTGTAAGTGTTTTTCCCTGAGGCGACATATATATCAGATGAGGGCGCGTTCCCGCCTTTTCGCAGACATCCGCAAAGCAATCATATATGGGCTGCGCCTGCATAAGCATACCCGCTCCGCCGCCGTAGGGTGTGTCATCCACGCGCTTTTGACGGTCAAGTGTGTAATCCCTTATCTGAAAACAGTTCATCTCAACAAAGCCGCGCTCCCGCGCCTTGCCGATAACACTCACGGACAGCACGTTCTCGCACATCTCGGGAAAAAGGGTAAGAATGTCAATCCTCACGACAGATTTCCTCCTCACCGAACAGACCCTTAATGGGGAAGATGTATATTTTTCCTTCGGCCGCCTCCACACGGTCAATAACCGGGGGAATTGCGGGAATAAGGTATTCCGTACCGCTTTCATCCGTAATATGCCAGACATCATTCGCGCCGGTTTTGCTCACGTCCGTAAGCGTGCCGTAAAGCCTGCCCGTATTACTGTCGTAAACAGCACAATCCATAAGGTCACTTATAAAATAATCGCCCTTTGAAAGGTGCGCGTCGTTGCGGTCCATATAAAGCATGCGTCCGCGAAGCGCCGCGGCATCCTCGACACTGGCAACTCCGTCAAGCAGCACTATTGCAATATTGCCGTGAGGACGGCACGAAAGCACCCTGACCTTCCCGGAGGGCTCCTGCGAATAGTAAAGGCTTTTGAACTGCTTTAAAAATTCGGGAGAGTCGCACCACGGCTCAACGCGAACCTCTCCGCGAATGCCGTGTGTGCCGACTATTTTACCGACCTCAAGATATTGCTTAATCATTGCTTCCCAACTCATCCTTCACAAGGGCAAGCGCCGCTTCGACAGTCTTGTCCATGTCATAATACTTATATTGTGCAAGTCTTCCGCCGAAAAGCACATTCTTCTCGTTTTGTGCAAGCGCCGCATATTTTTCGTACAGCGAGTTGTTGGCGGTATCATTTACAGGATAATACGGCTCCATGCCGTCGTGCCAATCCGTCGGATATTCCTTTGTTATGACGGTTTTCGGCTGTGTGCCGAACTCAAAATGCTTGTGCTCGATTACTCTGGTATAAGGAATTTCACGCTCGGTATAGTTTACCACGGCGACGCCCTGATAATTTGGGTTGTCGAGAATTTCGCTTTCAAAACGCAGGCTGCGATAGGACAGCTTGCCGAATTTATAGCCGAAATATGCGTCTATCATGCCCGTATAAACTATTTTATCGGCAAGGGCGGAATAACCCTCCCTGTCATCAAAAAAGTCGCAGCCGAATTTTATGTCGCAGCCCTCAAGCAGTTTTTCGGCAAGCGCTGTATAGCCCTGCTCGGGTATGCCCTGATACCTGTCGTTGAAGTAATTGTTGTTATAGGTGTACCTCACCGGTAATCTTTTTATTATGAATGCCGGCAGCTCGGTGCAATCGCGCCCCCACTGCTTTTCGGTATAGCCCTTGATAAGCTTTGTGTATATCTCTCTGCCGACGAGGCTTATTGCCTGCTGCTCAAGGTTCTGCGGCTCTCCGGATATTTCGGAACGCTGCTCGGAAATAATTTTTTCCGCCTCTGACGGCTCGGAAATGTTCCACATTTTGCTGAATGTATTCATGTTGAAGGGAAGATTGTAAATCTCGCCCTTGTAGTTGGCTATCGGGGAATTTATGAAATTATTGAAGCGCACGAGAGAGGTCACATAATTCCACACCGTCTCATTACTCGTATGGAATATATGCGCGCCGTATTTGTGTACGGTTATACCCTCAAGCTTTTCACAGAAAATATTTCCGCCTATGTGGTTGCGCTTTTCTATTACAAGGCATTTCTTGCCTCTTTTTACCGCCTCATGAGCAAATACGCTGCCGAAAAGTCCGCTGCCGACTATAAGATAATCATATTTCATTGTTATGACCGTTCCCTTTCTGCGAGATGTAATCATATTGCCGCAAATTATTACGGCATCATGGAAATTATATAGCAGGTGCCTGCTTTTGTCAAACAGTAAAGAATACATAGGAGCGTTTTTCAAAAAAATAAGTCCCCCGCTTACGGGAGACAACACTCTCTTATCTTCTGTAATAATCATACCACATTTTACGTAAAAATACAAGACTGGTTTTTCGCACTTGCCAACGGTATAATAAGCGTGTATAATTAACTATCCTCTTTGATAATACCTAAGGATGTGATTTTTTGAATGACCCCCGCGTAACCGACGAAGCCTTTGAGAATGAAAAGCTGGCATCCACCCTGAGCTTTATAACGGAACGCATTGCCGTTTTGGGAGTGCGAGCCGAAAAGCGCCTGGAGGACGCAATGAGAGCCGGCAGAAAGTTCAATGAGGACGACCCATACGGAGCGCTGTACGGCGGAATTGAGCTTACAGAGCTTCAATATGTCGTTGCCAAGGAGCTTGATGATTCGGACGAGCTCAAGCGCGAAGTACACATACTCAAAAAGCTCCTCAAGGAGCCTTATTTTGCGCGCGTGGATTTTCGTCAGGACGGCGAAGATGAAGCCGAGAAGATATATATAGGACTTAAAAATCTCTATGATGAGGACACTATGGAGATGTTTGTTTGTGACTGGCGTGCGCCTGTCGCATCACTGTTTTATAACGATTTTGACGGCAAGGCTTACTACGACGTGCCCGACGGCAAAATCCGAGGACATATCGCGCTGAAGCGCCAATACAAATTTGACAACGGCAGGCTCGTTTACGCCGTCGATTCAGACATAAAAATAGATGATGAAATACTCCGCGATGTGCTCGCGAAAAGCTCAACGGATAAGCTGAAGGTCATTGTAAGCAGCATTCAGCGCGAGCAAAACTCCGCTATAAGATACTCCGGCAACCGCAATCTGCTCGTATCCGGTCCTGCCGGCTCTGGAAAAACCTCGATAGGCATGCACCGTATGGCATACCTTCTTTATAATGACAGAGAATCCCTGTTTTCAAGCGACATCTATATGTTCACAAGCAACAACCTTTTCGCGTCCTATGTAGCGGACATCATACCCGAGCTGGGCGAGCGCGACATTCAGAAAACCGATTTGTTCCGTCTGCTGCGCGAGGGTATTGATGAAAGATACATTGTATACGACCATTACGAGCAGGCTCAGGCACTCATTTCCGGAGATGCGAAAAGAGCCGCAAGCATAGCTGTCAAATACTCCGAAAAATTTCTGAACACCCTTGCAGAAACCGCCTTTGATTCATCGGACAGCTTTGAGGACGTGCTTGTGCTCAATGAAAAATTACTCGGCACGGATGAGCTGAAGGCAAGATATCTCATTGAAAGCGAGGCAAAAAACGAGGCGCTGAAAAGAGAGCGTCTGATGAGGTATGCCTCCGACAGATGCGAGGAATATTTTGCGATGCACCGCGAAGAGATATTTGAAAAGCTCGACGCCATGCTTGACCCCGGAGATTCAGTCAGCTCGCATTTCAACATTCTGAAGCGTGAAACGAAGTTCAAGGCTGCTCAAGCAGTCTCCAAAGCACTTACCCCGGACTTTGTAAAGCTCTATCTGAACGCTCTGAAAAGCTTCTGCGGAGAAAATTCAGAGGTGTATTGTGAATCGCTCTCACTGCTTGAAAGAGGCGCTATCAACTATGAGGATATGCTGTGCATACTCTATCTGAAAAATGTTTTCGGCGAGCTTAAAGCCTCCATAGCACCGAAGCATATACTTATAGATGAGGCACAGGATATATGCCCTCTCGCACACTCGCTGATATATTCGCTGTTTGAGAAAAGCCGCTTCACTCTGCTTGCGGACACAAATCAGGCAATTCTTCCGCAGGTCAACACCACCGATAAAAGAACCCTTGAAAAAATATACGGCTGCGACACAATTTCGCTGAACAAGAGCTACCGCTCCACAACGCAGATAAACTCCGTTGCGACAGGTCTGCTTGAAAAGCCGTATGAAATATTTGAGCGCGACGGTGAAAGGGTTGAATTTATCAAGTCCGGCGACACCGTATCCGCTCTCGCGGAAATGCTCAACTCAGAAAAATACCGCGGACGCTCAACCTGCGTAATCACACTAACGGAGGATGAGGCGGCGCAGCTTTACAATGCCTTGTCCCCTCTCACCGGCGTAACGCTCGGAGTGAAGAATGCGTCTGATTTTCCGTCCGGTGCGGTTATAATGCCGCTTGCCTTCGTAAAGGGGCTTGAGTTCGACAATGTAATAATTCCGGACGCGGAAAAGCCGCGCTTTACGGGCGCGGCAGGCAAAAGATATCTTTACATGATGGTTACGCGTGCGCTTCACTCGCTGGCGTTCGTATATAAAAACGAACCGTGCGTCAAAGAGTGATTTCCATACACCGGCGCTGTTCGCTCATGCCGTAGTTCTCGTAAAATGCCAGTGCTTTTTTATTGAAGCCCCAGACATTCAGCTCCACGTTGTTGCAGCCGTGCTCACGGGCAAGCTCCACGCAACGGTCCATAAGCAGCGTGCCTACTCCCCTTCCTCTGAACGCCTTGTCAACACACAGGTCATCCACATAGAGGATTTTGCGTTCCCTGCCGAGTGTGGTCTTCTTGTTCACACACAGCACACAAAAGGCGTAGCCGAGTATTTCGCCCTCGCCGTCAACGGCAACGAGAACCGGCTTGTCCGGATTTTTAAGTATCTTCTTTAATTCTCCGGCGTTGTACTTCCCCTTCGCGCCGCTGAATATGTCCGGGCGGTTTTCACTGTGCAGCGCCGCTATCTGCTCTAAAATTTCCGAAATGCGTTTACTGTCATCGACGGTCGCATTCCGGATTTTTATTTTCTCAGTCATTGTTATGACCATTCCTTTCCGCCGAGTCTCAAACTTTGCGGCAGTATTCGGCTTGTCAAAATGACGGTCGTTGACCGTCAAGACACAAATTCTTCACCTGTATTCGTTGTGTTGAGCGTCATAAAGCTTCAGGCGCGTTATTTTTGCAAGGCGGTAGTCATAGCTTGTGCCCTCAAGCAGCACACGCGCAAGCAAAAGCGGATTTATATTGTTCTCGTTTCCGGCGGTAAGCACAGCCTCAAGCGTGACTTCTCCGTCGCACAAGTCCGTCCGGGCTTCACTTATGAATTCGGCAAGGTTAAGCTGCCTCATTGTACCCTTCTTGGTCTTTTTTTCGGCGGGAAGACTGCCGGAAGCAAGCCTTGAAGCTATGCTGTCCTTCAACGCTGTTCCGTCACCGTCATCGGGGAAGAAGATAAATTCATATTTTGCAAAGCCGATTTTCGGCGGCTCAAGCACAGGCTCGGTTACCGAATAAAACTCTATGCCGGGAACCGAAGCGCCGGAAATACGCCTAAGTATTTCCCCGTCATCGATTTCGCCCTCGATTTTTATATCCACACACTCACAGACGCTCTCAACCCCCAGCGGAAGCGGAAGCGAAAACGCAGTATGCGGACGCGGATTGAAGCCCTCGGTATACCACAACGGAAGCTGTGCGCGGCGCAAAGCGCGGGCCACAAAGCGGTTGAGGTCAAGATGAGATATGTATTTTGCGGAGCCTGTCTTTTTAAACCATATTCTGACTGAGCGCATCACACTTACCTCCGTTGAGCTTATTGCTGCCGCAGCCGGCGCATTTTTCGCGGCAGTTCGGCGTTGTAACCGCCGAATGCGCTTTTTTGTTTTCGGCAATGAGAAAATCCTTGCGTATACCGTAATCCATGTGCTCCCACGGCAGTATTTCATCAAAATCACGGCGCCTGTTGGCGTAGAATTCCGGTGTAAGTCCGCATTGCTCGAACGCCCTCGACCACTTCTGAAAATCGAAGCAGTCATCCCAGCCGTCAAACTTGCAGCCGCTGCGCCACGCAAATTCAAGCACATCGGCAACTCTGCGGTCGCCTCTCGCGAACACGCCCTCCATAAGGCTCATTTCGCGCTTATGGAAGCTCAGGGATATCTTCCTTGTTGTGACCTTTCCGCGAAGCCTGTCCTGCTTTTCTTTGAGCATATCCACGGTATCCTGAGGCTCCCACTGGAAGGGAGTAAAGGGCTTTGGCACAAACGAGGACGCACTGACGGAAACCGACACGCTCTTGCCCTTGGGCTTGTCCGGGTTTGCGTAGTATTCGTCAACCACCCTCTGTGCAAGAACGGCTATACCGTCAACATCCTCCTGCGTTTCGGTGGGCAGACCGAGCATGAAATAAAGCTTTACCGCAGTCCAGCCGCCCGAAAACGCCTTGCGGGATGTGCGTATGACCTCATCCTCAGTCACGTTCTTGTTTATCGCGTCACGAAGGCGCTGTGTACCCGACTCGGGAGCAAAGGTAAGTCCGCTGCGGCGCACACACTGAAGCTTTTCCATAAGCTCGTCGGAAAAATTATCTATGCGCAGCGACGGCAGCGCAATATTTATGTTTTCGGGCTGTGACCAGTCAAGCAGCATTTCAAGCAGCTGCGTGATTTTTGTGTAATCACTGCTTGAAAGTGAACACAGCGAAACCTCATCATAGCCGGTTATACCGCACAGCGCGCGGCTCTGGCGGCTTACGGTTTCAGGCGACTTCTCCCTTATCGGACGGTACAGAAAGCCCGCCTGGCAGAAGCGGCAGCCTCTTATGCAGCCTCTGAATATCTCATGCACGACGCGGTCATGAACTATGTCCACAAACGGCACAACGAAGCTTTCGGGATAAAATACGGTATCCAGGTCGGATATTATACGCTTGCTGACCTTTTCGGGAGCGCCGTTTCCGGCAGTTATACTTTTTATTGTGCCGTCATTATTATACTCAACATCATAGAATGCAGGGACGTACACTCCCGGAAGCTTTACCGCATCCTTCAGAAATTCAAGCTTGCTGCTGCCTCTGCTTTTGTGCAGCTTGAGAAGGTCTATAAGCTCGTTTGTAACCTCCTCACCCTCGCCGGGAAGAAAGATATCTATAAACGGAGCAAGCGGCTCCGGATTACACGCGCAGGGTCCGCCGGCAATCACAAGCGGTGTGAGCGAGGGTCTGTCCTGTGACCTCACGGGAAGCCCGGCAAGGTCAAGCATATTGAGCACATTTGAAAAGCTGAGCTCATACTGCAACGTAAAGCCTATGAGGTCAAAGCTCTTTATGCTCTCGCCGCTCTCAAGCGCAAACAGCTCCACGCCGTTTGTGCGCATAGCGTCCTCCATGTCGGAGGCGGGGGCGAAAACGCGCTCGCACCATGCGTCCTTACGGGCATTCACAAGGCTGTAAAGTATCTTCATACCGAGATGAGACATGCCTATTTCGTAGGTGTCGGGGAAACAGAAGGCATAGCGTATATCGACGCTTCCGGAGTCCTTGACAACGGAATTCAGTTCGCCTCCCGTATATCTGGCAGGCTTATTAACAACAGGCAAAAGCGCCTTGATTTTTGCGTCCCTCATATAGCTGTACTCTCCGTAATCTTTTTTGTAAATTATATGCCGTTGCCCCGATTATGTCAAGCCGCGCGCATTATCAAACCTATTGAAATATATACCGCCGCCGCAAGAAGAGTAAAATTATATCCGCTGTCAATCAGAATATAAAACCCGGCAAACGCGACCGGAATCAGCACCGCAACCCCCACAAGCAGACATACTCTCTCCGCTGCTGTGTGTGTAAGTCTGCTGCACAGCAACGCAGAAAGCACCCGTCCGCCGTCAAGCTCTCCGACGGGCAGGAGGTTAAAAATACCGAGTGCAAGATTTATTGCCGACACCCGGCGCAGGGCTGAACCGAAAAAGCAAAGCACAAGCGCAAGTATGAGATTTACCGCAGGTCCGGCAAGCGCGCACGCAGCATCCGCCTTATATGACAAAGCCGTATCGCTCCCGCGGGTAAGACGCATACCGAACGCCCCCAGCTCCACCGATGCCGCACGCCCGGAAAGCGCATAAAGGCAGGCTATATGACCTGCCTCATGCGCAAATGCCGAAGCTGCCGCAATGAGCACCGCACCGTCCCCGGAAAACGCGAGCATAAGCGAGAGTACGGCAAAAAATGTCCAGCCGATGCGCACTCTCGTACCTTTTATTTTAAAACGCATCCGCGGTTTTCAGCGCATACGCCGGGTCATAGTTTATGCCGTCTATAAGCACCTCGAAATGCAGATGCGGCCCGGTGGAAAGCCCCGTGCTGCCCACGGCGGCTATTCTCTCCCCCTCGCGGATAACCGTGCCCTGAGCAACACAGAGCGCACTGCAATGGTAGTAGCCCGTTTGCACACCGTTGCCGTGGTCAATAACAATATAGTTTCCGCCGTTTTCCGAAAAGCCCGCTTCGCACACCGTGCCCGGATATGCCGCCAATATTGCGTCACCCTCGTTTGCACCGATATCAATGCCGGTATGGAAGCCGTAGGTGCCGTTGACGGGATGCGTGCGCCATCCGAAGCCGGAGGTCACCGGACCGTTCACCGGAACGGTTATCGCCATGCTCATCCCGTATGAGGATAGCGAGGTTCCGTCCGCCGCATCCGGAGGAGCTGAGCCGGACATTACATCCTCTCCGCCGACCGCCGGAAGCGTTGCACTGACCTGCTCATCGGCAGGCTCAAGCACCTCACCGTCCTTGGGCTGCGTTATCTCCGGCACAACCGCCCCGACGGACTGCGTCTGCGGCTGAGCATCGGGAAGAAGCTGTGCGATATATTTAAATGCGGACTTGGCCTGAGCCGCGGTTACGGATACACTCATTCTTTCAAGCAGAGCGTTTGAAAACTCGTCAAACATGTCCCCTCCAACCTTGTTGAGTGCAAGCACACAAAGCACTGCAACCGCGCAGACTATGCTCTGCACGGCTATAACCTTTACAAGATAATCGCCCTTGCGCTCTTTTTTTTCGTCGGTATCCTTCTTTGCTCTGCGGCGAACGGAAGGGTATTCGCGGGAATATTCCTCAAGCTCTTTTATTTCGCGCTCCATATTTTTGTTCCCGGGGAGTTAAAAGCAGCTTCAAAGCGCTCCCCTTTCCTTTCATAAGCATAAAAAAGTCACCCGCAAAATAATATGCGGATGACTGAAAAAATATGAGCTTATTCTGCCGCAAGCTCCTCCCACAGAGAATAAAGAGCGTCCAGCTCCTGCTTCTTTCGGGTAAGCTCTTCGGTGAGTGTGAGAACCGTTTCATAATCGGCTGCCGTTTCCGGCTCGGAAAGCTTTTCGGTGATTTCTGAAATGCCCGTCTCAAGGGCTTCTATGTCGTTCTCGGTTTTTGCCATCTGTGTACGACGCTTGCGTTCACGGCTTTCAAGCTCCTTTCGCAGCTTGTAGTCGTTCGGCTTCTTTTCCTCTTTTTCGCGCTCAGAGGGCTTTTCGCGCTGAGACTGGCGCTCAAAATAATAATCATAGTTGCCCGGGAAGGTTTCGGTTCCGTTTTCGGAAAGGAAGATGATTCTGCTTGCGAGCTTGTTAATAAAATATCTGTCATGCGAGACGGCAAGAAGCGTGCCGTCATAGCCGAGAAGGGCGTTTTCAAGCGCCTCACGCGAGCTTATATCAAGATGGTTTGTAGGCTCATCGAGCACAAGAAAATTGGCTCCGGAGAGCATGATTTTCAGCAGTGCCGTACGCGCTCTTTCGCCTCCGCTGAGCTCCCCCACCTTTTTGTAAACCGAATCGCCCTTGAACAGGAAAACCGCAAGAGCCTTCCGCACCTCGGTTTCCGTCATCGAACGGTATGCGTTCCATATCTCATCGAGAACGGTGTTTGAGTCGTTAAGGTTTGATATTGTCTGGTCAAAATACCCTATTTTCACCCCTGCGCCGAGGCGGAAAGAGCCGTCATCCTGACGCAGCTTCCGGTTTATTATTTTAAGCAGCGTGCTCTTGCCGACTCCGTTTGAGCCGAGCAGAAATACCCGTTCCCCGCGTTCAATGAGCATATCTGCGTTTCTGAACAGCGTTCTGCCGTCAAATATCTTCGCAAGGGAGGAAACCTCAAGCACCTCGTTGCCGCTGACAACCTTTGCGGAAAATGTGAATTTCAGCGCCGCATTCTCGCGCTCGGGTACAACAAGCGTCTGCTTTATGCGGTCTATCTGCTTTTGCTTGCTTGCGATTGTGATATAGTTACGTTCACGATTAAAACGCTTTTGCTGCTCGATTATGCCCTCTATGCGTTTTATTTCCGCGCTCGCCTTTTCATACTCACGCTCGATAAAAATCTGCCGCTCCGCCTTCAGCTCAAGATGCCGCGAATATCCGCCGTCCGTGACGCTTATATGTCCGTGCTCTATTTCCATGGTGCGGTTTGTGGCGCGGTCGAGGAAATACCGGTCATGCGAGATTATTATAAAGGCGCCGCGGTATTTTGAAAGAAAATCCTCAAGCCAGCGTACGCTGTCGATATCGAGATGGTTTGTCGGCTCATCAAGAAGCATGAGCGACGAGTCCGAAAGCAGAAGCTTGCACAGATTCAGCTTTGAATTCTGACCTCCGCTGATTGCCCCCACCGGCAGCGAAAGCTCCGCCTCCGAAAAGCCCAAACCTATCAATGCCGAGCGCGTACGGGCGCGGAAGGTAAGCCCTTCGCGGCGCGTAAACTCATCGGTAAGGTAAGCCTGACGGGATATGAGAGTGTCATCCGCTCCGAGCCGTTCAAGCTTCACGCGAATTTCCTCAAGCTCGTCCTCGATTTTTATAACATCGGCAAAGGCAAGCAACGCCTCGTCGTATACGCTGCGGGCGCTGTCCTCACAGCTGTACTGCTCCATATAGCCTATCCGAAGCTCACGTGCGCGGGCAATTCCGCCCCCGGACGGTAAAAGCTCGTTCAGGATAAGCTTAAAAAGAGTGGTCTTGCCGACGCCGTTGGCACCGACGAGTCCCACTCTGTCATTGGCGCCTATCTCAAATGAGGCGCCGTCAAAAAGCAATTTGTCGGAGAACCCCATGGTGAGGTTCTGCGCGGTAAGTATCGCCATTTTTCCTCCGAATCAGAGCATACTGCGAAGTATTTCCGTCTTACCCTCGATTTTTATTCTCGGGCATTGCGCCGGAACAAATACACTCGTACCCTTTTTCAGTTTTATTTCGGTATCTCCGCAGGTGAGTACACCCTCGCCCGAAAGCGCAAGCAGAGAAATGAAGCTGGTACCGTCGGGCTCTATGCAGACAGAGCTTTCAACCTGCATAAGCTCCATTGAAAAGAACTCGCACGATGTGAGTGCCGTGAGCGTACAGCCGCCTATATCGACGCTTTCGCCCTCAGGCTCCCCGCCCCTCTGCGGAGGCACGGTTTTTGTCACATCAACCGCCTTGTCCACATGCAGCTCGCGCGGCTTTCCGTTTTCGAGCCTGTTGTAGTCATAAACGCGGTAGGTAGTATTACAGTTCTGCTGAACCTCGGCGAGAAGAATGCCGGAGCCTATTGCGTGAAGCGTTCCGGAATCAATAAAAAAGACATCGCCCTTTTTTACCTTGACGGTATTTACACAGTCCATGAGTGTATTGTTTTCAATCGCCTCGCGGAACTGCTGCTTTGTGATTTCATTTTTAAAGCCGTAGACGAGCTGCGCGCCCTCATCGCAGTCAAGAATATACCACGCCTCGGTCTTTCCGAAGGAGTTTTCAACTCTGCGGGCGTATTCATCATCCGGATGCACCTGCACGGAAAGGTCCTTCTTCGCATCTATAAGCTTAATTAGGAGCGGGAAGTCACCGTATTTCTCGGACGCGCTGCCGAGAGCCGCTTTTCCGTATTTTGCGGTGTATTCGCTCATAAGCATACCGGAGCACTCGCCGTTAAGTATTTTATTATCGCCCTCGTTGCGGCAGGTCAGCACCCACGCCTCGGCAATTTTGTCAAGCGCGGTATTGAAGCCGAATTCGTTTTTCAGGCGTTCTCCGCCCCATATTATGTCTTTTAATACAGGCTCAAGCTCAAGAGGATACATAAATTTTCTCCCTGTTTACTATGATAAATTTGCGTTTTCGGTGTCCTTTTTGTCCGCAACCGGGACACTTGAGAATTTGACATCCACCCGGTCAAAATACTCCTTGAAGCGGACGGTGAAGCGTATCTTCCGCTTGCATTCGCGGCAATAGAACAAGGCTCTGAAGGATTGGTTAACCGTGTTCCATTCGCTTATGCGCTCCATGTATTTTCCGCAGCCGTCGCATACGCAGGCCATCTTGCTTTTGTCCACCAGCGGGTCGTTCATGTTGGTTATGAGATGCGGACGGAAGGAGAGTCTGCGGTAAAAGCTGTCGTCACAATGTCTGGTATATGAAGCGAGCATCTGAGGATTGTATATGGCCTTGAATATCTGCACGCTGAGTATACTGTCATCTATCGCACGGTGGAGAGAATACTCCGCTCCGCTTATACCGAGCATCTCGGCGGCATTGAGAAGACCTATCTGCTGTGCGGAGGAAATATTCAGAAATGCCTGACAGTATTTTTGCAAATCCGCGTAATTTGAAAGGAAAGGCACAACTGTTATACCGTTAAAATATTTGAAGTTTTCTATAAGGACACGGATATCCGAGTCCCCCCAGGTGAGAATTATGTTGTCCTCGCCGGCGCTCCAACGCCTGAATTCGGACATCGTCTGCGAAAATGGCAGACCGCTTCTTATATCCTCATTGGTGATGTTTGTAAGCTCCTTAACTCTTGAATGAAGCTTTTTACCCAGCTGTGCTTTTACAAACATGGAAAAGGTATCCACCACCTGAAGCGATTCGTCAAGCTTTACCGCTCCTATTTCGATTACCTCGTTTATAAAGCCCTTGAGCTTCTTGCTGTAGGCGTTATTCCATTCGAGATCCATTACAATGAAATACATCAAAAAACTCCCGTGTCAGATTTTCATTTTGTAAGAGAGGCGTCCAGGCCTTCCTCATCATAAAGGCAGACTGTTTCAAGCATTACCTCGATACCGGTCTTTATCGCCTCGGGTATAAGCAGCTCGCAGGTGTCGAGCCTTGTGTGATAATAACGAGGGGGTGTGGGGTCCATTGCCGCAAAGCCCGTTGCCTTTATTCCGCCCTGAGTAAACGCCGCGGCATCACATGCACCGAGATATATTGAAGCATAGGGAAGGTCAAGTCCGCAGTTTGCCGCCGCCTTCTTGACGAGTGTCTTAACCTGCAAATCATGCTTGAGCGTACCGCTCAGGTCACGGTCATAAACCGCAAGATATTCAAGGTCACGCATGGTATCGATTGCAACGACAACGGTTTCCATATCGTCAAGCTCCTTCTTATGAGCCTTGACAAACGCCTTCGCACCGCGGAGTCCCGCCTCCTCGGAGCCGGTAAGCAGCACACACATATCTGTGTTTTCAAAACGCACGTCATTCTCGGCAAGTGTTTTCATAACCGACATTGCCGTAAGGCAGCCGGTGAGGTTGTCGTTAGCGCCGGGAACGCTGCGGAAGGGATTCTGGAAGAACAGGAAGCCTATATAGCACGGGAAGAACACAAACAATGCTATACCGACTATTTTAAAGAACATATCGGCGCCGGCGGATTCTACTCCGGCAAGATTGAGTGTTATAAACTTTACGAGGTTTGCTATGCCGCAGGCGATAAGTCCGACAACGGCGGGGATGAGGAACAGCTTCATGCCAGTGCCGCCGAGCTTGTAGTTGAGCGTCCACTCAAACTGCGAATCGGTATGTCCGACAAGGATTATACGGCGCTTAGTCTCCCCTGCTGCCTTGCGCACGGCAAAGGTGTTGTGCGAAGGATGACCGGGGAAAATCGGGTCAAGGAAAAGCTTATACATAAGAAACTCGAGAACGAGCGGAATTGCGGCTATAAGAATGACTATTGCGCCCGCAAGGGTCTTGTCAAACCAGAAAAGGAAGGTCGCAACTATTGCGAGAGCAACCGTAAACGGAATAAAGCCCATAAATGCCTGACGGTGAACCGTAAAGCCCTCGGTTTTCACATCGTCTGCCCATTTTTTTACATCCTCAGCCATTGACTGCTGCGCCTTGAGCTCCTGCTGGCTTCCCGGCGCTCTGGGTCCTATTGAGGACACTATATCGGTAATCTTTTTTACCGAATATTCCACTGCCGCGTCAAGATTTATACTTTTGTCCTTCATTCTGTTCAATGCCGATTTCATTATTGAACACCCCTTTCAATATACACGCCATTGTAACACATTGTAAACTCAAATTCAACCTGTGAACGCCTAAAAAATATAGTATTTTTACATCTTATCGGTTGACTTTTACGCGGTGTAATGTACAATTGATATAACAAAACGGAACGGAGTGTGAAAAATGGCTAAGGACGGTTCTTTTTTACTGTACAAAAAATCCGCGAAAAAGTGGGTGGAGGCGCTTCCGCTCGGCAACGGAAGGCTCGGAGCAATGGTCTTCGGCGGAGCTTCAAACGAAAAAATTTCACTCAATGAGGATACAATATGGAGCGGCTACCCCCGCGACAACACAAAATACGGCAGCGCAGAATACTTCAAAAAGGCGCAGACTCTTGCTCTTGCGGGAAAGCTGTGCGAGGCGCAGAAAATCATTGAAGAGGGCTGCCTGAGCTGCTGGTCGCAGGCGTATTTACCCTTCGGAGACATGAACATAAGCTTTCCCAAGGGCAGGGCAAGCAAATATTCGCGCACGCTTGACCTTGAAAACGCGGTGCACACCGTAAAATACGAGCTCGGCGGAACAGCCTATACCCGTGAAAGCTTTATTTCGTTCCCCCGCAATGTGTTTGTTATGCGCATAAGCGCTGATAAAAAGGGTGCCGTAAGCTTTACAATAAATCTGAAAAGCAGACTCAGAAACTCCGTATTTGTTGAAAATACCGCACTTATTCTCGACGGTCAGTGCCCGTCGGATATAACCAGAAATATGCTTGATTTCAAGGGACGCGGCGGAAAATATCCGACCGCTGCCGAGCAAAAGGGAATCGCCTTCCGCGGAGCGGTGAGAGTAATAAGCGAAAAGGGCAAAACCGTATACGGTAAAAGCTCCGTAAGCATAGAAGGAGCCGATGCGGCAACCGTACTTTTCACCTGCGAAACCTCCTTTAACGGCTTTGACAAGCAGCCCTTCACTCAGGGCAGGCAATACAAGCAGCCGTGCCTTGACACTCTCAAGAGCGCATGCGGCATACCCTATACAAAGCTGCTCTCGGAGCATATTGAGGACTATAAAAAATATTATGACAGAGTCTGCCTCGACCTCGGCTCGGACGGCGTTGAGGACATCCCCACCGACAAACGCCTTGTCCGCCACAATGAGGGCGGTAAGGACAGAGGCTTATACACACTGCTGTTCAACTACGGCAGATATCTCACCATTGCCGGCTCCCGCGAGGGTACTCAGCCGACAAATCTCCAGGGAATCTGGAACAACAAGACCGACCCGCCGTGGAACTCGAACTACACTGTAAACATCAACACCGAAATGAACTACTGGCCGACTCTTATGTGCGACCTGCCGGAGCTGAACCTCCCGCTTATCGGGATGGTGAAGGACCTTTCGGTAACAGGAGAGCTTACCGCACGTGAGCACTACGGAGCACACGGCTTCGCCTCACACCACAATGTTGATATCTGGAGAATGAGCACACCGGTAAGCGGAAGCCCCGTATGGGCATTCTGGCCGATGTCCGGCGGCTGGCTGTGCAGACATGTGTATGACCATTATCTCTACACGGGCGATACGGAATATCTGAAGAACACCGCCTATCCCCTGATGAAAAAGGCCGCAGAGTTCTATCTTGATATACTCGTTGAGGACAAGGACGGCTACCTAATCGTTGCGCCCTCAACCTCACCCGAAAACAATTACATCAGTGCCGAAAACGGCGAAAGAACCGCAATCTCGCAGACTACCACCATGTCAATGGCGATTGTCAAGGAGCTTTTCAAAAACTGCATAGGTGCGTCAAAGGTGCTCAAAGCCGACGGCAAATTCGCAAAGGAGCTTGAGGACACTCTGGCTAAGATGCTCCCCTTTAAAACCGGAAATGACGGCAGACTGCTTGAATGGTACAATGACGAAAAGGAAAGCGAAGTCAATCACAGGCATGTTTCACACCTGTTTGCCCTGCATCCGGCACACCTTATAACCCCTGAGGATACGCCGGAGCTTGCAGCCGCCTGCCGCAAGACTCTTGAAAAACGCGGCGACAACGGCACGGGCTGGAGCCTCGGCTGGAAGATAAACTTCTGGGCGCGTCTTCAGGACGGCGACCATGCGCTCAAGCTCATTGATATGCAGCTTCGTCCCACCGGCTTCCCCGGCTTCAACTACTCGTCGGGCGGCGGAACCTATCCGAACCTGTTTGACGCACATCCCCCCTTCCAGATTGACGGAAACTTCGGCGCAACAAGCGGTATCGCCGAAATGCTCATGCAGTCACGTGAAGGAAAAATTCTGCTTCTCCCCGCACTTCCCGCCATGTGGAAGGACGGCGAGATAAAGGGTCTGCGCGCGATAGGCAATGTGAAGGTTGACATAAGCTGGAAGAACGGGAAGCTCGACAAATACGAAATTCACGGTAACACCAAGGGCATTGATATCATTTACTGCGGCAAGAAGATAAACTGAAAAAAGCGGTCACTCCGTGCTTAGGAGTGACCGCTGATTTTATGTTTACATTTTTTCTATCCGCTTTGTGAGCCTGTACATCTGCTCAATTTCCATTTTGCGATTCTGTGTGAATTCCGCAGGATTCCTTGAACGCGTATGTATGCCTATGGGTACACCGTCAAGTCCCATATAATATTTTGCATTTACCGGGTAGCACTGGCACTCCGCAACCGAGAAGAAGCCGACAATATCCTGAAGCTGCTGTGCGCGCTCGGGCTGCGTTTTATATATTTTGCAAAGCTCATAATAAAGCTCGGGATGGAAATTTCCCATAACGCCGGAAAAACCCGCGCAGCCGAGTTTAAGGCTTTCAAGAAGGGTTGCGGAATTAGCGTTGAATATCTGCAAATCCGAGCCCTCAACAGCGGCAAGCTTGTCCTTGATTTTGCCGAGGTCGCAGCAGGTGTCCTTGAGAAATTTGAAGCGTCCGCTCTGCGCCATCTTTTTGAGCACATACGGAGTAAGCTCACGCTTATAAGGATAGGGGCACTCATATACGCCGAAGCCTATACCGGGAAGTGCATCCATGACGTGCTTCATGTTCGCCCACAGCACATCATCACTTTCATCCTTGTCGGCAAAGCGGTTGGATATGAAAACGTAGGCGTCTATGCCGGTTTCTATAAATGCCTTTGCCTCTTTTATCTGGGTGTCAAGGTCGTCCGCGGTATGACCCGACGCAACAACCGCCATACCCTCCGGCTTGTGCGCCATGATGAATTTCAACAGCTCAAGGCGTTCCTCAAACGAGAGAAAGAATATTTCACTTGACTGGCAGATTGCAAATATTCCGTCAACCTTGCCCTTATACCATTCAAGCACGGCAAGAACGCCGTCATAGTCGATTTTGTTGTCATCGGTAAATGGAGTTATCATTGTCGGATAAACTCCGCACGGTATCTGTTTTATCATGAGCACTACCTCCGAATATTTTTGTCCGTTAAATAATACCACAGTACTCATACGAATACAAACAAAAACAAATAAAAATATTTAAAATTATAGACTTTTCCCGCCTTTTGTTGTAATGTTATTATACACATATAATTATCGGAGGTAAATGTCATGCCCGGTGTACGCCTTTATGAAAACAAAGATAAGCCCTATGTCCAGAAGGTATGCCTTGAGAATGCCGGAAAAGGTATAATAAATGCCGATTACCGAAAATTCATTCTCACCATGTTCTGCAATTACTACATAGAATGTGAACCCGAAAACTGCTTTGTCGCAACCGATGACAACGACATCGCAATAGGCTACACCATCTGTGCAAAGAATTTTGATGCCTATATCAAACGCTTCATGAAGGAATATTTCCCGGACATCCCCGCGAAATACAAGGCCGGTGCTGTTGCAGAAATTTTCGCTCACGCGATATTCAGAAAAAAGTACCCCGCACATCTCCACATTGATATTTCCGACAAATTTCAGCGCCGAGGACTCGGACACAAGCTCATAGACGCCCTCACCGAAGCACTGAAGGAATATGACGTGCATTCGGTTATGCTTGTGGTCGGTTCCGGTAACGAGCAGGGACGCAATTTTTATAAAAAATACGGTTTTTCCGAAATCGCGAACCTTTCCGCTGGAATAGCGATGGGAATAAAATTCTGACTGTGCTTTGAGGAGGCAACCCCGATGAACATACCGGCAGCAATATTTTTTGTTACAATTTCAATTTTTTCCGTATCCTACGGCTGGGGCATGAGAGGGACCACCATCGGCGGCGAAAAGGGTGCAATGCTTCCCGGCGCAATCATGGGCTTGCTTATTGCAATCTTTTCGGGCTCCCCTGTTCTGATTGAAAGCTCGTGGTATCTTTCCGCTCTCGGAGCACTCGGCATGTACTTCGGAGGCTGCATGACCTACGGTGAAACCCTCGGCCTGTCAATGGATAAGCATCCGGCGGAAAACATGAAAAAGGGCATGCTTGCGCTGTTTGTAAAGGGCTTTTTGTGGTTCGGCATATTTGCCGCAACGGTAAGCATGGGTATAAGCGTGCTCAGCGGAACCATATACACACTCAAGGATATTGCCGTACTGTTTGCCCTTATGCCTGTGTTTATGCTTGTGTTCTGGCTGCTTCTCAACAAGCCGCTCAACCCCGGAAAAGGGAAATATCCGAAAATATATTTTTCAAAAACACGCCAGGAAAGCTGGGGCGCACTCTTTGGTCTTCTGCTTCTGCTTGTCGGCTTTGCGGCAATAAAAGGGAACATGTATACGGTTGTCTACACACTCCCCTGTGCGGCGGTCGGCGGCTTCGGATGGATGTTTTCTCAATGGATGCAGATACTTGCCAAGTGGCCGCGCAAAAACGGCGAATTTATCTTTAAAAATGCCCGGCAGCTCGGTCTTATGGAGCCGTGGAAGATTATGGAATGCTTCCTCGGCGGCTTCGGAGGCTTTGGCTTTTCTGTTGCGTTTCTTCTCACGCAGGACAAATATTTCAGGCCTCTTGCCGACGCGATTGAAGCAAACGGTATATGGTCGCCGCTCGGCTCGTACGGTAAAATTTCCGCAATCGTGTGGATACTGCTCATCGGCGTGGATATGATACAATATTTTATAAAGATACCCGTCACAAAAGCCGAGCTGAAAAAGCTGCTTACACTGACGCTTATCAGCAAAGAGGAGTATGACAAATCCATCGGCAGCTGCCCTGAAACCGCTCCCGCCGCCTACTCAAAATACAGAAAGCTGTGCGAACACGCGGAGATGGCAATTTACGCCGTTATTCCGTTGCTGCTCGTGTTCCTCGGAAGCGGCGACGCAGCGGCGCTCGTATCATTTTTCATTGTGTATATAGTCGTGGTTCAGGAAACCTGCTTTGACCTGTTTAAGGGCATAAGGTTTCAAAAGTTCTTTAAAATTGTGTTACTGCTTTTCGGACTCGGAGTTGTTCTTGCGCAGCTTATATACGGTGTGAGTGTGCCCGCTGAGATAACATGGTTTATGTACGGCGTGTTCTATGAGGCGATAACCCTCGCGTGGATACTTCCGCAAAGCTCAAGAGTCAGGCAAAACACAAACGGCTTCAAGGAATTTGCGTTCAACAGCGAGTTCATTGCCGTGCACGGCTACTTCCTGCTGTGTGTGGCGTTTATGTGTGTTTCGATGACCGTGCTGTTCTGAAAAATATGTAAAAAATAACGCCTGCCGCTCGGCAGGCGTTATTTTATTTATTCTTTCCCGCTCCCGGCTTTTTCTTATGCTGTCTTCGCTGAGCCTTGAGCCTGAGCTTTTCCTCTTTCATCTGCCTGAGCTGCTCATCGGAATATTTACGGATTCTCACATTCATGACGATAACCCACACCACGGCAGCAATAACAAACGGAATTGACACCCAGAACCATTTCGGTATTTCCTCTTCCTCCACAACCGTATCATCATCCGAAATGCCTGTGTATGTCTCATTCACATCCACAACGAGCTTGAAGTCGGTGGTCGTTTCCTCCTGCTGAGGAGCACTGCTTGCAAAGGCACACAACGACGCGAAAAAAATCAGCAACAGCGCCGCCGGCACAGAAAGCATAATTTTTCTTTTCAAGCCTCTCACCTCCGTAAACGGTGTGGTTATTTTGCCATACCTATTTCTTTGTATATCCTTATACGTTCGGTTATGTCCGGATATTTTTTCTCCGTTGCCGTCGAAAACATGGAATCGCGCAGGCTCAGTGTTGCCGCCTTTTCATGCCCGATGAGTGCCCAGGTCGCATCAATGAGATGGTCAAAATTTCCGGTTTTAAGCGCCTCGCAGACGAAGCTTTGGCGAGGCGAATTTATATCCTCTCCGCTTATCTCGAAAAAGCCGTCACGCGCACACATCAGACGTATGCGTTTGAGCTGTTCGGGTGTGTTTCGGGTGGGCATATAGGTTACAGCGTTGAATTCAAGCCGTTTGAGCTGATAAAACAGCTCGCTGATGTATTCATCCTCAAACTTCTGGGCACGCTTGTCACCCGTGACGGAGTTGCCGACATCGCCGAGATATGCGTATGCCGATATCGCACCTATATCCTTTGCAAATTTTACAAACTCGGATATATCCGGGCACTCCTCGTCCGCATCAACATAAATTTTACTTACCAGCTCACTTTTCATTATGCCGAGCAAATCGTATTCATAATACGGACTTTCCGAATCGAGCAAAAACGCGCTCTGCTTTCCCGAAAGCTTGATTTTCATATCCTGTGTAAGAAAATCGACAAGCGCCTGTCCTTTGCCGTATTTTTCAATAAGCTTTAGCCCGAGAGCAAAAAGTATGTGCCTTTCGGTAACGCTGCCCGTATCCGCATTCTGAGAAATCGGAAGAACATCCGCATCAAAATCCACGCTGACTCCGAAAAAGCGCATCAGACCGTTTATATTGTTCACCATTTTACGGTTTCTGATATTCCTTTTTTCACGGTAGGGCGCAAGGAAGGCGTTTGCGGAAAAAATCATTGAATGAGGTATGCCGTGTACGGCAACATACGCAATGCCGTTCTGGTCGGGATTGTTTATACGCTTCGAGGCAAACGGCAAGCCGTCGCATTTAACGCGGCACTCAAAGCCACAGGTTATGGGCATTGATGCAATTTCGCCGGCTTTTATAAATTCGTCCATACCGCCCACGGAATCATGGTCCATAATTCCGGCGGTCACAAGTCCGGCGCGGTATGCCGCCCAGACCGCCGCGCTGGGCGAATACGGTGAGAACGAGTATGTGGTATGTATATGATTGTTAACGCCGCCGTTGGGAACGGCAGGCGGTATTTCTCCGTTCTTTATCTTTTTGAATAGCTCTGAAAGAGCCGCGAGACGCGCCTGTTTTTCAGGTGCATTGAGTTGAGCGATAAGCTGTTCCATATCTGAGGTTGTTCCTTTCAAAAAATACATTCGAGAAGCTGTTCTTTGCTTACCCCTTTAATATACAGTCCGACATCGGTGTGTGTCAAGACATCCGATATGAACTTTTCGTTATGGGGCTGTGAATTAAGGAGGCTTTCAAGCCCTGAGACGTCAAGCTGCGAAAAGAAATCTCCGCATATTGAGCAATCCTTTATTTTTCCCTGCTCCACATTGAAGCTTACGCGCACACTGCCGCCGGGAAATCTTTTTTCCTTTGAAAATGAGTACTGAGGGGACGCGCCGTAGTTCCATTCCCAGGTTGAATATTTTTTATCGCGCAGGTCGTTTATCGCCTGTATATCCTCACTTGAAAAAGAGTATTCGACTGCACCGAGGGCTTTTGTTACATACCCGGCGAGAAAATCCTCAAACTGCTCCACGGTCATTTGTACGCCGAGATGCTCCGAAATATTCGTGACCCTCGACGGCACCGATTTCACACCCTTGGAGCTTATTTTTTCCGCCGATACCTTCAGCACGCTTGCAAGACCCGATATATCCGAGCAAAACAGCAGCGTGCCGTGGTGCAGAAGTCTTCCGTTCCTGACGCACTGAGCGTTTCCGGAAAACTTTCTGCCGTCAATTTCAAGGTCGTTTCTTCCGTTTAGAGAGGCGTCCACCTTCAAAAGTGCAAGCGCGTCGGTTACGGGCTGTGCAAAGCGTCTGAAATCGGCAAAGACATCGGTACGCGAGTTTGAAATAAAGGTGTAGTTGAGGTTGCCGGAATCGTGAAAAACCGCACCGCCTCCGGTAAGTCTGCGCACGACCTTTACACCGCGGCGCTTGACCTCGTCCGGGTTGATTTCGGAGAGTGTATTCTGATTTACACCCACAACGACCGTATTGTCATTCTGCCAGAGCATGAAAAACTCCTCGCTGCGTGAGCAAAGCAGATACTCCTCGGCTGCAAGGTTGAAATACGGGTCACGGTACGGATTTTTTATAAACAGCATAACATTCTCCCGGGGCGCCCGTATTCGCGGACGCCCCGTTTCGGTGTTTTTTATACGCCGAGCTTTGACTTTCTGAGCTGCTCGACTGTTGTGTAGTTCTTTGTCGGGGTATAGCCGGCGATGGGCATGATTTTTTCATGGATGGCATCTATTATCCAGTTGACCTGGGGGAAGAATTCCTTCTCATACTCGTGAGCCGGAGTAATCCAGTTCTGCGCACCGACAACCACGGGCGGTGCATCGAGATAGTCGAATGCCAGCTCGGAAATGTTACGTGCAAAGTCATTAAGCACCGAGCCCCTTGCGCACGCGTCACTTGCAAGAAGGATTTTGCCCGTCTTCTTGACGGATTCGATGACCTTCTCGTAGTTAAACGGCACTATTGAGCGCGCGTCTATAACCTCTGCGGAGATGCCGTACTTTTCCTCAAGCTCCTTTGCCGCGTCAAGCGCCTTGTAGAGCGTTGCGCCGACGGTGAGAATCGTGAGGTCTGAGCCGACTCTTTTTACATCCGGCTCGCCGAAGGGAATCTCGTAATTCTCCTCGGGTACGGTGTCATGGAACATCTCGCCCATGTCGTATATTTTCTGACTCTCAAAGAACACCACGGGGTCGGTGCCGTTGAGTGCGGAGATCATAAGACCCTTCGCGTCATAGGGGGTTACGGGGAAAGCGACCTTCAGACCGGGCATGTGTGCGGGAAGCGCGGTCCAGTCCTGCGAATGCTGTGCGCCGTATTTTGAACCGACCGAAACGCGCAGCACAACCGGCATCTTGAGAAGTCCGGCACTCATCGCCTGCCACTTTGCCATCTGATTGAATATTTCGTCACCGGCTCTGCCGATGAAGTCGCAATACATAAGCTCTGCAATAACTCTGCCGCCAGCCAGACCGTAGCCGACAGCCGAACCGACTATTGCCGCCTCGGATATGGGAGAGTTAAAGAGTCTGTGATACGGAATAGCCTCGGTAAGCCCTCTGTAAACGGCGAAGGCTCCGCCCCAGTCGCGCACATCCTCACCGTAGCTTATGAGGGTGGGGTCCTCATAATACTTGCTGTGGATTGCCTCAAAAAGTCCGTCACGGATGTTGTACTGCTTGATTTTCGGAACGGGCTTGCCGTCCTTGTCAACATTTGAGCGCACCTTGCCGGCTATCTGAGCCACACGCGGGCTTTCCTCTTTCTTAATGAGAACGTCGGGCTTCCTTTCGGTATCCATGCTCGGAATCCTCATGTTTGAGAACATGAGCTTTTCGATGGCATCCGGCTCCTTGGAATAATCGGTGAAGGGAGAATATTCGGGATCTCTTGCGAGGTTGAATATCTTGAGGTTTCTCTCCTTGACCTCCTCCCATATCTTCTCAAACTCGTCATCGGACGCAACGCCCGCCTTGACAAGCTCTTTTCTGAAGTTCACCAGCGGATCCTCCGCTGTCCACGCCTCCATCTCCTCCTTGGTTCTGTAGGAGGATGCGTCCGATGTGGAGTGACCGGAATATCTGTATGTAACAACATCCAGAAGTGCCGGACCCTCGCCCTTGAGCAGAAGCTCCTTCTTGCGCTTTACGGCGTCGATAACGGCCAGCGGATTGTAGCCGTCAACTCTTTCGGAATGAAGCTGCTCGGGATTTATGCCGGCGCCGAAGCGTGCAAGCATCTGATAGCCCATGGTTTCACCGTAGGTCTGTCCGCCCATGCCGTAGTGGTTGTTATTGAAGTTGAACAGAATGGGAAGTCCGCCCTTGTGAGCCTCGTCCCAAAGCATTTTGCACTGATCCATCGCCGCAAAGTTTATCGATTCGTAAACAGGTCCGCAGCCGAGGGAGCCGTCACCTGCGTTTGCAATGACTATGCCCTTCTTCTCGTTAACCTTTTTATAGAGTGCAACGCCGAGTGCAACGGGCGCGGAGCCGCCGACGATGGCATTGTTCGGATAAATTCCGAAGGGAAGGAAAAATGCGTGCATTGAGCCGCCGAAGCCCTTGTTGAAGCCTGTATCGCGGGCAAAAATCTCACTCATTGCTCCGTAAAGCAGGAAGTCACGCGCAAGGTCCTTTACGCTGTTGGTTGATTGCTTACCCTCAACCTTTTTGAGTATCTTACCGCCGAAGAAGCTCTCCATAACCTCCATGAGCTCCTTGTCGGAAAGCTTATTTATTGCGGAGAAGCCCTTCGCAAGTATCTCACCGTGGCTTCTGTGCGAGCCGAGGATAAAGTCATCAATATCAAGCGCATACGCCTGACCGACAGCCGCCGCCTCCTGACCTGCGGAAAGGTGGGCGGGACCTGCATAGGAAAAGTCGATTCCGCGATACTTCGCCTGAACCTTGATTTCCATGAGCATGCTCTCAAACTCGCGGATATTTGCCATATCTCTGTATATGCGAAGGAAATCCTCGGTCGAATAGTTTGCTTTTTCTTCCTTGATTGTCTTCTTATAGGCGTTTACAGGGATATCTGTGAAGGTGATTTTGCCGCTTTTTCTCATCTTTTTGGGGTCTACATATAAGCTCTTTGGCATGATATTCTCTCCTTTATATTATCGTCATTTCAGACATTTATTTGAAAGATTCCTTCGCGAATTATCTCACATACGGACGGATGCGGGAAAACGAGCTGCTTGATGTCATCAATTCTCATCTGCGTTTCAATAAAGGTGCCTACGCCGTAGATTATCTCGGAGGCATAGCCGCCGATTATATGTGCGCCGATTATGGTCTTGTACTTTTTATTGAACACAATTTTGCATATTCCGTCGCCGCCCTCGTTTTCGGCAACATATCTGCCGCTGTACTTCATGGTGAGGTTTACCTCCTCGGCGTCTATCCCCTTTGCCTTTGCCGAATCGAGCGTTTCACCTATACAGGCGACCTCCGGGTTTGTGTAAATAACCGCGGGAATGGCGGAATATCTCATGATATCTTTTTTGCCGAGAATGTTATTCACGGCAACCTCGGATTCCCTGTAAGCGGTATGAGCGAGCATGCTCGTGCCGTTCACATCGCCCGTCGCCCACACTCCGGCAACGTTGGTTCTGCCGAATTCATCGGTCTTTATTGCGCCGCGCTCGGTATAAACGCCTATGGTTTCAAGCCCTATACCCTTTGTCACGGCGCGTCTGCCGATGGAAAGAAGCACCTTTGACGCGGGCACGGTCTTTATTTCGCCGTTCTCCTCAAAGGTTACCCCGTCGGCTTTCACCTCGGTCACGCGGCAGCCCAGACGGAATTCCACGCCCTTCTTTTCATAGTTTTTCTGAAGTATGGCTGAAATTTCCCTGTCGGTCGGACCGGCAATCTTGTCAAGCATTTCAATTACAGTGACCTTGCTGCCGACCGAATTGAAATAGGATGCCATTTCAAGCCCGATTACTCCGCCGCCGATTACGGCGAGGGTGTCGGGTATCTCACGAAGGTCGAGTATTTCACGGTTTGTCATCACGAAGCCCGATTCAAGCCCTTCCTTGAGTCCGGGTATCGGTGGAACAGCTGCCTCTGAGCCTGTGCAGATAAGAAGCTGCCTGCCCTCATATACGGTGTCACCCACCTTGACCGCAAAGCCGGAATCCACTCTGCCGGTTATCTCGCCGAAGCCTTCAACAACCTGAACATGATTCTGCTTCATCTGCATTTTTATACCGCTGACAAGCTGCTTTACGACCTTGTTCTTGCGGTCGATGACAAACGACTGGTCGATTTTAACATTCTCCGCCGAAACGCCGTACTTCGCGCCGTGCGAAGCATAGTCGAACACCTTTGCGGAATTGAGCAGACTTTTCGAGGGTATGCAGCCCTCATTCAGACAGACTCCGCCGAGTGCTCTTTTTTCAATCAGCAGAGTGTTCAGCCCGCCGTGTCCGGCTCTCTCTGCGGCGAGATAGCCCGCCGGGCCGCCGCCGATAATAATAATGTCGTACATTTATTCCGCCCCCTTATATCGCCATAAGCAGCGTGAAGCTTTCAAGATTAGCCGTAAGCTCCTTGAGGAAGCGTGCCGCGTCTGCGCCGTCAAGCGCCTTGTGGTCGAAGGTTATCGAAAGACCCATTGAGGGATAAAGCTTCATTTCGCCGTTTACGGATTTCACCTTCTGCTGAATGCAGCAAACACCGAGTATAGCCGTCTGCGGAGGATTTATAATAGGCGTAAAGCTCTCCACTCCGAGCGTTCCGAGGTTGCTGACGGTAAAGGTTCCGCCGGTGAGCTTGTCGGGATTTATCGCTCCGCTGCGAACCTCCGATGCAAGAGCCTTTGACTGAGCCGATATTTCATTCAGCGAGAGCGTGTCTGCGGAGAATATCGTGGGCACCATAAGTCCTCTTTCGGTATCCACCGCCATGCCGAGGTTGACATGCCTGAAGAAATGCATCTCATCCCCTATGCGGTTGGCATTGAGCAGCTTATGATTTTTAAGAGTACGCGCCACGGCGTACATTATCATATCGTTTACGGTTATGTTGCCAAGACCCAGCGCCGCGCCCTTTTCCTTTATTGTCACACGAACCTTCTGCAGCTCGGTTGCGTCAAATGAGGAATTGAGTGTAAGCTGTGCCATAGAGTTGAGTGATTCACCCATGGTTTTCGCAATGACCTTACGCATATTTGAGAGCTTTTCAACCGTAACATCCTCAGCGCACGAGGGCGTGATTTCGGAAGAAAGCTCCGCGCAGGCAAGGTCGTGAGGCATTATCTTGCCGCCGATTCCGGTGCCTGTAACAGAGTCGGGAATTGCGGACGCGTCAACACAGGCGTGTACGGTTTTTCCGGCGTCAATAAGTGCTCTTATATCGCGCTCGATTATTCTGCCGTCGGGACCTGTCGCGGCAACAAAGCGCATATCGGCTCCGCTGCTCTGTGCGAGAGCCTTCGCTCTCGGTGAAATCTTCATTCTGCCCTCGGCATCCGCCGTTGCGGTAATCACCGGTGCTGCCGCCTCAACAGCCGCCGCTGCCGGCGCTGTCTGCGGTGCCTGTTCGGGCTGTGCCTGCTCCGACTGCGGAGCAAATCCCGCGACACTCTCGCCGGAATTGCCTATAACACAGACATTTGCAAGGCAGGGAACCTCATCACCGTCATTGAAAAAGATTTCAAGAAGCGTTCCCGCCTCCTTGGCCTCCTCCTCAAATGCCGCCTTATCGGTTTCATAGCTGAAAAGCACATCGCCGAGTGCGACGGTGTCCCCCTTCTTTTTCAGCCACTTCGTCATTATACAGCTTTCCACGGTGATACCGGGCTTGGGCATAATGATTGCTTTTGCCATATATTTCATCCTTTCTCAAAATGAATACTTTTTAATTGAGCATTACCTGACCGCCCGTTACCGGGAGAGCCTGTCCGGTTTCGTATTTCTGTTCCACAATGTAGAATATTGCCCTTGAAACATCCTCCGGCAGACAGCCTCTGTTGAGAGGAACCTTTGACTCGTAAAAGCGCTTCACATCCTCAACCGTTTTTGCGCCCTTGACCTTGCCCGCCTTGAGATACTGCACAAACAGTCCTCTTTCGGGGTCGCACCACAGCGGCCCGTCGAGGAAGTTGCCCGGGCAGACGGAATTGACTTTTATATTGTAGGGTGCAAGCTCAAGCGCAAAGCTCTGAGTAAGACCTATGCCGCCGAATTTACTGCCCGCGTAGGCGAAATTCTTGTTGCTGCCCTCAAGTCCGGATTTTGAATTTATCTGAATGATATCAAACATCTTTCCGGGTGCGCATTCGTGCTGGATTTTCATTATCTTTGACGCATACTTTGCACCGAGGAAATATGCTGTATAGTTGACTTTTGTGACAAGCTCAAACGCTCCCGTCTGCATCTCATCGAGGGTACCTGCCTTGACTATTCCGGCATTGTTGACAAAAATATCAAGTCCGCCGTATTCAAGCACAGTGCTCTGAAGCATCGCCTTTACGGACTCCTCATCACCGGCATTGACGCACACCGCAAATGCCGCACCCTTGCCGTAGACCTCACAGAAGCCGTCGGCTGTTGCCTTTGCGCCGTCATAGTTGAGGTCCGCTATTGCGACATAAGCGCCCTGCTTTATCATATCCTCGGCTATGCCCTTGCCGAAGCCCTGAGCCGCGCCTGTAACTATTGAAATTTTGCCGTCAAGACGCTTTCCGGCATCCGCCGAGAGCGCTATCTTCTGACGGTAGGATTCAACCTCCCAGTTCCTGATGAAATCAATATCCTCAGCCGACATGAACTGTCCGCCGCCGAAATTCAGGGCGTAGACGGATATTTTTATCTCATCAAGGAAGACGTCGCGCGCGATATCCGCCTCTTTTTTTGTTTTGCCGGCGCAGAACATGCCCAAGCCCTCGACAAATATGATTTTGGGCTTGCAGGAAAAGCTCTTGCGATACTTTTCAATGCCGTCCGAAACAGCCTTGAAAAGCGCCTGAGAGGTCGCCTGTGCCTTTACGTACAGGGGTGTGTGCCTGCAATAGACCATGTGGTCCGGAGTAAAAGGAAGCTCCACTGACTTGAACTGCTCATAGGATGATGCCAAGCGCGCGGTTTCCTTGTTGCAGGTGAAATTCACAACCGCATTTTCACCGTCGGATGAGAGCGCCTCCCTGATGAGAGGTGCTGTCTGTGCCGCAGTCTGAGCATCAAAATCAACCGCGGAAAAATCAGGCTTCTTTTTGAGCTTCTTTGCGATTTTATCCATGACCGAAGCGACAAGCACATCAAGCTCCGCGCAGGTGTCGGCAGCAAAGAATATACCGTGGTTTTCTATGAAGAGGACATCCGGCTCACGCGAGTTTACCGCACGGTAGTCCTCAATAACCCTCTTTGTGTCACGGGCGAGAATATAGCCGGGCTTTGTAGCCTTTATCCACGCCGCTTTTTTACCGAAAATGGCCTTAACCGTCTTTTCGCTGTCGGGACTGCAGGTTATGCCGTTCACCGCCGCGGGATGAACATGCAGAACATACTTCTGAACAAACAGGTCATGCAGCGCGGTTTCGACGCTCGGCCTTTTTGTGCTGCTCTCAGGAAAACGCGACGCCATTAAATCCTCAAGCACCCGCGCCTCTCTGAGCGCCTCATCCTGCGGATATTCGGTACTCCACATCTTTGACAGCTTTTTACGGTCGATTTTCACAAAGCCGTCCTGCGTGATTGTTGCAAGCGTTGTGCCTGAGCCCTTTATGTATAGCTCCTTTGCGGTTTTGAACGAGGTATTGCCTCCGCCGGCGAGCACAAACTCAGGGTTCGCGCCGTATTTGTTTGACATTTTTACAAGGTCTTTTACGCTCATCGTGATATCTCCTTTATATTGCCTTTGCATTGGCTAAAAGATATTTTTCAGCCTCCGCGCTCCAAAGTCCGTTATTGGCCTTTACAATTTCAGCAAGCCTTGCAAACACGGGGTCGTTTTCGCCGAGTGCGGCAAAGTCCGCAAGAGCTGTGAGAGGCATGGATATATTGGTATATATAAGCTTCTTACCGCCCGGAATTTTCGGAAGCGACTTGGTTGTTTCCGGTACGCAGTCAAGCCCGCCGACATGGGTTATCATTACCTCCGGGAAAAGCTCCTTTTTCTCCATCATGTGAAGCGATTCTATCATATCCGCGGTGTTTCCTCCGGAGGTGCCGACGATATGGGTTCCGGCATAGTGCACGCGATAGAAGTTGAACATCGCCGAGAACTCCGGCTTGGTCGGACCCGCAAAGAAATTCATGCAGCCGCCCTTGGCAAGTATTGCGTCACCCTGCTCGACAACGGGCTGTACCGGAGCGTAAACAAACACATCGTCATAGCCCCTGCCGTCTGTAAGTGACATGAGATGAGCCACAGCATCCCCGCTCTCGGCGGTATTGACGTACACAAGCTTTACGCCCTGCTTCGCCGCGTACTCAGGCGAAAAGATAGATGCGGCGCGCTCAAGACGCGCGGTGTCGATATCCGTAACCACAAGCAGCGAGGGCCTCAATTCACCCGCAAGCGCATAGTTGATTGCGCCCAGACCCATAGGACCCACACCTGCCAATATTGCAGCATTTCCGCCGTGCTTTATGCCCATCTCATGGACATACTCGCCCTGCCTGACGTGGTAGTTTGCGTGATAACCGCCGACTATGCACGACATCGGCTCTGCTAGCGAGCCGTAAAAGAACGCGTCCCCCGCATAGGGAAGCAGGCAATCCATGAGCATAACCTCCTCAGGTATGACAACATAGGTTGCGTCGCCGCCGATATAGCGAAAGGAGTAGCCCGGTGCGTCCAGCGAGCCCTTGTAGTTGAGGGCGGGCTGAATGGCAAACTTCTGACCCGGCTTGAACTTATCGCTCCACTTAGCGCCGACTTGAACAATTTCGCCGCAGAATTCATGACCGATAATTACCGGATTTTCCGCAACATCCGAGGGCACTCTCGCGTGCTCCTCGCCCTGCACCGTCGCTTTATAGGAGGACATACACAGGCTGTCCGATATTATGTGAGCAAGAATTTCACCGTCGGTTATCGCGGGAAGCTCAAACTCCTCAAGGCGTAAATCGTTTTTTCCGTAAAGTCTGACCGCTTTTGTTTTCATCATACTTTCTCCTTTATTCACAGATAAACTCCACACCGTTGTCCGTAACATGGTACAACAGCGCGGAGTCGAGAGGTTTATTGCATATCAGCACATCGGCATCGGACACGTCCGCAAAGGTAAAGGGAAGCGTTTTATCCACCTTTGTGCTGTCCATAAGGATAATAACCTTTCTCGCCTTGCTTATGACGAGCTTCTTCAAATCGCATTCACTGCGATTGCCGCAGGAAAAGCCGCCGGATATGGAGAAGCCGGACGCCGCCATAAATGCGAGGTCTATGTTTATGTCCGCCATGAATTCCTGTGCGCCGGAGCCTGACAATGCAAGGTTATCCCGATTGAGATTGCCCCCCACAAGGCTGACCGCCATGCCCGCCCTGTTTATCAGCTCAAGCGCGATATTCGGTCCGCTTGTAAACACGGAAAGACGCATCGGAGGCAGCTGCTGAGCCATGCTCATTGCAGTTGTACCGGCGTCTATATAAACACTCCTGCCTTCATCGAGATAGCGGCAGGCAAGTCTTCCGATTTTTATTTTTGCGTCCCCGTTTTGCACAGCACGAGTCCAGTAGGCAGGCTCCACGCCATCCTCGCCGCTCTGAGCGGCTATCTGCCGGACCGATACCGCGCCGCCCTTGACACGTATCACCGCCCCGAGCCTCTCAAGATGCTCAAGGTCGCGCCGCAGCGTCATGGATGACACTCCGGGATACTTTTCTTCAAGCTCTTTTAGCGTGACATGCGAGTGCGTGTCGGCAAGTTCTTGAATTTCTTTTCGGCGTTCAGAGTACATAAGCCCTCCAAAACTGTTAAAAAATCACACTTTTTGCTAAAACTGTTATTTTTTTACATCCACAGTTTACCACATCCTATATATATAAGTCAATAACTGCGGAAGGATTTTTTAAACAATAATGTAAAAAACTCCCGGTTTTTAATAATTTGTGAATTTACCAAAAAAATATTGACTATCAGTCAGTTTTGCGGTAGTATATGGATACAGCAAAACTGACCGACAGTCATTTTGATTGAACAAACTGCTTTATAAAGGAAGTGACAGCAATGACGGTAGATGAAAAAAAGAACCTCAAGCGTGCGAACATAATAGAAGCCGCTTATAAGCTTTTCACAAAACAAAACATAAACACCACCGCGATAGATGAGGTTGTAAAGGCCGCCGGCATTGCAAAGGGCACATTTTATCTTTACTTCCGCGACAAATACGACCTGCTCGACCAGCTCATACTTTTCAAATCGTCCGAGCTTATCAGCCTGACGCTTGAGCGTCTGAGATATGAAAAGCAGCAGAGAGAAATAGAGCTGTCCGAACAGGTGATATTCTTTGTCGATTCAATGATAGACCGTTTTTCGGAAAACAAGCCTCTTCTTGCGCTCATGAGCAAGAACCTCTCGCTTACACTGCAAAACTTGAATTCGCTTGACAGCGGCGAGCTTCAAAGCGCACTCTCGGAGATAACCGATGCCTGTGTTGAGCGCGGAGTTCCCCGTCGGGAGGTACGCAACACCCTTTATGCGATAACCGACATGGTTGCGTCCGTCTGCTGCGATTCGATTCTTTACGAGCGGCCGTGCCCGATATCCGAAATGAAGCCGATTCTGTTCTCGATAATAAAAAAAATCATATAGTATCATGCGGGCTGCACGCCCGCCGCCGAAAGAAGGTATAACTTTCATGAATAAACTTGCGCACTTTATAACACACCGGCCCAAGCTGATAATAATCATCTCGCTTCTGCTGCTCATTCCTTCGGTTATCGCATACGCCAATACCTTTGTAAACTACGATATCCTCTCGTATCTGCCCAAGGAGCTCGACTCCGTAAAGGGCACAACGATACTTGACGAAAGCTTCAAAAGCGCGTCAATGTCCATGCTGATTGTTGAGGACATGCCCGCAAAGGATGTTTCGGCGCTCAAGGAAAAGGTCGAGAGCATCGAGGGCGTTTCCGAGGTCATGTGGATAGACGATTTGCTCGGCGCCGGAATTCCCGATGAATTCCTCCCCGACTCGATAAGAGAAATCTTTTACAGTGCCGACGGGCGCTACACGATGATGCTTGTAAAATACAGCGGAGACTCCGCAAGCGCGGACACAATGAAGGCCATAGACAACGTCCGCTCCGTAATGAACAAGCAGTGCTTCCTATCCGGCATGTCCGCTCTGCTCACAGACACAAAGCAGCTTGCCGACCGCGAGGCACCGATTTATATCGCCATCGCCGTGGCAATCGCACTCGTTGTAATGTCGCTTTGCATGGAGTCCTACATTCTGCCGTTTGTGATTCTCGTTTCACTGGGTATCGCGATAATCTATAACATGGGAACAAACATCTTTCTCGGTCAGATTTCATACATAACCCAAAGTATCGCCGCAATATTACAGTTAGGCGTAACAATGGATTATTCGGTATTCCTAATTGACCGCTTCACCGAGGAAAGAAAGCGCTGCCCCGACAGCCGCGACGCAATGGCAAATGCCATAAAGGCCTCGTTTACCTCGCTTACCGGCAGCTCGCTTACAACGGTGTTCGGCTTCCTCGCGCTGTGCTTTATGAAGCTCACACTCGGGCTTGATATCGGTCTTGTAATGGCAAAGGGCGTCGTTTTCGGCGTTGCGACGGTAATTCTTGTGCTGCCGGCATTTGTGCTGCTGTTTGAGAAGCGCATATACAAATACAGCCACAAAAGTCTTATCCCGCGCTTTGACCGCACCAGCAGCTTTGTAACCAAGCACAAAAAGGTTTTTACCGCCGTATTTCTTCTGTTGTTTATTCCCGCATATCTCGCGCAGACACAAACCCAGGTTTATTACGACCTTTCCAGCTCTCTGCCGGAGGATTTGCCCTCTGTTGCCGGACTTGCAACGCTCAAGAGGGAATTCAATATGGCTACAAGCCACTTTGTAATACTTGATGAAAATGACATGACGCAGGGCGAAATCGCCGACCTGACAGACAGTCTGTGCGAAATAGACGGCGTTGAAAAGGTTGTTGCGTACAGTACGTTTGCCGGTCCCGCGATTCCCGACTCAATGGTTCCGGATTCACTCAAGGCAATATGCAAAACCGACGGCAGGCAAATGATACTTGTAAACAGCACCTACTCCCCCGCCACAGACGAGGTAAACGCCCAGATAGACGAGATAACCTCGCTGATAAAATCATACAGTCCGAAC
>LFRM01098256.1_pt1 | contig 103192 bp, 94 predicted proteins | sample 618341 | NCBI WGS metagenome assembly LFRM01 (sample SAMN03654438, study PRJNA283298) | anaerobic digester metagenome | isolation source: pool of bioreactors CSTR01a, CSTR02a, and CSTR03a thermophilic anaerobic... | place: Denmark: Kgs. Lyngby | collected 2014-05-21 | reverse complement strand
TTCCCGCCGTTGTCAAGTACCTTGCCGATGAGCTCAAGTGGAAAAGAGTTGCTCTGGTAAAGAATATCGGGCGGAGTTATACCGAGGGATTGGCTGCCATTTTCAAGCCGGCCCTTTTTAGGAACGGGATTGAAATTGTTAATGAGCAAAAGATAAGAAAAAATGATACCGATTTCAGCGTCCAGGTCAGTTCTCTTAAACAGAGCCAGTTCGATGGCCTGGTCTTTCCCGGTAATAGCCAGGAGGCCTATCTCTTTATGCAGGAAATGCGCAAACAGGGACTGCAGCATGTAGCTGTGGGCGGAGACGGGATGTACACCAGGGAGTTAATCGAATGCGGAGGAACCGCAGTGGAAGGTACCATGGTCTACGCGGGATTCGGGGTGGATCCCAAGAGTATTGAACCTAAAACGCTGGAATTCGTGGAAAAATACAAGGCCCTCTACAATAACCAGACGCCGGATGTTTTTGCAGCCCAGGCATATGACGCGGTAAACCTGCTGGCAGATGCTATCCGGGAAACCGGAAGCGCTGATCCGGCGATTATTAAGGAAAAGCTGGCAGGGACAAAGAACTGGCAGGGCGTCTCCGGGACTATCACCTTTGATCAGGACCGTGAGCCGGTCAAAAGCCCGGTCTATTTGTTGGAAGTAAAAGAGGGGCGTTATGTAGTAAAAGCACCCCTACCGGTCAGTTAATTAACCGACCATCTTCGGAGGTTGTATTTAGTTTCATGAATAAGCTCAGCTGGCAACAGGTAATAGTTATTATATTTTTTATATCCCTTTGTATTTTCCTGGTGAGTTTTAATGTATTAAAACCCCGGGTATTGATTCTCCACAGCTATGCAACTGATTACTCCTGGGTAAATGATGTGAATAAAGGCATTGACGAGGTAATTGGCAAAAAACCCTTTTCGGTAAAATATTATTACCTGGATACAAAGAAGCGCCCGGATACCGGCTATATGACAAACGCGGGGATTGCAGCAAGAAATCTCATTAATAAATGGAAGCCCGATGTAATTATTGCTGTTGACGATGAAGCCCAGATGCTCGATGACCATAATGACTATAAAATGTCTGTAAACTGCCAGCACTTCCTCGCCGGCATGCTGCTGGTGGCCCCGGAGCTGATGTGCTTCTACGCGCCTTACGTCAATTCCTATAAGCGGTACGGCTCCTCTTACGTCACCCCCTGCAACCTGTCCTGGGGTTTAGATAACCGCACAGTGGCTTTCCGGCTGGTTGGCCGGGAAAAAGCTTTCCGTATTGAAAACCGCATCCCCGGGGCCGATGCCAACCCTTACCTGGTGTTTGCCGCGTGCCTGGCCTCAGGCCTGTACGGTATCGAAAATAGGTTAACCCTGTCTTCCCCGCCGGTGTGCGGCAATGCTTATGAAATGCCGGAATTGGAGAAACTACCCGCAAGTTTAATGGCTGCCCTGACTATTTTTGAAAACAGTAAGATTGCCCGGGATTTATTTGGTGAGGACGTGATAGAGCATTACGCAAAGACAGCCCAAACTGAAATAGATCATTTTCTGGCATCCGTAACGGATTGGGAGAGAAGAAGGAATTTCGAGCAAGTATAGGAGCAAAAAACCAGGGGGATTTAATTAAGAAAATGAGTAGCAAGATAAAACCCTTGATGTTAGAGGAGACCAATCAATGTTTAACATCCAATCACTGGATCCTTCGTTGGCAGGGATGTATAAACGGTTTGCTTTTCCCTGGCAGCGGGATAGCTTGCCTGAAAAATGCATGGATCAGCGGGTGGTGGTGCTGGCCGCTTCACGGCTGTTGGAGCCGGCGGGCCTGGTAATTGCCAGTGTTAAACCAGAAACACGGACAGGTATCATCGATTCATTGTTTGTGGGAGACGACTTCCGTAACAGCGGACTTGGAACCGGACTGCTCCTGGCTGCCGAGGAACATTTAAGGGAAAAGGGATGCCGGAGAGTTTCCATCAGCTTTCCATTTGGCCGGAGGGAAACCTCAGCCCTGTGCAGGATCTTGCAGAAATGTGGTTGGGATGAGCCAGTTAAGTCCCATGAAATAGGCAAATTTAAGTTTAATGAATCATTTCTGTGGGTTAACCGGGTTGGTTTTCGCGGTAAGGACAGGGCCATCCCCTGGGATAAGCCGGCGCCTAAAGTTTTAGAAGAAATTAAAAAAGGTGAGGACAAATGGTATCCCCGGAGATTTTCACCTTTCCAGGGAGGGCGGCCTTACCCTGACACCAGCTTCTGGCTCTGTTGTGATGGCGAAATAGTGGGCTGGCTGATTACCGCCCGGGTGGCTGAAGATACCCTGTGTTATGGGATATTTTATATCAGGGAGGAGCTGCAGAGAACGGGGCGGGCTATACCACTACTGGCTCAAGTTATTAGAAAGCAGTTGGAGTTGGGAATAATTTACGGCTGTTGTTCGGTAAATTATCATCCCGACCGCTCCAACCCTAATTTGCGCCTCTTTTATGAGAAACGATTAAAGCCCAATGCCACCTTTTTGGTGGAGTTTTACCAGGCGAAAAAACAATTTTAGTTCAACATTGTGTCACAGTTATTGGCATGGGCTTTTGTGCCCGGTTGTTAGGCAAGCTCAACCGGAAAATTTGCGGAAATTTGTAATGAAAACTCAATCACAACGTATTAACTAAACAGAGAACCAAAAGGGGGTAAAACAAAGATGAGTGAACACCAAAAACCTTTGACCCGCGAGGAATTAGAAAAGAAAATTATCAAAAAAGCGCAATCAGACCATAACTTCAAGAAATTCCTGATGGAAAAGCCGCATGAAGCCATTGCCCAATTTGGCGTTCAAGTCCCCGAAGAAGTCGAAGTTAGAGTTGTCGAAGAGTCAGCTAATGTTGTATATCTGGTAGTGCCGGTTAATCCTGACGAGTTGACAGATGAACTATTGAATGCCGTGGCTGGAGGCGTTGCGGACCCTTGTTTTGATTTTAGTCTCTGTATTGATAAAAAATCTGATTAGAAAGAAAGGTTTTGTAAACTGTGCCTGGTAAAATATGTTCAGATTGAAATACCAATACAAGGTTTATAAAGGTAAACTTATCGCGGCTTAAAACCCTTAATGCACAATTCTAATACTGCAACCCATCAGAAATTTGAAAAGGAAAACTGTAAATAAAAAACAGTTGTTAATTATATTTGTCGCAGGGTACAGACACAAGGCGCCTGCCACCTAAGAAACACTTTTTCAAGGAGCATGTTTGTCAACAAAGACAGGGCGGATTGCCTTGGAATGTACGGCCTGGAGCATTATTTCCGGGTACGGTACCGGCGGGAGAAGAAGTTGAGGGAGGTGAAAAAGTCATAGTATCTTTTTTAAGATGTGTTTTTTTTGCTTGATTTTTTTAGCTTTATTATTTTGAGGAAAGAAAAGTGATAGACAGGAAGCTATAGAAAGAAGGTGAGATAGGGGTATGCGGCTCAACAAAAGAGGCTCAATCCTTATGTTATTTTGTTTATTTTCAATGTTACTGGTGATATACGGCTGTTCTTCCCCAGCAGGTCCAGGCGGCGAACAAAAAGATGCAGGAGAAATTAAAATTGGTGTTGTGGCCATGCTCAGTGGTGACGGGGCGGATTACGGCGTATCCATCAAGCAGGGACTAGAAACCGCCAGAGACAGGATTAACGGTGCCGGGGGAATTAACGGCAAAAAAATCAGCTTGATTATCGAAGATTCCCGCGGCGATAAAGACCAGGCCGTAAAAGCGGTGCAAAAACTGATCAACGAGGACCAGGTGCTGGCCATCATCGGTCCCACCAACAGCGGCGAGATGTTTGCCGTCGGCCCTATTGCCAACGATGCCGGTGTAGTCATTATGGGCACATCCAACACCGTTGAAGGTATTGGTGAGATCGGACCTTATGTATTCAGAAATTCTCTTCCAGAGGAAAACGTGATCCCCGTCACGGTGCGTAAGGCTAAAGAAAAGTTCGGCTTCACCAGAGCGGCCCTGCTGTACTCCAGCAACAACGACTGGGCCACCGGCTCCGCTAAAAGCTTTGAAAAAGCCCTGCAGGAACAGGGAGTGACCATTGTGGAAACCCAGACCTTTGCCGACGGGGATACCGACTTCCAGGCGCAGCTCACCAAAGTGGCGGCGGCAAAGCCCGAAGTCCTGGCTGTTTCCGGTTTGTACAGGGAGTCTGCGCTGCTCTTAATTCAGGCCAGGCAAATGGGCCTCAACCTGCCGGTGATGGGCGGCAACGGGTTTAACGACCCCGAGCTGATGAGGATTGCCGGCGATGCGGCGGAAGGCGCTCTGGTGGGCAGCCCGTGGTTTACCGGCCGGGACGACCCCACGACGCAGGCTTTCGTGGCCGAGTATCAAAAGCGTTACAATGCCGTCCCGAACCAATTTGCTGCTCAGGCTTACGATGCTCTGGGGATTATGGCCGAAGCCCTGAAGGTTGAAGGGGCTGCCGGTGACCGCGCCAAATTCAGAGATGCCCTGTCGGCTATTAAAGATTACCAGGGTGTCACCGGCAAGTTCTCCTTTGACGAAGAAGGCAACCCTTTAATGGATGCAGTGGTACTGGAAATAGTCAATGGTGAGTATCGTGAATTGAAATAGGCTGTTCTGATTATCAGAAGTGGAAAGTCAATGAAGGGCGCGGTTTTTCTTGGGTTTAACACCCGGAGAAACGGAAAAAAGCTCTCTAGCTGGTGTTTTTCAACGGTTTAGAGAGCTTTTCGTTTTGAACCATGCCATGAACCTGGTTTGATCAAATAATTAATCTAGGTTTTTGTTAGGGAAAATGAGTAATTTACATGCAGATACTTGTATGCTAAAGTTTTAGTAACCCCCTGGCTTTGCCATGTAGGGGCTTATATTTAAGGAGGTTTACCCAGTGCTTATTAAAAAGAAATTCCCGGTATTACTGGTAGTTTGCCTGATTGCGTTTATTTCTGCCTTCCTTGTGCCCTGTGGTTTTACTCTGGCGGCAGACGGCGATAAAGTTTTTGATATTATTGAAATCACCGACTTCCATGGCATGCTGGAAGATACTAAAGGCAACCCGGTAGCCGCAGTCATGGCCAGAAACATTAAAGAAATTGTTTACAGCAATCCCGAAAGGACCCTTATAGTTTCCGGCGGCGATAACTATCAGGGCACGGTTTTGTCCAATATGCTGAAAGGCGAGCCGGTTATGCACTTTTTTAATAATATTGGTGTGGCGGTTTCCGCGTTGGGCAACCACGAATTCGACTGGGGACCGGATACAGTAACCGCGCCTGGGATTGCCAATTACCCGATAATTTGTTCCAACCTTTTTTATAAGGGCACCAGTAAAAACGTGTTTGAGCCTTATGCAATTTTTGAAAAGGATGGCATGAAAATCGCCTTTGTGGGCGCTGTTACCGAAGAATTGCCGAATGTAGTGTTGCCCGACCATATCAAAGATTATGAGGTTGGGAACATTGTAGAAAACGTCAGACAGGCAGCCCGGGATGCCAGGGAGAAAGGCGCGCAGATTGTAATTGCTTTAATTCACGCCGGAGACAATAATGACAGCAGAACCGGTCCTGTTTTTGACGTGGCCAACCAGGCTGGTGATGTTATTGACGCTGTACTGGGCGGGCATACTCATACCCTGGTCAATACCACCGCGGCAAACGGTACGCCGGTGGCAATAGCCGGCTCCTACGGCAGGGGCTTTATTGATATGAAGATTACCAGACATGAGGATGGTTCCCTTGATTTCAATACACAGTACATTGCCTGTGACACGGACAACACAGTATTCCCCTATGGGTATAAAGCCCAGTCTCCAGTCGTTGACCAGTCAGTCAACGATATTGTCGAAACTGCTAAAATAAAGGTGGGTTCTGTAGCCAGCCAGGAGCTGGGTGAAACTGATACCGGCCTGAGCACCACCCAGGCAGACTTTCCCTGGGGTGAATCAGCGGCCGGGAACTGGGTATGCGATGTAATAAAAGAAAAAGCCGGCGCAGATATTGCCTTTATGAACAACGGTGCTCTGCAAATTGATATTCCACAAGGGGCAATAACCCTGGGAACCCTTTATGCCTTTACTCCCTTTGACAATACCATTATGACAGCAGAGATGACCGGTCCCCAAATTAAAAGAATACTTGAACAGGCTGTGGGTGACGGCGGTAAAGGCATCCAGGTATCCGGTTTAAAATTTACCTATGACCCCGGTGAGCCCAGCGGCAGCAGGGTAGTGAGCATCTATTTAACCGATGGTACCCCTGTTAATTTAACCGATAACAGCAAAACTTACAGGGTTGCAACCAATGACTTTTTAGCTACGGGTGGTGATGGCTTCACCGCCTTCAAGGAAGCCACCTTCCTTAACACCAACATTCCGGTCAGGGAAACCCTGGCCGAGAACATTCTGAATACCGGCCGGGTTACTGCCCGGTTGGAGGGAAGGGTCAAGAACATCCAAAATGCCAATCCCCATGAACCGCTCACCCGTGCTGAATTCGCCGGCATACTGGTACGCACCCTGGACCTTACCGGAGATGAGACTGCTGCTGCCAGGTTTTCTGACGTCCCGGCCGGGCAAAGGTTTGCGGGAGCGATCGGGGCGGCAGCAAAAGCGGGTTTTGCAAGCGGCTACGGAGACGGCACATTCCGGCCAGATAAGCATATCAGCCGTGAGGAAATGACCGTTATGATCATCAAGGCCATCGAAGCTGCGGGCTATACTATAGAAATTGCTGATGTTGAGGGGGCTATTGCGGGGTTTAACGATGGAAATGATGTTTCCGGATGGGCCAGGCCATCTCTGGCTGCAGCGGTGGAAGCCGGTATCATTCTCGGCAGGGAATCGGGCGACTTTGCCCCGCATGCTGAGGCGACCCGGGCCGAAGCTGCGGCGGTACTAATTCGTGCTCAAAATTATGTAAAATCGCTCAATTAGTATTAAGAGTCCACCGACAATTAGGTATGAAAAGGTGCTGGGTCAAAGACCGGCAAAAGGAGGGGAATTCGCAATGGAAAAAACAGCCCTGCTCATTATTGATATGCAGAACGACTTTTGCTTGCCGGGAGCACCCTTTGAGGTCAATGGGGCTATGTCAGTGGCGGCGCAGATTAAAAAAGCCTTGGATGCCGGCAGAAGCTGTAATTTACCCATTATACACGTCATCCGCCACTACCGGGCAGACGGTACTGATGTAGAAATTACCAGATTGCGGTCCTTTTTTGAAAAAGGCGGTGCATTGATAGAGGGGGCAAAGGGAGCAGAGATCATTGATGAGTTAAAACCGGTAAAAGGGGAGTATGTAGTTATCAAAAGGCGCTGGAGCGCCTTTTTCCAGACAGAACTGGATATGCTGCTGCGTAGACTAAAGGTTAACCGGATTGTGGTTACAGGGGTTCAAACCCCGAACTGCATACGGGCAACTGTATGGGATGCTAACTCCCTGGATTACGAGGTAATTGTGCTGACAGACGGAACAGGGGCAATGAGCCCGGAAATACACCAGGCCAACCTTTACGATATGCAAAATATCGGCATTGAACTGATGACTACAGAGGAATTCATCACTTATCTTCATAACCTTCAACAATAAGCTACAACCGCAATAATGCCAATGTAATGTTGAGATTATATTGATGTGCGAGCAGGATGTAATTTTAGATTTTTAAAACGGTCAGGTGACAGCCTATTGCTACCAGCCTGGTTTAATCTACAAATTAGACCAGGTTTTTTGTTAGATGAAACTGAGTAACTTGCCCTTTCTTGCAGGTGATTTAAAAGGAAAAGCCAGTTGCTGGTAGAAATTATGTTATAAAAACACAATTTTACATTTACATTCCTATCTGGGGTGATTTACATTAACTTTCTCCTTTCTTCCCTGAAAGAAGTATGTAAAAGTTATCCCTTGCAGGAGAAGGTACTGATTGTACCGGGATACAGGATGGGGCATGAGCTCTGTGAAGCTCTGGCCGGCAGTGGTGTGGGCTGGGTAAACTTGCGCCCTGAAGCTGCAACCGGACTTGCCCACCTGGTGGCCGGTGAAGAGCTGGCTGAGAAAGGCTTCACTTTTCTGCCGGGGCAGCTGGCCACAGCTGTTGTGGAGGAGGTCTACCACAGGCTGGAAAAAGAGAAATCCCTGCTCTACTTCGCCAGGGAAAGTTATTCCCCCGGGCTGGTCAGGGCCATAGCTTCCTCTATAGGTGAGCTGAGATACCATGGAGTTACCAGCGACAATCTCAGAGTAGACAGTTTTGTCAGCAAAGACAAGGGACAGGACATGGTCGCGCTGTTAAAGGCCTATGAGCATTACCTTGCGGACCATAAATTTATTGACGCCCCTGGCACGCTCTCATACGCCCTGGATTTACTTGCAAAGAGAACCAGCGCAGATTCTGATACCGTTTATCTGCTGCCCTCTTTTCTACAACTTGCCCCGCTGGAACGCCGGTTAATCGAATTACTTTCCAATGGAAGGCTTATAGTTTTAGCTGCAGATCCAGTTTACGGGTTATCCCTTCCGGGCATGGAGCCAGCGGTGGCACCCATGCTGGAAGACCTTACCGCTCCCCTTACCGAAGTGGACCGCCTGCCCTGGCTGTATCAAATTGACCGGTCGCCGGAGCCGGCTGGTGATGGTTCTTTGAGTATCTTTTACGCCTACGGGCTGCTCAATGAGGTCAGGGAAATTTTCAGGTGTATTATAAAGGAGGGGATATCTCTAGACAGGGTAGTGGTTGCCTACACCAGTAGCGACTATATTCCTGTCATTTATTCCCTGGCTAGGCGCCTGGGCTTGAATGTGACATACGGGGAGGGGATCCCCGGAAACCTCACCGCTCCCGGCAGGGTCCTCAAGGGCCTGGTTGAATGGATCAGGTCCGGCTACTCCGTCAGGGCGTTAAAAGCGCTGCTTTTAAGCGGTGATGTGGTGCTGCCGGGATCTAAAGAGGAAAGTACCGCTCCGTCACCGGCCGCAGCGGCACGGCTGCTGGCTGCTTCAGGCATCGGCTGGGGGAGGGACCGTTATATCCTGCTCAAACAAATGGCCGAAACCCTTAAGGAAAAAGCTGCGTCAGAACCGGCAGAGGAAGATGACGCGGAAAACAGGCGCCAGCAGTACCTGCGCCGGAGCGAGCTGGCAGAGGGGCTCTATACAGCCGTGCACGGCCTGCTCACCCACTTACCGCTGCCTGACCAGGAGGGCAGGATTGGTTTTAGGGAGCTTACCTCCAGTCTCTCCTCAATTCTACCGGTAATAACTAAAATCAAAAGTATTATTGATGCCGCGGCACTGCAGGGATTGATCAACAACCTGATCCAGGCCGGGCAGTTTGCGTCATTTAACCTGGAAACCGAAGAAGCTTTGGAACGGGTGGAAAACATCCTTGGCGTTTTCCGGGCCGGAGCGTCCGGTCCCAGGCCTGGCCACCTGCACGTCGTCAGTTATGAGAATTTAATCTGGTCCTGCCGTCCCCACACCTTCATTGCCGGGCTGGGCGCTGATAACTTCCCGGGCAGCAGCCGCCAGGACCCGGTTCTGCTTGATGGCGAGCGCAGGCTGATTCATTCCGGCTTGGCGCTGGGCACGGACAGGCCCATCGGGAATCAATATATGATGGCTCTGGCCCTTGCCTCCAGGCGGGGGCGGGTGACTTTGAGCTTCCCTTCCTTTGACGTGGTGGAAAACAGGGCTATTTCCCCTTCAAATATACTTCTCCAGGCGTACCGGCTTTTGCGAAAAGACACCTCCCTCGATTATACCGATCTCTCTAAGTTTCTGGGCAGCCCGGCGGGGTACTGCCCCCACGAGGGGACGCCGGCCCTGGATGAAACAGAGTGGTGGATAGGCAAGGTTTTAACGGGGCCGGGTGTGACCAACGGGGAAGAGACGGTTAGGAAGTGTTACCGGGGTATTGAGCAGGGCAGGCGGGCAATTATAGCCAGGCAAAGTCCCGATCCCACGGAATACGATGGCATGATTGACACTGACGGTGAATTTGACCCGCGCTGGAATAACGGGCTGGTGCTGTCCTCCAGCAGGATCGAGGAGCTGGCGGGTTGTCCATTTGCTTATTTTTTAAAAAACATCCTGCGGGTACTCCCTCCGGATGAACTAAGCTACGACCCGAACTGCTGGCTGAACCCGCTGGAGCGGGGTTCACTGCTGCACGAAGTCTTTTGCCGTTTTATGCAAAGGATAATAGCAAAGAACGAAAGCCCCAGCTTGCTGGTACACAGATCCATGCTCATGGAGATGGCTGATGAACTGATAGTTGAGTACAAAAAGAGGATTCCGGTTCCCAATGATTTTGTCTTCCAGCGGGAGGTAAGGGATATCCACCGTTCCTGTGAGGTTTTCCTGGCTGCCGAAGAAACCCATGCTGACGGCGATCCTGTTTTCTTTGAAGTACCCTTCGGGATGGGCAGCGAAGCACTTGCGGAGACAGGCCAGGGCCTGGTAGAACCGGTAAAAATATATCTCGGGGACGGGTCATGGTTTTTCCTGAGAGGGAAGATTGACAGGATTGACCGGGCCGGAGAGGGTGTCTACCATGTCTGGGACTACAAGACCGGGAGAACTTACGGGTTTGACGAGCACAGGCATTTCCGCGGCGGGCGGCAGATCCAGCACGCCCTGTACGCCATTGCCGCAGAGCAGATTATTAAGGGGTTGCTGCCTGAGGCAAAGCCCCGGGTGACTATCTCCGGGTATTACTTCCCTACGGAGCGGGGAGAAGGTTTGAGAATTTGCCGGCACCAGCAGGACAATCGTGAGCAAGTAGCCCAATTGCTCAACAATCTTTTTGACATCCTGGCAGAGGGCATATTCGTAGCCGCTGACGACGGAGAAAGATGTGGTATTTGCGATTACAGAGATGTCTGTGGCGGGGAAGTGGCCGTGGCCAGGGCAAAAGAACTTGCCTCGCCTGAGGGCAGCCCGCTCCTGGATTCCTGGAGGAGGCTAAAAAAATTTGGGTAATTACGTATTTAAAGACAGCGGGGCGCGCAAAGCAATAGTGACTGACCTCGATACCTGCCAGCTGGTGGAAGCCGGCGCCGGCTCCGGGAAAACACGCAGCCTGGTGGAGCGCATGGTGGCTCTCATCAGGGAAAACAAGTGTACCGTGGACAAAATAGCTGCTGTAACCTTTACCAGAAAGGCTGCCGCGGAGCTCAAGGAAAAATTTCAACTGTGTCTGGAAAGGGAACTGGCCCGGGAGAAGAATAAAGATGTCAGGGACAGGTTGAACCGTGCGCTGAATGATCTGGACCGCTGCTTTTTGGGTACGATCCACTCATTCTGTGCAACATTATTAAGGGAAAGGCCCGTTGAAGCCGGCCTGGACCCGGACTTTAGGGAAATCGAAGAACTGGAGGACGCCCTGCTGTGCGAGCAGGCCTGGGAGGATTACCTGAACCGGGTGCATGTTGAAAACCCGCAAGCGCTGGCGGACCTGAACAAAATCGATGTAAAACCAGAGGATTTGAAAGATATTTACAAAATGCTGTCTGGTTATCCCGATGTGGAAGTGGAGCGGCAGGACTTGCCGGCCCCGGATTTAAAGCCGGCAAGGGAAGCGTTAAAAACACTTTTAGACAGGGCTGAGAAACTGCTCCCCGCCGCGGTCCCCCAAAAGGGCTGGGACGGGCTGCAGTCCCTCTTGCGCAGGGCCCTGTGGTGGCGCAGGATATTTAACCTGGAGGATGATTTAATCTTTCTGCGCTTGTTGACGATCCTTGACAAGAAGGGGTGGGTTACCTACAACCGCTGGTCCTCGAAGGAAGATGCCAGCGAAATCAAGGACGCCTTTGACAGCTTCCGGGACGGGTTTGTTCTCCCCGTCCTGCAATCCTGGCGGGAACACAGGCACAGGTTCATTATCGATTTTGTTCTGCCGGCCGTTGAGCTTTACGGTAAACAGCGCCTGGAGAGATTAAGGCTGAATTTCCAGGATCTTTTAATCAGAGCTGCAGCCATGTTAAGAGATAATCCCGAGGTGCGGCGCTACTTTCAGGAAAGATACACCCATATTCTTGTGGATGAATTCCAGGATACCGACCCCATCCAGGCTGAAATCATGTTCTATCTCACCGGTCAGGATGCCTGCGAAAAGGACTGGCGCAGGCTTGTTCCCCGGCCGGGCTCGCTCTTTGTGGTTGGGGACCCGAAGCAGTCCATCTACCGCTTCCGCCGTGCAGACATCGACACCTATAACGAGGTAAAAAAACTGATTGAAGAGGGTGGGGGCAGGGTTCTTCAGCTAACGTCAAATTTTCGCTCGGTGCAGGCCATAGCAGACTGGGTTAACCCCGTCTTTCAAGAGATTCTGCCCTCTGAGGCCACTTCCTCTCAGGCTGCTTTCAGCGGCCTTGATCCGGTAAGGGGAAACGGGAAGGGGAATGCCGCAGGGGTCCGGATAATCAAGATACCAGGGGTTCCCCGGCATGCCCAGGAAAAAATAGCTTCAATCGATGCCAGCCGCATAGCCCGCTGGATCCGGTGGGCTTTGGACGGCGGGCTCACCCTGGACAGGACTGCTGAAGAGATCGAGGCTGGTTTAACTGAAAGGCCAAGGCCTGCTGACTTTATGATTTTGCTGCGTTACAAATCATATATGGATGTTTACGCCAGGGCCTTAGAGGAGCAGGGTATCCCTTTCCGGATAGCAGGCAGTGGCGGGTTTTCAGGCTCTCCAGAAATAGCTGAACTGCTGAAGATATTTAAGGCGCTGCTGGACCCGGATGACCCGGTGCGGCTGGTTGCTGTGCTGAGGGGAAGCCTTTTTGGCTTTAGCGACAACCAGCTGTGGCTTTTCAGAAAGGCCGGCCGGCATTTTAACATATATTCTGATCTCCCAGGCGGTCTGGATGATGATTTGCGGGAGATGTTCCAGTGGGCTTTTGACAGGTTGAAGACCTTCCGGGAATGGGTCCAGAAACTCCCGGCCAGTGCAGCCCTGGAAAGGATCATCCAGGAACTGGGGGTTCTGCCCTGCGCCCTAACTGGGGAGTTGGGCCGCAGCCGTGCTGGGCATCTGGTACAATGCCTGGAGTTTCTCGCCGCCGCTGAACGTGAGGGGATCACAACTCTTGTTGAACTGGTCGATTACCTTGCGCTCCTGGTAGAGACAGGGGTGGAGGAAGAAATAAATATAGCGCCCTGGGATGACGATGCTGTCAGGCTGATGAACCTGCATAAGGCCAAGGGGCTTGAAGCGCCGGTTGTTTTCCTGGCCAACCCCGGCAAAAATGTCTCCTGGGAGCCGGCTGTCCACATCAACAGGACCTGTGGTGTCCCCCGTGGTTATTTTGTTGTGGAGAAGAAAAAAGGAAACACCAGTGAAATCCTCAGTCAGCCTTTGGACTGGAATAAGTATGCCCCTATCGAAAAGCAGTACCTGGAAGCCGAGGAAAAACGACTTCTCTATGTGGCTGCCACCAGGGCGAGAAACCTGTTGGTTGTCAGCGTCTACCCGGATAAACCGGAGTCCAGCCCCTGGCATCCCTTTAGCGGGCATTTTGCTGGCGTGCCCGAATTAGAGGAAGTTCAGGCAGGGACGCATCAAAGGGCGGGCGTTGCCGGTGCTGAAATTACAGTCCAGGACCTGTACGAGGCCAGGGCCGGCTTTCCCGGTCCCGCGAGCTCCATTAATGTCCCCAGTTACAGCGTTACTTCTGTTACCGCCCTGTCCAAAGAGGGGGTCCAGGGTCCGGAAAGACATAGTACAGGCCTAGGGCAGTCCTGGGGCAGGGTGATTCACAGGGTACTGGAATCCTCTGTTAAGAAAGCGCCCGTTAACCTGGAGCTCTTTATTGAGAATGTTTTAGCGGAGGAGGGCAGGGCGCCGGAGGAAAAGGAGCAGGTCTTAAAGCTGGTAAAGAGAATAATGCAGTCAACTATCTGGCGGAGGATGCTGCGGAGTAAAAAGCGGTTTGTGGAAGTCCCTTTTTCAGTGAAGGTTGAAGAAGAAAAACAGGACTTTAAAGGGGGTACAATTGTTTCCGGGATTATCGACCTCGTTTTCCTCGAGGACGGCGGCTGGGTGATAGTTGATTACAAAACTGATACGGTGGAAAACAAAGAAGGTCTCGCCAATCTGGTGGAATACTACAGAGCCCAGGTGGAAATGTACCGTAGATTCTGGGAGGAGATAGCTAAAGAAAAGGTTTACGAAGCCGGTCTTTACTTCACCCATGCAGACAGGTGGGTTGTAGTTTCCTAAATCAACACTATTGCCCTAAATGAAATGACATAAATACGATTATTATTTTTATAAAATTCTGGATGTGTGTTAATTATGACCAGGTATCTTCTTGTTAAAGAAGGTCAGAAAGAGTATTTGGTTAAAGAAGAGAAAATTAAGGCTGAAAACGAACTGCAGGATGCTGTAAAGAAGAACCCGGAGTTAATTCCGATAGAAGATCTGAATTTGCTAAATCTCCTAGTTGTAGGACGTGAGACAACTTTACCTTCAGGCAGCATCGATTTGATGTGTATTGATGAAAAAGGTACCATCGTGATTGTTGAGTTTAAGAAAGGGCCGGAAAATCCGGATTCAAGGCGTGTGCTTGCGCAGCTCCTGGATTATGGCTCCCACCTCTGGGGGCTGACATTTGAGGAGTTCGAAGGGCTTTGCAGAAACTATTTTAATAGTACGAGGTGTACTGATCCTAAATTCCACGGGTTGAACAACCTTCGTGATGCATTTAATGTAATGTGGGGGCAGAATGTGGATGAGATAGATGAGATAAATGAAAGTGGTGAAGGCGAAAAGGGTTGGGAGAAATTTAAGGAGGGTGTTTCTCGTTGCCTGGCTGATGGCAGTTTTTATTATATAGTTATAAGTCCAGATATTGGTGATATTTTAAAGCGAACTATGAAGTATTTGACTATGACGAGTTCCTCTACTTTTGCAGGTGTCGAAATTGACCATTTTTCAAGTGACGGCAAAAAATATTTGTGCCCCGGGCTTACTTTCCGGATACAAAGACTAGCCGCGCTTCATCCGCCTCATCAAAGACAACGATGCAGAATTTTCTTGAAAAAAGTGATCCCGCAGCAAGACAGGTTTGGGAAAATCTATTCCAAATTTTAGAATTATATGGCGAGACTATTTATTGGGGGTTAGTTGGCTTTTCATTCAGGGTCAAGGTCCAAGGAAAATTGCTAACTATTCTCCGGGGATACCCGAAGGATTCAAAATGGGACAAGGATATGTTGTTGTTAACCGTTCCAAAAACTGATTTCCCTCAGGATATAAAGAGTTTTTTGGAAAAGTTTCAGAACAATCTCTCATTTTTTGGTAACTATTTAGTTAAAAAACCAAGTTATTCATCGGTAGTGGTGGGTAATGGACTTAAGTTAGACAATATAGACAAGTTTGTCAGCGCTTTAAATGAATTGGTTGAAGATCTCAGAGGGTTAAACTAACACAGGATGGATGGAGTATTGATATTAACATGTTTTGGTATCAAAAAAGGTAAACACAAATGCCTCAGTCCTTACAAATAGATTGGATTGATTACAGCAGCCGTGACAGAAACAAGATTCTTTCTATCCTTAGCCTACTCTACACTCCGGAAGCAGTGGATGAGCTCGGTATTAATCGATCGGGAGATAGAACTGCAAGGCAAGGAACGGGTCAAGCTGAACAGTGAAAAGTTCAGCTGGCGGGATGGAGTATGGCTGGGAGGCGGGGTCCTTTCGTCCTGGCAACCACGTCCATCGGGCAGGAGGGACTGGATTTCCATTACTATTGCAGGAAAATAGCGCACTGGAACCTGCCTTCCAATCCGGTTGAGCTGGAGCAGCGGGAGGGGCGGATCAACCGGTACAAGTGCCTTGCCATACGGCAAAACATTGCCAAAAAATACGGGAACAGAAAATTTAAAGAAGATATCTGGCGTGAGATGTTTGAATTCGCCACTCAGGAGGAAAGGCGGGACATGTGTCCCGAACTGGTACCCTTTTGGTGCCTGCCGGATCACGACAGGATGGTTAAAATCGAGCGGATTGTGCCGATGTATCCTTTGAGCAAGGATCAGGTAAAGTATGAACGGCTGATTAAAATACTGTCGCTCTACCGTCTCACCCTGGGGCAGGCGCGGCAGGAGGAACTGTTGGAGTATGTCCTGCAGAGCCAGCTGGATGAGGAGCAGATTAAAAAAATGTTTATCAACTTGAGTCCGTATTTCAAGGAACAGGCATGTTTATGCTGAAGTAAATTAGTAAATCATTATTGAAGAGAAAAATTTTAAAAGGAGCGTATAAGTCTATGACTAATAAAAAAACACCGCCGTCCATCGAAGAATGGCTTAAGGAAGCAAAGGCAGATCCTGTAGCTTCAAAGGTTGGGATGTTTTTACTTCACAATGGTGTTGTACGGCAAACACCTAAAGCAAAGGTTCGTCAAGGTCTTGATGATGGTTCGCAGGTTATAGGTTTGGAATTCTCTTATGACCCGGTCAAAGTTGACGAAGCCATTAAAGAAACATACAAGATGGATGGAATATTCTATGTGAAGGTCTGGCTTAATGAAGGGCAACTTGAGGTTGGGGATGACATCATGTATGTACTGGTAGGCGGCGATATTAGACCCCATGTTATAGATGCTCTGCAGTTTCTGGTTGAAAAAATAAAAACCGAATGTGTAACGGAAATAGAACAAAAAGCGTGAAGTAGATATGTAAAAAAATCGTAAAAATTCATCTACCATCAGATAATTTAGTCAGCTATGGATGGCTCACCCGCCAGGAGAATAGGGCGGAGCTAAGAGAGCAATGGAAAAAATTAATAAATGTCAATGATCGACATAATTACTAAAGGTATCTTGCCGGACAGTGTCCAAGTAATTCCTTATGTTTTTACGTGGGAGGAAAAGGGGAGTTGAGTAAAAAGTATAATAGCGAAATCGAATCCATCAATACATTTAAAGAGCTGAGTATATTCCAGGACCTGTTCGAACAGTCATTCGATGGTATTTTTATAACGGATGACCAGGGGATTATTATTGATTGGAATAAGAGCATGGAGAGGATTTGCGGAATTAAGCGTTCCGAGGTCATTGGGAAACAATGCTCCGATATTTTTCAAAAACTTGTGCCTGACAGTGAAAGAGTACATCACATGTTTAATGAACTGCTGGCAGCCAAAGAGGAATTATTAGAAGGCGGAAAGACCCGGTCGGTAAACCGCCTTATTGATATTACCATTTCTCACCCGGATGGAAACGTCAGTCAAATTCAACAATCCTCTTTTCTTATAAAAACAGGCGAGAGCATTAAGCTCTGCAGCATTCTGCGTGATGTCACGGAGCAGAAGCTAATCGAGAGAGAATTAAGAGAGCAAGTCAGCGACCTGGAAAATTCGTTAAAAGCAGCAGTTAGTGAACTTGTAGACGCTCATACCCGGTTGCGCCTGGAAACCATCGGGCGCAGGCAGGCAGAGCAAAAGCTGGAAACAGAACGGAAAAGGCTGTTCTCACTGCTGGATGAACTCCCGGCAATTGTCTATCTCCAGGCAAGAGACTACTCGATTCGGTATGCCAACCGCTCCTTCCGGGAAAAGCTCGGAGACCCGGCCGGCAAATTCTGCTATGAAATATTTTATGAATGCGATCATGCATGCGGTAGTTGCCCTGTTTGCCTTGTTTTTGAGACCGGTATTCCTCAGAAATGGGAGTGGACCTATTCTGATAAGCACACCTTCGAAGGTTATGAATATCCCTATTACGATGTTGATGGTACCATGATGGTACTTTCCATGAACATTGAAATAACCGTTCACAAACAATATGAGGAAAAGATGCGCGCAGCCCACCAGCGCCTTATGGATATTATCGAGTTTTTGCCCGACGCAACCTTTGTCATTGACCAGGACAAGAAAGTCATTGCCTGGAATAAGGCTATTGAGGAAATGACTGGTATCAAAAAGAAAGACATGATCGGAAAGAGGGATTATGCCGTGCCTTTTTATGGGGAAGCGCGGCCCCTGCTGATTGATCTGGTAGATATAGATGATCAAAGTGTTTTTGAAAAAAATAATTATAAAAACGTTGGGAGAAACGGGGACACCCTTTTTGCTGAAAACTACACACCTTCAGCATTTGGGGGCAAGGGCGCTATTTTGTGGGGTACGGCCTCCCCGCTTTACGACAGCCGGCGCAATCGTATTGGAGCTATAGAGTCTATCCGCGATATTTCAGAGCGCAGGAGACAGGAAGAGGCATTGCGTGAAAGTGAAGAACAGTATCGGACCATATTGCATAATGCTATGGAGGGATTCTGGCTAGTTGACATCAATGGAAAATTTCTGGATGTAAATGAAGCATACTGCCATATGACAGGTTACAGCCGTAAAGAACTTGCCAGTATGAGCATATGGGAAATAGACGCGGCACATACGAAAATGGAAATAAGCAAGCGCATCCAGGTGATGATTAATGAGGGCGGAGACCGTTTCGAGACCAGGCACAGGTGCAAGGACGGCAGCATAATCGAACTTGATGCCAGCGTTAAGTATCTTCCCAGGGGAGGCGGCAGGCTATTCTGTTTTTTTCGGGATATTACCGAGCGCAAACGGGCTGAGAGAGATCTCCGCATGTCGGAGGAAAGGTTCTCAAAGGCCTTCAGGTCAGGCCCCGGCCCGATGGCCATCAACAGCTTTATTGACGGCAGGTACATAGACATCAACGACACATTTTTGCGGGTCCTCGGCTACCGGCGTGAAGAGGTAATAGGCCGCACAGCAAAAGACTTGAATATCTGGGCAGATATTAATCATTATAAAAAGATAAAAAGACTTATCGCCCGGCACGGCAGAGTACAAAACCTCGAAACCAATTTTCTCACAAGTCGCGGTGAAGTCCGCACCGGACTTTTTTCAGCAGAAATAATCACTATCGGCGGAGAGCAGTGTATCTTGAGCACTGTAAACGACATAACCGAGCGCAGGCAGTTGGAGAAGGATATCGCCCGTCTTGAGCGGCTGCACCTTATTGGAGAAATGGCGGCCGGCATCGGACACGAGATTAGAAATCCTATGACCACGGTGCGCGGTTTTCTGCAAATGCTGTGCGGTAAAGCAGAGTGCGCCCAATACGTCGACTATTTCAAACTGATGATTGAAGAACTGGACCGGGCAAATTGTATAATTAGCGAGTTTCTTTCGCTGGCCAAAGATAAAGCAGTTAACCGGGAGCGCCGGGATCTCAACGATATCGTGAGGACCCTTTCACCCCTGATTACTGCTGACGCTATGGTTTTCGACAAACATGTGGCTTTTAAACTTGGAGAAGTGCAGGAATTACTGCTTGATGAAAAAGAAATACGCCAGCTTATATTGAACCTGGTTCGCAACGGGCTGGAGGCAATGCCTGCCCGTAAAAAGCTCACTATCAGCACTTATTTGGAAGAAGATGAAGTTGTTCTTGCAGTGCAGGATGAGGGCAGGGGGATCGGTTCTGAAATGCTGGATAAACTGGGCACGCCGTTTTTTACCACTAAAGAGCACGGAACCGGCCTTGGTTTGGCTGTTTGCTACAGCATAGCAGCAAGGCACAACGCCAGGATCGAGGTTGATACAGGCACAGGAGGGACGACCTTCTATGTCAGGTTCAAAAATATAACTCAAAAAGAGCAATCTATATAGCTTGCTCGTAATAAATATTAACGGTATTAACTATGACTTTCCTGAATATAGACATTTTCATTCTTCTGGTGGTGCCACACCAGCGGCTTGGATGTCTTATTTTTTTTGGTTACAATAGGCCTACATTAAAATAATTAAAAAACAGTAGAGGGGAAAGCCCCAAATCTTCCTGAGTTCCTTGACCTTCGCTTAGCTTCTGCCAGGACCTGCGTTTCTCATTTTATCAAACCCGCAGGCCAGAATCAGTGTAGACAGGCCCATCCCGACAAAAACCGGATCGCCCGCTTCAGGCAGGAAAAAGACCCACAACATGGCCAGGAGCGGTGCAAAAACAACTGCCCTGACTCCTGCCTCAGGCTTAATCCAGCCTGAAGCAAAAACAGCGCCAACGAGAGGGGCAAAAACAGTTACCCCGCGTAAGGCCATTGACAGGAAGGCCCAATCCAAGATCATTGTTTTTAAGTTTAAAAGTACAAATAAGAGACTCCCAGCACCAACGGCAAGCACCATTAAACGGGACGACAGTAGTATTTTCTTATCCGGTGCGTTGGGCTGAAACCGGTGGTAAAGATCCTGGGTCAGGACGGTGCTGATGCCGAGGGAAAGGGCAGCACCGGACAAAAACAAGGATACAAGCAAGGTCCCGAGAGCGGCTCCTCCCAACCAGGGATTCAAATAGCTGACGAGAAAAAGAGGCAGGGCTTTGCCCGGTTCAATTTCCGGATGCGAGGCACGCATATACAGGCCAATTACCGTCGCGATCAGGCCGGCAAGGGGAATCAAGAAGGCGGCCAGAAAAACACCTAGCCTGGCTGAACGGTTGTTTTTTGCCGCGAATACCGGTTGAAGATAGGTCTGGGTTGAGATGAAACCCACCACCACGGAAAAGACCGAGGCCAGTCCCTTTCCTTTGCCCTGGGGAAACAGGGAAAGCCAGGTTCCTTCAGGAAACGCCCAGTGCGCTCCTTGAAACCCGCCCAATAGGTGATAACCCGTCAAGCCGGCAATAAACAAGATCCCATAAATCAGTACAACTTTGATTAATCCCACCAAACTGGCGCCCCAAAACCCGCCGAAAATAACGCAGGTAAGCAGCGCCAGGGTAAACAACACAGCCGCAAGCTGTGCTGAAACAGGAAAAAGACTGCTCAGAATTGGTATTGCCGCCAGTCCCTGGGCGCCCACTTGAATAAACATCCCTACGGAAGTATAAACGGCAACCCAGGGACGTACGGATTCGCCATAGGTGCGGGCCAGAAACTGGGGAGCTGTATCCACCTTACCTGCCCGCAGGGGTTCCACCAGGAAGAGCCCCAGAACAAGACCGGCCAGACCTCCCCCAACGGTAAACCATATGGCGCTGATACCGTACTGATAAGCCATCTGAGCTGTGCCGACAGTTGAAGTTCCGCCTACGAAAGCTCCTACCAGGAAACCTCCAACAAGGGATGCACCAATTTGCCGGCTGCCCATAAAAAAGTCGCCTGCGGTATGGATAAAACGTGATGAGTAAAAGCCGGCCAGGCTCACCAAAAGGATAATTCCCAAAATGCTCAGGTAATGGGAGTATGTAATCATAGGCTGATTATAGCACACATTTTGGTTATTGGGACCATAGGCGGGCGATTACTCCCCTAATAAATACAACCAAGGCAACAGAGACCATTTGTAGGGAAACTTATAATCAGTCCCATGAGATTGAGCCTCCTTTTTAAGCCGGTACAAAATTCATTTGCCCGTGTTTATCCGCCCTAACCCAGAAATGCACGGAAGAGTGGCTTTCCTGGTATTTGGCGCCGCATTGCTGAAGCAATTTGATTACCCTTAGCTTTGTTCGCTGCTCACTGAATGACCATATCATTTCCAGGCACCCGTCCTCAAATAAAACGTCGATTTTAACCCCTTCGGCTTCCTTCCGGAGACGTTTCCATAACTCTTCGAATGCTAATGACCGGTCATTATAGTTTATTCCATCTTATACCATCGCATTTTACCACCTCATTTTACTAATTCCCCATGGAATATATTACTAATAAATATGATAATTCTTAATTTTAAGGAAATCAAGGCATATTTCTATAAATCTAAGAATAAATTCATTGGATCTGGGAGTAATGCTAATATATGATCGGTGGTAAGAAATGAATAATCTGGTAGGACTGCGTCTTAGAAAGGCGCGGGAAGCAAAAAATTTAACCCAGGTTCAGGTTAAAGCGCTGACAAATATAAATAATAAGACGTTATCTGGTTATGAGAAAGGGGTTAGTGAGCCGGACATCGATACGCTCAAAACCCTTGCTAATTTATATGAAACAAGTATTGATTATCTAGTTGGAAATACTGACGATCCCTCTCCTCCCCAACCCAAACAAAGAAAGCCAAATTTCGAGGAATACGTGCTGACGGCTCCGACCCTGGAAGATGCTGTACACAGAATAGCAGAGCTGCGCAATCGATATTGTATTGATAAGGAAACTTTTATACGCTTGTCTGAGATGGCTTATGACAAACATAGTTTGCCTAAATCAGCAGGACCTGGCAAAAAAGCGGGCCAGAAGAACAAAACTGCTAAAGGTCCTGCAATCTACGGAAAAGATGAAGCCAAGAAGTGAGCCAGAGGAATTATTAAAGTGATACAGTCTGTAAGGATCCATTCAGATTGGGGCTATGGTTTTGAGTAAAAACAATGAATTATTATATGACCTGGAGGACCGTCCGCCTGCAAACCGTACGCTCATTTATGCGGTGCAATGGCTTGGTTTTACCGTGGCCAACACGGCGGTACTGCCGATTGTAGTGGGGAGCGCCCTGGGGCTCGACCAGGCCGGCATTGCCAGCCTGGCCCAGCGCACTTTCTTTTTTCAGGCACTGGCGTCGCTGCTGCAGGTGTGCTTTGGCCACCGCCTGCCTATTATCGAAGGCCCGGCCGGCATGTGGTGGGCTGTTTTTATTACCCTGGGGGTTATGGCTCCGGGCCTGGGAAAACCCCTGAGCCTGCTGCGTACCGACCTGGAGTTCGGCGTTATAGCGGCCGGCCTTATCCTGGTGGCAGTGGGCCTGACGGGAGTCATCGGCAAGGCCTTAAAACTCTTTACACCCGCTGTAACAGGCTCAGTGCTTGTATTGCTGGGCCTGCAGTTAAGTGGAACCTTTGTGAGGGGAATGCTCGGGCTTAACACCGGCGGGGGGAGCATTGACCTGAAATCGGCCTTAGTATCCTTGCTTGTGGTGACCATCGTCGTGGTTATCAACCTCAAAGCCAGGGGGTTTTTGCAAAGCATAGCCATTCTGATAGGCATTGCGGTGGGATGGGTAATCGCCTTGTTTGTGGGGGTTCCCTCCGGGGAGTTTATCAAATCGGACGCGCTCATCACGCTGCCTGAATTGTTTGCCTGGGGTACCCCTACTTTTGACCCGGGGGTAGTGTTTGTATCCGTGCTCACCGGCCTGCTGGTACTGTCCAACCTGGTGGCCAGCATCCTGGCCATGGAACGGGTGCTGGGTTTAGAGCTGCCCCAGAAGTCATACAACAGGGGTGTAGCTTTTACCGGCATCGCTGATATCCTGGCCGGGTTAGGGGCGACGGTGGGCTTTGTGCCTTATTCTGCAGGCGCCGGCATGGTTGCTCTGACCAGGGTCGCTGCCAGGCTGCCCTTTATTATATTTACCATAGTCCTGATGTTACTGGGCCTGCTGCCGCAGGTGGGCGCTTTCCTGGCCTCAATTCCCCAACCGGTGGGTTATTCGGTGCTGCTGGCTTCCTTCTGCCAGATGCTGGGCTTCGGGCTGAAAGATTACGCCAGGATGCAGTTTAACGCCAGGGATTATTTTGTGGTAGGTCTGCCGATCCTCGTTGCCACTGGCGTGATGAACCTGCCGGCCGGCTCATTTGAGGGAATTCCTGTTTTCGCCCAGTACATCCTGGGTAACGGTTTTGTTGTTGGCATGCTGTTGTGTATGCTGCTCGAACACGTTCTCCTGCCTAAAAAATACTTCTCTTAGGGCGGATCTACCTACCCGGTATGGTACTCAAAAAACGGAACCTGCCTCCAGTGCTGTGATAGAAATATCGTGCATAAATTTATTCATTCAGGGTACTTCGTTTAGAAGTGCTTTTTTATGCCATTTCACTGGACTGGAGGAATGAAAAAACCGGTTTATACTAACGTTTATGTTTGTAATAATGTTGATAGCAGTTATTGTTAACCATATGCATATTATTCGGTTTACAATTGGCTTTTTTTGTGTAATAATTGTATTCGAGCGTAAAGTTATTTCAAGGAAAGATTCTCAAAATTAATGAGCAAGCTAATTTAGGACTTTTTTTCTGGTTAATAACAATTATTAACCCTAATATGACAGGCTTGTGTCACTAGCCCCTTTTATACTGAAAATATAATCAAGAAAAGGGGATGGTGGATGTGGCGTTACCGGCCGAATTCTTGAAAAAACTAAAGATTGGGGAGTCGCAGAGAAGTGATAACCTGGTTATATTCCCCCTATTGAATGGTGAAAGGGAGGAGCCCGGGTATATTCTTCTCGATGAAGCCCTGGAGCAGGGTATCCTTGAAGTGAAGGAGGCCAGTTCAGAGGGCAGGGTTAATGAAATCTTTGTCTGCAACAGCAGCGACCGGCCGGTACTGATCCTGGATGGAGAAATACTGGTAGGAGCAAAGCAGAACCGGGTGGTGAATGCCAGTATTCTCGTTGGGCCGAAGGTGGAGCTGAAGGTACCGGTAAGCTGTGTCGAGCAGCAGCGCTGGCGCTATGTCTCGGAAAAGTTTACAGAAAGCCGGCGTTTTTCCTACGCCAGGATGCGGGCCCAAAAAAGTGAACAAGTATCACAATATCTTGAAGCGATGGGTGTGTTTGCTGCAGACCAGGGCGCGATATGGGATGAAGTCGAGCGGAAGCAGAGGAAAATGCGGGTGGATTCGCCAACCCGGGCGGTCAATGATGTCTACGAGAGTCACGAGGAGAAACTCCGGAGATACTGTGACGCCTTTCAGGCCCTGGAATGTCAGGTGGGCGCTGTAGTTTTTATCAATGGGAGATTTACCTGCCTTGATGCCTTTGATACGCCGTTCACTCTGCAGAAGATGTATAAGAAGATGGTGGAGAGTTATGCGCTGGACGCAATTGAAATGGCCGGCCTGGAGCAAAAGGAAATCAATGACGGGGATGTACAGGATCTGCTGACCAGGGCGGCTGCGGCTAAAGTTTCAGTATATCCCTCCGTGGGCTTGGGTGAGGATTTGCGCCTGAGCGGCGATGGTATAACAGGCTCAAGTCTCATTTTGGGAGACAGGGTGATCCACCTGGCTTTGTTCGCGTCTGAGAATATAAAACAGGAAAGAAGATACAGTCCGCTCAGCAGGCCTAGCAGGAGAACCAGGAGGAGCCGTATCTAGAGCAGGTTTATTTGGTGAAAAGAAGGCAGGGACATCGTTCCCTGCCTTCTTGCAGTTCCCACGGGCGTCTGCTAGTTTCCACAGGCGCTTGCTGATGCTATGACAGTATTATTCAAGCCTGGTCAAGCCTCCTGCAATATAAATCGATAATATCGTCTCCATGATTAGGGGAAATAAGTTTTCGCCCGGCTATTCTTTTTTTAAAAAAGAGCTTAACCGGCTGACTAAAAGAGTAGTAATCAGGACCTGTTAAACACAGTAGAAATAAGCATCGCTGCCAGGATCAGGCCTGCGCCAATCAGGCCCAGTCGGCCTAAACGCTCTCCCGCCCACCAGTAACCTGCCAGTGCCGCAAACACTGGTTCAGTGGTCAAAACAACCGCAAATCTAGTGGGAGTACTGAACCTTTGCATGTAGTTCTGCACCAAAAAAGCCAGGGCTGTAGCGAAGACTGCGGTTGGCGGATAGGGCATTGTAGGTAAGATAGGGAGGGAAAGGCTCCACAATCAGGCCGATAATAGAGCACACCAGACCGACAAAAAGGATTTGCACCGCGGTAATGGCTACAGCGTTATGTTTATGAGAATAAAGATCAACCGTTATGATGTGCATCGCAAACCCAAAGGCGCAGATTAAAACCAGCATGTCTCCATAATTGAGTCTAAAGGAGCCGGAAGGAAAGGAAATAAAAAATAAGCCCAAAGCTGCCATTATTACCGTCAAGCTGGTGATTAAGCCGGGTTTTTTCTTATTTATCAGCGCGTAGATTAGCGGCACTAAAACTACCGATACCCCGGTTATAAAACCGGCGTTAGATGATGTGGTATATTTCAGGCCAAGGGTTTGAAATGAGTAACCGATACATAGAAATATTCCTAACAGCGATCCGGTGGTCAGGGTGGGGAAACGGACTTTTAGTATATCTTTGAAAGACAGGGCTGCTAAAAGTAAAGAAGCCAGGAGAAACCTGATTCCTACAAACAGAAAAGGGCCAATATCCGCCAGGGCATTCTTTACGATTACAAAAGTAACACCCCAGATACAGGCAACCAATACCATGCTCAGATCTGCCCACGTGCTGCTAATTTTCCTGACCAAAAAAACTACCCCATTTTCGACATAATATTAATTCTGCAACTACATAACAGTACCAAGAAAATGATTTAATTTCAAGATTGTGCTGGCTCTAAATACAGTATTGCGGCTACTTATCGGGGCGGTTTTTGGCTCTGAAAATGAGCAGGGATAAAAGGGGAATAATGTAATTATACCCTTTGCCAGTGTTAACGTTATCAGTCTTCATTACGAAATCTGCAGGACATAACCAGGGCGCTGGCTGGCAAAATGGCGCACGCTTTGAATTGCTGGAATCCGGCCCCGGCGATTGTTCTTTGACCCGGCTGCCTGGGATATGACTATTGACTTTCTCCATAAATGCAATTAATTTAAAACTTCCAAATAAATATGTTCCGTGCGGGGGTAACCCTCAGGATCGCATTGAAAAGCATAGCAAGTGAAATCATCCAGGCTGTCAAAGGCCCTGCCGTCGGTTTCCCTGGTAACTGTCTTTTCCCTGCTGTTATAATTATAAGTTTCCGGTTCTCCGGAAATGGGATGGGCGCGAAAGCGTAATTCGGCACTGCCCGACCCTTCCAGGTAGCGTTGCAGTTGCTCTGGTGTTCGAATGAGAATATGAGGTTTTTGCGGCTTATATTCGTTCAATAGAATCCCCCCTGACCTTAGGATGCCATTTCAAAGCGGAAATAATCGTAGAAGTCTTTGAAAATGAAAACATTCGAAGCATGGGAGATTCTTAGGTTGAAATGACTTAACTTGTATAATTCATTTTAGGAGTTCTGGTGTGAGGGCAGGCAGGTATTTTTTTCTGGAGTTTGCTTTAACGACAACGTGTAAAGCGAGTTGGGATTGCAGGTGAGGCGTTGAAAAACATTTTTAGTATCTGGGCAGCCCAGCCTGCTGCTAGAGTAACTTCTGAAAGCGAGGTTTTTGGGGTCTTAACTCTTAGCGTTGGTATTTTTAATTATATCTTTTATTTTAAGCTCAAGAGCTTTTCTCAGCCGTATTGTCTTTACCAGCTTCTCGCCGGCCCTCCGGGAACACTGCAGAGCATTGCTGTCGTTTAAAGCTTCACCTGCTTTGAAAAGGTTGAACACTTTAACCTGATCGATTACCCTGTAGCCGAGGGCTTGCAGTGCAAGGCTCATTGCCTCAGGGGTAAACCCCATGTCCTTTTCATTTTGCTGCTCGCAAACTGCTATTACAGCGGCATACTTACCCCCCAGGGCTTCATTGATACTTAACCAGCAGGAACGGTCGTCTTCTGCAAATACTTCAAAACAATAACACCTGTCGATGAAGGCTTTCATGTCAGCGGATATATTATAAAAATAAGTAGGTGAACCCAGGATGATGCCGTCCGCATCTAAAAGGAGGGGATATATTTTTTGCATGTCATCATTTATAACGCACCTGTAAGTTTCATTGCATCCTTCACAACCCAGGCAATCCTTTATGGTATAATCACCAAGAAAAATTAATTCTGTTTCTGCGCCTTCTTTTTGGGCAGCTTTAAGTGCTTCTTGTAACAGGATGGAAGTATTGCCTTTTTTTCTTTTGCTGCCGGCAATGCCTAGGATTTTCATCGAAAAAACCTCCAAATTTTTAATAAAACCATAATAGATTCGTTTTACTTATGTCAAGCTAGATGGTAGTCTTATAAAAATTGTCTTATATTAAGAGAATAAACCGGGGAAGGCAAATGCAATGAACAGCAATATTACAAACTGGAAAAACGGTTTTAGGGACGGTATTCCAATATGTCTGGGCTATTTTGCCGTTTCCTTTACCTTTGGGATTTTGGCGAAGGGTGCGGGTCTTACTCCCTTTCAGGCGGTTCTAATGTCTGCGACAAACTTTACCTCTGCCGGGCAATTTGCAGCCCTTGGACTGATTGGAGCTTCTGCAACTTACGTGGAAATGTCCATCACTCAATTAGTTATAAACATGAGGTATTTTCTGATGTCCTGTGCGCTGTCGCAAAAGCTAGATTCAAGAGCAGCTTTTCTACACAGGTTTCTGGTTGCCTTTGGGAACTCGGATGAGATATTCGGGCTGTCAGTTTGTAAGGAGGGTAAATTAAACCCGTTCTATAATTACGGGCTATTCAGCATTGCCATGCCGGGCTGGGCCCTTGGTACGCTCTGCGGTACTGTTTCAGGGAGTCTGTTGCCAGAAAGAATAATCAGCGCCTTGAGTATTGCCCTTTATGCCATGTTTATAGCGGTGATAATTCCACCGGCAAAGGGCAACAAGCTGTTGCTTGGAATAATCCTGTTGTCTATGATTTCCAGTTTATTATTCACACAGGTTTCAATCCTGAACCAAATCACACCGGGTTTCAAAATTATCATATTGACGGTATTGATTGCGGGCATTGCGGCATTCTTGTTCCCGGTCAGGGAGGTTGCTGATGAGCGGTAACGTCTATATCTATATTCTGGTCATGGCCGGAGTCACTTATCTCATAAGGCTTATGCCTTTGGCCTTAATTCGCAAGGAAATCAATAACGTGTACATCAGATCATTTCTCTACTACGTGCCCTATGTGACCCTGGCGGTGATGACCTTCCCTGCAATATTAGGTGCAACAGCCACTATCTGGTCCGGTTTGGCTGGTTTTTTCGTAGCGGTACTCCTTGCTTACCGGGGAGGCAATCTGTTTCAGGTTTCCTTGCTTGCCTGTCTTACGGTTTTTATTATTGAGCTTTTTGTTGTTCCCGGCATATTTTAAAATGCTTTCGAAGAAACTTGTTAGATCTTACCGGGCAGGGGCAGGGGACATGGCGTAAAACGCAGCGGGGTATGTTGATTTGCCTTGGCGGCAGGCGGCAAGATCATCCCGGCTGCTGCAAAACCGCGAGCAGGCAAGTGGCTTGGAAGGTAGCTTCAGGATTCTGGGTAAACATCATGCTGTGGACATTCATGCCGCAGACGCAGCACTGGCAGAGGATGAAAAATGCCTGTTTAAGGATAGAGATAACAGCCAGGGAAGGGGGCAGGAATGCCAATCCGTGGGCAATCTGTTGGAAAGACTGGTGTTTAAGGAAAAAGGAGGGCAATGCGCTGTCATCCCGGAAGCCGTTGCATTGCCTGCGTACATGCAGGAAATACTGGTTACCGGGTTAATGATATACCGGCATACTGAGAGAATCCCCACCGGCCGAAGCCACAGGTCAGGCATGTTATGGATGGAACGCTGGAGTGGGTTGGTGTAACCGTGCTGATTTGAAGCACGGTGTTTGATTGGAGGTGGTCCTTTGGCATCCCTGGGACAAGCTGGTATTCTGCTTCTGGTCATTATTTTACTGGGCCTTGTTGGACATAACTACATAGTGGCCGCCGCTGCGGGGGTGCTGCTGGTTCTGCACCTGCTGCACGGCGATGTGCTATTCCCCATACTGGAAAAGAATGCCCTCAATGTGGGTATCGGTATTATCACCCTGGCCATATTAATCCCCTTTGCCAGCGGGGAAATTGGCTGGCCTGAAATATATAGAACCATGGCCAGCCCCACCGGGCTGGTGGCACTGGCCATGGGTATTTTTGTGGCTTATTTAGGGGGGCGGGGGGTTGAATTCCTAACCTCTCAGCCCCAGGTTATGGTGGGTCTAATGGTGGGTACCATTTTGGGTGTAGCCTTCTTCCGGGGTGTACCCGTGGGGCCCCTCATTGCCGCCGGTATGGTGGCGCTGGTCATGGGACTGTTAGGGTATGGCAGGTGAAGTACTGGGTGGCCTGGGATTCCTTCGTTGTTGTTTTTGAAGGCAAGAACTTACTTCGCAAGCCACGCTCCCTGTGCATTGTTGTTTATTGATTTTATCCTGGTATGTACTGCTGAATAATTTTGAGGAACCGGATAGGCGCCTTTTACGAAGAGGCCTATTATTTTTCGAATTCAAATCAATCGGTCTTGACATAGCATTACATATGTAATATATTTTTAACAGGTGTTAGAAATAATTATATAGGACTATTCCGGAGCAGCCTGACCAGGGAAGGTACGGGGTTGTCTGGTAGGTGGCAGGGGAAGGAGGAATAAAAAATAAATGACGAAAAAAGACCGGCTTCACCTCCGGGAGACGATTTGCTTAAAATCCTGGAAGCACTGGCAAACCCTCACCGGTTACAGATTATAGCTTTATTAAAGGGAAGGCGGATCCACGTAAGTCAGCTGGCCCGGGAAGCAAGTATGAGCCGGCCGCTCTTATATATGCATTTAAAACGGTTGGAGGCTGCCAAACTCGTATCCAGCAAAATGGAATTGTCCAGTAACGGCAAGGCAATGAATTATTACGAATTGACGCCCTTTGACCTTCGCTTGAGTCCTGAGAGTATAGCAGAAGCAGTAAAAACGCTGACTATAAAGAAATCCGGCGGTACCACTTCTGGTACCAGCAGTGCAAAGGAGGATACCCATGAATGAAGAGGTTATTTTCGGCATTAGCGGAATGGGGTTTGTGCTCGTTATTCTTACTTTAATTACTATAATAGCTGTGGTTGTGATCTCCCAGGCTCTAAAGACAGCACGGGTTAAGACCGTGAGTATGGCTGAAATCGCCCGGGATGAGGCCTATCGCAAGCTCGCCGAGGAGGCCGTATCGGTGCAGCGGAAAATGGTTGAGGAACAGCAGAAGATGGTTAATGTCTTAGCCGAGATGAAGGAGCGTATTAATGCCATGGAGAGGATGCTCCGGGAGATCGATTGAAGCCAGCTGAAGACCGTGCTAGCAATCAAGGACTGTTCCGGCAAGATACCTGGGACAGTCCTTATCATGTCAGAAACTTGCAAAACAAGCCAGTAACGCATCAACAACTTTCCTGGCGCCCTCCAGACCGAAAATTTAAGCTAATTCATAAAGGGAAATGCATGTTAAGAAGCGAAAATCATTGATCACTGAAATCAAAGGATTGTCGCTTATCACCTTAAGCCGGCCTGCAAGTAAAAAAGAGCATTAATAGCTATAACACCATTGGGAAGGAGATGAGGAAATGAAGAAAATTCTATTTGTCAATGCATGTGTACGGGGAGAGCAATCCCGCACATTGAATATAGCAAGGAGATTTCTTGAAGAATATAAGAAACAAAATCCCGAAGACTCCATAACCCAGTTGGATTTGTATGATTTGGAGTTGAATTACCTGACCAGCGAGACCTTAGCCCTAAGGGAGCAATTATTACAGGAAAACAACCTGGACCACGAACTCTTTAATCTTGCAAAACAATTTGCTGCCGCAGATAAGATTGTAATCGCGGCGCCCTTCTGGGACTTGAGTTTCCCGGCTGTATTAAAAGTTTACATAGAACAGATTTCGGTCCAGGGGATAACCTTTGATTATAAAGAAGACGGCATACCCGTTGGGTTATGCAAAGCAGAAAAGCTGCTTTATATAACTACCAGGGGCGGGGAATTCAGCCATGGTTTTGCGAAAGAGTATGAGATGGGAGTACCTTATATAAAAGCCATATGTGCACTGTATGGCATTCAAAACGTGATCAGCATTAGTGCCGAAGGCTTAGATATAGTTGGGAAGGATGCTGCTGAAATTGTTAACAAGGCAATGGAAGAAGCAGTTGAAGTTGCCAAAACTTTTTAATAAAACCCTTTGGCAACTTCTGTATAATAGAATATAGCGAAGGAGAAAACTTTGTTTTATGACCTCACCGGCAAATTGCTTTTCAAGGTTGATTGATAGATTATTTTGCCGGTAAAACCCATGAGTTTTACCTCACTAACTTTTTTAAAGCATTATGGCGGTAGTCTCTGGTGGATTGCGCAGCCGCTTTATAAGAGTGGGGCAACTGGTCTCCGCTTCATAATCCTGGTGGGAGGCAGAATTGATGGAAGACGCATGGAGCCACTATGGTAACTGGTGGGCGGTTGCCGCTTGGATTGTTGTATTTGGTTTATTTCTGGGTTTTATTCCATTTTATAAAAAGAGCCAGATCAAGCCGTCCGGCGCTTTTATGGCTTTTGTAGTCGCCCTGGCCTTTGAAATGTTCGGAATCCCTTTAAGCATGTATGTGATTACCTGGATTTTCGGTTACACGCTGCCTGAGGGAGTTTTTTGGGGTCATACCCTGGTGCAGTACATTGGCTTCTGGGGCATGTACGCCGGGCTGGTACTGTATGTGGTTGGCGGCCTGTTGATTATTTCGGGCTGGAAAAGTATCCATAAACATTACTGGAGGGAAGAAGAAGGTAAAGGCAAGCTGGTTACCGGAGGAATTTATGCCTATATCCGTCATCCCCAGTACACCGGATTCCTTTTGATCACCTTCGGGATGCTTCTGGAGTGGGCGACAATTCCCCTGCTGATCATGTGGCCAATCCTTTTTCTTTTGTACTACAGGCTGGCCAGAAAAGAAGAGGGATACATGGAGCAGGAGTTCGGCGATGAATACAGGCTTTACAAGAGCAAGACCGGCATGTTTCTGCCGTTCACGAATCTATTAGAAGCCCGCTGGCAGGGTTGAAGAAGCCTCATCTCTCTTTTTTCCTGCAGTCCGGCTGGCGTCCGCAGCTAAAAAACAGGGGCAGTTGTTATAAAAACCGGCGAAAAGGGGACAGGTAAACCTGTCCCCTTTTCCGCTCCACTTGTCCCGCCCGGGTTTTCAAAGCAGTTCAGCGATAATTGTCAGAATGCCTGTTTTCTAATATAATTAAGTTTATACAATTATTGAAAAGCATGGATTATAGGATAAAGAAGGATGTGTCATGATGAAAATCAGCGAGAAAGAAGTGGAGCAACTGGCCTTTTTAAGCCGGCTTGATTTGCCAGGGGAAGAGCTGGCAGACTGGACCAAAACCCTTAACGCCGTCCTGGACTACCTGGAGCCGTTGAACAAGCTGGATACCAGTGCCATAGAACCCGCTGCCCACGTTCTCCCGCTCAAGAACGTCTTCAGGGAGGACAGGCCGCAGCAGAGCCTGGATAAAAAGCTGGTCCTGGCCAATGCGCCGGAAGAAGATGAGGGGTTCTTTGTCGTACCCCGTATTGTTTGAACAGGAGGTATTTGATGGATTTACATACAATATCGGTACGCCGGCTTGGGGAACTCCTGGCAAGGAAAGAAGTCGGCAGCGAAGAATTAACCAGGTCCTACCTGGAGCGCATCAGCCAGGTGGAAGATAAAACCAAAGCCTTTATAACAGTGACAGAGGAAGAAGCTTTGGCTCAAGCCCGGGCTGTTGATGAACAACGGGTGCGGGGGGAGGAACTCTCGCCCCTGGCGGGAATTCCCATGGCTATTGCCGACAATATTTGTACAGAGGGAGTAAGGACGACCTGTGCTTCCAAAATGCTCGAGAATTTCATTCCTCCCTATGATGCTGCCGTTGTGGAAAGGATGAAGAAAGCCGGTTCCGCACTTGTGGGCAAGTGCAACATGGATGAGTTTGGCATGGGTATTTCCACCGAAAACTCATGCTTTTTCAGCACCACTAACCCTTTAGACCCTGAGGCCGTGCCCGGCGGTTCCAACGGCGGGGCAGCGGCTGCCGTAGCTGCGGGGGAGGCAGCTTTTGCTTTAGGGTCAGATACCGAAGGCTCGCTTCGCCAGCCGGCAGCTTCTTGCGGCGTGGTGGGATTTAAACCCACCTATGGACGTGTTTCCCGCTACGGCCTGATTTCCTGTGCTTCATCCCTGGATCAAATCGGGCCCCTCACCCGGGACGTTACAGATCTGGCCCTGGTCTTAAACACCATCTGTGGCCGCGATGAAAGGGATTCAACATCTGCCGCGGTGGATGTACCCGATTTTAAAAAGTACCTGGTAAATGATGTTAAAGGGTTAAAGATTGGCCTGCCCGTGGAGTACTTCGGGGCTGGCCTGGCGCCCCTGGTGGCTGACAAGCTCCGGGAGGCTGCCCGTAAACTGGAGGAAATGGGCGCCCTTTGTGAAGAGGTAAGCATGCCCCACACGGATTACGCCCTGCCGGCCCACTACATCATTTCCTCTGCTGAAGCCAGCTCCAACCTGGCCCGCTACGACGGGGTCAGGTACGGTTTGAGGGAGGATGCTGAAGATGTCCTGGGCATGTTCAAGAGGACCCGCGGCCGGGGTTTCGGGGCCGAGGTGAAGAAACGGATTATGATTGGTACTTATGCCTTAAGTACCGGTAACTATAATGAATACTACGTCAAGGCTTTAAAGGTCCGGACTTTGATCAAACAGGATTTTGCCCGGGCTTTCGAAAGGTTCGATTGCCTTTTAACTCCTGCCAGCCCTGCAACTGCTTATAAAAAAGGGGAGCTAAAGGACGATCCCCTGGCTGGTTACCAGTCCCATATCTTTACCGCTCCAGCCAACCTGGCCGGCTTGCCTGCCATGTCCCTGCCCATCGGCCTGGTGGACGGGCTGCCTGTTGGGCTGCAGCTCATCGCCCGGCATTTTGACGAGGGAACACTGCTCAGGGCAGGCTATGCTCTGGAGCAAAGTTTGGAACAAACCGGACGAAACCGGGCTTGATCCGTTAACCATAGATTATAGGGGGATCGTGATGAGTAAATACGAAGCAGTTATCGGCCTGGAGGTCCACGTGGAATTGAAGACGGAGACGAAGCTGTTTTGCGGCTGTTCCACGGAGTTCGGCAAGGAGCCCAATACCCAGGTCTGCCCTGTCTGCCTGGGACTTCCCGGCGCTACGGGTATTTTGAATAAAAAAGCTGTAGAGCTGGCTGTTAAGGCTGGTCTGGCGTTAAATTGTGAAATAGGGACCTATACCTGGTTTGACCGGAAAAACTACTATTATCCCGACCTGCCCAAGGGATTTCAGATCTCACAGGTATTCCGGCCCATCGCCTATAATGGCTACCTTGATCTGGACCTGAACGGCCGGATTAAACGGGTTAACATAGCCAGGGCTCATCTCGAAGAGGATCCCGGAAAACTGGCCCATGCAGGGGGATCTATCACCACTGCCTATTGTTCTTATGTGGATTATAACCGCTCCGGGATCCCCCTCATTGAAATAGTATCGGAACCACAGATAAGCTCGGGGGAAGAGGCAAAAGCCTACCTGGAGAAGCTGAAGGCAATCCTGGAATATGCCGGCGTCTCCGATGTTAAGATGGAGCAGGGTTCCCTGCGCTGTGATGCCAACGTCTCGGTTCGCCCTGTTGGAACTACGACCCTGGGTACCAAAACAGAAATAAAGAATATGAATTCCTTCCGTGCGGTGCAGCGGGCCATTGATTATGAAGTGGAAAGGCAAATCGAGGTCTTGATGGACGGGGGAATGGTTGTTCAGGAAACCCGCGCCTGGGATGAAGACCTCGGCGTAACCGTAACCATGCGCAGCAAGGAAAACCCGGATTACAGGTGTTTTCTGGAGCACGAACTGGCTCCGATAGAGCTGACGCCTGAGTGGATAGAAGAGATCCGGGCAACCATCCCGGAATTGCCCGATGCCCGCAGGAAACGGCTGGTTGAAGAGCATGGACTGCCGGCCTACGATGCCGGCGTAATTACCAGTTCCCTGGCCCTGGCTGAGTTCTTTGACGCCACACTGAAGGAATACCCCGATGCCAAAACCGTCAGCAACTGGATCATGGGCGAGCTGTTGCGGTTATTGAACGCCCGTAATCTGGAGCTGAGTGAAGCTAAGATCACCCCCGGCGGTTTGGCTTCCCTGCTGAAGTTGATCGATAAGGGCACCATCAGCAATAAGATGGGCAAAGAAGTGTTTGAAGTGATGTTTGTGGAGGGCAAGGATCCGGACCAGATCGTAAAGGAAAAGGGGCTGTTCCAAATATCCGACGAGGGCCAGTTGAGCCAGATTATTGCTGAAGTTATCGCCAAGAATCCCAAATCAGTGGCGGATTTTAAGGCCGGTAAGGAAAAGGCCATCGGTTTTTTAGTGGGCCAGGTGATGAAGGCTACCAGGGGGCAGGCCAATCCCGGCATGGTCAATGCAATTCTGCGGGAAAAGCTGGCTGAATAAAACAAACACATCATTTTAGAATGCAAATGAATTATAACAGCGGACCCTGGACCTGACCCGGGTCAGGTCCAGGGAAACCAGATCCTGATTACCCGGTCCTTCATTTTTATAATGAGCAGCCGGTGAACACAGCCCCGGTCCTTTCACTTAAAAAAACAGCCTTCAGGTTACTTTTCACAGAACTTTCCCCATCCTTTAATCGTCCAATGTTTTAAGATAGATTATGATCTTTCAGTTTTATCACAGTTTTGTCTGCCTTATTCCAGGAAATTTACAAGCAGGGTTAATCACCTGTATTTTTTATCGGCGTATTTAATGGTAAATATTACCTATAATTTTCTTCGGGGGGTGATTACGAGCCTGGCTTACTGGGAAAGTTGCCGGGCTGCCGGACAAGATTGTTTTTAAAAGGTCGACGCAGATCTGGTTTTAGACTGGGCACGCAACCATGTAGCCATTGCCTGCGGCCAGAGCCTGTTCCAAGGTGCGCAAGACGGTCAGCTGCCTCCTTTAAAGGAGACCACCAGGGCCGTACTGGCTGCAGCGGTGAGCAGGATTGCACCGCGCCTGGTGGACATCTTAGTCTGACGGGTATTGCTCAGTCAACTAACAAAGGAGGGAAAAAAGGTGAAGCGGAGTTGGACTGCCGGGGTTGTTCTATTATCTCTGGTCCTGGGCTTTTTCTGTATCGCCCGGAGTGTGGCCGGGGCTGAGCTTGCCCCTGTGGACGGTAAAAGGGAGAGGGCAATTGAAACAAATGCAGCGGTTAACGGGGGAAATGCAGGCAATGGGGAGCAGGCAGCCATCAGCCTGGAGCAGGCTATCCAGATCGCCAGGGAGGCCTTTAAGATCCCCGCGGAACTGGACCAATTTACCACTGGTTTCACTCATTCGGAGCAGAATTCTTTTTGGGATTTGCGCTGGTACCGGAGCGGCATGGAGGGCGGTGAGTTGAGTGTAAGGGTAAACAGCGATACGGGTGAGATCTGGAGTATGTATAAGTGGCTGCCGCCGGTTGCCGGGGCTGAATACCGGGGGCTGCCCGCCTATACCAGGGAGAAAGCCCAGGCCGTAGCTGAGTCCTTTATCCAGAAACTGCACCCGGAACGCTTTAAGGAAACCGTCCTGCAGCAGGGGCGCGACTATATTCCGCCCTTATCCTTTAAAGAGCGCGGGGCTGTGGAGTACAACTTCAACTACGCCAGGGTCATTGGAGGTATGCTCTACCAGGCTAACGGGATTAATGTTACGGTAAATGGGGATACCGGTGAAGTTATCCGGTTTGATTTGAACTGGGAGGACACTAAGGATTTCCCGCCTCCGGTTACCAAAATCAGCCTGCCCCAGGCCAGGCAAATCTTTATAACTGAGGCGGCCCCTGAACTGAACTACTTTCGCCCCTATGCGCCCTACGGTATGGACGTGCCTGTAAAACTGGTCTACCGCCAGCCGGAGAACCGGCGGCAAGTGCTCATAGACGCCCTCACCGGCAAGCTGTTGAATGAGGAAATGGAAAACTATTATGGCTTCGGAGCTGGCGGTGGTGCTGACGCCGGGGCAGTTTACTCCCTGGAGGAGAGTATCCAGCTCACCCCGGCCGAGGAAGTGGCGGTGGACGAACTGAAGAACCTGCTGACCAGGGAGAAGGCCCTGGAAAAGGCGAAGTCTGCTGTAGAGATTCCAGCAGGTTATGTCTTATCCAGCAGCAGGCTGGAGCAGGATTACATGTTCAAGAAGAACAAATACTGGAATTTTTACTGGCAGCCGGGGGACAATTCCTCCAGCGGCGGGCTGAATGTTACCATTGACGCCGTTAATGGTGACCTGATTGCCTTCAGATTCTATGAAGATATTTACGAGGATTATAAAGAGCAGGAGGTTAAGTACAGCGAGGAAGAAGCCCGCCGCATTGCCGAAGAATTTATCAAGAAAAACCAGCCGGCAAGGTGGGGGCAGGTGCTCTTTGAATCAGTCCAGCCTATGCCGGGACCGGTGCTGCCCCTCAGGGAAGAGCCGGTTATCCGCTCCTACGCAATTAAATATACCCGCTTGGTCAATGATGTGAAATTCCCGGCTAACGGTTTTTATGTGGAAGTGAACAGCGCCACGGGGAAAATTACTTCCTACCAGATGACCTGGTGGGATCTGGTCTTTCCCAAGCCCGAAGGGATTATCAGCCGGGAAGAAGCAGCCCGCAAATACCTGGAGGAAGCCCCTCTCAAGGCAGGCTACCTGAGATTGTGGCTCCAGGAAAACTACTGGGGAAAGCCGGATCAGGAGGGCAAAATTCACCTGGTCTATTACCAGCCCAACCTCAATTTTGAGATGCTGGATGCCTTCACCGGTCAGACCCTTAATGGACAAGGCCAGCCTGTTCAGCCAGAGGGAGCTAAAGTAGAATTCAGTGACATGGAAGGGCATCCGGCCCGGGAGGCAGTGGAGCTGCTGGCAGCCGCCGGCATTGTGGTTAAGGATAGTGGCTATTTCAGGCCTGATGATGTCGTGACCCAGGCTGAGTTAATCGCCATGCTGGTGAGATGCTTTGACCAGTCAACCGGGGTAGCTCCCGGGGGTGAGGAGCCGTGGTATCAGATCTATTACGAAAAGGCAGCCCGCATCGGCATTATCCAGGCAGGGGAGAAACCGGATCCTGAGGCGCCGGTCAACCGGGAAACCTTGGCCCGCTTAGTCATCCATTCCATGGGCCTTTATAAAGCAGCCAGCTTAAGTGACATCTACGTGGTTGATTTTCAGGACGCCCAAGACATTTCAGGACATTTGAAAGGGCACGCTGTCCTGTCTGCGGCTCTGGGCTTGATCGAGCCGGTGGAGGGAAGGTTCGACCCCAAAGGGCTTGTGAGCAGAGCCGAAGCAGCGGAGACAATTGTCAGGTTTTTAAAAAACAGTTAAGAATAATTGGGCCGGGACTAAATTAGCCCCGGCTCCTTATATTTTATTATATAGTTGTAGCTGTGGTGATTGCCCTGCATATGTGTGATTATGTTTTATTGGAATAAGCTTTAGACAATCCCCTGGGCCATCATGGCATCGGCAACTTTAAGGAATCCGGCGATATTCGCGCCTCTAACCAGGTCGCCCTCAAAACCGTAGTCCTTTGCTACCTTGCTGGTTTGACGGTAGATTCTGACCATAATGTCCTTTAATTTAGCATCTACTTCTTCAAAAGTCCAGGAGAGCCTCATGCTGTTCTGGGTCATCTCCAGAGCCGAAGTGGCTACGCCGCCCGCGTTGGATGCCTTAGCGGGGGTGAAGAGGACCTTGTTATCTTGAAATACTTTGATTGCTTCCGGAGTGGAGGGCATATTGGCACCTTCTCCCACCGCCATTACGCCGTTTGCCACAAGTATTTTGGCTGATTCCTCATCGATTTCGTTTTGGGTGGCGCAGGGAAGGGCCAGGTCGCACTTAACTGTCCAGATCCCCTTCGAACCTTCGTGATACTGGGCTGAGGGGTGATAATTGCGATATTCTTTGATCCTCTTTCTTTCAACTTCTTTGATCTGCTTAATAGTATCTAACTTGATGCCGTCAGGATCATAAATATAGCCGTTGGAATCACTCATAGCCACTACCAGGGCGCCCAGTTGCTGGGCCTTTTCTGCCGCGTAGATGGCCACATTTCCGGAACCTGAGATAACTGCTGTTTTGCCCTTAATGGACTCGCCGTAATCCTTCAGCATTTCCTCAACGAAGTAGAGCAGCCCGTAACCTGTAGCCTCTCTTCTGCCCAGGCTGCCGCCATAGGAAATACCTTTGCCTGTAAAAACGCCGTGATAAAGGGTTGTAAGCTTCTTGTACATTCCGTACATATAGCCAACTTCCCGGGCGCCAACCCCTATATCGCCGGCCGGGACATCCACGTCCGCGCCCACATACCGGTAAAGCTCCGTCATGAAGCTCTGGCAAAAACGCATGATTTCATATTCCGACTTTCCTTTTGGATCGAAATCACTTCCGCCTTTGCCGCCTCCAATGGGTAAACCGGTAAGGGAGTTTTTGAATGTTTGTTCAAAGCCAAGGAACTTGATGATCCCCAGGTTTACTGAGGGATGGAAGCGCAGGCCGCCTTTGTAGGGTCCGATGGCGCTGTTGAACTGAACCCTGAAACCACGGTTGACATGAACCCGGCCGTTGTCGTCAACCCAAGGCACTCTGAAAACAATCTGCCGTTCAGGCTCTACTATTCTCTCCAGGATGCCTGCTTCTACAAATTCGGGGTGTTTTTCAATGACCGGCGTTAGGGATTCAAGGACTTCCCAAACTGCCTGGTGGAACTCCGGCTCGTTGGGATTCCTTCTGGTAACCTGCTCCATTACATCTTTAATAACCTGTTCTGGTGCCTTCACAATAATTACCTCCTCTGTTGTTCCCTAATGCTTTTAAGTTGGCGCCTTTTTTGAAGTGCCGGTTTGAAAAGAAGCCAGACCAGTTTGTGATTCACCATGTTGATCCCAAACTCAGTTGGATCCTTTTCAAACCGGCACATTTACAAAATAATACTTTGTTTACTTACATCACCTCCACCAACATTATTAATTAAAATGAATTAAGATATTCTTTCAGTTCCCAGGGATGGACAACCGCCTGAAAACGTTCCCATTCATCAGATTTGGCTCTAAGGAAACTGCGGTAAATATAATCACCCAGGGTATCCCGGACCAGCTGGTCAGCGGAAAGCTCGCGCAGAGCCTCTTCTAAGCTGCGGGGCAGATAGGAGACCTGTGCTTCTTGACGCTGGTTGTTGGATCCGGAAAGGGGGGGTGGCTGTGGAAGTTTTTGCCGGATGCCGTCCAAACCTGCTTTTAGAATTACAGCCAGGGCAAGATACGGGTTGCAGGCGGGATCCGGGTTTCGTACTTCCACGCGGGTACCTTGCCCGTGGTGAGCAACGACCCTGAGTATTGAGTTGCGGTTTTCTTCCGACCAGGCTACATATACAGGTGCCGCCGGGTCGCTGGGTTGCAAACGTTTGTAAGAGTTAACAAGGGGGTTGGTAATTGCGGTGTTGGCCCGGGCATGTTTCAGGATGCCTGCAATAAAATGCCCGGTCCACTGGTCTTGCGGCATAGGGTGTTCCAGGTCTGTAAGGTGTCCTGCTTCCCTGGGATGTAGATATAAATGCAGGTGCAGCGCTGAGCCGGGCATGCCGTTTAGTGGCTTGGGCATAAAAGAAGCGTACAGGCCATGCCGTTGGGCAATGGTACGTACAATATATTTGAAGGTTACCAGCTTGTCAGCAGTATCCAGGGCATTATCTACCTTTAAAGCGATTTTGTGCTGCCCGGGCCCTGCCTCGTGGTGACTGTAGCCGATATTATAGCCCATTTCTTCCAGGGTCAGGACGATGTCCCGGCGGGCATTCTCTCCCAAATCGAAGGGGGTTAAGTCGCAAAGGCCGGCCTTATCATGGGTGTTAATGGTGGGGTTGCCTTTGTTATCAGTATGCAGGAGATAAAATCCTACCTTCGCACCCAGCCAGACATCAAAACCCATCTGGGCGGCTTCTTCTAGAACTTGTTTCAAAACGCTGCGTGAGCAGCCCCGGTAAGGAGAGCCGTCGGGATTGGCAATATCACAAATGAAGCGAGCCACCGCTTCATCGCGAGGCCGCCAGGGAAATACAATAAATGTAGACAGGTCCGGACGCAGGAGAATATCCTGTTCAAGGCCGCCTATCACTCCATCCACCGCAGAGCTGTCGAAGGAAATCTGGCCGGCCATAGCCCGTTCCAGATCCTCCGATGTAACGGCGATGTTTTTCAACGAACCGAAGGTATCGGTGAACTGTAAGCGAAGGAATTTCACTCTTTCTTCTTTAGCTTTTTCCAGGACTTCTTCGCGAGTGTGCATCAATAACCCCCAAAAATCCAAATCAGCCACCGGTAACCAGTAACTTTTTTGGTTCTAAAGAACTATTTTAATTGGTAATTCGTAAAGAAATCATAAAAAAAAGATCAATAATATAATTTTTTCACAAGAAATTAAATATAAGAGGCGCAAATATAAAAATTTCATAAAAAACCCTGCCTTAATCTGGCAGGGTTTAAAGGCTACCTTTTTGTTCTATATTATTCGATAGCCAGGTGGTAGCCGATGCCATGCTTTCCTAGAATATACCTTGGTTTACCGGGGTCATCCTCAATTTTTTTGCGAATGCTACTAATATAATTTCTGAGGTAGTGCAGTTCATTGCGGTATTCGGCACCCCATACCCGGGTCAGTAAATCTTCATGGGTAAGTACTTTCCCCGCGTTACATGCCAGGTGATACAGGATCTGATACTCTGTGGCGGTCAGCTTTGCTTCCTTGCCCCTTATGAAGACCCGCCTTTGGGCGGTATTAATGACCAGGTCACCGTTTGTATAAATGGGGCATTTCGGAACGTTTTCCGGTTGAGAGGTCCTTCTGAGGACTGCCTTTACCCGTCGCAACAGTTCCTCGACATTGAAGGGTTTGGTTAAGTAATCATCGGCCCCCACGTCAAAACCGCGGATCCGGTCCTGTTCACGGGCCCGGCCTGTCAGCATGATAATGGGAACATCGGAAAACTCCCTGATTTTTTTACAGACCTCAAAACCGTTGAAGGAGCCGGGAAGCATTATGTCCAAGATCACCAAATCGTAGCTGGAAGCTTCCAGCATCGCTATGGCTGTTTTCCCGTCAGCGGCGACGCCCACTTCATACCCGCTGGCCAAAAGGTTGACCTTTACCAGCCGTACCAGGCGGGGTTCGTCATCCACGATCAAGATCCTTTTATGCTTCATCACCAAAACCCCCCGTGCTCAGGCCGGACGGTAGTTCAGTTAAGCTTTCAGGCTGGCAGCAGGGCAATGTGAAGTAAAAAGTGGTACCCTGACCCAGCTTGCTTTTTGCCCAGATTTTACCACCGTGGCTGATTATTATCTGACGGGCTAGAGGTAAGCCCAGTCCCATTCCCTTTTGATGTTCCTGGTTATTGGTGTTTACCCGGAAAAACTTTTCGAACAGCCGGTTTAAATGCTCGTCATCAATACCAATGCCCTGATCAGCTACGGATACAATAACTTCCCCGGGTGCAACTTCTCCCTTAATGGTTATTCTGGTTTCTTCCATGGAATACTTGACTGCATTGTCCACAAGGTTGCGAATAACCTGTTCAATTCTTACGGGATCCGCTTCTACGTACGGAAAGTGTTTTGGAAACAATACGGTAAATTGATGGTTCTTGGTCCGGTAGGAAGAATCTTTGAGTACTTTATTGACGATTTGGGGTATTAAAACCGCTTCTTTCTTCAGTTCTATTTCACCTTTCCAGCTTAAGGTGGCGGAATCCAGCAGGTTATTAATCAAACTCTCAATATGGTCGGTTTCTTCAGCAATAATATTTAGGAATTCCTTTTGGGCAAGTTGATCCCATGTTACGTCTTCCCTGAGTAAAGTAGTGACGTAACCCTTGATACAGGCCAGGGGTGTTCTTAAGTCATGGGATAGTCCCGCCAGCATTTCCGACCACATTTGCGCCATGTCCTCAGAGGGAAGAAAATAGGATGCGTTTTGAGTTTTGCTCTTGCCGGTACTGCAGACGGAAGCGATTGTATTTACAAATGACTTCAACAATTCTTGAAAGGGGCCATAATTAAGCAGGCTTTCTGCAGCGGAAACGAGCAAAAAGCCTTTTCCGCCGCCCATGGGCGAACAGGTAATCTTCAAGCCTGCTTGTTCATGTTTCTCAAATACACAATTAATTACAGGGCAGGTACTTCCGGAGCAAGAAAAGGTTTCCCCGGAAAAATCCTGGCTGGAACAGCAGAGATCGACCGCGTCAAACTTTACAGTATAGGTATGGGTATTGTTATCACAGGTAAAATAAACCACATAGTGTTGCTCTTGAAGGATTCCCAGGGCACAGCTGTTAATACCCAGGGTTGTCATAAGCCAGCCGGGAACCCAGTCAAGATTTGCCTGTTCCTGGAATAGCCTCCCTGCAAAATTAAGGCATTTTGTAAAAATATTAATAGGATCGCTAATTTTTAAGCTGGTATTCTGGTCCATAGGCTATCTCCCTGTCTTGAGGACGTATTATCGGTGTCCTTGACTAATATAGTTATCACATTCTAAACATTGCCAAAGGCATCTTCCATGAATTATTCTTTAACTTAAAGATCGGTTACTTATCGGTTAAACCATATAAGAATTCTATCAAAATCTAAAAAAACATACCAGAGTTACATACTGTAATAATCAGGCCGTATTCCACCCTGGAGCGCAAGATCCCTGTACAATCACACCTTACAAAGTGGAAGAGGAGTTTTAACCGGGCTTTTGGTTAGATGAAAAAAGCTGCCTCAATCTTCGAACCTATATAGATTGGACAGGAGACTTCCGTAAGACGGCAGGCGGCATAGCATGCAGCAGAGCATACAGGTGAAATGAAACCCCTGCCTCGAGTGATCAAGGCAGGGGTTAAAATTCAGTGTTAATTTTCTACCGGTATTTCTTTCGGCTTTAGTTTGTTTTCCAGCCTTTAATTACGTAATAGTACTGGGTAATACCATCCTTATCTTTGTAATGGCCCCATTCGTATTCCAGGTCTGGGTCCAGGTAGAAGTAATGCTTTACACCATTGTCGTCGATGTAGTAGAACCATTCACCCTTTTGGTTGGCATTTTTGTAAGAATGGCTTGGATGATTGCAATAGATTTTTCCGTTCCGCTTATAAAAAGAGATGTGTTTTACTGTTTTATAATTGGGATGCCCCTTGTGGTAGGTTATACCCTTTACGACAACCCTGTCCGGGTAATCAATTATTTTTTTAATTAAACTTTTAATATCTACCGGTTCCGCTGGATCGGCCTTGGAATGATACCAGGAATAGCCCCGGATGCCATCTCCAATGGAGCCTTGCTGGGCATTGCCGTAAAATGTAATCTCTTTTACTACCGTACCGGCATATGCTGCGGCTGAAAGCGTGAGTGACATCAAAAGAGTCATAAATAGTACTATAATTTTCCGCATTGAGTAGTATCTCCCTTCCTTATTATAGTTAAAAAGTAGATTGCCGGGTATCTAAAACTATAATAAGATATTTATTATTTGAATCAAGCTGTAAATTATGGCTTGCCTGATTATAAAGTGGTTTAGTGGTGGAACAAGTTTATTTATATATAGGATATAACTTAAATATAAATATAATTTTATTATTTAACATATTTTGGTATCTAAGTTTTTCGCATGGTTCTTTATATAAATGTTATTTTTTATATAAACGTTATTATTGAAAAGAAATATTCATTCATTGATAAATTATAGTAATAAAGAGCTTACTGGCTCACCTGCTGCAAACGTCTGTGTAACGCCTCTCTGCCAATAAGTAACAAATACACGGCATCCATAATAAAATTTTAAATAAATTTTTTTCTATGGCAGGAAATTTATCGTCAATGCCGAAATATAAATGGGCATAGGAAGGATGTAAACACTTTTATAGTGACGGCAGTGGGTAGCTCACAAGTAGGACGGTAGCAGACGGTAGCAAGACAGACCCAAAATTTTTTACAAATGGTAGGATAGCAGGACGGTAGGAACAGGAAAGGCGGCATTCCGCCAGATCTAACCCGGCGTTGATTTTAGCCGGATAAAGGCGTGGCTGCAGTTCTTGAAACTCCTACGGGAGTTTTTTTTGTTTGGTAAAAAAGGAGGATGAGGAAAAGTGAAGGTAAGGTTTTGGGGTAAGGAAGGCAGGTTCTCCGGATTCAAAAGGGCAGGTGTAATAGGCCTGGCGCTGCTGCTGTTGCTTTCTTTTAGCGGCTGCTCGTCGTCACCTCAAACGCAGGGGGCAGGTCAAGCCACAGTCGAACTCAAACTGGCGCACTTTTTCCCGGGAAGCCACCCGGCTGAGGTGGAACTGATCCAGCCCTGGGCTAAAGCCATTGAAGAGGCTACTAACGGCCAGGTTAAGATTACCAGCTACCCGAATCAGACCCTGCTGCAGGCGGACGCGATTTACGACGGAGTGGTGAACGGGATTGCCGATCTGGGTCTTTCCTGCTTTTCCTATACCAGGGGGCGCTTTCCGTTGCTGGAGGCTTTCGAATTGCCGGGTGTGATTTACAAAAACTCCAAAGTGTCAAGCAAGGTCGCCTGGGAAGGAATTAAGCAATTAAATCCCGCAGAAGTTCAGGACACAAAACTAATGATGGTTTTCACCACGGGTTCCGGTGACTTGTTTACCAAAGTTCCGGTCCGCAGTCACAGCGATCTTCAGGGAATGGCCATTAGGGCTACCGGTCTCAGTGCTCAAACTTTACAGCTGCTGGGAGCAAACCCGGTTGCCATGCCCCAGTCTGATGCCTACGAAGCCCTGTCCAAAGGAGTGGTCCAGGGGAACCTTGGTCCTGTGGAAGTGCTGCAGGGCTGGAAGCATGCCGAGGTAACCGATTATTTAACCATAACGCCTTTTCTTTACAATACTTTGTTCTTTATTACCATGAACCTCGACCAGTGGAATGCTTTGACTCTGGAAGTTCAAGCGGCCATCGAAAGGGTTAATGAAGAGTATTTTGAAAAAGTAGCCATGGGGCTGTGGGATAAACAGAATGAAGCCGCCCTGAAGTGGGCTGTTGAAACCCACGGTATGGAAGTAATCCACCTGCCCCAGGAAGAGGCGGACCGCTGGATTAGCCTTGTTTCGCCCGTCCAGGGACAGTTTGTTTCAAGAATGAAGGAAAAAGGCCTGCCGGGTCAGGAAACGCTGGATCTGGTTAAAGAACTGGCGGAGAAATACAACCAGCAGTATTAACAAGAGTAAGAAAACCGGAGCAGGATTAGAAAAAAGTGAAATTGGGAGGTAAACCGAAATGAAGCAATTCGCAGGATTCGTCACCGGCTTCAGCCGCTTGCTGGACAGACTGGCCGGATTTTGCCTGGTGTTTGTAATGGTCCTGATAATTACCAACATCCTCTCCCGGAGTCTGTTAAAACGGCCGATTTTGGGGACCTACGAGCTTGCCGGCTATTTAACGGCCGCGGTGATTGGCCTGGCCCTGGCTTACTGTGCCGTGCAGAACGGCCATATTGCCGTGACCTTTGTGGCTGACCGGCTGCCCCGGAGAGCACAGGCCTGCGTGGACGCCGCCGTGAATCTCTGTGCTTTCCTGTTCTGGAGCCTGGCTGCCTGGCATCTCGGCAGCTACGCCCACAGTATGGCGGTCAATGGGGTGGTTTCACCCACGGCCCAGGTGCCCTTCTACTATTTTATCTACCTTATAGCCCTGGGCCTCCTGGCCCTGTGTCTGGTACTGCTGGTTAAAACCATTGAATCGATTAAAAAGGTGGTTCTGAATCGATGAGCACTCTCGTAGCCGGTGCTACCGGTATCGCGGCCTTCTTCGGTCTGCTGGTCCTGCGGATGCCCATTGCCTTCGCCATGGCCCTGGTGGGCTTTGCCGGGTTCAGCCTTCTGGTTTCCACACCCGCGGCCTTCAGCATGGTGGCCAAGGAGATCTTTAATAACTTTTCATCCTACTCCCTAAGCGTAATTGGCATGTTTGTCTGGATGGGCTTTCTAGCTTATTACTCCGGAATTGGGAGCAGGCTCTATGTTTTTGCTTACAAGCTGATTGGCAACTATCCCGGCGGGCTGGCCATCGCTACCCAGGCGGCGTGCGCCATTTTCGGCGCCATCTGCGGTTCAAACACGGCCACGGCGGCAACAATGGGTGCCATCGCCCTGCCGGAAATGAAGAAATACAAATATGATACTTCACTGGCCACGGCCAGCGTCGCGGCCGGCGGCGTCCTGGGGATCCTGATCCCGCCCAGCGTAATCTTTATTGTTTACGGCATGGCCACGGAACAATCCATCGGCAAGCTCTTTATGGCGGGTATTGTTCCGGGGATCCTGTTGATGCTGCTGTATATGGGAGTGGTCTACCTGCTTGCCGCCCGCAAGCCAGCCCTGGCGCCGGCCGGAACAAAGTCAAGCTGGAAGGAAAGACTGGAGGCTTTAAAAGGCGGACTGGGGGAGGTCCTGTTAGTTTTTACTCTCTCCATCGGCGGCCTCTTTGCCGGCTGGTTTACCCCTACGGAGGCGGGAGCCGTCGGGGCTGGCGGGGTGCTGCTGGTATCCCTGCTGGGAAGGCGCCTTACGTGGGAGAATTTTAAAAGGTCCCTGCTGGATGCCACACGGACTACGGCCATGATCATGTTCATGGTTGCCGGGGCCGTCATTTTTGGTCGGTTTTTGGCCGTGAGCAGGATCCCCTTTGAGCTGGCCAACTGGGCCGGTGCCCTGTCCCTGCCTCCCTTTGCCGTGGTGGGTGTTATCCTTTTAATTTACCTGGTCCTGGGCTGTTTTATCGACGCCCTGGCCATGGTCCTGCTGACCATACCCATTTTTTATCCCGTTGTGGTTAACACGCTGGGTTACGACCCGATCTGGTTTGGGGTGGTCATCGTCCTGGTCGTAGCTATGGGCGTGATTACGCCGCCTGTAGGTATGAACGTATATGTGATTAAGGGGGTCGCTCCTGATGTGCCCCTGGAGGTCATCTTTAAGGGGATCTGGCCTTTCCTGGCGGCCATCGTCATCTTGCTGGCCGTACTCATTGCCTTTCCCCAGGTAGTGACATTCCTGCCCGACTTACTAACAAAGTAATTGGGTGAGTGCTGGCGAAGGCCTCTCTGCATAGGGAGGCTTATTTCTTTATAAAAGGGAGGCCGGCTGCCCCTTTCCTGCTGTAATATATTTAATGGTACAGGGGTAAAATTTTGCAGATTGAGAATTTAGATAGTCCCAGTTTAATTATTTGAACTGCGGATAAAACAGTTTTCTGCTGGGGACCATTAGGGAGGAGAAAACGTTCAGGAGGTCGTGTTTATGACGGTTTCATCCCAGGTCAAGCAGACCCTGGCCAGCTTAAAAAGCGCCCAGGCAAACCTGGAGAGCTTTGCCCTCCAGACCCAGAATCAGAAAGCCAAAGAGCTTTACAGCAGTGCTGCCCGGCAGGCCAAAGCTCTTGTGGACTCCCTGGAGCATAGAATCGCGGAAATTGAAAATGAAGAGCCCCAGTACAGGGGTTACCAGTAACCCTGTTCCACGTTCTACCGGATCTTAAAGGATCCGGTACTTCTATTTGCATATTAAGGCCTTTAAAAATACAGAATAAGTTTAAGAGGTGTTGCTCCATGACCGTCGGTGCTCAGGTCAAGCAAACCCTGGCGGAACTGAAAGGGATCCAGGCCAACCTGGAAACCTTTGCCCAGTCAGGTGGAAACGAGGAGGCCAATGCTTTGCTTCTAAAAAATGCCCGGAGGGTTGGCCAGGTAATTGAGAAGATGGAAAAAAGGCTTAGTAATCTAGAGTTCGAGGAACCCCAGTATAAAGGTTTTTAAACTGCCAGACAAGGGGTAGCTCATGTCAGAGTGGCTAAACACTTTGCTTCGCTCCGCGGGCTTATTTATCCTAACCCTGCTCCTGGTCCGGCTGATAGGGAAGAGGCTGACCTCCCGCCCGACATTTTTTGACCTGGTTACAGGGATCGCCATAGGGGTGATTGCAGCCGCGCTTTCTTTGAATATGGTCCAAAACTTTACCGTAGGGTTGGTTGCCCTGGGGGTTTGGACTGTATTCCCGGCACTGTTCTACCTGCTGGGGATCAAGTACAAGGCGGTCAGGGACATCCTTCGGGGCAAAGAGATTGTTTTAATTAACCACGGCAAAGTCCTGGAAGACAAGCTGCTGGAGTCCCGGCTGACCGCTGAGGACTTGCTGGGTCAGCTGCGGAAAAAGAATGTCTTTAATTTTGCCGATGTGGAGTTTGCCGTTCTGGAACCGGACGGGGAGCTCAGCGTACTGCTTAATAAAGAAAAGCAGCCCGCCACACCTAAGACCCTTGGGCTTGATGTGGGCCGGGAAAGCGTGCCCCAGACAGTCATGCTGGACGGCGTCATCATGGATGAACCGCTGGCGGCCATGGGGCTGAACAGGCGCTGGCTGCATACGGAGCTGGCTAAAGCCGGAGTGGCGCCGGAAAACGTTTTCCTGGCCCAGGTGGACTCCCTGGGCCAGCTTTACCTGGACCTCTTTGACGACTCCATCCAGGTGCCCAAACCCAGGGCCAGGGAAAGGGTTTACGCCAGCCTGAAAAAATGCCAGGCGGACTGTGAATTGTACGCCCTGGCCACAAGAAACCCGGAGGCCGGGAAAATGTACGCCGAATCAGCCCGCCTGCTGGAGCAGGCTGTGCGGGAACTGGAGCCATTGTTGACAAGATAGGGGTGGACCATGTCCGACAAAAAAATGAAGAAGCTGACACCGGTACAACAGGAATATCAAGAATTTGCCAAAGCCAGGGAACCCAAGCGGCCGGTCCTGTTCAACTGCCTCAAAGCCTTTTTAGTGGGAGGCGGGATATGTCTTTTGGGACAGGCCGTGCAGGATTTTTTTATCTGGAACTTTGATTTTACCGAAAAGACAGCAGGGGACCCCACCGTTGCCGTAATGATTATGATCTCAGTCATCCTGACAGTTGCGGGTGTTTACGACCATATTGCCCAGTGGGCCGGCGCCGGTACGGCAGTACCTGTTACAGGATTTGCCAATTCAGTTGCCTCATCGGCCATAGAGCACAGGACCGAGGGATTTGTCCTCGGTGTTGGCGCCAAAATGTTCAAACTGGCTGGGTCCGTGATTGTTTATGGAGTCTTTGCTGCCTTTATCATCGGCCTGATCAAGACTGGCATCACCATGCTTGGGGGTTTTTAGAATGCTGCAGGGACATCAGACCTGGGTTTTTCTGAACAGGCCGGTTATCCTGTCCTCAGCCGTGGTGGGAGGGCCCTTTGAGGCCGAAGGCCCCCTGGCGGAGGATTTTGACCTTCTCCACGGCGATCTGTGGGTGGGGCAGGACAGTTATGAGAAGGCGGAAAAAAAGATGCTGGAAGAGGCCTGTGAAATGGCCATCCACAAAGCTGGCCTGCAGAAGCAGGATATACAGTTTTTCCTCGGCGGGGATCTGTTGAACCAGATCATCAGCAGTTGTTTTACCGCCAGGACCCTGGCGGTTCCCTTTTTAGGGCTCTACGGCGCCTGCTCCACTTCTATGGAAGGCCTGGCGCTGGCTTCCCTGATTGTCGACAGCCGGGCGGGCCGCTACGTGCTCTGCGGGACATCCAGCCATAATTCGGCAGCTGAGAAGCAGTACCGCTATCCCACGGAATACGGTTCCCAGAAGCCTCCCACGGCCCAGTGGACGGTGACCGCCGCGGGCGCCGCCTTACTCGGTCCGGAGGGAGACGGACCGAAGGTCACCTCTGCCACCATCGGCAGGGTTGTCGATATGGGGGTAAACGATCCCTTCAACATGGGCGGTGCCATGGCCCCGGCGGCTGTAGACACAATCATGGCCCATTTCAGGGACATGCAGATTTCACCCGGGTATTACGACCTGATCGCCACCGGTGACCTGGGAAAGGTCGGCTATAAAATTGCTGGGGATCTTTTAAAGAAACATGGCCTGGAGATTCCCGAAAAAGTTTTTGTTGACTGCGGCCTGCTGATTTACGGCGAAGATCAGCCTGCTGTCATGGCGGGGGGGAGCGGGTGCGGCTGTTCGGCCTCGGTTGTCTACGGGCATATTCTGAACAGGCTTAAAAGGGGTGAGTTGAAAAAGGTTATGATTGTGGCCACAGGCGCACTTTTATCCCCCCTTTCCTACCAGCAAAAAGAGAGTATTCCCTGTATCGCCCATGCTGTTTCCATAGAATCCGAATAATGTAGGGGGTGTACTTTTGGAAACCTATTTCTGGGCTTTCGTGGTAGGCGGGCTTATCTGTGTTGTGGGGCAGCTGCTGCTCGATGTAGGGCGGTTCACCCCGGCCCACACCATGAGCATCTTGGTGGTTTCAGGCGCCGTCCTGGACGGCCTGGGACTCTATGAACCGCTAATCGACTTTGCCGGCGCGGGTGCTACCGTACCCATCACCAGCTTTGGAAACGCCCTGGTGCACGGGGCGCTGACGGAGGCCGAAAGTACGGGCCTGATCGGAATTCTGACGGGAATATTTGAAGTAACCAGTGCGGGCATTTCCTCCGCAATTATCTTTGGCTTTTTAGCGGCACTGTTCTTCAAGCCAAAGGGATAGGAGAAGGTTGATATGTTGAAGAAACAGCACTTCCTGCTCCTACTGGCGGTGTTCTTGATCTTTGTTATGGCGACTGGCTGCGGTACGCCGCAAAAGAAACGGCAGGTTCAACTGGACGCCCGGGATGAAAGCCAGATCCAGGTTAATACTGAACTGGCTGAAAGGGCCAGGGAGGCGTCCGGGACGGTTAAGGGTGTAAAAGAAAGCACCGCCGTGGTGATCGACAGGGATATCGCTATTGCCGTTAAGGTGGTGCGCTTTGACCGGCTGCGGCTCAAGAAGATCCGGCAGGAAGTCCACGACAGAGTTAAAGAACTGGACCAGTCGTATAATGTGTATGTGACAACGGATAAGAAGCTGTTCAAGCAGTTGCAGGAGATGGAACAGGAGTTGAGCAGCCCCGGGGAAGGATTACCGCTGCAGGAACTGCAGGCAAGATTCAAAAAGCTGATTCAGGATATACTAAAGTGAATTAAACACTTAAAAGCCATAATACATAATATTTTAAAACACCTCTTCAATGGCGGGATGCCTGCTCTGAAGTCTTGACACCCGTAGAGACGCATTCTATACTAATGGTCAGAAATAGTCAATAATTATCAAAAAAAGATCCCGGCTCAGGTTTGGGAGCGATTTTATGTTTAGCAGGCCGGGTTCCCGAGTTTTGGAGGTGTTTTAAAACTATGTCTGGAACTGTGCAGCAGACGCTTGAAACCAGGGAATTTCAGGCGGAAGTTAAACAGCTTCTCGACATTGTGGTAAACTCTCTTTATACGGATCGTGAGATTTTCCTGCGGGAGCTGATTTCTAATGCCGCCGATGCCCTGGAAAAATACCGCTATGAAAGCCTTACCAACAGGGAAGAGGCCGGCGAAGAAATCCCGCTGGAAATCAATATAGATGTGGATGATAAAGAACATACCCTGACCATAACGGATACGGGGATCGGTATGACCGCCGCAGAACTGGTGGAAAACCTGGGTACCATTGCCCACTCCGGTTCCAGGGAATTTATCCGGCACCTTAGTGAAACTGACAGGAAGGACTTGAATCTAATCGGCCAGTTCGGGGTAGGCTTTTACTCCGCCTTCATGGTGGCAAGCCGGGTGCGCGTCCTGACGCGTTCCTACCGCTCCGGGGCGGAGGGTTGTGAATGGGTTTCAGACGGTATCGGCACTTACACCATTGGGCCGGCAAAAGGCCTTAGCCGCGGGACTAAAATTATCCTCGAGCTCAAAGAGGATGCCCGGGAGTTCAGTAAAGCTGATAGGATCAAGGGGATTATCCGGCGGTATTCTAGTTTTGTTCCCTTCCCGATCAAGGTGAACGGAGAACAGGTCAATACCGTGCAGGCCCTGTGGGTTCGCAATAAAAACGAGGTGACCGGGGAGGAGTACACCGAGTTTTACAAGTTTTTATTCAACGCCTTCGACGAACCCTTTTACCACCTGCATTTTACAACTGACGCGCCATTGTCCATCAAGGCCCTGCTCTTTGTGCCCAAGCGGAATATGGAACGTTTTGGTTTTGGACGCCTGGTGCCGGGTGTAAACCTGTACTGCCAGAAAGTATTGATCCAGCAACATTCTGAAGAGATCCTGCCGGAATGGCTGCGCTTTGTCCGGGGCGTGGTTGACAGCGAAGATATTCCCCTCAACATCTCCCGGGAAACGATGCAGGATAGCGCGCTCATAAGGCGGTTGCGGAAGGCTGTGACCGGCCGGTTTCTCAAGTTTCTCCAGGAGCAGTCCGAAAAGGGTCCGGACAAGTACGCTGAATTTTGGAATGAATTTGGGATCTTTTTGAAGGAGGGGATTGCCTCCGACTACACCCACCGGGATGAACTGGTCAAGTTGCTGCGGTTTGAATCTTCCGCTTCGGAGCCTGGAAAGCTGGTTTCCCTGGCGGACTATACAGCAAGGATGAAGGAAGGACAGAAGGATATTTACTTCATTAACGGGCTCTCCAGAGAACACATCGAAGGGGGTCCCTACATTGAGGCTTTTAAGGCCCGGGGCTGGGAGGTCATTTATACCTACGAGCCTGTGGACGATTTTGTTTTAAGCAACTTAATGGAGTACGAAGGAAAAAAATTTAGATCAGCCGACCAGGCCGGTCTGGAACTACCGGCACTGGAAACGGAGAGCGATAGCGAACCCCTGGACGCCGCTTCGCTCAAAGCCCTTAGTCAATGGTTTAAGGAAATCCTGGGGGATAAGGTCAGCGAAGTGAGGGAATCCACCCGCCTGGTGAATAGTCCCGCCATGATTTTAAATCCTGACGGTATGATGACCAGCAGCATGCAGCGGTTGATGTATGCTATGCACAAGGATCTGGATTCCCTGGGACGGAAGGTGCTTGAATTAAATCCACGGCATAATATAATTAAGCGGCTCTCCTCCCTGCGGGAGACTGACCCTGACCTGGCTCGGAACATTGCGGAGCAGGTTTTCGACAATGCCGTGATTTCCGCCGGCCTTGTGATTGAGCCCCGGGCCATGGTGGATCGGATTTACAAGATCATAGAGCAAGCCCTGGCCACCCGGGAACAATAAAGGGCTGGTGGATATCAAACAGTTTTTACAATAATGGTTAACATTTACTCCCCCTAAATAAATCAAACCGCTCCCCGGAAAGGAGCGGTTTGATTGATCCAAACAGGCCTATTTAAGACCATTCTTAATATTGTTTGATATGGTTTCGAAGAAGGCTACAAGTCCGCTTTTGATGCTGTTAACGGAAGCCTCCAAAAGTGTGCTTTTGATACCTCTGAACAACCTTTTAATCCGGGGTTTAGCAGGCTCTTCAACTAGAAGGTCCATTTTTCTTTCCCCTTCCTCGATCAGGGAAATTCTTTTCCGCCACCTAAACCTGCCGAACATAATAATACTTCCCCTTTTTGAATTTTTATTTTTCTTACAACAATGATTTACTACCGTTGTTGTTGGTGTTGCTCATTTAAGTTTATCTTCAGGTAAGTAGGGTTATAGCCTGGTTACCGAGGACTATATACCTCGCCCGCGGGGGACCACGAAGGGTAGCATTTTTTTAGCCTTTTCCCCACTATTACTCTTCCCTTTTAGCATGAACAGGGATTTAATAATTTATGTCCGGGTTAATTATGAAGATTTTCAAATAACTGTTGCCTATCCGGGTATTTGATAGTGTTTTCCGCAAGACAATAGTGGTACTTTTTTGTGTAAAGATTTCGGAAAACCCTTATGTTTGCTTCTTTGTAACAATATTTTTAAATTTTTGTATCCGGCAGGTTTATATAATTGGTTGAATGACCATACTAGTAATAAGTCTAGAACAACACAGGAAAGGAGCTTGAAGATTGTGACAACAACACTGGTGGAATATTTTTACGGGGTCCGGAATCGCCTGCCGGAAGAAGCGGAGAGGGTCATTCGCTCCCTGGAAGATCAGGGTCCCATGAACAAGGAGGAATTATCCCTGACGGCCAAAGTTAAAAGGGCCGTGCTGGATCACGTTGTTATCCAGCTCTATGCTCTGGGCCTGGTGGATGTGACCACGGAAGGAAAAAGCAAGATTTGCAGTCTGACCAAACTGGGCTATGATTTCTTAAAATTGAGAGATGCCGGATAACGGCTTTTTTTTTGCCGGTAGAAGTGTTCCGGGAGCCCTTCTCCGCTATTATGGTCAATAGAGCCTGTACAAGGGAACATTCCCTACCTGCATATCCTGCTTTTCCCTGGTCAAAGGGTATCATAGCCGGTTTGTACTGCAAGTTAAAATCTCTTACCGCCAATTATGTTTAACCCCGTTTGGAGCTAACCACCGGTGGGTTGTTGAAAGCGTTCCGCTTGGAAGCCAGGTCCATCATTTTTTGTAAAAACTCGATCTCGGTGGAAAGGAAAGATTTAAACATATTTCTGATATCTTCCCTGAAAGAAGCTGAATAGGAGGTGATGTGCAGGATGATATAAACCTGCATGGCAGCGAGTAAAATCTGAACAACCTCCGCATCGCTCAAGGTTATCTTATTGACCCTGCCGGGCGGTCCCTGCTGCATACGACGAACGGGGCGTGCGGGGACGGTGAATCCTTCTTCCTTGAGAACATTCTCGAGCCTTTCTAGTTGAGGAAGCACCACATCATTGAGACCGGTTTTTAAAAGTCTGATCAGTTCAGGGTCTCCGGTATTGGCCAGGTAGGTTTCCAGGTTCATGACACTTAAATGCCTTGCTTCCAACTCGTCCCAGATTGCAGCCACTTCACTCATATTGAGGCTATTGTGACGGGCGGTGGCGGGAGGAGGGGGGATGAATACTTGCCTTTTCTGGCCAAGGTTAATAATCATAGTGTAAGCTTTCATATCGGTAAAGACGATGTCAGTGAAGACTTTTCTTACCGATTCCCTGGTAGCAGTCCCGATGGCCCTGCCGTCGTGCATTAACAGAACCTGTACCCAGGCAGCCAGGTTCCTGATGACTTCGTCGTCACCCAGCTTAACTTCCTGGCCTGCACCTGGTTTTCCCTGTAGCGTTTTTGGTGAGGGCCGTGGCGGGACAGTGAAGCCTTCCTCTTTCAAAATTTTTTCCAGACGGTTGATTCGGGTAAGAACAGTGCCCTTGCTTATGCCCTGCAGAAGGAGATGGAGTTCTCTATCGCCGGTGTTCATCATATAGGTTTCAACAAGGGAAACCAGGTTATAACTGGAGGTTAAAGTTTCCCAAAGATGATAAACCTCACCGGCGTGGAGAGGTTTACCGGTTTCCTGGCGGACCAGGGAAAGGGTTTTCTTAAGTTTTTTGAACATAAAATAAACCGCCCTTCATATAGATTTGACACTATATAGCATGGGCGGTAACTAAATAAAATATGTTTTGTATTAACTGTTTTAGGGATACTTAATTATCTGTCCTGGACTAAAAAAAGACAACCTCTCCTGTTTTTAAGAAGTATTTGGCACCCTTCAGGGTTACCTTCCCTTCTTCCAGGAAATGCTTGATGATTGGGCTTTCTTTAATCTCTGCCAGTGTTGCCTTGATATTTTCATCGGTGGCCAATTCATAGAGGTCATGTCCTGTTGCCCCGGTTGCCTTTGCTTTTTCCACGGAAGGCTGCAATTTGGCAATGATGGCTCCGATGCTTCCGGGCACTTCCCCGCCGTCGACGGCAGCTTTCACGGCACCACAGTAGTCGTGTCCCATTACCACAACAAGCGGCGCCAGAAGATGTTCCACGGCATATTCAATGCTGCCCAGGCTTACAGGGTCCACGACGTTTCCCGCGTTGCGGATAACGAAAAGGTCGCCAAGGCCCTGGTCGAAGATATGCTCAGGCGGTACACGGGAGTCTGCGCAGGTTAAGATTACGGCAAAGGGTTTTTGGCCCTTAACCAGTTCCTCCCGCCTGTCGTTGCCCAGATCTTTCAAGGCAAACTGGCCTGTTACAAATCTCCTGTTACCATCGACAAGTCTTTGTATAGCCTCATTTGCAGAGACTGCCGTATTGTTGGTTGCACTCATCTTTACACCCCCAAAGTAATGTATATATTTTAATTTACCGGGAAACTGTTTAATCCTTTATTTCCGGTAAAAAAAACAGAGCGGAATTTGGGCTGTGTTCCAGGGAATGAAGGAATTTTTAATCTTTTTCCTCATGGAGGAATTAACCCTCTTTTTGTCGAAAAAGTATTCCCAATTTCACTTTATCATGTTAAAGTATTAATGCGAGTATGTTCGCCTTTAAAAACTAAATTATAAACGGGTTCTCTAAACAGACCTGAATAAAAGCCTTCACTGTGGGTCTAAACAATGATCTTCGATAAAAGCAAGAAAATTACTTTATTGCTAGATTTACGTTAATTACCCAAAAGTCACCAGGAGGCAGGCTCCAGCCTGAGGGGCTTTGCCTATTTTTTATCAAATTTGTCGACTTTAAAGGAGGAAGGATTCCATGTACATCCGGGTCTACAATTTAAAAGACATGGAGAAAGCTGATTACGAGAGAATTCTCAAGAGAAGTGAAGTGGAAACAGATTCCATTATCAGCGATGTTGCCAGGGTCATCGAGGATGTAAAAACACGCGGCGACCAGGCCCTGGTAGATTATACCAGACAGTTTGAAGAGGTTACCATCAATATTGATCAAATAAAGGTTTCCCCGGAAGAAATCAAAGCGGCCTACGAAAAGGTGGACGAGGAAACAATTGCGGCGATCCGGACCCTGGCCGGCAACGTCAAGCGCTTTCACGCAGCCCAGATGCCCAATAAAATGTGGTCCATGGAAGTTTCCCCCGGATTGATTGCCGGACAAATTCATATTCCCCTGGCGAAAGTCGGGTGTTACGTCCCCGGCGGCAGGGGCTGGTTCCCTTCTGCGGTGATGATGTCCGTTTTACCCGCCAAAGTGGCCGGCGTTCCCGAAGTAATTGTCTGCACACCGTCCGCGCCTGACGGGTTCGTTCCTCCGGGTACCTTAATCGCCTGTGACATTTGCGGGGCGGACGCTGTCTTTCGCATCGGCGGAAGCCAGGCGGTAGCTGCTATGGCCCACGGTACCCAAACAGTGCCCAAGGTTGATAAAATTGTGGGTCCCGGCAGCAAGTGGGTGCTGGCCGCGTTTAAGCTGCTTTACGGCCAGGTGGAAATCGGCACTCACGCCGGCCCCGGCGAAGGGTTAATCATCGCGGACGAGTCCGCCGACCCGGAATACGCTGCTGCGGATATCTGCATCCAGGCGGAGCACGGGCTGGATTCGGCGGGAGTTTTGGTTACCCACGTGAAGGAGCTGGCCTACGCGGTTCAGGAGAGAATCGGCCGGCATATTGAGAGGCTCAATGATTACCGCAAAAACTTTGTCGTGGAATCGCTGAAAAAATACGGGGCAATTATTATTACCGACTCCCTTGAAGAATCAATCGCCTTTGCCAACGAGTACGCCGTGGAACACCTGGAAATCATGACCAAAGATCCCCTGCATGATATGCAGAAAATTAAAAACGCAGGAGGGATTTACCTGGGGCATTATACACCCCTCAGCACCGGCTGCTTCGGTTCGGGCCCCAACCACGTTTTACCCACCGGCCGCAGGGCCATGGTTTCCGGCGGCTTAAAGACAGCAGATTTTTACAAAGCAGTTACCTTCGAGTATTTTTCCAAAGAGGGACTGGCAAACCTGCGGGATGCCATGGTCAAACTGGCTGACTATGAAGGTTTTCCCGCCCACGGCAACGCCATCCTGGAGCGTTTCGCCAGGGATTGAACAGTAGGGTAGGAGGAGAAATTAATGCTGGCTGTCCGTTATTACGGGATCCGGGATATTCGAATAGAAAGGCTGCCGCGGCCAGTCTGCGGGCCCAAAGAGGTGCTGGTAAAGGTGGCCTATGCCGGAATCTGCGGTTCGGACCTGCACATTTATAGAAAGGGTATGTTTGTTTCATCAATACCGGAAACAATGGGCCATGAGTTTTCCGGCATTGTTGAGGATGTTGGTCCCGGTGTCACGGGCTTTGAGCCCGGCGATCACGTGGTGGGCGACCCCCGGGTCGCTTGCGGAAGCTGCCCCTGGTGCCGGCAGGGTAAAGAAAACATCTGCCCGCAGCTCAGTTTTATAGGGGAAATATGTCCGGGTTGTTTTGCCGGGTACCTTGTTTTAAATGAGGACCGCTTGCTGAATCTGCCCCCTGGTCTTGAACTGGACAGGGCGGCGCTGATTGAACCCCTGGCAGTGGCTCTTCACGCCGCCGCCAGGGCTGGCCTCTCTTCCCGGGATACCCTGGGCATCATCGGGGCCGGGCCGGTGGGACTCCTTACGCTGCTCGTGGCCAGGCCTCTGGTTGAGCAAATCCTTGTGGTGGACCGGGCTCCGGCCAGGCTGGATATGGCCCGCAGGCTGGGAGCCGACCGGGTTGCCCGGGAGCTGCCGGATGTACCGGAGCAGGTGGATGCAGTTATTGAAGCGGTTGGGGTGGATGCTACCCTTCAGGGAGCTCTAAAACTGCTGAAACCTGGGGGAAGGCTTGTCCTGGCCGGCCTGTATGAAGAGAGCGTACTGGTCAACCCCAATGCTATTCTTGAAAAGGAATTAAAAATATACGGGATTAATGCTTATGAGAGATTGGATTTGGAAAGGGCAGCTCAAGCCATTGCCTCCGGTCAGGTGGACGTTACACCGCTGATTTCCCGGGTCCTACCCCTGGAGTCAGCTGCAGAGGCATTTGAGATTCTGACCTCTCAGGCGCCTGATGTTGTAAAAATCCTTTTGAGCCCTGCAGGTTCTTGAAAGGGAGTTCCGAGAACAGCCGTAATATAGCAGACTGATAAAAATTTTGGATAGAGGGAATGAGCATGAACGAACGGCAATCTATCCTAAACAAAGAAGTTAATGAAGGTTCTGCACTCCGGCTCCGCAACATATCAAAAATCTATCCCGGCACGGTGGCTCTCCACAATGTCAACCTGGATGTGAAAAAAGGGGAAGTCCACGGCATCATAGGGAAAAATGGAGCCGGCAAGTCGACCCTGGTGGGGATTATTGCAGGAATAATCGAGCCCACAGGGGGCGAAATATATGTTGGAAATAAGAAGTTCGATACTTTAACCAGGATTATAGCTAAAAAGGAAAAGATTTCAATTGTTCCCCAGGACCCCCAGGTGATCATGGATTTTACCGTGGCTGAAAACCTGTTTGTAGCTGATTACACCTGTAGAAATGGGTTTTTAAACTGGAAAGAGCTGTATTCCAGGGCAGAGGAGATTATCCAGAAGAACAACCTTCATTTCAATGTCCGCGCCAAAGCGGCGGATCTATCCATAAGTGAACGCCAGCTCTTACTGGTTATAAAAGCGTGTTATGTGGAAGAATCCAGCATCATCATCCTGGATGAGGCTTCGGCATCTCTTTCCCAGGAAGATGAAAAAACTTTGTACAGGATCATTGAGGAAAGAAAAAAGCAGGGAAGTACCATCCTCTTTATTTCCCACCGGACTGACGAGCTGCTCAGGGTTTGTGACAGGGTTACGGTGCTTCGTGACGGGAAGTCGGTTGCCACCGCGAAATGTGCGGACCTGGACAAAGCCAAGCTTTCTTCTTTAATTGTAGGAGAGGACCTGCCTTTGATAAACGTTTCCCAGGGCCGGTTTAAACCCCGGAAGGGCGGAGCGGACCAGCCGGTGCTGTCCGTGGAAAACCTGACCAGACTCGGCCTGTATAAAAACATAACCTTTAACCTCTACCGGGGGGAAATCCTGGGCCTGGCTGGGCTCAGGGGCAGCGGCCGGACCGAACTGCTGAAAGGCATCGCGGGTATTGAACCGGTGGAGGAAGGCTTGATCAGGGTCGAGAATACCGTCAGGCGCTTTACAACCCCCTCCCAGGCCATGCGCAGCGGAATTGTATATTTACCGGAGGACAGGGAGAGAGAGGGTATCATCAGCCTTTTAAGCGTGAGGGAAAACCTGGTTTTAAACTCAATAAAAAAACTGAGCAGGGGCCATCTAGTCAATCAACGAAGGGAAAAAGAGTTAGTTTCCTCAATCATCAATATGTTCGGAATCAAAACAGCTTCCCCTGAACAGGAAGTAGCCCATTTAAGCGGTGGAAATAAGCAAAAGGTTGTGGTAGGTAGGATCGCTTCCACCCACCCCAAAATACTGCTTCTGGATGAGCCCACCAAGGGTGTGGATATTTCCACCAGGGAGAGCATTTTGGCCATAATCAGGGATAAGTTAAGTGAAACAGCGGGAATTATCCTGACTTCCCCGGGGCTGGAGGATTTGATCCAGATCTGCGACCGGATTCTGATTCTTTACAGAGGGGAAATAATTGATGAGTTCATGAGGGAGGAATTCCGGGAAAGCGACCTGTTTTACGCTGTTCAGGGGATAAAAAGGGCGGGAATTAAAAACAGAATTCTCAAGACGGGTACAGTTAATTAAAACGTATAAAACGTAACCAGGTGACCGGCTTGATCTTCCAGTAGAGCTTGAAAAAACGGTTTTTTTGCCGATCACCTGAAATAAATGAACCAGATAGGTTTCCTTTAAATTTTAAACCAACCCGCAATATTTGTTGAAGGAGTACCAGCAATGCGCAATCGACTACAAGTACAGTTATTTTTATTAGATAATTTAATATGGGTTATCGTGGTTCTGTTCTTTCTAATCAACGCTATCGTTACCCCGAAATTTGCAACCTATGATAATCTCGTTAATATTTTTTATCACAGCGCCATCATGAGTTTGCTTGTTTTGGCCCAGGGGCTGGTTATGGTTATCGGGCACCTGGATCTCTCCATAGAATCCACCCTTGCCTTTGCCCCGGGAATTGCCATGCTCCTTGCACTCAAGTGGATTCCGGGCGGGCTTCACCCCGTGCTCTGCATCTTCTTAACCCTGGCTGTGGGTGCCCTGGTTGGTTTATTCAACGGTTTTTGTATAGCGAAGATCAAAGTCAACCCTTTTCTGCAGTCCCTTTCCATGCTGATTATGCTCCGTGGCCTGGTGCTGTTTTTAGTGCCCTTCTCCATCTTTCCTCTGGACGAAATTTACGTATATGCCGGACAGGCCAGGATGGCCGGTAATATTCCCGTGGCCATACCCATTGTGCTGGTAGTGTTTTTAATCTTCCATATAATCCTGCAATACACGCCCTTCGGCAGGTACTTTGTCGCCACCGGAGGTAATCCCCGGGCAAGTTTCATTTCCGGGATCGATACCAGGCGGGTGGTTATTTACGCCTTTGTGATCAGCGGTCTTCTGGCGGCAATTGCGGGCCTCCTGGCGGCAGGGAGGCAGGGTTCCATTTCGAATTCCATGGGCCAGAATATGGTCTTGCTGTCCTTTGCCGGCGCTATTTTAGGCGGCGCCAGCTTGGAAGGCGGAAAGGGAACGCCTCTGGGTATGCTGGGCGGTGCCCTGCTTCTGGGCATGATCTCAAACTCATTAAACCTGCTGGGTGTGGGTGTCAACCTTGTTTATGCGACACAGGGTGCCCTCATTTTTGTAGCGATTGTAATTGACAGGCTCAGGGTCAAATTCCGGGGCTACCTGCTGCACCAGGAACAGGTCCAAAAATTATTGGACCGGGAAAAGCAGGACCCAAACCTGACAGCTACAGTTTAAATACAAGTGGAAACCCTTATTCTTTGACGAGTCTGCAGGAAAAAACTCAAACATGGGGAGGTGTTGGGGTAAAGAGGATGTTTTAAAGACTCAGTTTTCTGCTTGTGTCGGATTATATGCTTTACAAAAAAGACTTTATAACAAGAACAACCTAAAAAAACAACAACAAAAGGAGGCAAGAAGATGCGTTTAAAGTGGCTTAGAGCCCTGCTGCTCATTCTCATTATTGCTGCTCTGGTGGCGGGCTGCGGGGGGCAAACAGAACAAAAATCCGGTGAGTCCGGACCAGGAGAAAAGGCTGCGGGTGAGCAGTATGTTTTTGGGATGATTGTGAAAAACCCCACAGCTCCTTATATCCAGGCTTTTATTAATGGCGCGGAGCAGAAGGCCAAGGAATTGGGAGTAAAGGTGGATATCAAGGACGGTCAGGCCGATTCCTTAAAAATCATGGAATTGATGGATAATTTCATCGTACAAAAGGTGGATGGATTAATTATGGCCGGGGCCGTTGACCTGAAGGCAATTGTGCCCGGCGTTAAAAGATTAAATGAAGCTGGCATCCCCATTATTGCCCTTGATACATCCCCGGAGGGCGGTAAGGTTGACCTGTTTATTTCCTTTGACATTGAAGAGTCCAGTAAAAGAGCTGCGGAGGTATTTGTCGAGGGCATCAAGGAGAGGAATAACGGAGAAGTACCCAAGGGCGTTGTGATTGAAATAACCGGAGCATTGGAAGATATGTTTACCCATGCTTGTAATAAGGGATTTCAGTCTGTGATCAGCCAGTACCCGCAGTTGACTGTGGTGCAGGGTGAAGGAAAGTGGAACAATGATGATTCCCACCAGAGGACAAGCGATTTATTGACCCGTTACGGGAAAGAAGTCCTTGGGATTTACGTCCATACGCCCGATATTATGGGACCCGGGGTTGTCACCGCCATTGAGGCTGCTGGTCTTAACCCGGCTGACTACGGAATTACGGGAATCTGTATGGGACCGGAAGGCCTGGAGCTGATCAAAGAAGGCAAGATTAAGGCTATTGTCGGACAACCTGCCCTTGATTCAGCGGAACTGGCGGTACAGTACCTCTATGATCTAAAAACAGGTAAGGGTATTCCCAAGATTGGCGATACAGTGGTGCAGGAAAATGCTTTGTGGTCACCTGCCAAGGTTATTGAAAATCCCTGGGCTGATGAGGGAGCATTTATGGTCCTGCAGGGTCCCCTGGTTCCAATTGAAGTAAAACCCGATAACCCCCTGCTCTGGGAAAACAAGTTAAGCCACCTCTGGAAACAGGAAAAGTAATTAACAACAACAGTTGGATGGCAACCTTTAGCAGCATAAATCTATTAATTACTTGCGAAAAAGTAAAAACCAGTTAAATGTTTCTTAAATTTTTAGCGATTCCCGTACCGGTTTGCACGGTACGGTTCTTTTTTCAAGAATGTCTAAAATAATAAAAAATACGGTGCTATTATCCTAAAATAAATATTATGTTTAATAATCAGCGGGCTTAATTTATAATAGTAAGTAATGTATAAAGCGGGAAACGGGGGGTTAATATGAACCAGGATACGTCCGTTAAAAAATATGCTTTGATCACAGTAACACTGGCTTCGTTCTTAACGCCTTTTATGGGCAGCGCCGTGAACCTGGCCATTCCTTCCATCGGGAAAGAATTCAACAGCAGTGCCCTGCTCCTGGGCTGGGTTGTCACCAGCTATCTGCTTACCTCGGCAGCGTTCCTGTTGCCCGTCGGAAGGTATGCCGACATCATCGGCAGAAAAAAGGTCTTTATTTTAGGTGTCGCCATTTTCTCCTTAACATCCCTGCTCTGTGGCTTGGCCGGGTCGATCCAGGCCCTCATAGCTTTCAGGGTGATACAGGGAATAGGAGGGGCGATGCTTTTCGGCACCAGCATGGCTATTCTCACCTCGGTTTACCCGCCCCAGGAAAGGGGAAAGGTGCTGGGAATCAATGTGGCTGCCGTCTACACAGGGCTATCCCTGGGCCCGGTGCTGGGAGGTGCCATGAACCAGCATCTGGGCTGGCAGTCAATCTTTTACCTTAATGTGTTCCTGGGTTGCCTGGTCATGCTTCTGACCTTTATGAAGCTGAAGGGGGAATGGGCCGGCGCCAGGGGGGAAAGTTTTGACCTGGGAGGTTCGCTTCTGTATGTCAGCGGTGTGACAGCCTTTATGTACGGCATATCTTCCTATGCCGCCTCGTCCTGGGCCAAATACATTCTTATTGCGGGCTTGCTCCTGCTGGTCCTTTTTGTCCGCTACGAAATCAGGCTGGAACAGCCGATCTTGAATATTCGCCTGTTTACCCGGAGTGCTTCCTTCGCTTTTTCCAACCTGGCAGCTCTCATTAACTACAGCGCCACCTTTGCGGTGGGTTTTCTCCTTTCTCTTTACCTGCAGGTGGTGGCAGGCTTCGATTCCCAGACAGCGGGCCTGATCCTGCTGTCCCAACCCGTAATTATGGCCCTGCTCTCCCCCTTTGCCGGAACACTCTCCGACCGGATAGAACCCCGGGTGGTCGCTTCCTGGGGCATGGGTCTGACCACAGCCGGACTTTTCATTTTTAGTTTTTTAACTGTACAAACTCCCCTGTGGCTGATTATTGTTAATCTTTTCCTGATCGGTACGGGTTTTGCCCTCTTTTCCTCCCCGAACAGCAATGCGATTATGGGGTCGGTGGAGAAAAGGTTTTACGGTGTGGCCTCTTCCACCCTGGGTACCATGAGACTTACCGGACAGGCCATCAGCATGGCCATTGCGACCCTGATCGTGACCCTCTACCTGGGCGGCGCGGAAGTGAGCCCGGCTCAGGCGGAACTGATTACCAAAAGCGTCAAGGTTTCCTTCTGCATCTTTGCGCTGACCTGCTTTGGCGGTATTTTTGCTTCTTTAGCCAGGGGAAAGGTCACTACCGGAGGGGTTTCCCAGCAGCCTTAACAGGCAGGCTGCACAGGCAACAGCGGTTTAGGACTGGTCAGGTCGACTGGCCGGAACCGGCAGGAATGATGGCTGTAAGCAAAGGCTCAGATCAAACACAGGGTAGCCGGTTGGGTTTAACCGGACTACCCTGTATCCTGAATTCACAATTCGGATTTAATAATCAAAATAGCGGCAGGTTATCCAGGTTGTTTGCTTCATTGCCGTCAGGGTTGGCTCTCAGGTACTCCCTGCCGTTCCTGGCTCTGCCCACGTTAACCCCTTCCAGCATACCCTCTTTGGCCATTCTAACGGCATCGTCGATACTGTAGATATTACCGTTTATCATAACGTCGGTGATATCCCCCTGGGAGTTTTTTCTAACCTTTTCGATTTTCACTGAAGACACCTCCTGCCGTTAGTATACCCCTATTGAAAAGTTATATCGCCTCGAACTGTGGTGTCATAAAAATTATGGTGCTATAAATTGCTCCAGCAGGGGGGGGCCCGCCATCTGCTTATTTTCTTCCCCTAATCCGGCGGCACCGGCATTAGCAGTTCTCATCCCCGGCCAGTACCAGCCATTTTTCCAGGTGACCATCAAGGGACGACCGGGCCTGTTCCAGCTGGTTCTGCCGCTCCAGGCAGGCCTGGTAATCCTGGTAGATTTCCGGCAGGGTAAGTTCCTCCTCCAGGCGGGAGATGGTTTCTTCCAGGTCGGCGATAGCCTGTTCAAGTTCCTGGAGCTGGCGCTGGCGCCGGCGTTTTTGGCGTTCTTCCTCTTTTTTTTGCAGGTACTTTTCTTTTTCAGCCGACACCCTGCTGCGTTCCCTTTCCCGGGATTGCTGCTCCGTAGCTTCCGGAGGTGCCTGTTCTGCTTTCCTGGAGAGATAATCGTCGTAGTTACCCAACCAGCTGGTTACGCCCTCAGGGGTCAGTTCCAGCACCTTCGTGGCGATTTTGTTGATGAAGTAGCGGTCGTGGGAGACAAAAAGAATTGTGCCCGGGTAGCCGGTTAGGGCGTCTTCCAGCGCTTCCCGGCCAGGGAGGTCCAGGTGGTTGGTTGGTTCGTCCAGGACTAAAAAATTGGCTTTTTGCAGCATCAGGGAGGCCAGGGCCAGCCGTGATTTTTCCCCGCCACTTAAATCTGCCACCTGTTTGAAAACATCGTCGCCGCGAAACAGAAATTTTCCCAGTACCTTACGGACATCCACTTCATTCATCTGGGGGTAGCGGTCCCATAGTTCCTGCAGCACCTGTTTCCCGTCATTCAGTTCCTGCTGCTCCTGGTCGTAATAGCCCATTTGCACCTGGATGCCCTGCCTCAGCCTGCCTCCCCGGGGCATAAGCCTGCCGGCGATAGTTTTAAGCAGGGTCGACTTGCCAACGCCGTTGGGTCCCACCAGGGCAACCCGCTCACCCCTGTTGATTTCAAAATTAAGGCCGCTGGCCAGGGTCAGCCCGGGATAGCCGATGCAGAGATCTTCAGCCTTGAGGACTTCCTGGCCGCTTGGCCGGCTGATGTTGAAGGAAACACTGGTCCGGGTTTCCTTGACCGGCCGCTCCAGCCGTTCCATTTTTTCCAGCGCTTTGAGCCGGCTCTGGGCGCGCCGGGTGGTGTCTTTAGCAGCGATATTGCGCCGCACAAATTCCTCCATCCGGGCTATTTCCCTTTGCTGGCGCTTGTATTCTTTGCTTTGCTGCTCCACTGCCTCTGCTTTTTGCTGGACAAAGCGCGTATAATTGCCTGTATAGCGTGTAAGACTGCCGCGCTCCAGCTCGTAGATAACCTCGGCCAGGGTGTCCAGGAAGTAACGGTCGTGGGAAACAACCAGAACGGCGCCGCGGTATGAGCGCAGGTATTGTTCCAGCCAGGCCAGGTTATCCAGGTCCAGGAAGTTGGTCGGTTCGTCCAGGACCAGCAGGTCCGGTTCTCCCAGGAGACAGCGGGCCAGGGCCAGCCTTGTCTTCTGACCGCCGCTTAAGGTTCCCACAGGGGTATTCAGATCAGACTCGGCAAAGCTGAGCCCGCGCAGTACTCCGCGAATACTGGCCTCATATTCAAACCCGCCCCGGTTTTTAAAAACCAGGGACAGGTTGTCATAAGCCTGAAGGAGTTGATTATAGGCCCGTTCATCGGCCCTCAGGGCAGGATCAGACATTTTGTCTTCCATTTCTCTCAGCTGCTTTTCCAGGTCAAGCAGGGGAGCAAATACGGTTAGCATTTCCTGCCAAATGCTTTGAGAGGATTCCAGGCCACCATCCTGGGCCAGGTAGGATATTTTCAGATCCTTGGCCCTGACCACCTCTCCGGTATCCGGAGGCAGGGAACCTGTAAGTATTTTGAGAAGGGTAGATTTGCCCGCGCCGTTGCTGCCGACAATACCGGCCCGCTCTTTTTCCTGGATGGTAAAGTTTACGTCCGCCAGGATCTGCCGGGCCCCGAAGGATTTAGAGACACGGGCTGCCTGTAAAAGAATCATAGTTGCCTCACCCCCTTCACCTATCCAGTTTACAACAAGGGGGCGGGCTCTTACAAGGATCCGGAAAACTGCGCTTACCGCGCGGGATGCTGCCCGGCTCTAAAACATATAAACACCTTCAGGTTCAACTGGGATCCACTTCGTCCAGGGAAAGGGTTGTAACCCGGGTAAAATCACCCCTGCGGATCTCCTCCTTTGAAGCGCTCCTGGTCAGGATTTCTTCGTCGCCGGGAGCTGTGACCGGCTCTTTTTTTTGTTTGCCCTTCTTTTTCTTTGGCATTTCCAATCACCCCCCTTTTGCTAAAGGCCTGAAATCAGTTTAGGGAGAACCTTTTTCAGCAGAACAGGCAAGCTCTCAGGTAAAGCTTAACGAAGCGGGGCCGGTTTGCCGGATCATGGGATAGGCTGCCAGGTCCTTGACCAGCTGAAACATGGCCCGGTCCTTTTGCTTAGCCTCAACCATCACGTCCAGGTCTTGCCCGAACTCCCGGACCAGCTTCAGGAAAGGATAAAGATCGGCGGGGTTGACATAATCGTGGTGACTCCGGCAGTCCTCCGGGCTCCTGGGGCTGGAGACATGGATCTTGGTGGGCAGTGAAGTGCCCTTCCAGGATGCCAAAAAGCCGGGCAAAATTTCCTCAAGACTGTCAGACCCGGTGTTGTATCTGAAGTGATGGAGATCCAGGATCATTGGTAGGGTCAGTTTGCGGCACAGGTACAGGACTTCACCGGCTGTAAAGGTTTTGTCGTCATTCTCCAGGGTGAGCCTGGAAGCGATGCGGGGTGGTACCCTGGTCCAGTTATCCAGAAACCTCTCCAGGGATTTTGCTTTATCTTTATATCCTCCGCCCACATGGGTGACCAGCCTGGCGACTGGCCCAAGGCCCATTGCCTCCAGGAGCAGGCAGTGGTGTTCCAGGTCCTTCAGGGAGGACAGGAGGACTTCCTCCCTGGGTGAATTAATCAAAGTATAGTGATCCGGATGAAAGGAGACCCTCATCCTGTTATCCCGCACAAAGCTGCCGATGGTGGCCAGTTCTTCTTTAAATTCGCCGGTATAGTTCCAGCCGGATAGCAGGGGGTGGGTGGCCAGGGGTATTAGTTTTGAGGAAAAGCGGTAGATACTCACACCGGACGCCCTGTTATGGCGGAGCAGGCGCAGGGTGTTGGCCAGGTTTTCAGAGGCCGCCCGGCGCACCTTGCTAAGGGCTGCCCGGGGGTCTACTTCCGCCAGCCGGCTGTAGGTCTTGATTGTAACGTTTTTGGAAGGGGAAGCTTTTTCAAGAATTACTGACATGGCCACATAGCCGAATCTGATTTTCATTTAGCGCCCCTGCAGTTAAATGCTGATTATCATACCAGAAAAGCTATCGGGTGAATAAACTATTGTGGTATTTCGGGTGAATAAACTATTGTGGTATTAATGATGTTTTTAGCATGCCCAGGATGGTTTTAGCTAATGCTTCACCTTTTATTGAACCTAGAGAACAGGTAAGAGACCAGTATGGCCACTGGAGCGCAAATCAACAACCCTGTGTTCTCGTTCAAGCCCAGTTTAAAAGACCAGAGGTAATAAACCCCCATGGTGCAGAGCACGGTAACCATCATATACAAAAAATCAGAACGCATTTTTTAATAAACTCCAGACTATCCTTAAAATAGAGATTTTTCACCTTCCTGCTGGTATGCGTTAGCAGCATGGTGCCTGGTTTTAAATATGCTCGCTATCATCATAGGCATCACTGATAATACAGGGGACAGAACCCGAAACCAGGCGGCCGGTTGCTAAAACAACATAGATGATTCTGCCTGCAGGGTTATTCATAATTAATTTGGGATTAATCCATACCCGCTCACATTTTCCCCTGTCGCAGCGGTTATAATCCGGGCAATGACCGCAGCAGATAAAGCCGCAGGCTGAATTATCGTTGAAGTTGTCAGCGCACCTGGGTATGGAACCCTCTGCCGTGGTGTAGATATTCAGACAATGGTTGGCCCTCTCTGCAATTGTCATTTCTGTAAAATCCATCTCTTGACCCCCTTGGAGACAGCTAATTTATTAATTAACTTTTAGAATATTCTTAATATCTCAGGTAAATTCCTTTTTATTTAGTTAGGTAATTTCCTGGCTGAAGGGGTGAGCTGGTATTTATAAATATCCCAAACTTTTTGAGGTAAAGTTTTATAATTAGAATCTTATATTTGTTTTATTGTTTCCTAATGCATTATCTGTGTATTAGGGTAGTTGTGTGTTGTAATTTGGTGGTAAATGACAACCTGTGGAAAAAAGCCTGTTTTTTGTGTTTTTGCTTTCCTCGCCATTTTTTAAGTTTTAAAAGTTGCTGCCGGGACAAGATCCTATGTAAAGGGTACTAATCAATCTATTCTGTTTTAATTATCCGGGTAACATGTTGATTCAGCCTAGAGTATTTATATAATTGAATTTTGAAATTCTTTAAGTTGGCAGGTTACTTGAATAGGAGTGATTTTTTGTTGTAGAATTACTAAACAATAGTTTTTTCAAAAATTAAGATCCAGGTTTGACAAGTAATGCAACTTTGTTTATAATCTAACATGAATCCAAAAATAGGGGTGTGAGTAATGGCATTTGAAGTTTATAAGCCACGTGGTGAAAGAGTACCTAAGTTACCCTTAGTAACACTTTCAAAGAATTCCATAGTGCTTAATAAGTATGCCCGTGAGAAATTAAATGTGGATAAGGTCGAACTAGCTTTTGACCGGGAAACAAACACAATCCGGATAAGAGGCACAGAAGACGGGCAAAACATCAAAAAAACAAAGGTTTTTGGCAGGGGGTTTTTTAATCACTTTAATATCTCTGCTAAGGGTAAGTTTTACGCAAAATATGACGAAAAAGAGAATTCTTTATACGTAAATCTGGATCGTGATCAGGTTCCCCAGAACCAGTAGTAGGACTTAGGGTTTTAATACAAGGGATTGTAATTTTAAGTTTTTTATAACCGTCTTCTGAAATTAGTTGCGATAGCGGAAAATTATAGGCCTGCTTTTATCGTGTCCAAAATCTGAACACGTCTTTTTTTCTATGGAGTAACAAAGCTGAGGGGGCAGGCCTGTTCAGATCTTTTTATCAAGCAGAGGTGTTTCCAGAACGTAGCCCGGACGGCATTAATGCCGCCCGGGTTATTAATTGCAAAACACTAATTAATGCAATTAACTTAGAAATCGTACCTGTACATTTAATTAAGTTATTGGGAGTTCAGGATGTTTTGAACGGATTTGCGCATCTGTTCTTTGGAGGTGACTTCCCTATGCCGCACCTGCTTCTTGTTCAGATCCTTGAGTCCTGCGGGTATCTCCAGGTTGCTGGCAGAGGACAAGGCCTCCAGGAGTTTAAACTCGTCCTTATCCCTCACAGCCTCTTCCCCCAGGATGGCCCTGGCCACGCTGGCATTGAATTTAAAGGGACTGGCTGTGGATGCCAGGATTGTCACAGTGGTGTCACCTGTAGCAGCGGTGTATTTATCGTAAACGCACAGGCCTACGGCTGTATGGGGATCCAGCAGGTAGCCGTAACGTTTATAAGCGGAGCGTATGGTTGCCGTGGTTTCGGAGTCATCTGCAAAATCCGACCAGAAAATTTCCTTGACCCGTCTGTGGGTTGTTTCGTCAATACGGTAAGCACCTACCTGGTTCAGACTGGTCATCCACTCCCGGACACGTTCGGCGTCGCACCCTGAAAGATGGTAAAGGAGACGTTCCAGGTTGCTGGAGATGAGGATGTCCATGGAGGGGGATATGGTTTTTTGAAATGGCCGGCGCCGGTCATAGATGCCCGTGCGGATAAAGTCTACCAGGACGTTATTGGCGTTGGCGGCGCAAATCAGCCTTTTTACAGGCAGCCCCATTTCCCTGGCGTAAAAGGCTGCCAGGATGTTTCCAAAGTTGCCGGTGGGCACAACAAAATTAATCCCTTCACCCAGGGTAATTACACCTTGCGAAACCAGGTCCAGGTAGGCCGAAAAATAGTAGACGATCTGGGGTACGAGCCTGCCCCAGTTGATTGAGTTGGCTGAGGATAGGATGAACTTTTTAGCTTGCAGTTCCCTGTTGAAGAGCTTATCCCCGAAAATATCCTTAACCCCGCTTTGGGCGTCGTCAAAATTTCCCCGGACTGCTACTACCGCCACGTTATTGCCTTCCTGGGTAATCATCTGCAGTTTTTGCATCTCGCTGACGCCCTGCTCAGGGTAAAACACGATTATTCTGGTACCCGGGACGTTTTTAAAGCCTTCCAAAGCGGCCTTTCCGGTATCTCCGGAGGTGGCCACTAGGATTACAATTGCCGCTTCTTCGCCTGTTTTAGCTGCTGCCCTTGTGAGAAGGTGGGGCATGATTTGCAGGGCCAGGTCCTTAAAGGCGCTGGTCGGGCCGTGCCACAGTTCCAGGACATGCAGCGAATCTTCCAGTTTATGCACGGGGGCGATTTCTGGTGTGTCAAACCGGCCGGTGTTGTAGGCAAGGGATACGCATTCAGTAATCTCTTCCACTGTGAAGTCCGTCAGGTATTCCTTTAAGATGCGGACGGCTTTTCCCCGGTAGTCAAGCCCGGCCCATTCCTTGAGCTGGTCTCGAGAAACCCTGACCTCTTCGCTGGGAACAAACAGACCCCCGTCCGGAGCTATACCCATTTTGATGGCTTCTGCTGCAGATACTTCCCTGTATTGTCCCCTGGTGCTTTTGTACAACATTTTCATCACTCCGTAAAATTATCTGCCGGACACCCACCGGAACTGAAAAGGAAGATGAACTCATTTTCTGGAGGTGTCCGAAAGAAAGCATATATATCTACTATTAAACAACAAAGCTTTGCCGGGTGTAAAGGGAAAAGGTCCTCAAACACTATTAACGGGGCTTATTTTTATTTTTGGAGGCTCCCCGGACAGGTTCTCTGATTTTGCTTTTACCTGTCAAGGTTTTTGATTTTGACGTTAAACTGTGCTCTAAATGGTTAAATTATTAATGTAGATAAAAGGAAAGGCTGGTTAGTTACTGGATGAGAGCAAAGAAGTATTTTAGTTTTAAAGGCCGGAATTTTAAATTGAGTTTTACGAAATGGCAGGAGCGCCTGCGTAAAGGTTCACCACTGCGCTACTTCCTGAAGCCTAAAGAGGACAGCAGGACCTCTTTGGGTAAAAGGATCGACGTTTTAGTGGGGATTTTCCTGATCTGGCTGGCAAGTTTTTTGCTACTTTCCATTTTGACCAACCGGCCGGCGGCTTCGCTGGCCATTTCCCTGCCCCTGCTGGTTATTGAAGTCCTGGTTTGGCAAAGGTACCGGGCTTTGCGGGAGAAGAGGCGCCGGCTCGAACAAAGGCTTTACCATGCCGGGCAAAAGTTTCTGGCTGAAATCAGCAAGATGGACCCGCAAAGGGAATTCTGTCCCTATCTTCGGGATCTTCTGGCAGCGCTTGGATTTGAGGAAGTGAGGCTCACCGGGGGGCAAGGGAGCCAGGGGGTTGACCTGGAGGGGGTATACCAGGGCTCCCGGGTTGCCGTCCGCTGTGTGCTCCAGGAAGGGGACAAAAAAGTACTTCCCGATGAAATAAGGGAGTTTACCCGGGCGCTTCAGCAGGGGGGATATCAGCACGGTCTTTATATAACAAACGGCGAGTTTGAAACCGGTGTCATCAGCGCAGTGAGAGAGGCAGAGCGCAAAGGTGTGCAGGTTAAGCCCGTCAATAAATACCGGCTAATGGAGCTGGCCCGCCTGGCAGGGGCGGGTGTATTCCAGGAAGACGGGCTTGCCGGAGGGGCCAGGTCACTGGCTGTATCGGGTAAGCGGGCGGCAATCCTGACTGCCCTGCGTGATTCAGCCTTTGGCTCCCGGAAGAGAGCAAAGAGCTATTTTTTGTACGGACTGCTGCTTTTCGCGGGTTATCTCCTATTAAAAAACAGCACGGCTTTAAGCCTGCTCTACCTGTTTTTTGCCCTGCTGAATTTTGGCTGCGGTGCGTACAGCCTTTTTTTCGGCAGGCAACTGGAGGAAATCGATCCCCTGGAGGGGCTCGGTCAAAGGAAATAAACGACTTAACCCCGCCGGTCCAATTACCAGGCTGGCGGGGTATTTTCATCAACAACGGCGAAGGTGTAGTTTCGCTCCATGAGAAACTCTATTATCTCAGGCAGGGCAGCCACGCCACTTTCCCTGTTGAAGATATAATTGGCCAGGGCGCTGCCCGGAGCGGCTCCGCTGCGGTTAATCTCCGTGCCGTCGTGCATAAGCACAATGGGGGTTTTACCCAGGCTTTCTATCTGCAAAATTCCCCTCTTAACATTCTCTACTATTTGCTCCTTACTTACTCCATTGGGATCCGTGTCGGCGCTGGCCACGTTCCAGCTGATGGAAATATAGCCGTGCTGTCTTAAGAGTTCAAGGGTTTTTTTGTTCAGATTAGACGGGCCGCCGGGCGCCCGGAATATTTTAACTCCGCTCCCGGTAACCCTGGCTATGGACTCGTTACATCTCTCCAGTTCTTTCAGAAAAGCCTCCGGGCTGCTGTAAACCCTCTTATAGTCATGGCTGTAAGAGTGGTTGATGATCCCGTGTCCCTCGTCCATGATTCTCCGGAGGACATCCGGGTTCTTGTCTATGTTGACGCCCAGGACGGCAAAGCTTGCTTTAATCCCGTAATCCCTTAAGATGTCTAAAATTTGCCCGGTATAATATGAATTGGGACCGTCGTCAAAGGTCAGATATACTTTCTTCAGAGGTTCCGCCGGAATTACGGTCTCCTCTTCAACGGCCGGCGCAGCTTCGGCCAGGGTCAGCGGTTCAGTAGGAGGTGCAAGGGGGATGGGGGGTGCTGTGTTGCAACCGCCCAGGAGGAGGAAGTTCAGCATAAGAAGCAGGATGTATTTGTAAATCATCAGGAGGGGTTCCTTTCATAACACTATACCTATCTATACCTATACTATAAACGTTGTCGAATAACCATGCAATTAGTCAGTTAAGTATTTTGAGAAATTTTCCACGAAGAGCACAGAAAACTGGCAAGTCCAACATTTTTAGATACGAACTGGTTCTTCCAAAAGTATAGCTGCTAATTCAGGATTAGATAACTCATGTTGCGACATGGCACCCGTAGAGTTTGAAAATGTCTATTTTCAGGTGACAGTACTATACTCCGCCAGGCCTGACCAGGTCCTTCAGTGCTGCTGTACCGGTATGTTTTGCCGCCTAAGAAACATACCCATACCATAATGTTACACTTGCGTCGTGCTGTAAAAGATTTTGAGCTGGTACTGGAAATATCCTTTTCTGTAGAAACTACAAGCAGGATGGTTATTCGACATGGTCTTTGGGACCGGGTAGAGTTCTTGAGACAGCAGCTTGCCTTTTTAAGAAGGCAGGTTTGCCAGTTTATGAGGCTATTCATCCTGGCTCCTGGAAAACTGAAAGAGCAAAGAGTCCAGCCCAGGCTGAAAGTATTTTGCCGGAGCAGGGAAGGGCTCAAGCCTCCGGAGCCCGGGATTGCCCCGACGAGCTTTATGGATTACGCTGTAGGATTAAACTTAAGCTCCCGTCCCGGCATCCTGGCCGGGGCTTGTCTATGGCCTTTATCAGGCGTATAATCTAAGAAGTTAAAAAGGAGTTAATTTATGGTTAAAGACTTTCGCAAGTTATTTCTCGGTAAGATTAAAAAAGCCATAACCGACTACGGCATGATCGTTGATGGAGACCGGGTGGCGGTGGGAATGTCCGGTGGAAAGGACAGCACGTCCCTGCTGCATGCCCTGACCTTGATCAGCCGCGCGGCGCCGGTCAAGTTCGGGCTGGAAGCGGTATATATAGATCTGGGCTGGCCTGAGGGAGTACCTTCAGTGGACGTGTCTTTACTGGAGGATTTCTGCCGTTCCAGAGGGGTGGATTTCCATGTGGTGAAAACCAGTATTGCTGAAATCGTTTTTCAAGCCAGGGGAGGTAAAAATCCCTGCGCCATCTGTGCCCACCTGCGCCGGGGAGCTTTCCACAACAAGGCCCTGGAACTGGGATGCAATAAGATCGCCCTGGGACACCAGCTGGATGATGTTATTGAAACATTCTTTATGAGCCTCTTTTATACCGGGCAGCTGCGAACCTTTGCCCCTGCGACGTTTTTAGACCGCACCGGCCTGACTATGATCAGGCCCCTGATTTATGTTTCAGGGGATGAAGTCCGGACCTGGGTGGAACTGGAAAAGCTGCTAGCCCTGCCGAACCCCTGCCCGGCCAGCGGGCATACCAAGAGGGAAGAAGTCAGGGAACTGGTGACCGAACTGGTGGAGCGGTACCCAGATTTACACTCGCGTTTTTTAAACGCCCTGAAGAACTTCGACCGGCGTAATTTGTGGCCGGAAATCCAGCCCAAAAACTGAACATGAGAATTTAGTAAGGTGCGGCGGTACCATTGGTAGTGGCAGAGTTTTCAAATAACAAATCCGCAAGGCTAAAGAAATATTAAAGGAGTTTAGGAAACTACAGAAAGAGGTGAAAAGGTGTATTACCAGCAGAAGATTTTGGCTTTGGCCAACATGTTAAGGAATTCCAACCGTACCTTTGCCCTTACCGGTGCTGGCATCAGCACCGAAAGCGGTATTCCCGACTTCCGCAGCCCCGGCACGGGTCTCTGGACAAAGCATGATCCCATTAAGGTTGCCACAGTTTCCGCCCTTCTGCGGGACCCGGCGACTTTTTACAGAATAAACCTGGAGCGCTGGATTGACTTTACAAAAGCCAAGCCCAACGCTGCCCATTACGCACTGGCCCGTTTGGAGAGGGACGGCCTTCTGGCAGGTGTGATCACTCAGAACATAGACGGCCTTCATTTGGCAGCCGGTTCTCAAAAGGTCTGGGAAGTGCACGGACACCTGCGTACCTGCCACTGCCTTCATTGCGGGGAGAGCTATTCCTTTGACCATCTTGCCAGCCAGTACCGGGCCGGAACCGTTCCGCCCGTTTGTGACAGGTGCCGGGGTGTGCTTCGTCCGGATGTGGTTTTATTTGAGGATCCCATGGGAGAGGATTTCCTCCACGCTACCCGCGCCATGACGGGATGCAATCTGCTGCTTGTAATCGGCAGCAGCCTCCAGGTATACCCTGTGGCTTCGCTTCCGGAACGGGCCAGGCAGCTTGTCATTATCAATGAAGGCCAAACGCCCTGGGACCAGCGGGCGAATCTTGTGATTAACGGCAAGGCGGGACAGGTTATGACCGACTTGCTGGCAGCCCTGGACAAAGAATAATACCTTCATTCAAATATTATCCTGCAGGAATTTTGGAGAAAAAGTTTGTTTCTTGGAGAAAAAAGTTTATTTAAAGAGGGAAGGAAAAACTGAAAAAGACAGAATACTATGATAGAAAAAGAAAAAGAAAAAGGGGTGAACGTTCATAATACCCTTAAAGGACGATATTCCTTCCCGGCGTTACCCGGTCGTAAATGTGCTCCTGATTTCGATTAATCTGGCGGTTTTTTTCTATCAATTATCCCTGGGCAGAAACGTGGACAGCTATATCTTTACCTACGGGGTTATCCCCGCGCACCTGGTAGCCGAGGGTTTTACTTCAGAGCAATTGGTCCGGCTTACAACAGCTATGTTCCTGCACGGGGGCTGGTTTCATGCCTTGAGCAACATGCTCTACCTCTGGATCTTTGGGGATAATGTGGAAGACCGGATGGGCCATTTAAACTACCTGGTTTTTTACTTTTTGACCGGATATATTGCAACCATTGCCCATGTTCTCTATGCGCCCTTCTCAGAATTGCCTTTAATCGGTGCCAGCGGAGCCATTGCAGGGGTTCTGGGCGCTTACCTGATCCTTTACCCGCGAGCTAGAGTTTTCACCCTGGTTTTCTTTTTTATCTTTATTCAAATTATCCCGATTCCGGCCGTGGTCTTTCTGGGGGCCTGGTTTATCCTGCAGCTTCTTAGCGGAACAGCCAGTCTTACAGCCCAGGCAGCCCAGGGCGTTGCCTTCTGGGCGCATATTGGGGGGTTTATAGCCGGGATGTTGCTGGTAAGAATTTTCGCTCGCCGGCACTACTATCCCAGAATCTAGAAAACCACCGCTCCGAACCAGAAATTGCCGGGTGATTTTTGGGGTCCGGGGGTAGTATACTTTTTTACATAGATACAATGGCTTAGTTGGGTTACATTGTTCCGGCTTAAAATAAGCGGCTTTTTTGATTTGATTGTTTACCAGGTTGCCGTCCTTGTTTAATAAAGCCCGGTTGATAGCCTGTTTGCGGCTGTAGCAACCAGAGCGGAGGTGGAAAATTGATCAGATACCTTTGTGAATGCGGCAATGACGATCCCAATCTCTTTGACGTTTATGTTTCCCAGGGCGATCTCTGTGATATTCTAACCGTTGTATGCAAGCAGTGTGGAGATATTAGAGAAGATTTAGTAGCCTGCAACAGGGGTTCCATATTGTTAAAACATTCCCTACCCAACTCTGCTTGAGAGCAGGGTTTTTTGTTGTGCCAACCTGCTGGCGGCTCTTTAAAAAAAATCCGGTTACCCCGGAAAGGAAGGGGAAAAACCGGACAGGCATGTTCATTTAAAACCAGTCAAAGATTTCCTCCTCTTCAGCTTCTTCAATGATTCTTAGATAATCCTGCGAAGCTTCTTCACTGGCTTCCAAATTTTTTAAACCATTTTTTCCTTCCAAAACGCTCACCTCCCTAAATAGACTTTCCTAAATGATTAGTACCCTTATTTCTCATGGTTTCGCGAAGTGTTTTTATAACATACCAGGATAGCCTGTTTCCTGATTATTATATTTAGTTTTCCCCGGCTTATCCGGCCGTATAAAATATGTACCCTTCCATCTAAAAGAGCATGTTTTGCCGGCGTGACCGCGTAGGGATTTTTATTTAAGGCGAGAGCCCTGAACCTGGGATTAATCTCCGAATATACTGTATTAGCTAAAGATACGGGGGGGGTAACTAAATGGGATAGTTCTTTTTGTGCACGGAATGGGCCACAGTTTTGACAGGTTTTACTGGAAAGACTGGGCGGCGCCCCTTAGAATCAAGCTGGCTGAAAAGGGCCTCGAATTAGGTGAAGAGCAATTCGGGGGTGTTTATTATTACGACCTGGTGCCGGGTCCCGGGAAAACTGGAGTTAATGAGGAACGGGTGCAAATCCAGCTGCTGGGTTTAAGGGAAAGGGCTATCGGCGAGCTGGGTATACTGCGCGCCCCCTTTGCCAAGGGAATTGAGGCTGTCAAAAAGCTTGCCGATCATATAATTGATAATTTTGGTGATATATTTACTTATCTGTACTGGGAGAATACCCGCATTGCAGTAAACGACCGTCTCTACGAGGCCATTGACGCCAGCAGCGGGCCGGTTCACCTGATTGGCTACAGTCTGGGATCCCTTGTCTGTTATTGCGCGCTCAAAGAAAACAAGGAGATGGCCCAAAGGGTCTCCCAGTTAATCATGGTGGGCAGCCCCCTTTACTGGTTCAAAGCAGCTGTGGCTGAGTGTGTAGACCTGGAATCAAGACCTGCGGTAGGGCGTTTCAGTAATGTTGCCGGCATTCTGGATATCGCCTGGCCCCAGGCTGTGCCCGGGGTGATTGGGGGACTGGACCAAAATATTGAATTCACAATTAACCTTTTTGATCCTATTAAAGGGCACAGTGAGTATTTCAAAAAAGAAGAAGGACTTAGGATCATTGCCACGGAGCTGTTGAAATGCTGGAACGGATAAAACTTGCCGGGCTAGCCCTGAGTATGAAACAGTGCAAGCAATTAGAAAGAAACCGCTCCATCAGGGGATGGGCGGTTTCTAAATTTAATGCCGGGTTGCCAGCCTGGTCATGAGGTTTGCCAGTACCTGCCTTTCCTCCTGGTTGGCTACCTCCCAGAGTTCCTTAACCGCTTTTTGCTCCGGATTTGCCGGCGGCACGTTCTGCGCCAGCAGATCTCCCACCTGCTGGGCTATGGAACTGATTTGACTCCTTGATATACCCAGTTCCTCGGCAAATTCTACAGCTTGCCCCAGTGTTTTTTTCCAGCTTTCCCAGTTTGAGTTGGCCAGGTTAAACATACCCATAAATTATTCACTCCTTTATCCCTTGATGATCTTAGTTTTAACCGGTAGCTCCTTTTTATGCATATTCTGGAACATAAAACTTTTATTTCTTGGGTCCGGCCATTCTGTTGTCCAGCCCTGTTTGATCTGCCTGGCAAGGTATTGAGACCTGCTTTTTATGTTATAATACAGGAAAATAAACACAGCTGTTGCTGGTGCAAGGAAGGACGGGAGATTTTGTTGAGCGTGGCCAAAGATAATGAGCAGGGGTGGGTTAGGGAGTTATGAGCGTTGTAATTCTTGCCCTGGAAACGTCCTGTGACGAAACTGCGGCGGCTGTGGTTGTCGATGGGAGACAGGTGCTGTCCAATATCATCTCCTCCCAGGTAGACGTCCATAAAAAGTTCGGCGGGGNNGCCTGGACTTCAAAGACCTTGATGCAGTGGCGGTTACGTACGGGCCCGGGCTGGTAGGGGCGCTTCTTGTGGGTGTTTCGGCGGCAAAAGCCATGGCTTTTGGCCTGGACATTCCCCTGCTGGGGGTAAACCACCTGGAGGGTCATATTTATGCTAATTTTTTGACTGAGCCGGAGCTGGAGTTCCCTTTACTCTGCCTGGTGGTTTCCGGCGGCCATACCGACCTGGTTTATATCCAGGAACACGGCAGTTACCGGGTTCTGGGTAGTACCAGAGATGATGCGGCGGGTGAGGCCTTTGACAAGGTGGCCAGGACCATGGGCCTGGGCTATCCCGGGGGGCCCCAGATCGACCGTCTGGCCCAGATGGGTGACCCGGAAGCTATCAGCCTGCCCAGGGCCTACCTGGAGGAGGGCAGTTTTGATTTCAGTTTCAGCGGCCTAAAGTCAGCAGTCATCAATATATTGAACCGCGCCTTACAGCAAGGTCAGGAGATAAAGAAAGAAGATCTGGCGGCATCTTTCCAGAAGGCAGTTATCGATGTGCTGGTTGACAAAACCCTGTTAGCGGCGAGGGAATTGGAGGTTTCAACTATTTTACTGGCCGGGGGGGTAGCAGCTAATGCAGGGCTGCGGTCCGACCTTGTGTCAAGGGCCAGCCGGGAATCCCGCCGTGTGGTAATCCCGGCGCCGCTGCTTTGCACAGACAATGCCGCTATGGTTGCCTGTGCCGCCTATTTCAAATACCTGCGGGGCGATTTTGCTCCCCTGACCCTGAATGCTGTGCCGGACCTCAAGCTTGGTGAGGAAAGATACGAGGGTAATTTCCGGGGAAGGGTGTACAGGACGGACCAGTATAGCTAAATAGCTAAAGCAGGTTTATTAATAGCTTTCTCCGGTTTTTTCTTTTGCCGTCTTTTTGCCTGAATTAGATTAATATAAGGATACTGGAGTATCCAAATTATCCCCAGGCTGTGGTGTTGAATATGCCCACAGATCACTAAAACAACTTAGGATAATCTATGTAAAAAGGTTAAAACAATAGTTCTGTGGTTGGTTATTCCTGTGGATAATGTGTATAAGTCTGTTAATAACTTGGTATTCAAGGGGTTTGCCTGTGGGTGAATATATGGAAACAAAAAATGCTCCGGACGCTGTAAAACAGCTCCTTTGCGAGGCCGCCGCAGCTAATATCCTGCCCCTTACCTCCAGCTGCAACGTTCGCTGTGTATTTTGTTCCCACCGGAATAACCCACCCGGGGTAGAGGTCTACCGCATCCCCCCCCGCAGCCTGGAAGATGTGGAAAAAGACCTATGCGCCCTTGACCCCGCAAGGCCAATTATCATTGGTGAATCAGCCACCAAAATCATCGAAGGGGAGCCCTTTACCCATCCCGCCCTGGCGGAAATTCTCCAAATGCTTCGCCTTCACTTTCCCCGCACGCCCGTTCAAATAACAACCAACGGCAGCCTGCCTGACCGGAAAAAAGTGGAGATGTTAAAAAAACTGGGCAACGTGGTTGTTTATCTCTCGTTAAACAGCGCAGCGATCAAGGGCAGGATGGCTTTAATGGCTGACCGGCAGTCCCTGCAAGCTATTCAAAGTGCAGTCCTCCTGCAAGAGTACGGGGTGCCCTTTCATGGCAGTGTTGTGGCCCTGCCCCACCTGGTGGGGTGGGAGGACCTTGCAAAGACGGTAAAATACCTGAGCGCCTGCGGGGCTGAGACCGTTCGTGTTTTCCTGCCCGCTTTTTCTTCCCTGGCAGCCCCGGAACTTAAGTTTAAGCCTTCCCTGTGGCAAGAAATCAAGATGTTTATTAAAAATCTTAGAGGGGAGGTCAGGGCGCCAGTCACCTGTGAGCCGCCCCTGCTGGAAGGACTTGAAGCGGAAGTTGCAGGTGTGATTGCAGCTTCACCGGCAGAACTGGCGGGGATTCGGACCGGTGACATTATTGAAACCGTGAACGGTTCCAGGGTTCATACCCGGGTACAGGCTTTCAGGAAAATCACCAGGAGCGGGTCGCCCCTGCTCGGACTAAGAAGAGAAGGATATCCTTTAACTGTTCAGGTTCAAAAGAAACCCGGCCAGAGGTCCGGTCTGGTGCTGGACTATGATCTGGATCCGGCCCTGCTCGATGACCTGGCCCGTGCCTTGCAGCGCAAAAGGGTTGAGCGTGCGCTGGTTTTAACGTCGGAGCTGGCGGGGCCGCTGCTGGACCTGGCTCTCCGGCAATTCTGTAAAGAGGAAGGAAAGTTAGAAGTTATTGCTGTAAAAAACCCTTTTTTTGGCGGGAATATATGCGTGGCAGGACTCTTGACCGTGGCAGATTTTGAGGCAGCTTTGGCTGCATTTCTGGAAAGGGAGTCCCGTCAAAAGCCGCCCCTGGTTCTTTTGCCCGGTGTTGCCTTCGACAGCCGGGGCAAAGATATCACGGGAAGATCTTACCTGGAACTGGAGGAGCGGTTCGGGTTACCCTGTGAGGTCCTGTGATGCGCTGGATGCTTGAGATTTTTCTGTAAAGCTTCAGGCAAAACTGCAGGGAAGCACCCGGTAGTGTTGAATATAGATAACAAAGGAAAGGGGGTTTTCAGTTGATGAAGGTTAAACAGATTTCCATCTTTTTAGAAAACAAATCCGGGCGGCTGGCAAAGGTGACCAAGGTGTTGGGGGAAAACGGAATCAATATCAGGGCACTTTCTATCGCCGATACCACTGATTTCGGTATTTTAAGATTAATTGTAAATGACCCTGACAAGGCCTATAAAGTTTTAAAGGAGGCAGGGTTTACCCTGGGCACCACGGATGTGATTGCGGTGGAGGTGCCCGATGTACCGGGAGGTCTTTACCAGACCCTCCAGATCCTGGAACGGGCAGGTATTAATATAGAGTATCTCTATGCCTTTGTCCAGAAAGCTTCCAGCGCAGCCCTGGTGGTTTTCAGGGTAGAGCAGTTGGATGAGGCGGTCAGGGTACTCCAGGAAAATGGCGTCCGCCTCCTAAGTGAAGAAGAGGTCTACCAGTTGTAAATTGCATAACTTGAGCCCCCGCAGCCGGCTGGTACTTTTAAGGCAGGAAAAGCTTAAGGCAGATTTGAAGAGGCCCGGCTGATTGTGCTAACCTTTGCTCATGCATTGGTGTTAACTTTATTCACAAAATTATTAAAAATATTGTAAGCTTCTAGCTGCTGTGTTAAAATAATTTAGAAAAATGAGTTATTATGCACCCTTTTGACAAATCCCATTTGTAAGGCTTTATAAACCTTTAAGAAATACCCGCGGATGAGTGTTAATCATTGCCGAAGTGGAGCGTATTCTTGAATACGGCACACCAGTTAAAGCATAAACTGAGAAAAGAAGTATTAGAGGCAAGGATCGCCTTGCCCCCCCATGTGGTTGCTGAAAAAAGCGCACGAATTATCCAGAGGTTTTTGGAGTTGGATGAGTACAGGTATGCATCCACCATTATGACTTATCTTGACTTTCGCAACGAGGTCCAAACCGGAGAACTGGTTAAAAGGGCAATGTCTGATGGAAAGAGGGTGGCTGTTCCCCTGGCAGATCCCTCAAGCTGCATGTTAACGGCGTCATCCTTAAATTTTTACCCGGATGATCTTGAACCGGGAGCCTGGGGGATTTTAGAACCCAAGCCTAATTGTGTGAGGCCACTGGACCCCCGTGAACTGGATCTGATTGTCGTTCCAGGGGTAGCCTTTGACATGAGGGGGAACCGTCTGGGTTACGGGGGAGGGTTTTATGACCGTTTTCTCCTTAGGACCAGCCCGCAAGCGTTATTTATTGCCCTTGCCTATGAAATGCAATTATGTGACAGGGTGCCCTCGAGCAGTCAGGACGTAAGGATGCACTGTTTAATTACAGAGGAACGAGTAATCCGAATCAATTAATGCCGGCCAAATTAGTTTATTTAAGGGATTCGCCTGATATTGGTTAGGGCCGGGAGAATGATGTATAAAATGGTGATGAGTTATAAGTTTAGAAGCAGGAAACTGGCAAAGCGGTTTAATTTAAGTTTAATGGCACAAAAATTGCAAATTTTTAAAGTATTAAAACATGCCGGTGGTAAGATATGCATTTAATGCTATTATTCTTTGTTGTAAATCTTTAAGTTGCTGGCAGGATAATAGTAAATGATGTTGAAGTACTTCATTAAGTTGACACCTCTTTAAGAACATGCTAGCATATTAGTGAATTTAATAGGGGTTAACTCAATAGTAAAGGTCGAATCGAACAACGATAGGCCGGTAGTCCTTGCGGGGGTAAGGGATGCCGGCCTATTTATTCTGCGGTTTCAATCTACAGAAAACGACTGTCCTGCTTATGACAGGCCAGGTCGCATTATCCATCCCGGCGCAGTTGGGCCTGCGCAGGAATCGCTTGGCAAAGTGTGATTAACTTTGCCTAAAGGGTTTTCTATGTGCAGGTATACCTTATGGTGGTTTATGGCTTAATTCATACGGGCTGTTGAAAAGGATTTTAAGAGCCTTGTGTTGAATGTTTAAAAAGTAATATTAATTCAAGTTCTTGCTTTATTTTTAAAAACATCTTGAGAGCAATGAAGGATTCCGCTAATAAACCTAAAATATAGGTATATGGTAAATGAGGATTCCACTAAAATGTAAAATGCTGGTAAAGGAAGGGGTTATGCAGGGGGCTGCCCTTGTGCCGGATTACTTGGGGAGGTGGTGATGGCACGTCAGAGAAAAAAGAAATAGGGCGGCTGCCAGAAAACTACTATGAAAGGTGGTGAAGTATTAACCGAAAAAGTATTAACACGAAACAAGTTAAGGTGGCTGACAAAAATAAGTGTGTTCCAAAAACGACCGCATCAAAAACGGTCAAGATCCGTTTATAGGGTCTAGTTATAGGGTCTAAATAATGAAGTTGGGGTCCGAGATTAACGTTTCCCTCAAGAAATAATTCCTTTTATAAAAAAAAGGGGGTATTATATTTATGCCAAATCCTCCAGCAGTAACAGTCTGCCTGGCGGGAAACGTCGGCAGATACAAATCATCTTTGCCAGTAGGACAGCTTCTCTTACGCGGAATCATGGCTGGAGCATATATTGCGGTCGGTGCTGGCCTGTGTACAGTTTGTGGTACCGGAGTAGCTCCTTATTTGGGGGCTGGCGCAGCTAAACTCATTTCGGGCGCCGTCTTCCCCGTAGGCCTGATTTCCATCGTGTTGACCGGTATGGAATTATTCACCGGCGACGCGATGCTTGGACCACTGGCTTACCTGCAGGGTAAAATCGGTTGGGGTAAGATTCTGAATAACTGGTTCTGGGTATATATCGGCAACCTGATTGGTTCACTGGCTTATGCTTATATTATGGTTAACGGACCTTTCACCCAGGGCGCTTTTTCAGCGGCGGAGCCCAATGCCTTTGGCTTGAACGCGGTTTCAATCGCTGTGAGCAAGACCCTGGCCTATAAAGCAAACGGCAGTATGGGGCTATGGTCCTGTTTCCTGGCAGCCATTGGTTGTAACTTCCTGGTTAACGTAGCCATCATGCTGGGTATTACGGCCAAGGATTTTATCGGAAAGTTCTTCGGTATCTGGTTCCCGATCATGGCCTTCGTTGCCACAGGCTTCGAGCACTGTGTGGCCAATATGTATTTCCTGCCCGCTGGCCTCTGGCTGTACCAGGCATTTCCGGGCATTAAAGACAAAGTTGCCTCGACGGCTGCAGATGGCACAGTTACCTACTGGAATCCCCTTTTGCACCAATTCGGCGGGCTTACCTGGGGAGATGTATGGTTATGGAATATCATTCCAGCAACTCTGGGTAACATTGTAGGCGGTATGGTATTCATCGGATTCGTTTATTACTTCTGCTTCCGCAGCGAGTTTCCGGAAGAACTTATGAAATAATCCTCATAAAGAAAGAGCAGACGCCTAATCTCTGGGTGTCTGCTCTCAGCCAAAGCAAACGGAACAGGGGGGATCCTCAATGCGCATGTCCGTACCTGTTTACTTCTGCCTGATTTTTGCCACTGCCCTGGTTTTGTTTACCTTTGCCTTGAATCCTGATCCATCCTTTTTGCTAATTACGCTTCCGATGCTCGCTGTGTTCGCAGGCATTCCCATCATTTTAAATATTATGAACAGGCGCCAGGCGGAAAGTGTAGACATGGAAAGCTTCAAGCTTTATTCAATCAAGGATCTATCCAGGCTTAACCCGGGTGCCCCGGTTCGCCTGCGCGGCAAGGTCGAGGCGATGTCATTAAAATGGCTTAACCGGCCTCATTTCAGGATTAATGACGGCAGCGGCAGAATTGGAGTTATGTTGTTTACGGCTGCGCAGGAGGATATTAAACCCGGCGATACCATCGAAGCCGCCGGGACCCTGAGGAATTTTGGAAAATCAGGGCAGAAGAAGGTATTTGGGGTTAGAGTTGTGAAACTTAGCAGCTAAAAAACAAGAGAAAAGATGCTCACCAATTAAATGAGTGGTCAATCTTAGGTTTTTTTGGATTGACCTGTGCTTATGTCTTGTTTAGCGTAGGGGACGGGTAAATTCCCGCTTATTTCCTTACAAGAAAATGTAAAAGGAGGAACAGCCATTGTCAGCTTGTGCCTGTGAAAAAGTTGATCTGACAAAAGAAGATGCGGCGCTGGCTCAACTGTTGGACCAGTACCGCGACTACAAAGGAGGGCTTATTCCGGTCCTGCAGGAAGCCCAGAATATCTATGGCTACCTGCCCAAAGAAGCTCTCCAGAAGATATCAAAAGAACTGAAAATTCCGTTCAGCAAGGTTTTTGGAGTGGTTACATTTTATGCCCAGTTCCACCTGAAGCCGCGTGGCCGTTATATCGCCCGGATTTGCCTGGGCACTGCCTGCCACGTCCGGGGCGGCGCTAAGATATTCGAAGCCGCCAAGGAGCACCTGGGGGTTGAAGCAGGGGGAACTACGGATGACCTGCGGTTTACTTTGGAAACAGTGGCCTGCATCGGCGCCTGCGGTCTGTCGCCCTGCATGATGATCAACGACGATACCCACGGCCGTCTGACTCCAGAAGCCGTTGGCGAGATTTTGGACAGGTACGAGTAGGGGAGGGACGAGAATGAACAATTTGAACGAATTGCGTGCCAAGTGTAAAGAAATATACGAGAAGAAGCTAAGCCGGCCCCGTGTGGTTGTTGGCCTCGGAACCTGCGGTATCGCTTCCGGCGGCGACAGGGTTATGAAAGCTATTCAAGAGGAAGTCGCAGCTAAGGGCCTGGATGTGGATGTCGATTTCACCAGCTGTATCGGGATGTGCTACGCCGAGCCCATGGTAGAAGTGGCCATACCCGGCATGCCCAGTGTCGTGTACGGGAATATTTTCCCGGAAAAAGTTCCCCAGTTGCTGGAGAGCCATGTGGTGAACAAGAAGCCCGTTTACGAGTGGGCATACATCCAAATCCCGGGCGACGCCACTCCTCTAGAGGGTATCGATGTTATGGAAAAGGCACCCTATTATGAGAAGCAGGTGCGTTCGGTAACCGCGCGTCTCGGGCGGACAAACCCGGAAAGTATTGAAGAGTATATTGCAACCGGCGGGTACGAAGCCTTTGAAAAGTGCCTCTCAATGGAACGCCAGGCCATAATTGATGAGATCAAGAAGTCCGGCCTGCGGGGCCGGGGCGGCGGCGGCTTCCCCACAGGTAATAAATGGCAGTTTGTTTACAACGCCCAGGGCGATAAGAAATATGCCGTATGTAACGCCGACGAGGGCGACCCGGGCGCATTCATGGACCGCAGTATCCTGGAGGGAGATCCCCATGCGGTTCTGGAAGGCATGATGATTGCCGGCCTGGCCATCGGTGCCGACGAAGGGTGTATTTACTGCAGGGCTGAATACCCCCTTGCTATCCGCCGTCTTAACCTGGCCATCGCCCAGGCAGAAAAGTACGGTATCCTGGGAGACAACATCCTGGGCAGCAACTTCAGTTTCCGGATTAGAATCAAGGCTGGCGCAGGTGCCTTTGTCTGCGGCGAAGAAACAGCCCTCCTGAACTCCATTGAAGGCCAGCGGGGGATGCCCAGGGTACGGCCGCCCTTCCCTGCCAATAAAGGACTGTGGGGCAAGCCGACCTGCTTGAACAACGTGGAGACCTACGCCAACGTGCCCAATATTATCCGCAACGGAGCTGACTGGTTCGCCCAAATGGGAACCGAAAAGAGCAAGGGCAGCAAGGTGTTCTGCCTTACCGGAAAAATCAACAAAACCGGTCTGGCCGAAGTGCCCATGGGAATCACCCTGAGGGAGATCATTTTCAATATTGCCGGCGGCATTCAGGGCGGCAAAAAGTTCAAGGCTGTGCAGAGCGGTGGTCCCTCCGGCGGCTGCATACCCTCGGAGCACCTGGACACCCCCATTGACTATGAATCCCTGGCAGCCATCGGATCGATCATGGGTTCCGGCGGTCTGGTTGTTATGGACGAGACCACCTGCATGGTGGACGTGGCGAAGTTCTTCCTGAACTTTACCCAGCTGGAATCCTGCGGTAAATGTACTCCTTGCCGTGAAGGCACAAAGCGGATGCTGGAGCTGCTGCAGAAGATATGCGACGGCAAAGGCGAATTGAAGGACATCGATACCCTGGAGCGCCTGGCCAGAGTGATCAAGAATTCCGCCCTCTGCGGACTCGGGCAGACCTGTCCCAACCCCATTCTGACAACCTTGAGGTACTTCAGGTCTGAGTACGAGGCACATATTGTGGACAAGCGTTGCCCGGCCGGCGTCTGTGCAGCACTGCTGGTATACGTAATCGATGCGGAGAAGTGCACCGGTTGCGGCGCCTGCCTGAGGGCTTGCCCGGCGGGAGCCATCACCGGAGAGAAGAAGCAGCCCCACAGCATCGACGTTGCCAAGTGTATTAAGTGCGGCGCCTGCATTACCAAGTGTAAGTTCGACGCAATTAAAAAGGCCTAAGGAGGGAACTAATTGGCGAACGTAACCCTGACGATTAACGGCGTACAGGTAACAGTGCCTGCCGGCACAAGCCTGCTGGACGCCGCCACGGGGGCAGGTTTCTTCATCCCCACGCTCTGTCATGACCCGGCCAACCCGGGTTATGGTGGCTGCCGTATCTGCGTGGTGGAGGTAAAAGGGGCCCGGGCGCTGGTGGCATCCTGTGCAACGGAAGCAGCAAACGGCATGGTGGTTGAAACCGAGTCACCGGCGGTTCAGGAGGCACGGAAAACGATCATAGAACTGCTTCTGGCCAATCACCCCACGGACTGCCTGACCTGCGAAAAGAACGGCGACTGCCGGCTGCAGGATTATGCTTATCGCTACGGTATCAGAAAGTCCGGCTTCGAGGGAGAAAGGCACAGCTATCCAATTGACAATTCCAACCCGTACATCACCCGGGATTTGAATAAATGCGTCCTGTGCGCCAGGTGCGTGCGTACCTGCGCCCAGGTAGATGACCGGCAGGTCCTTGATTTTGCCTACCGCGGTTTTAATACCAAGGTGGCCCCGGCCATGGACACCAGCCTGGGTGAATCGGACTGCGTTTCCTGCGGCCGCTGTGTGGCGGTGTGCCCTGTGGGCGCCCTTACATTCACCTCCCTGACCGGTAAGGGCCGGACTTATGAATTCAGAAAGGAAACAGTTACCTGTTCCTTCTGTGAAGCGGGTTGCAAGTTTGACCTGAACTACAAGGGCGGCAAAGTCATAGCTGTTACACCCAATGCTCCCGGCGAAGGGCGCCCCCTTTGCCTGAAGGGAAGGCTGGGTATGGAACTGCGCTATGTTGACAAGCCGGTTACACCTATGCTCAAGAAAGACGATAAGTATGTTGAAGTTTCCTGGCCTGAAGCCCTGGGTCTGGAAGATGTACTGGCCAGGATCAAGGAACTGGGAGAATAGGATTATACGATTTCCAAATAATTAATCAGCAAACTCCGAGCCATCTTACCTAAACCTTACAAGGCATGGTGGGTGGCCGTCAGGGCGTAGTGGGAAACGACTACGCCTCCCACACTGGAAAGGAGTGATATTGAAGGGAGGATTTGACTGGTGACAACTGTAACGCTTACCATTGATGGTATTCAGGTTACCGTTCCCAAGGGGACAACGGTCCTGGAAGCGGCCGAGAGTGTGGGTATATTTATTCCCACCTTCTGCCATGATCCAGAGCTGAGCAAACCGGGCGCCTGCCGTATCTGTGTGGTGGAGATCCCCGGAGCGCGCAACCTGCCGGCTGCCTGCGTGACCGAGGCCACGGAAGGTATGGTTGTCTATACTGCTTCCGAGGCTGTTATTGAAGCGCGCAAAACGAACTTAGAACTTCTCCTGGCAAACCACCCCGAGGATTGCCTGACCTGTCATAAAAACGGTGACTGTCGCCTTCAGGAATACGCTTACTTTTACGGTGTAAAGGCTGAAGCCTTCTCGGGTGAAAAACACGACTACCCCGTCGAGGAGGACAACCCCTTTATCGTTCGCGATATGAACAAGTGCATCCTTTGCGGCAAGTGTGTAAGGGTATGCCAGGAAATTCAGGGTAATAACGTCCTTGATTTTGCCTTCAGGGGTTTTAGCGCTGTTGTTACACCTGCAATGAATACCACGCTCAGTGATACGGATATATCCAACTGCGTGTTTTGCGGCAACTGCGTCGCGGTTTGCCCGGTGGGAGCTTTGACTGAAAAAGCCATGATCGGTAAAGGCCGCCAGTGGGAGGTTAAAAAGGTCAAGACCACTTGCCCCTATTGCGGCGTTGGCTGCCAATTTAATTTGAACGTCAAAGACGGCAGAGTTATCGGCGTAACCTCGGCCGATGGTGATGTTAATGGACGTTTCCTGTGCGTAAAGGGACGTTTCGGTTACGGTTTCATCCATCATCCTGACCGCTTGACCACTCCTCTAATTAAAAAAGATGGAAAGTTTGTTGAGGCTTCCTGGGACGAGGCAATCGCCCTGGTGGCAGAAAAGCTTGGCGCTGTGAAAGAACAGTACGGCGGAGAAGCAATCGGTGTTCTTTCTTCAGCCCGTTGCACAAACGAAGAAAACTATCTCATGAACAAATTCGCCAGGGCGGTGCTCGGTACCAACAGTATCGACCACTGCGCCCGTCTCTGACACGCTCCCACTGTCGCCGGTCTGGCGGCAGCCTTTGGAAGCGGTGCTATGACCAACAGCATAGCTGAAATTGCCGATGCAGACTTTATTCTCACAACAGGAACAAACACCACTGAAGGTCACCCTGTAATCGGCATCCAGGTTAAAAAGGCCCTCCGCAATGGAGCCACCCTGGCTGTCATTGATCCACGCAGAACAGAAATTGCCGAGCTGGCGCATTACCATCTCCAGATCAAGTCCGGTACGGATATAGCGCTTTTAAATGGTCTGGCCAACGTTATCATTAACGAGGGACTCTGGAACAAGGAGTTTGTTCAGGAGCGCACTGAGGACTTTGAGGCCTTTAAAGAAGTTGTGGCCAAGTATACACCCGAATACGTGGAAGAAATTACAGGTGTTCCCGCCGATACAATCAAAGAAGTTGCCCGGGGCTACGCAAAAGCAAAGAAGGCGTCAATTCTCTACACCATGGGTCTCACCCAGCACGTCTGCGGTACCCACAACGTTTTCGCCGTGGCCAACCTGACCATGCTCTGCGGGCATATTGGTAAAGAGTCCAGCGGCGTTAACCCCCTGCGGGGCCAGAACAACGTCCAGGGCGCCTGCGATATGGGTGCGCTACCGGCATTCTACACGGCCTATCAACCTGTGGCGAATGAAGCCAACCGGGCCAAGTTTGCCGCCGCCTGGGGCGTGGAAGAACTTCCGTCCAAACCCGGCCTTACCGTGGGTGAAATTTTCGATCAAGCCGGGAAGACCATTAAGGCCATCTACATCATGGGCGAAAACCCGGTTCTGTCCGACCCAGACGCCAACCATGTGATCCATGCTTTAGAGTCCCTGGACTTCCTGGTGGTGCAGGACATTTTCCTGACCGAAACAGCCCAACTGGCCGATGTGGTCCTGCCTGCAGCCAGCTTTGCTGAAAAGGACGGTACCTTCAGCAACACCGAGCGCCGTGTCCAGCTGGTACGGAAGGCCATTGAGCCTATTGGACAGGCCAAACCCGATTGTGAGATTATATGCCTGATAGCAACAGCTATGGGCTATCCCATGAGATACAATTCACCTGCGGAAATATTTGATGAAATGGCCAAGCTTACTCCGTCCTACGCCGGAATCAGCCATAAGCGCCTGGAGCAGGAGGGTGGCCTGCAGTGGCCTTGCCCGACACCCGACCATCCCGGGACCAAGTTCCTGCATGCCGGTAAATTTGCCAGGGGCCTCGGCAAATTCCATGCGGTAGAGCATATACCTCCTGCTGAAATGCCAGATGAGGAGTACCCGTTCGTCCTCAGCACAGGCCGCAGGAGATATCACTACCATACCGGAACCATGACTCACCGGACGGGCGCTTTGGAAGTATTCTATCCAACGGAATTCCTGGAGATAAGTTGCGAAGATGCTGAAAAGCTTGGCATCTGCGACGGGGATATTTTGAGGGTTTCCTCCCGCCGCGGGACTGTTGAAGTTGCAGCCAAGATTACTGACAGAGTAGTTCCGGGCCTGGTCTTTACTTCATTCCAGTATCCGGATGTGCCGATCAACAAGTTGACCAACCCGGTTCGCTGCCCCATCGCCAAGATCCCCGAGTACAAGGTCTGCGCGGTGAAGATCGAGAAAGTGAGCTAAAAGGGAGCTCCCTTATATATATCAGTGCAATTTAGAATCTCCTTTATGGCATGCTTAGCATTGCCCGGTTGAAAAGCCGGGCAATGCTTTTTGGCGTTAACCCTGCTTACTAAAATGCCGGGTGAGGAAAGAAACCCCGGTATTAAACGGGCAGGAAGACAACGCAAAGGAGAGGCTCACCAGCGATGGCGTTCCAGAAGAAATTCACGGAGAGGGTTGGAGCAAAATTCAAGGAAAAGGGGGACAGTCAGCTGCCACTAAGGATTTGGGTTCCGGATGAAAGTGGCGGCTTTAGAAGAGATCCTGTATAATGTAAATCAGGAAACGCTCCTTTATTCTTTACGCCGGGATTAGCGAGCAGGTAGAGAATCCTGGATAATGGAATTGGGCAACTTAGAAAACTTCACAGATAGCTGTTCCAAGCTTTAGGTAATAATGGGACAGGCAGCCCTGGTTTGGCTGAAGAATAACCTTGATACAGGGTAGCTGGTTTGATCATAATCATGGGACCCTTACTATACGTGGTTTACTTATCCGCCTCTACAGCCTGGGTAAGCATGATAAATTACCATTAAGTAATCCCTATCTTTTAGTAGAGTAATCTGTATTATAAAACAGGCCGTGGCTGAGTTGATGAAAAACCAGAGGGAGGTGTAAAGCCCGGTTTCTTGGCAGTTTGGCTCAGAGGTAATTACCGGGATTGGCAATAACCTTCGCTTTATGATTGTATTACAGGCGTATGGCGAGGTTAGCTGCCTTTGTGGCTCAGGAAGAAACCTGGCCGGTGGGTAAGATCCCTTACGACATAAAAGGGCCTTTTGGCCAGGTGGCAAGTAAAAAAGGCGCCACCAGAATGGTGCAGGTGCCTTAGCTTTTGCCTATAAGGCTGAAATCTGAGACACTGCCTCTACGTTGAACAAAGGGAGAGTAACTCCAGTAAACGATATTTGTTCAGTTTAGAAACCAGGTATGCCATGCGAAAAGATATACCTATACTTGGCCTGGCCGGTTATTCCGGCTCCGGCAAAACAACCTTTTTGGAGAAGTTGATTGCTGAATTAAAGAGGCGTGGCTACAGGGTGGGCGTGATTAAGCATACTCACCACCAGGTGGAATTTGATCAGCCTGGCAAGGACACCTGGCGTCACGTCCGGGCCGGAGCTGATGTTGTAGCCCTGGCCTCGCCGGATGGCGTCTTTCTAGCAAAAAAAATGGATTCCAGCCCCGCCCCGGAAGATGTCCTGGCCCTTGTTGATGATGTTGACCTGATCCTGATCGAAGGATACAAACGGGGCCGTTGGCCCAAACTGGAATTTTACCGGAGCGGCATGAAGGAACGGGTACAAGTTCCCAAAGACGAGTTATTAGGTATAGTCAGTGACATTCCTTCCAATCAACCTGACTTGCCGCATTTCTGGCCGGATGACATATCTGGCGCAGCCAGCTTTATTGAAGCTGTCCTGTTAGATAAAAAACTATAAAATTTAACCGGCCTTTTTCCATCCCCGGGACTTATCTTAGGGGCAGCAATGGAAATACTATTTAATATATCTCTGGCACTACTAAATTGCGGGAAAATACGTCTCCCGTAAAAAATTTTCATTGTTTCAAAAACAAAATAATCATAATAAATTAAAAAAGCCGGCATCCTATTTCCCGGATACGGGCGTTGGTATTGGTTACCATGTCCTTATTTAAATATTTCAGCACCAAGCCTTTGCACAACGTGGGAAATGCGTTCCTTTCCATTTGTAGAGGATAGATACTTGTTAATGATTTCTTCAACAAGTGCCGGCATCTCTTCAGGTTTTACGCCTTCTTTAATCATTTGCCCCAGGACCTGTTTGCGGCCGCCCCTGCCGCCGACATATACCTTGTAACCTGAAGGTGTTCCTATAAAGCCTATATCATTACTCTGGGCTTCCATGCAGTTCCTGGGACAGCCGCTTACAGCAATCTTAAGGGCAGCGGGCATGCTCCGGCCGGCAAAGATTTTATCCAGGGCCATCGCGTCCTTCATGCCGTCCTGCACCGAATATCTACAGAGACTGCCTGCGCAGCCCTTGACATTGCGGATGGTTTTTCCGGCGGGCCCTATTTTTAAACCCACCTCTGCCAGGCCGTCCCTGACAGCTTGCACTTTATCCGCGCTCGTCAAGATGACGATGCGCTGGCCGGTGGTAAATTTAGCTACCCCGGCGCCCTCTTTGACCAGTTCGGCAATTTTAGCCAACTGTTCACCTGTAACCACGCCGGCTGGTGTGCCTACCGCCACAGCCATTGTCCCGTTTGTTTGTTTAATTACGCATTCCACCAGATTAAACCTCCTTCTATGTTATTTTTGTTTATTTTTAATTTTCAGTACATGCAATTAACTCTCCTGAGAAGAGATCAGGGAAAAAGTTTATATAAATGTTATACCTGACAACCGGTCCATCCCAGGGAATACCAGAACCGCTGGCTGGAGCAGACGGCAAATGTCTTTCAGTTTATTTGCTAAAAAACATGTTCTATTAAAACTGAAATAATCAGACGTAATGTTTTTTTAAGCATTGCGATAACCAGAACTTTTAGTTGATAGATTGAAGCAGGTTGTTATATGTTTTGACTAATAAATAAAACATTAAAAAATATTTTTATAAAATGATAATTTTTTTAAATGGTTTAGGAACCTGTTTTAAAAAAAATATGGCTCCTTGTGTTCTATTATTGGACAAGTAGTATACCCAGGTGGTTAACAGCCGCTTTTGCCTGGCTTATTGCGCTTGTCACCAGGGTTTTAAGTGGTTAAACCCGAATATTTTCCAGCTGGTTCTCTGATAAAAATGGTTGACTATTTTGTGTCGATATGGAACAATATTTGCATGGTGTATGCCAGTACAGAACAAATCAAGCTGCAGATGTTTCATTTATCTAAAAATTCTTCAGGTCTTTAATTTAAGTGCAATAAATATGCCTGGGTTATTGATACCTGAAGTATTAAACGGGGGAATGAGATGAACATCAGTAAGTTCGTATCGCCTGAGATTATTCTAGGAATGGGTGCCATTTCCCAGGTGGGTGAAAGTGCGCTCCGCCTGGGCGCCAATAAGGTTTTCCTGGTCAGCGATGAAGGTGTGATTAACGCTGGCTGGGTTGAAAAAATACTGCACTATATAAAGGCTGCAGGCCTGCAGTACGAAGTTTTTTCCAATATTACCAGCAACCCCAAAGACAATGAGGTGACTGAAGGGGCTGCTCGTTATTTGGAATCGGGCTGTGATGCAATCATTTCTGTGGGAGGCGGGAGCCCCACCGATGTTGCCAAGGCGATTGCCATCCTGGTCACAAACGGTGGAAAAATCCAGGACTACGAGGGGGTTAATAAGGTACACAAGCCTCTTCCGCCTATGGTGGCTGTGACCACTACAGCCGGTTCCGGCTCGGAAATGACCCAGTTTGCCATTGTAGTGGACAGGCAGAGGAAGTTAAAAATGACAATAATCTCTAAGTCCCTCGTGCCGGATATTGCTATTATTGACCCGGTGGTGCTCCAAACAAAAAGCGCCCGCCTGACGGCAGCGACGGGCATCGATGCATTATCTCACTCCATTGAATCCTATATTTCCCTGGCGGCCACGCCCCTTACGGAAATCCACGCTCTCAACGCAATCAAGTTAATTTCCCAGAATTTAAGGGAATCAGTGGCCAGTCAGACCAACATGGAGGCGAAGAAAAACATGGCCGTGGCCAGCCTGCAGGCTGCTCTTTCCTTTTCCAATGCCATCCTGGGCGCCACCCATGCCATGGTTCACCAGATAGACGGTTTGTTAGATACGCACCACGGTGAATCAAATGCCCGTGTGTTGCCCTGTGTAATGGAATTCAATATGATCTCCTGTCCCTACAAATTTAAACAGATTGCAATAGCTCTGGGCGAGGATGTTACGGGCTTAAGTACCCGCGCCGCTGCTGAAAAGGCAATCAATGCGGTACGCTGCCTGATTAAAGATATCGGTTTGGGCAGGGGGCTGGCTGAGGTCGGCCTGAAGGAGGAGCATATTCCTACCCTCAGCCGTAATGCCGTTAAAGATGCTTGTCTGATAACCAACCCCAGGGATGCCGATGAGAACGACATTGCCGAGTTGTTTTATCAGGTTTTATAGCAAATGATGGGGCAATAAACAAGCTAGAGCCTGGTTATTCTTATCTTTTCGGTGTGGGAAAAGAGATTCAGGAAAGGGGTGAGGTATATGTTTAATGAAAAAGAAAAACTAATCGAAATTCTCACAGGGGTCAACTCTTCCAAGTTAAATTATTACATTGAGTTAAAGAAGAGAAACAAGGAAATTGTTAAGCAAAATAACCGTCTGGAGATTATTTATCAGCTGGTGCGCGATATAAATATTGATATGTCCATTGAAGACATTATCAAAAGGGTATTTGGAAAACTGCCCCTTGCTGTGCCCTGTGATTTTTTAGGACTGGCCTTGCTCAGGGAAGGCAAGTTGTGCATGACCGCAATGATGCCCCAAATTCTCTACGGTTATCCCCCAATTCCCCAGGATTCTGTACTCTGGCAATGTATTAAGACTGGGGATGTCCATGTTTATGATCCCGTATCCAAAGATGACCCCTTTATCCTGGAGAATCCTGCCCTATCCGACCAGATTAGTTCTCTGGCTGTTGCGCCGCTTTTTGTCAGATCGCAGGCAAATGGTGTTTTACTCGTGGGCAGCGCAATGCTCACTGCTTACTCCCGGGCGGAGTTGAGTTTTATTCAACAGCTGGCGGATCAACTTGCCATCTGCATCCAAAACGCACGGCTTTATGAGCAGGTTTCCCAGGCCAAGAGGGAATGGGAAGCGACGTTTAATGCTGTGGCCGAGCCAATTGTCTTAGTTGATACCAACTACAATATTCTCAGAAGCAACAACCGGTTCCCTTTAAATCTGAATCCAGCCTGGGATTCAGGGGATAATCAGAACAATTTAAAATGTTACCAGAGGATCTGGGGACGGGCTGAGAAATGCGATAATTGTCCCATGGACGAGGTTGCCAGGACGGGGAAGCCCGTTTATGAACGGGTCCAGGCGGATTCCGGCCTCATCCTCGACATTTGTTACTAACCGGTTTACGATGAGAAAAACGAGATCTTCGCGGTTATTCATCACATGAAGGATGTTACCGAGCGAGTCAAGATGGAGGTACAGCTGGTGCAGTCCGCAAAGCTCGCCGCCATAGGAGAAATGGCCGCCGGGGTAGCCCACGAGTTGAATAACCCGATGACAGTAATTATTGGTACAGCCCAGCTTATGTTGAGAGAAACCGAAGAGGGAAAAGCCGAGAGCGAATTACTTAACGATATCGTGAATTGCGGGCTGCGCTGCAAAAAGATTATTCAAAATTTACTAACATTTTCCAGGCAGGACGAGTATCCCCTTGCTCCTACGGATATTAACGAAGAAGTGCAGAGGGTCTTGAGTCTGATTCAATACCAGATTAACCGTAATAATATCGAGATAACCCAGGACCTGTGCCCGGATTTACCCAAGTTCACTGCCAACGGCCACCAGTTGCAGCAGGTTTTAATTAATTTCATTTTAAATGCCCGGGATGCTCTGGATACGGTTGAGCGGGAAAAGAAGATTGAAATTCAAACCAGGTTAGATACCGGAAGCGACGGGCAGAAATACATTGTTGTTTCCGTAAAGGACAACGGTATCGGGATTCCTCCTGAGAATCTTTCTAAAATATTTAACCCCTTTTACACCAGCAAAGAGGCGAGCAGGGGTACCGGACTTGGGTTGACCGTGAGCCTTGGTATTGTAGAAGCCCATGGCGGCACTATTACAGTTGATAGCGTGCCCGGGGAGGGCAGTACCTTTTCGATGGTGCTTCCGGTTGATAATAACTAAATCAAACAAATACTAAGTTAAACAGATAGAGTAATTAAGTTAACATAAGCTTTTAGGGGGTGAGGAATTTGCCCGATAAGAAAATTTTAATCATTGACGACGAAGTTGATGTGGGGATCTTTTTTAAACGTTTGCTGCAAAAAAAAGGCTACCAGCTGACCGTGGCTGTCAACGGGGTGGAGGCGACCAAGGCCCTGAAGGAAACAACTTTTAATGTGGCTATGGTTGATCTGAAGCTTCCCGATACCGATGGCCTGACGCTCCTCCAACAGATCAAAAGCGTGCAGCCTGCTTGTGAAGTTATTATCATGACAGGTTACAGTACAACCAGGACGGCGGTAAAAGCTATTCAGCTGGGCGCCTTTGACTACCTTGAAAAGCCCTTTGACGATATCGACGCGGTTGAAAACCTGATTATGAAAGCCTTGGAATACGGGGTGCTGGTCTGCGACGGCAAGCCTATAAGTGCCGATTGGGCGCCCATTGCCGAGAAAATAGGTTTTCAGGTCGGCGTATCACCGGCTATGCAGAAACTGGTTTCCATTGCCTATAAGATCGCCAAAAAAAATATCAACGTTCTAATCCAGGGAGAGACCGGAACAGGCAAGGAGGTGCTGGCCAGGTTTATCCATGCCGCCAGTAACCGGGCAGACCAGGTATTTATTCCTGTGAACTGCGGGGCGCTGCCGGAGAATCTTCTCGAGAGTGAGTTGTTCGGCCACGAGAAAGGCTCTTTTACTGGCGCCGGGAGCATGCGCAGGGGCATTTTCGAGATGGCCAACAGGGGGTTTTTGTTTTTGGATGAAGTGGGGGAATCCAGTCCCTCGATTCAGGTGAAGCTCCTGCGTGTCCTGGAAACAGGTGAGTTTTTGCGGGTCGGCGGAGAAAAGCCGATTAAAACAGACGTGCGGGTTATTGCTGCCACAAACGTTGATCTGGAGCAGGCCCTGAAAGAAAAAACATTCCGGGAGGACCTGTTTTACCGGCTTGATGTGGTCCGTCTTGAGGTGCCTCCGCTGAGGGAACGGCTGGAAGATATTCCGCTGCTGGTGGAGCATTTCGTAAAAAAACTAAATCCTGAACTCTTCGTTTCCATGGAAGCCATGCGCCTTCTCTGCAATTATTCCTGGCCGGGGAATATCAGGGAATTGTCCAATACCATCAGCCAGGCGGTGGCCCTTTGCGACGATAAAATTATTCTGCCGGAGCACCTGAGCAGTAAACTTAAAGCCGAAAACCCGGCAGTTATTAACCCTGAGAAGGGAGCTGCCGGCGCCTTAACTGCCCGTAACCCCCAGGTGCCTGTGCAGCCGAAGTCTTTGCCGGACCTTTTGGACCATTATACCAGTGAAAATGTGCTGGAGCAGTTGGACGAAACTTACCTGCCCCGGATTCTGGAGCAAGTGCGACGGCTGGAAAACAGGGTTTTGGAAACTATGGTTAAGAAGGGAATCCCGACGCCACCTCCGGCGACGTTGAATGAGACTGAAGCGGAGGCTATCCGGGCTGCACTGAATTATTACAGGGGAAATATCACCCTTGCCGCTAAGGCCCTTGGCATCGGCAGAAATACCTTTTATCGCAAGATGAAAGATTACAGTATTAAATTTTAGGCCCGAGGGGGTGGGTATTTATTCCCCTGCATCAAATCAGCAGCGTTCTATTTTGGAATAGATGGTTACTGATATAAAGGACTTGTTCCGTTATAGCACATGCGTTCCAATTTGAATAGAGAAGATTGTTTACTATTCTAACAGAATAAAAGAGATTGTTGCAGTTATATGTCCAACCCACCGGGCTGACAGCCCGGTGGGTTGATATTTCTTTAATGCCGGTTACTTTTCTGAAGAAATGATTTGTTCCTCGGCTACATTTTAGTGGCATCGAACTTGCGTGTTTTATAAATTGCCTGTATATTTTAATTTTTATAAGTTTACTAATCATGCTTAAATTTCTGACAGGAGGTGAGAAATAAAGGTTAGCAACTGGTTACCTAATTTTTTTCAAAAATCCATGGAGGTGTAATAATGGCAAAAAGTAAAGTCTACTTTACCCCTGCGGGTGCAACTAACTGGGTTGAAAGCATGATTGTCAAGGCCAAGGAAATGTTTTACGTGGCTGAGCTTGACAAGTGCATCAAGCCTGGCGATTCTGTAGCTATTAAGATTCACTGCGGTGAGTATAACCGCACCGCTTCCCTTCGTCCGGAGTATGTCGCCGCCATCGTGGAAGAGGTTAAAAAGTGCGGGGGCAAGCCATTCGTAACAGACACCACAACCCTGACCTATCACCTGTACAATTCCCGTTTTGATGAGATCAACATCAGGAAGTGTGCCTACAGGCACGGCTTTAACCCGAACTCCCTGGGTGCTCCCTTCATCGTTGCCGACGGATTCATCGGCCATGACGATATCCGGGTTGATATTCCCAACGGCAATATCCTGAAGGAAACCTACATCGGCCGGGCCCTGGGTGCTGCTGACGCGGTTATTAACCTGGCCCACGCCAAAGGCCACTCCATTACCTCATTCGGCGGTTGCATCAAGAACTTCGGAATCGGCGGACAGTCCAAGCGGGGTAAATATGTAACTCACCTGGCCATGTGGGGCGATCCCGCCGACGCCATCGGTTATCCCCTGGTCAACAAGCAGAACTGCGCCGGCCTGGACTGCAAATGGCACAAGTTCTGTATCCAGGGTTGCCCCGAAGAAGCCATCAGCATTACGGATAAAGGCCTGGATCTTGATTACAGCAAGTGCCGCCTCTGCTACAGCTGCCAGGTCACCTGCATGTTCACCGGTGAAAGTGCCATCGGTTTCCGGGATGACTACTTCCCATTTGCTCAAATTGCCATGTCGGATGCCGCCGCTGGCCTGTTGACCCTGTTTGATCCCGAAAAAGTAGGCTATATGTCCCTGATCATGGACGTTGCCCCCGAGTGTGACTGCTTCCCGTGGCACGGTCAGTACATCGTTCCTGATGTGGGAATTGCAGCCGGCAAGGACATTGTAGCTATGGATGCTGCAACTCTCGACCTGATCGACGCCGCCCCGAGCATGCCCGGCAGCCGTGCCGACGCCCTTGGCCTCAAGCCCGGCGACGACAAGTTTGCTGCCGTGAACCTGGTCACCCCGCGGATTCAGCTCAGGGCTGCCCAGAAGCTTGGCATTGGTACCATGGACTATGAACTGGTGACCTGGGAGCCGGTACTTTCACCCGAAACTATCGGCAAGCACCAGATCCTGGACGATGTCGTCTGCACCACCGTTCTGGCCAAGCACTTCAAGTACGGCCATCCCACCAAAGACGTTGCTGGTGTCGAGCCCTTCAAGAGAGTCAAGTTTGTTGAGGGTGCC